>Ga0164243_10013885_pt1 | contig 11279 bp, 9 predicted proteins | sample OricompcompostOP_FD_108781 | JGI IMG/M metagenome (GOLD analysis project Ga0164243, IMG submission 108781) | Organic Plus compost microbial communities from Emeryville, California, USA - Original compost - Organic plus compost (OP) | ecosystem: Engineered > Solid waste > Mixed feedstock >... | reverse complement strand
GGCTGCGACGACTGCCTGGCGGTCTGCCCGTGGAACAAGTTCGCCGCGGCCGCCCGCGAGCAGGCCTTCCACCCGCGCGAGGCGCTGCAGGCGCCGCTGCTGGAGACGCTGGCCGGGCTCGACGACCCCGCCTTCCGGGCCCTGTTCCGCAAGAGCCCGGTCAAGCGCCTCGGCCGCGACCGGTTCGTGCGCAACGTGCTCTATGCGATCGGCAACTCCGGCGCGCCGGCGCTCGCCGGCGCGGCCCGGCGGCGGCTGGACGATCCCGCCCCGGAGGTGCGCGGAGCGGCCGTCTGGGCCCTGTCCCGCCTGCTGCCCGCGGCCGCTTTCGCCGAGCTCGCCCGCGCCCTCGGCGCGGCCGAGCCCGACCCCTCGGTGCGCGAGGAGTGGGCGGCGGCCCTCACGAGCGCTCCGGCTCCGGCGTGACCGCCGGCTCGGCCGCCTCCGGCGCGCCGGACTGGGCCGCCAGGGCGTTGAACCGCGCCGCCGCGCCCGGGCGCGAGAAGGAGGGCTCCGAGCCCTTGGCGTCCCCCAGGCTCCTGCGGATCTCGTCGCGCTTCTCGTGGATCGAGGCGATCACCGGGCCCATGGGCGCGCCCAGGTGCACCAGGGCCGCTTCCGACAGCTGCAGGCTGGCCTCGATGGTCTCGGGCACGGCGTCGGTGGCCCCGAGCTCGTAGAGACGGCGCGCATGGCGCTCGTCCTGGGCGCGGGCGACCAGCACCACGTCCGGCCGCACGCGCCGCACCGCGGCGGTGACCTCCTCGGCCGCTTCCGGCTCGTCGGTGGTCAGCACCACGCCCAGCGCGGATCGTAGGCCGAAGCGCTCCAGCAGCTCGGGCCTGGAGGCGTCGCCGAAGTCCACCGGGGCGCCGGTCCGCCGGGCGGCCTCGACCGCCCGGGCGTCGCGCTCCACCGCCAGCCAGGGCAGGCCGTGGCGGTCCAGCATCTCGCCGACCATGCGCCCGACGCGGCCGTAGCCGATCAGGATCACGCGCGGCCGGTCCTCCTGCTCGAGCGGCAGCGGAGCCGCGCCGGCCGCCGCGCCGTCGGACCGGCCGAACCGCGCAGCCAGGGCGCCCAGCACCGGGATCAGGAACATGCTCAGGGTGACCGAGACGACCATGGCCTGCGACAGCTCGCGCGGCACCAGGCCGCTGACCCGGCCCTGGGCCAGGATCACGAAGGCGAACTCGCCGCCGCTCGCCAGCATCAGGGCGGACTCCAGCGCCGAGCCGCCCTTGAGCCCGAACAGGCGCGCCAGGCCCACCCCCAGCACCGCCTTGACCAGCACCAGGCCGACGGCGGCGGCCAGGATCAGGCCGGGCGACGCCATCAGCAGGGCGATGTTGAGGTTCAGGCCCACGGTCACGAAGAACAGGCCGAGCAGCAGGTCCTTGAAGGGGCTGACCATCACCTCGATCTGCCGCCGGTACTCGGTCTCCGCCAGCATCAGTCCGGCCACGAAGGCGCCCAGGGCCATGGACAGGCCGAGCAGCTGGGCGGCGATGCCGGCGCCGATGACCACCAGCAGGCTGGCGGCCATGAACAGCTCCTGGCTCTCGGCCTTGGCGGCCGAGCGGAACAGCGGCCGCAGCAGCAGCCGGCCGGCCGCGACCATGGCCACGATGCCGACGGCGGCCTCGGCCAGGGCGAGGGCCGCCCCGACGTCGCCGGTGGGCTTGCCGCCGGCCAGGGCGAGCACGATCAGGATCGGCGCCACGGCGATGTCCTGGAACAGCAGCACCGCGAACACCGAGCGCCCGGACGCGGCGTGCAGCCGGCCCCGCTCGGCCATCACCGGCAGGACGATCGCCGTCGAGGACATCGCCAGGGCCGCGCCCACGGCCGCGGCGGCCGGCGCCGAGACGCCCAGCAGCAGGGCCGCGCCCGCGATCGCGACCCCGGCGAGCAGGGTCTGCAGCAGGCCCAGACCGAACACCTGCCGGCGCATCAGCCGCAGCCGCTCCCACGACAGCTCCAGGCCGATGGTGAACAGCAGGAACACCACTCCGAGCTCGGCGAAGTCGGCCACCTGCTCGGGCTTGGAGACGGTCAGGAAGTCGAGCCAGGGGGTCTGGGGCACGAAGCGGCCGAGCCCCTGGGGCCCCAGCACCACGCCCGCCGCCAGGAAGCCGAGGATCGGGCTGATCTTCAGGCGCTTGACCAGCGGCGCGATGACGCCCGCCGTGGCCAGGAAGGCGACCACGTTGGAGTAGTTGACCGCGGTGCCGACCGCCATTCGTGCTCCTTCTCGGCTGGACAGCAAGTATGGGGGGCGGCCCCGGCGGCCACAACCGCGGCCGGCCGGCGGAACCTCGTCTTGCCGCAATCGCGGGCTTATGCTGTCGCCATGACACGCCTGTTCGCCTGCGCCGCGGCCGCGGCGGCGCTCCTGGGTCTGGCCGCCGGACCGGCCAGCGCGCATGTCCGGCTGCTGGGCTCCGAGCCCAGGGCCGGCGCGAGCCTGGCGGCCGCCCCGGCCCGGCTGGTGCTGCAGTTCAGCGAGGTCCCGAGGCTGGCGGGGACGGGCGTGGAGCTCACCGGCCCGGACGGGCGCGCCCGGCTGCTGCAGCCGCTGGCCCGGGATCGCCGGGACGTACGGCGCGTGAGCGCGCCGCTGCCCGCGGGGCTCGGGCCGGGACTGTACGTCGTGCGCTGGCGCGCCCTGTCGCCGGACGCGCACAGGACGCGGGGCGAGCTGAGCTTCCGCGTCGGCGGCCCGGCTCGATGAACGATTTGTAACGCGCGCGCCGCCGCGCCAGGCGGCATGGTCTCTGGTAAGCTTCAGCTTGCGGGAACGAGGATCGATGAAATCTCTGTGGCTCTGCGCCGCTGCGGCGGCGCTGCTGGCGGGCGCGGCCCACGCTCAGGATCATGCGCCGAACCTGGTGCAGGCGCCGCGCTACGGGACCTGGGGCCTGGACCTGTCCGCCGGCGACCCGTCCGTGAAGCCCGGCGACGACTTCTACGAGTACGCCCAGGGCAAGGCGACGGCGACCATGCAGATCCCGCCCGACCGCACCCGCTTCGGCTCCTTCATCGTGCTGGCGGACCTGTCGGACGCGCGCAGCCGCCAGGTGATCGAGGAAGCCGCCGCGGACCGGCAGGCGACCGGCGAGAAGGCCAAGATCGGCGCCTTCTACCGCTCGTTCATGGACGAGGCGACCGCGGACCGGCTCGACGCGGCGCCGATGCGGCGGGACCTGGACGCCATCCGTCAGGCCGCCTCGCGCGAGGACGTCGCCCGCCTGATGGGCCTGGTGAACCTCGGCTACGGCTCGTCCTTCTTCGCCCCCGACATCGAGACGGACCAGAAGGCGCCCACGCGCTACGCCGTCTACCTCAACCAGGCCGGCCTGGGGCTGCCCGACCGCGACTACTACCTGCAGCCCTCCTTCGCGGCCCAGAAGGCCCGCTACGAGGCCTACGTCGCCCAGATCCTGACCATGATCGGCTGGCCGGACGCGCAGGCCAACGCCAAGGCCATCGTGGCCATGGAGACGAAGATCGCCGAGGTCAGCTGGACCCGGGCGGAGCGGCGCGACGACTCCAAGACCTACAACCCGACCACCGTGGCGGAGCTGGAGAAGGCGGCCCCGGGCTTCCCCTGGCGGCCCTTCCTGAAGGCCGACGAGCTCGGCGGCGTGGAGCGGGTGGTGGTGCGCGAGAACACCGCCTTCCCCAAGATCGCCGAGGTGTTCGCCCAGACGCCCGTGCCGGCGCTCAAGGCCTGGCTGGCGTTCAGCCTGGCCGACAACGCCGCGCCCTACCTGTCCAAGCGCTTCGCCGACGCCCATTTCGAGTTCCGCGACAAGGCCCTGTCGGGCCAGCAGGAGCAGCGTCCCCGCTGGAAGCGGGGCGTGGCCCTGGTCGGCAGCCAGATGGGCGAGGCCGTGGGCAAGCTCTACGTCGCCCGGTACTTCCCGCCGGAGTCCAAGGCCAAGATGGAGCAGCTGGTCTCGGACCTGCGCACCGCCCTGAAGGGCCGGATCGAGCGGCTGGACTGGATGAGCCCGCAGACCAAGGAGCGGGCCCTGGAGAAGCTCGCCAAGTTCCACGTGAAGATCGGCAACCCCGACAAGTGGCGGGACTATTCGGCCCTGACCGTCTCGGACAAGGACCTGTACGGCAACGTCGAGCGGGCCGTCGCCTTCGAATGGCGCCGCCAGGTGAGGCGCCTGGACAAGCCGGTCGACAAGTCCGAGTGGTTCATGACCCCGCAGACGGTGAACGCCTACTATTCCCAGACCGAGAACGAGATCGTCTTCCCGGCCGCCATCCTGCAGCCGCCCTTCTTCGATCCGAACGCCGACCCGGCGGTGAACTACGGCGGCATCGGCGGGGTGATCGGCCACGAGATGACCCACGGCTTCGACGACGAGGGCCGCAAGTCCGACGGCGACGGCATGCTGCGCGACTGGTGGACCGCCGAGGACTCCGCCAAGTTCGACGAGCGGGCCAAGCGGCTTGGCGCCGAGTACGCCGCCGTGGAGGTCTATCCGGGGGCCCACATCAACGGCGACCTGACCATGGGCGAGAACATCGCCGACCTGGGCGGGGTGCTGCTGGCGCTGGACGCCTACCACGCCTCGCTGAAGGGCAAGCCCGCCCCGGTGATCGACGGCCTGACCGGCGACCAGCGCCTGTTCCTGGCCTGGGCCCAGGTGTGGCGCTCCAAGAGCCGCGAGGACTACATGCGCCGCCGGCTTGTCTCCGATCCCCACTCGCCGGAGGAGGCGCGGGTCGACATCCCCCTGCGCAACGTCGACGCCTGGTACGCCGCCTTCGACGTCAAGCCGGGCGACCGGATGTACCTGCCGCCCGACCAGCGGGCGCGGATCTGGTGAGCTGAGGCGGGGCGCAGAAAAACGAACCCGCCGCACGGCAGCCGCGGCGGGTTCGCCTTTGTCACGCTCTGGTGAGAGCGGGCGTTTCCTCCCCTGAAACGCCCGAAATCCGCGCGTCGTCCGCGCGCTGGACTTCGTGCGTCAACCAGAAGCGAGTTTCGGTGACGTGTCAACAGCCCGCCCGGGGCGGCCGGGGGGGCCTGCGACGAACTGATGCGGATGTGTCACAGGCCGAGCTTGGCCTGCAGCGCATCGATCGCCGGGCAGTCCGCGTGGAAGACGTAGTCCGGGCGCGTGACCGAGACCGGGCCCACGCCGGCGCCCGCCAGGGCCTCGGCCGCGGCGAACAGCTCCGAGGTGGAGGCGAGCAGGCCGTTGGGCCGCCGCGTGGCGCCCCGCTCCAGGAACGCCGCCGTCGCCCCTTCCGCCGCCCGGGCCTGGTCGGCGGGCCAGTTCAGGGTGGCCAGGCCGCGGGCCCGCGCCTTGGCCTCGACGATGCGCAGCAGCCGCCGCGCCAGGGCGAGCTGAGCGCCGGTCCAGGGCGCCTTCAGGCTGGCCGCCAGCTGCGCCTGACTGTTCAGGATCAGGCCGTCCGCCAGGGGCCTCAGGCCGTTGGCCCGGAGCGTCGCCCCGGTGGTGGTGATGTCGACGATCAGCTCCGCCGCGCCGGCCGCCGGCGCCCCCTCGGTCGCGCCCGAGGAGTCCACGATGCGATAGTCGGCGACGCCGTGGCGGGCGAAGAAGGCGCGGGTCTGCACCCCGTACTTGGTCGCCACCCTGAGGCGCCGGCCGGTGCGGGCGAGATAGGCCATCGCCACCTCGTCCACGTCCGCCATGGTCTCCACGTCGATCCAGCTCTGGGGCGCGGCCACGACCAGGTCCGCCCGGCCGAAGCCCAGGGGCCGCAGCAGCATGAACTGCTCGTCGAAGCTGCCGCCGCGCTCGCGCAGCAGGTCCTCGCCGACCACGCCCAGATGCACGTCGCCGCTCTCCAGCGCCGCGGCGATGTCGGAGGCCGACAGCAGCGGCGCCTCCACCTCGGGCAGGCCGGTCACGGCCGCGCGGTAGCCCCGCTCGCCGCCGGTGATCTGCAGCCCCAGGCCGCAGTCGGAGAGCCAGGCCTCGGTCTGCTCCTTCAGCCGCCCCTTGGACGGCAGGGCGATGGTCAGGGGCCCGTTCATCGCTCGCCTCCCGCGAAGGCGCGCCAGGGACGCACCATGCAGCCCACCGCCGGGGTGGCGCGCCGGGCGCCGAGCCGGGTCAGCAGGCCGTCGTAGCGGCCGCCGGCCGCCAGCGGCCGCTCGGCGTCGAGCGCCGCGCTGCGCACCTCGAACAGGAAGCCGTCGTAGTAGCCGAAGGATCGGCCGAACGCCGGCGACAGGCGCACCGCCGCCTTCGGCACGCCCGCCTCCTGCAGGGCCTTCAGCCGCAGCGACCAGTCCTGCAGCCCCTGCTCCAGCGCCGCGCCGCGGGCCAGGCCGGCGATGGCCTTCAGGGCCGCCCCGGCCTCGTCGGCGACGGCCAGGAAGGCGGCGATCTTCTCGGCCGCGTCGGGCTTCAGCGCCGGGGCGCGCTCGGCCTCGGCGCGCTCGGCCAGGCGATGGACGATCTCCGCCGGGGAGCGGCCGCCCACCGGCTGCACGCCCGCCAGGCTCCACAGCTCCTGCAGGGCCTCCGCGGCCTCGGCCTCGGGAAGGCCCGAGATCATGGCCGCGAGCCGGCCGGCCCGCTGGCGCGGCGGCGCGCCCGCCTGGGCCCGCTCCAGCTCGCCCCTGAGCGCGCGCGGGCGGCGGAAGGCCCGCTCCAGCCGCAGCGTCAGGGTCCGCGGCAGCTCCAGCGCCTTCAGGAAGGCGGAGAACAGGCCGACGTCGCCGGTTTCCATCATCAGGTCCGTGCGCCCTCCGGCGGCGGCCGAACGCCAGGCCAGGCCGGCCACATGGGCGTCGGCGCGCACCGCGTCGGCCTCGCCGTAGGACTCCAGCCCGATCTGCAGGAACTCCTCGGACCGGTCCGAGCCCGCCGGCGCCACCCGGAAGGCCTTGCCCTCGTAGAGGTAGCGGCCCTGCCGCGCGCCCGAGGCGATGTGGGCGCTGGCGACGGGAATGGTGAAGTCCGGCCTCAGGCAGGCCTCGTCGACGCCCTCCGCCTGGACCACGAACAGCCGCGGCCGCATGGCCTCGCCCGACAGGTCCAGCAGCAGGTCGAGCGGCTGCAGCACCGGGGTGTCGATGGCCGTCGCGCCCTGCTCCAGGAAGGGCGCGCGGATGGCCGTCAGGGCCGCGTCCGGGACGGCGGGCTCGAGCCGGATCACGCCCCGCCCTCCACGATCCGGCGCACGGCGGCCACCAGTTCGCCGCGCGGGACGGTGAACTGGCCCGGGCGCTCGGCGCGCCACTCGGCGTGGTCGGCGACGCCCCTGGCCAGCTCGCGGCCGAGGTCGAGGTCCTTGACCGTGGCGGTCCCGGCCTTCAGCTCGTCCTCGCCGATGATGATGGCGGCGGGCGACAGCCGCCGGTCGGCGTACTTCATCTGCGCCTTCATGCCCGAGGACCCGAGGTAGACCTCCGCGGCGATCCCGGCCGCGCGCAGCTCGCCGGCCACGGCGAAGTAGTCGGCCATGCGGCTCTGGTCGAAGGCGATCACCACCACCGGCCCCCGCGCGCGCAGGGCCTCGGCCTGGCCCGCCGCCCGCAGCGCCGCCGCCAGGCGCGAGACGCCGAAGGAGAAGCCGGTCGCCGGCGTCTGCTCGCCGGTGAAGCGCGCCACCAGGTCGTCGTAGCGGCCGCCGCCGCCGACGGAGCCGAAGCGCACAGGCAGGCCCTTGTCGTCCACGGTCTCCAGCAGCAGCTCGGCCTCGAACACCGCGCCGGTGTAGTACTCCAGCCCCCGCACCACGGTCGGGTCGAACCGGGCCTGATCGCGATGCAGGCCCAGCCCGTCAAGGGCGGCGTCGATCAGCTCCAGCTCCCTGAGGCCCGCCTCGCCCGCCTCGCCCAGCTTCAGCCGCGCCAGCGCCTTCAGCACCCCGCCGTCGCGGGTGGAGATGTCCAGGAACTCCCCGATCGCCTCGCGCGCGGCCAGGTCCAGGCCCGCGCCCTTGGTGAAGGCGCCGGACTCGTCCAGCCGCCCCTCGCCCAGCAGGTCCTCGACGCCCTCCCAGCCGAGGCGGTCGAGCTTGTCGACGGCGCGCAGGGCCACGAGCTTCTGGCGCGGATCGCGCACCCCGGCCTCGGCCAGCAGGCCGTCCAGCAGCTTGCGGTTGTTGATCTTCAGCACATAGGAGCCGCGCGGCAGGCCGGCGGCGGCGAAGCCCTCGGCCGCCATGGCGACGATCTCGGCGTCCGCCTCCGGGCGCGCGGAGCCCACGGTGTCGGCGTCGCACTGGACGAACTCGCGGAAGCGCCCCGGCCCCGGCTTCTCGTTGCGCCACACCGTGCCGAAGGCGTAGCGGCGGAACGGCTTGGGCAGGGTCTGCCAGTTCTGCGCGGCGAACCTCGCCAGCGGCGCGGTCAGGTCGTAGCGCAGCGCCATCCACTGCTCGTCGTCGTCCTGCAGGGCGAAGACGCCTTCGTTGGGACGGTCGGAGTCCGGCAGGAACTTGCCCAGCGCGTCGGCGTACTCGAACGCGCCGGTGTCCAGCGCCTCGAAGCCGAAGCGCTGGTAGACGGCCGAGACGGCGTCCAGGATCGCGCGCTCGGCGAGGAGGTCCTGGGCGCGCTTGTCGACGAAGCCGCGGGGCGTGCGCGCCTCGGGGCGGAAGCCCTCGGCGCCGGGGTCCTTCTCAGTCATGGCGCGCGCCTATCGGATAAGCCGGGCTTGGGCAAGGAACCAGCGTCCCCGTCGAGCGGCATCCAGATCAGCTGCTCGTCGTAGTCCACACGCCGGAAGCGCAGGCAGCAGGGCTCGACGCCGCAGCTGCGCAAGCCCGCGCGGCGGTAGAGGGTCCGCGCCGCCGCGCGCATGGGCGATCACCGCCGCCACGAGGGCGGGCGCGTCGGCGCGCGTCAGGGGCCTTATGTCGAAGTCCTGGAGGTCCATCGGGGTCGTCCGGTCGGAGGGACGGATGGAGCCTGGCAGGAGAGCCCCATCCGCAGGTGGCGGCGGGGCTCGGGAGCGTCGCGTCAGGCCACGCGGCCGCGTCCCGGCCCGCCGTCGCGGGTCGGATGCGCGTTCACGTGATGGTGCGGCGTGCGCGTCATGGGCGCGGGCCTATACCCGAAGCGTGAAGATTCCGCCAGCGGCGGGGCTATTCGCCCTCGCCCTCCTCGATCGCCTCCCAGACCGACGGTTCGGGCGGGATCAGGGCGGCGTCCTGGACCTCGGAGGCCACGTCGAGCTCGCCGGCCTCGACCGCGCCGCTCGCCTGTTCCGGCGGCAGGGGCCGGGGCGCGGGCTGCAGGTGGGAGGCGCGCACGCCGATGTAGGAGTCCTCGACCAGGTGCGCGGCCGCAGGCTCGCCCAGGCCGCGGGCGACCTCGACCTCCCGGGCCGGGGCGGCGGCCTGGCCGGGCTCCCCGTGGGTGTCGGCGACGTGGGTCTCGGAACGGAGGTTGTCGGCCATGGCGAATCTCCTGCGCCATGGCAAAGCGGATACGGGGCCGGGGTCGTTCCCTCAGGCGAGGGCGCGGCGGCCGTCGTGTCCTGTGATGGTCAGCTCGACCACCGCGCCGGGCGGCGCCTCGCCGGCGAAGGCGACCTCGGTGAAGTCCTCGGCGCGGCCGACGCCGGGCTTCTCGACCAGGGCGCGCACCGTGCGGCCGACCTGCCGGTCCAGGTGGCGGCCCAGGGCGGCGGCGCCGGCCTGGCGCAGGCGCTCGGCCCTCGCCTTGACCACGGCGCGCGGCAGCTGCGGCATCCGCGCGGCCGGCGTGCCCGGGCGCGGGCTGAAGGGGAAGACGTGCAGGAAGCTCAAGGACGCCTCCTCCACCAGCGCCAGGGTGTTCTCGAACATCGCCTCGGTCTCGGTGGGGAAGCCGGCGATCAGGTCCGCCCCGAAGGCCGCATCCGGGCGCACGGCCCGCACCTGCGCGATCAGGCGCAGGGCGTCGGACCTCAGGTGGCGGCGCTTCATGCGCTTGAGGATCATGTCGTCGCCGGCCTGCAGCGACAGGTGCAGGTGCGGCATCAGCCGCGGCTCCTCGCCCAGCAGCCGCATCAGTTCCGGATCGATCTCGGCCGCGTCGATGGACGACAGCCGGAGCCGCTCCAGCCCCGGGACCAGCTTCAGGATGCGGCCGACCAGCTGGCCGAGGCTGGGCCGGCCGGGCAGGTCCGAGCCCCAGGAGGTGATGTCCACCCCCGTGATCACCACCTCGCGGTAGCCCTGGGCCGCGAGCCGGCGCACCTGCTCGACCACCTCGCCGGCCGGGGCGGAGCGGGAATCGCCGCGGCCGTAGGGGATGACGCAGAAGGTGCAGCGGTGGTCGCAGCCGTTCTGCACCTCGACATAGGCGCGGGCGCGGTCCTTCAGTCCGTCCACCAGGAAGTGCGCGGTCTCGCGCACCGAGAAGATGTCGTTGACCCGGACCCGCTGCTCCACCGGCCCGGCGTAGGCGCCCGGGGCGGACTTCTCTGCGTTGCCCAGCACGAGGTCGACCTCGGGCATGGCCGCGAAGGCCGCGGGGTCGATCTGGGCGGCGCAGCCGGTGACGATCAGGCGCGCGCCGGGGCGCTCGCGGCGGATCTTCCGGATCGCCTGGCGGGCCTGGCGCACGGCCTCGCCGGTCACCGCGCAGGTGTTGAACACCACCGCGTCCTGCAGCCCGTCCTCGGCGGCGCGCGCGCGGATGACCTCGCTCTCGTAGGCGTTCAGGCGGCAGCCGAAGGTGACCACCTCGAAGGCGTCGCTCGCTGCGATGGGGGATCCGTCGGCCATGGTCCGGAAATGCGGCGGGCGGCCCTCGCGGCCGCCCCGCTCGCTGCATAGCACAAACCGCCGCGCGGGTCTTCCTCAGGCCGCCTGGACCGCGCGCCTCAGCTCCTGGACCGTGTCCGGACGGATGATCAGGCCCTCGTCCCAGCCGGGATTGACCAGCACGGCCGTGCCCGGCTGAACGCCCCTGACGAACCAGCCGAACTCGACCGTCAGGCCGTACTGGAACTCGGGGAAGCGGTCCAGCCAGACGCCGGGACGCTCCATCGAGGTGAAGATGCACACTCCCGGCCCGCCCTCGTGGGTCGCCAGGACCAGGGGGTTGGCGGTGTTGTCCCACCCCTCCGGACCGACCTCCCTGTCGATCAGCAGCACCACCTTGGAGCGCAGCATCTCGTCCACGAACTCGGGGACCGGAATCCAGCCGCCCTTGGCGCGCAGGAGCACGCGCTCGAGGTCGTTCACGGGCTGGAAGACGGGATCTGCGGTCATCCCGGAGCCTTAGCCGAAACCGGTGGGCCGGCGAAAGCCGCTCAGGGCAGGGCGCCCCGGAACTC
>Ga0164243_10013884_pt1 | contig 11279 bp, 11 predicted proteins | sample OricompcompostOP_FD_108781 | JGI IMG/M metagenome (GOLD analysis project Ga0164243, IMG submission 108781) | Organic Plus compost microbial communities from Emeryville, California, USA - Original compost - Organic plus compost (OP) | ecosystem: Engineered > Solid waste > Mixed feedstock >... | reverse complement strand
GACGCTGTCGTGCGCCGTCTCGGGACGGCTGACCGACCTCTACGGCTCGACCAGCCGCTGGTCGCGCGGGATCGAGGTGAGACGATGAGACGGGCGACGATCGTCGCGATCGCGGCCGCCGCGCTGGCGGCCGCGCCGGCCGCGTCCGCCGCGCCGGCCGCGTCCGCGGCGCCGGCCGCGTCCGCGGCGCCGGCCGCGTCCGCGGCGCCGCTCGCCTTCGCGCCCTGCGCCGAGCGCGACCAGGCCGGCTGGGAGTGCGCGACGCTCACCGCGCCGCTCGACCACTCCGGCGCCGTGCCCGGCACCGTCGAGCTGCGCGTCGAGCGGCTCGCGCACGACGGCCCGCCGCGGGCGAAGGCGCTCGTCAACCTCGAGGGCGGACCGGGCGGCTCGACGACCGCGCGCTCGGTCCAGACCAAGCGCCTGCTCGCCGCGGTGACCGCCCGCAACGGCTACGACCTCGTGCTCGTCGACCTGCGCGCCACCGGCGCCAGCCGGCCGCACAAGATCCCGCTCGGCACCTCCCGCTACTACGCGACCGCCGACAACGTGCGCGACCTCGAGCTCGTGCGGCAGGGGCTCGGCGTCGAGCGGCTGGCGGTGATGGGCACCTCCTACAGCACGTTGACCGCCGCCGAGTACGCGCGCACCTTCCCGCAGCGGACCGACCGGCTCGTGCTCGACTCGCCGCTGGGGCCGGGCGGCCCGAGCGCCTACGGGGAGGAGACGACCGCCGCGGCGCTGCCGGCGCTGCGCGACGTCTGCCGCCGCGGCGGCTGCCCCGGCGGCCTGCGCGGGCTCGACGCCGACATCAAGGCGGTGCTCGCGCGAGCGCGGCGCGGGGAGTTCCTCGTGCCGCACGGCGCCGTCTGGTTCAACAGAGGCAGACTGCGCCGGGACGAGGCGCAGATGGGCGTCGACGAGCTGACGCTGCTGCGCGAGCTGCTGTCGGCCGACGAGAGCAGCGCCCGCTTCGCCCAGCTGCCGGTCGCGCTCCACGACGCCGCGCGCGGCGACTGGCGGATGCTCGCGCGCCGCAGCCCCGCCGCCGCCGGCGCGGAGACGACCCCGCCGGTCAACAGCGACCTGACCCGCATCACCGCCTGCCTCGACCTGCGCCCGCCGTGGACCCACGGCGCCGACGTCGCGACCCGCCAGGCCGGCGCGGCGCGGGGACTGGCGGCGCTGCCGGCGACGGCGTTCGGCCCGTGGGGCAAGCGGGCCGACTGGGTGATGCGCGCTCCCGGCTGCGCCGAGTTCCCGCTCACCGGGCTGCCGGGCGCGATCACGGGCGGGGCGGTCCCGGCGTCGGTGCCCGGTGTGATCCTGCAGGGCGAGTGGGACCTGCGCACGCCGCCGGCGAACGGACGCGCGCTCGCCGCCGCCTGGCCGGGCGGGAGGCTCGTGCTCGCGCCCGCGACCGGGCACGGCGTGCTGCGGGCCGCGACCGCCTGCGCGACCGGTGCGATCGACGCGCTGCTGGCTGGCCGGACGGTGCGCGGCGACGCCTGCACGACCGCGACGCCGGTCGCCCAGCCGCTGACGGTCGGCGCGCGGCCGGAGGACGTGCGGCCGCTCGCGGGCGCGCCGCGGCGCGTGGCGCGGACGGCAGCGGCGATCGTCGCGACGCTGCGCGACGCCGAGGTCGAGCTGGCGGTCAGCGCCCCGCGCGGGGGCAGCGGCGTCGCCGCCGGCGTCGTGGACGGCTGGGCGCGGGGGAGACGGACGCCGCCGGCGACGGCGACGACGATCCGGCTGACCCGCTACGCGCTCCAGGACGGCCTGCCGCTCGACGGGACCGTCACGATCGGATCGGCGGGCGCGTACGGCGCGAGGGTGCGGCTCGGCGGCAGGCACTCCGGCGGCGTGACGGTCGCCGGCCGGCGCCTGCGCGGCACGATCGACGGGGCGAGGGTCGACGTCCGCCTGCCGGCCGGGCTGGCGCGGCCGACGGTCACCCGCTTCGGCTGAGGCCGCCGCGGCGGGCGCCGCCGGAGCGCGCCGTGCGGCCGTCGGACCGCTGCTCGGAGATGGGTCGGGCGGCCCTGGTAGGGTCGTGCCGAATTGCGGGGGTTCGAGTGATCGTGCGGGGGTGCGTCGCCGGAGTGGCGGTCGTGCTCGCCTGCGCGGCAGGCGCCGCGGATGGGGCGGTCGCGTCGGCCGCGGCGGCTGCCGCGGGGCGTCCGGCGGCTGCCGCATCGAGCCCGGCGGTTGCCGCGGCGGGGTCGGCGTACGTGCCGGGTGAGGTCGTCGTCGCCTACGAGGCCGGCGCGAGCGCGGCCGCTCGCGCGGCGAGCGCGCGGGCGGCCGGCGCGCGCGACGGCGACGGCGGCGGCGCGAGCGCCGCGCGCACCGGCGACGCGCGCGTGCGCGTGCTGCGCGTCGCGCCCGGGCGCGAGCGGGCGGCGGTCGCGCGGCTGCGGCGGCAGGCCGGCGTCCGCTGGGCGGCGCCGAACCCGGTCGCGCACGCCGCGCAGCTGGCCGAGCCGCTGAACGACCCGGGGCTGCCGCGCTACGGCGGGCTGGGCGGGACGCAGTGGAACTTCTTCGGGCCGTGGGGCGTGCAGGCGCCGCAGGCGTGGGCGAACGTCGCCGCGGTCGCGCCCGGCGGCCGCGGCGTGCGCGTCGCGGTGCTCGACACCGGCGTCGCCTACCGCGACTGGCGCCGCTTCCGCAGATCGGACGACTTCAGCGCGACGCGCTTCGTCGCGCCGTACGACTTCGTCGCCGGCAGCCGCTTCCCGCTCGACCGCGACCGCGCCGGCCACGGGACGCACGTCGCCGGCACGATCGCCGAGACGCCCGGCAACGGCGTCGGCGTCACCGGGCTGGCGTGGGGCGCCGCGATCACGCCGGTGCGCGTGCTCGACGAGCACGGCTACGGCGACGCGGTCACGATCGCGCGCGGGATCCGCTGGGCGGCCCGCCACGGCGCCCGCGTGATCAACCTCAGCCTCGAGTTCGCGGCCTCCGTGCGCGCCGCCGAGATACCGGGGATCGTCGACGCGATCCACGACGCCGACCGGCGCGGCGCGCTCGTGGTCGCCAGCTCCGGCAACGAGGCGCAGGGCCGCGTCGCCTATCCGGCGCGGACCGACGTCGCCGTCGCGATCGCCGCCACGACCGACGCCGGCTGCCTCTCCAGCTTCTCCAATGACGGCCCCGGCCTCGACCTCTCCGCGCCCGGCGGCGGCGACAACGCGCGCATCGCCGGCGATCCCAACTGCACATTCCCGCACCACGGCCGCGACATCGTCCAGCAGTCCTACGCCGGCGGCTTCGGCCGCTTCGGCCTGCTCGGGCTCGGCGGCACCTCGATGGCGGCGCCGCACGTCAGCGCCGCCGCCGCGCTGACGATCGCCAGCGGGCTGCTCGGCGCGGCGCCGACGCCCGCCCAGGTCGAGTGCCGGCTGAAGCTGACCGCGACGAGACTGGGCCTGCAGGCGCCCAACCGCGTCTACGGCCACGGCCTCGTCAACGCCGCCGCCGCGACCGACCCCGCCGTCGCCACGCCGGCCTGCGGCGCCGGCGCGCGGCTCCGCTGAGCGCCCGCCGCCGGCCGCTACAGCCCGAGCCGGCGGTACTCGATCGCCGGGCAGCGGTCCATCACGACCGTCAGCCCGGCGGCGACGCCGCGCGCCGCCGCCTCCGCGTCGATCACGCCGAGCTGCAGCCAGGCGGCGGAGGCGCCGATCGCGACCGCCTCCTCGACGTGGACGCCGGCCTCCTCGGGCCGCCTGAAGACGTCGACGACGTCGATCTCGACGTGGTCGCGCGCGTCGGCCAGCGTCGGGTAGGCGGTCTCGCCGAGGATCTCCAGCGCCGCCGGGTTGATCGGCACGATGCGGTTGCCGCGCGACTGCAGCAGCGCCGCGATCCGGTGGCTGTCGCGGTTGGCGCGCGGGGAGCAGCCGACGACCGCCCACGTGCGCGGTCTCGCCAGCAGCTCGCGGATCACGTCGTCCCCCGGGTTGGCGAAGGCGCTCATGCGTGTCTGCCGGGCAGCAGGTGCTTGACGGTCCGAGCGCCGCCGCGGGCGTGCTCGCCGACGTCGTGGGCGCCGCCGCGCAGCCGTCTGGCCGCCTCCGCCGCCCATCTGCGCGCTCTGCGCGTCGGCAGGTCGTCGGGGCGGGTCAGGTCTCTGCGCGCGTGCGCTCTCAGCTTCGCCGCCAGGTCGCCCGCGACCGGCGGGTAGGCGGAGATCGGCTCGCCGTCCTTCCAGACGACGACGTGGCGCTCGCCGTCGATGATCGCGGCGCTGAACATCCCGTCGATCTGACGCGCCTCGCCGATCGCCACCTGCCGATGTCTGACGCGCTCGACCCAGACGAGGAAGAGCGCCAGCGCTCTCGGGCCCGCGGTCGCCAGCAGCCAGGCGCGGAAGCGCTTGTTCTTCAGCAGTCTCCACAGCCATGCGACCCACATGTCCTTCACGCTACCCGCTCTGCCGGCGCAGCCTCTCGCCGGCGTGACTCACTCGCCGCGCGGCTGCAGCGTCCCGGCGACGTGATCGGCGATCGCGAGCGCGGTCGCAAGAGATCTCGCCTCGGCTCGGACCGCGAGGTTACCGCCGCCATAGGCCATGTAGTACGTCGCGGTGTGCAGATCGCCGCTGGCGGCCGTCCGCAGCGCCGCGTCGTCGAAGCCGCCGACGGTCGCCGGCTCGATCTCGCCGCTCCCGGCCTCCGCCGCGTTCTCCAACGCGCTCAGCCCGTACCCAGGGATCCAGTCGATCACGACCGTGCAGCCGCAGCCGCTGCTCGACCACTGCGAGCGGTAGCGCGGCGGCTCCTCGCTCTCCTGCGCGTCGGCCTTGAGCTCGGCCCATGCGGCGGGACGCTCGACGCTGTAGTCGAGGCCCTCGTAGCGCGCGTAATCGGTCGGCGGCGCGGAGGCGCGCGGCGGGGGCGTCGTCGCCGCCGTCGCCGTCTGCGCGGCCGGCGTGCCGGCGCTTGCCGCGGCGTCGGGTCGGCCGCTGGCAGCGGTGCGCGTACGCTGCGCCTTGGCGGCGGTCGGCGACGGTCTGCGCGCGCGCTGCTCCGTCGTCGTCGCGACCGTCGCCGCGACGCGCTCGCCGCCGCCGTCGCGGCTGGCGAGCGCGACGAGGCCGCCGACGACCAGCGTCGTCGCGGCGAGCGCCACCAGCGCGGGGATGCGGCGGGCGCGCCGCGGCGGGTCGTTGGCCGGCGGGCGTGGCAGGCGGCGCGTCGGCGGCGGCAGCGCGACCGTCGCCGTTGGCGCTTCGTCGGGCGCCTCGTCCGGCGGTGGGCCGGTGGCAGGTCGCGGCGCCGCCGGCCCGGTCGCGACGCTGGCGTCGTCGGCCGGCAGCGGACGCTGCTCGACGGCGGCCGCGACCGCACGCGCGAGTCCGCCCGCAGAGGCCCAGCGCTCGGCTGGGTTCTTCGCCATCGCTCTCGCGACGACGGCCGACAGCTCCTGCGGCAGTTCGGGGGCGCGCTCGGCGAGCAGCGGCGGAGGCGCGTTCACATGCGCCCACACCTTCGCGACGTCGTGCTCGCGCGGATACGGCACCGTCCCCGCGAGCGACTGGAACAGCAGGCAGCCGAGTGCGTAGACGTCGGTGCGGGCGTCGAGCCGTCCGCCTTCGATCTGCTCCGGCGCGACGTAGTCGATCGTCCCCAGCCATTGACCGGTGCGGGTCAGCCCGCCGCTGGAGGCCGCCGCGAGCTTGGTGAGACCGAAGTCGGTCAGGTACGCGTGCTGGCGCGAGCTGGTCACGAGCACGTTCGCCGGCTTCACGTCGCGGTGGACGAGCCCGCGCGCGTGGGCGGCGTCGAGCGCGTCCGCGACCTGCAGCGCGAGCGTCGCTGCCGTGCCCGCGGGCAGCCTGCCTCCGTGCTCCCGCAGCATCTGGCGCAGGTCGATCCCGTCGACCCAGCGCATCACGATGTACAGCTGCCCGTCGCTCTCGCCGGCGGCGTGGATCGGGACGACGTTGGGATGATCGAGCGAGGCGGCCAGCCGCGCCTCGGTCTCGAACCGCTGGCGGAACTCCGGGTCCTGCGCCAGCTCCGGCGAGAGCAGCTTGAGCGCGACGCGGCGGCGGAGCGCCACCTGCTCGGCCAGATAGACGACGCCCATGCCGCCGCGGCCGATCACGGAGATGATCTCGCAGCCCGCGACGACCGTGCCGATCCGCGCGTCCCCTGCCATCGGAACGCACTCTATTACGGGCGAAGCGTCAGACGAGCCAGATCCGCAGCGCGACGACGAGCGCGATCAGGGCGACGAGCGCCAGCTGGCGCCAGAAGAGACGGCGCTCGGCGCGGTCCTGGGCGCGCGCCTCCAGCGCGGCGTCGTCGGCGCGGTCGGGCGGCGCGCGCATCAGGTCAGCTCCCCGACGGCGCCGACCTTCTCGGTCTTGTCCCATCTCATCTCCGCGCCGCGCGCCTCCTTGACGTAGGCGGCGGCGGTGATCGCGCACAGCAGCGGGCCGTAGCCGACGACGTAGAGCAGCGGCGCGACGAGGCCGCGCAGCGGCCGCGGCAGGGCGGCCGAGAGCAGCTTCAGCAGCCACGCCGCCACCATCGAGGCCGACAGCCAGAGGTAGGCGAACAGCAGGACGGCGGTCGCGAGGCCGTCGTCGGGGTCGATCCCGGCGTCGCGCAGCCAGCCGGCGACCGTCTCCTCGAACAGCGGCGGCCAGAGCGCGTAGAGGATGATCAGCAGCGCGACGAGGCCGGGGAAGCAGAGCCCCTCGCGCCAGGCGCGGCGGGCAGTCGCGGGGTCGATCGAGAAACTCGACAGCGTCACGAACAGGTAGGTGACGACGTTCAGGAACCAGAGCGTGCGGAAGACGCCGAGCGAGCTCCCCTCGTCGAGGAACCAGAGGCCCAGCAGCGCGGCCGACGAGGTGACCATGAAGACCGGCATCAGGAAGACCGAGAACCAGATCAGCGCGAAGCCGGCGCCGCCGAGCGCGCCGGCGCTGCCGCGCCGCAGCCAGATGCGGCGGAAGCGGCGGGTCACCTGCACGTTGCCGCGCCCCCAGCGCAGCCGCTGCTTCCACAGCCCCTCGATCTCGCGCGGCTCCTCCGCCCAGACGATCGCGTACGGCTCGAAGACGACCCGCTTGCCGCACAGCTGCACGCCGAGCGTCGTGACGGTGTCCTCGGCCAGCGTCGCGGTGTCGATCTCGCCGCCGACGGCGTCGAGGCTCTCGCGCCGCAGCAGCTGCGCGCCGCCGGCGAGGCAGGCCTGCGCGCCGAGCACGTTCTGCGCCCGCCGCGCCGCCGCCTGCGCCGTCACGTACTCGAACGCGACGAAGCGGTTCATCCAGTTGCCGGGGCGGCTGCCCTCCTTGATGTAGCCGGTGACGGCGCCGACCCGCTCGTCGGCGAGGTGGCGCGTCATCCGCCGCAGCGACGGCGGCGTGAAGATCACGTCGGCGTCGATCACCAGCACCGCCTCGTACCAGCCCTCGGCGCGGATGATCCGCAGCCCGTGGTTGATCGTGTGCGCCTTGCCCTCGCCGCCGCGCTCGCGCCGCAGGTGGAAGACGCGCCCCGGGTGCTCGGCCGCCTTCGCGCGCACCTTCCGCGGCGTCGCGTCGGTCGAGGCGTCGTCGACGACGTAGACGCGCAGCCGGTCGGCGGGGTACTCGAGCGCGAGCAGGCGGTCGAGCGTCCGCTCGATCACGGCGGCCTCGTTCCAGGCCGGGATCACGATTGCGACGCGCGGGCAGAACGGCTCGGGCGGGGTCTTGACGCGGAAGCCGTGGAGGCTCGCGAGCAGGAACTGGTAGCAGCCCGCGACCAGCGGGATCGCGCCGACGAGCACGAGCGCGACGAGGACGGGGCGGAGGAGGTCGTCGGGCTGCAGGGCCGCTCCCGTGGCGCTACCGCGGCGCCGCCTCCGACAGCGCGCGCACGACGGCGAGGCAGTGGTCGTACCGGCCGATCGTCTCGCGTCTGTGGCTGTCGGTGCTCATCAGCAGCGGCACGCCGCGCGCGACGAACGGCGCCAACGTCGCCGCCGACGGGGTGCGATAGCGCTCGTTGACCTCGATCCGATTGCCGGTCGCGTACGTCGCCTGGGCGAGCGACTCGATCAGCTCGCGCGGCACCTCGTCCTCGCGCACGCCGATCTTCGGCAGGATGCTGAAGAGGTGGGCGATCACGATCCTGCCGGGATGCCTCGGCAGGCAGCGCTCGGTCGCGCGCAGCAGGCCGGCGACGACCTCCTGCGCGCGGTAGCGGCCGCGCTCGATCCCCTCGCGCACCTCGTCGGGGTGGTGGACGCCGTCGTCCATCGGCACCTGGTGGTCGGCGGCGTAGATCCAGTCGACCCCGTCGAGCGGGGCGTCGGGCATGTCGAGCGTGCCGTCGGTGTCGAGCAGCTTCGCCTCGATCCCGCAGTGGAGCGTCAGCGGCGTCTCGGTCGCCAGCGCGGCGACGGCGGCCGTGTACTCGGGCAGCCAGCCGGTGTCGCGGCGGACGTGGTCGACGCAGCACAGCTCGACCAGCCCGACGCGCTCGGCCTCGGCGACGTTGTCCTCGATCGTGTCGGCGCCGTCGGAGAAGGTCGAGTGGACCTGCATGTCCTGCGTCGCGGCGGCGATCACGCGACGCCGCTCCCGACGCGCGCCGCCGCCTCGCGCAGCGCCACGATCTCGTCGAAGGGGAAGAAGCGCTCGGTGAAGCTGCGCACCATCGCGACCTCCTCGAACGGCAGCGGCCCGCTCGGCGGCGGCGCGCCGAGCGCCTCCGCGACCGCCAGCGACGGCATGTCGACGCCGGCCGCGATCGTCAGCGGCATCGTGCCCGGGAAGCGGGGGTTGACCTCCAGCAGCGCCGGCTCGCCGTCGCGCGCCCCCTTCACCTGCACGTTGGCGACGGTCGTCAGCCCGATCAGCCGCGCGACGGTGGCGCCGAACGCCTCCAGCGCCGGGTCGTGGACGGTGCGGCCGGTGATCGCGATCCCCGAGTCGACCTTCAGCCGCTCGCGCGGGACGACCGCCAGCACCTCGCCGTCGCCTCCGCACAGCACGTCGAGCGAGAACTCAGGGCCGGGCAGCAGCTCCTGCACCAGCAGCGTGCCGTCGCGCTCCAGCGCCGCCAGCTCGGCCTCGCTCCGCAGCAGCGCGATCCCGCGCGAGCCGCTGCCGCTGCGCGGCTTGACGATCGCCGGCAGCTCCGGCTCGGCGGGGTCGAACGAGCCGTCGACCAGCCAGCAGCGGGGCGTCCGCACGTGGCTGCGGCAGCGCGCGTCGAGCGCCCACTTGTCGAGGCAGACCGCGAGCGTCTGCTCGTCGGCGAGCACGAGCGTCACGCCGGCCGCCGCGAACCGCTGGCGCTCGCGCGCCAGCGGCAGCAGCTCGCTGTCGACGGTCGGCACCAGCACGTCGACGCCCTCGCGCTCGCACAGCTCGAAGACGCGGTCGGCGAAGCGCGGGTCGTCGCCGCGCGGGAGGATGACGCGCTGCCGCGGCGGGACGAGGTAGAGGCCGGCGGCGTAGGGGTCGATGTCGCCGGCGAGGATCGTCAGCCGCGGACTGGCGATCGCCTGCATCACGGCGATCCCCGAGGGGCCGCCGACGCCGGTGACGAGCACGCGGCCGGGCAGGTCAACGGGCATCGGCAACCTCCCGCGGGATCATCGTGGCGTGCGGGTCGTCGGCGCTCGCGTCGGCCTCGCGCACGACCTCCAGCGGCTCGACGTAGCGCGCCTGCGTGAAGCGGCTCCAGTAGCGGGCGGTCGAGCGCATCAGCTCCTCGTCGAGGTAGGCGCGCACCGCCGTCTGCGAGGCGAAGGCGCGGATCACCTCCAGCTTGCGGTCGACGTAGGGGTCGATAGCGACGTACTTCGTCGGCTTGAACTCGACCGTCGTCGACGGCGCCTGGTAGCAGTAGACGCGCGGGATCCCGCGGGCGGCGACGAGCGTCGCGTGGTGGACGTTGCGGTGGTCCTGGTGGACGTCCTTGGCGGTGTGCGTGTAGACGGTCGTCGGCAGCACCTCGTCGATCACCCGCTTGATCACGCTGATCGTCGTGCCGCCGTCGCTGACGCTCGTGTCCGACAGGTCGGTGTGGAAGAGGCGCGCGCCCATCAGCTCGGCGGCCAGGCGCGACTCGGCGGCGCGCGCGGCCGCCTCGCCGCCCTGCTCGCCGCCGGTCAGCGTCAGCACCGCGACGTCGTGGCCGGCGGCGGCGTGCCGCAGCAGGATCCCGCCGACGCCGATCTCGACGTCGTCGGGATGGGCGCCGACGGCGAGCACGCGCTCGCGCCCCCGCGCGCGCCGCTCGCGCGTCAGCGCCATCAGCTCGCGCGTCTTGTCGACCAGTCTCGGCGGCTCGACCGGCTTGGTCAGGTAGTCGTCGGCGCCGGCGCGGATCGCCTCGACGGCGTGGTCGAAGCTGGCGTGGCCGGACAGCATCAGCACTGCCAGGTCGGGCTGCGCCGACTTCGCGTGGCGGACCATCTCGTGGCCGTTCATGCCCGGCAGGTCGATGTCGGACAGCAGCAGGTCCCATGGTCGCGCGGGCAGCTGCGCGACCGCCTGCTCGGCGCTCGGCGCCCAGACGACCTCGCCGAGCGGCGCCAGCAGCTCGATCACGACCGCCGCCAGGACGTCGTCGTCCTCGACGAAGAGGATCAGCCCGTCGTCTCCCCGCGCTCCCGCCATGCTCCGCTCACCATTCCCCGCTGCAGCCGGAACGTAGCCTCCGGATCGCGATTCGGTGCGTGAGATGCAGCTTCGCGTGGCATGATCGCGGCAGATGCACACCGAACCGCTCGATCAGCAGGTCGTCGACGCGCTCTCCGCCGAGCTCGGCGACGCGGCGACCTTCGCCCGCCTGGTGCGGCTCTACCTCGAACGGCTGAGCGATCGCCTGGAGAGCGTCGTCAACGCCGAGGACCCGGCCGCGATGGCGGCCGCCGCGCACTCGCTGAAGTCGGCCAGCGGCACCTTCGGGGCGGTCGTCGTCGCCGACGTCGCCAGCCAGCTGGAGGCGATCGGCGAGCGCGGGGAGGAGGCGCCTGCGGCGCTGCTCGACGGTCTCCTCGACGCCGCCGAGGACGCCCGCAGAGCGCTCACGCAGGTGGTCGCCGACGCCGAGGTCGAGGCCGACGTCGAGGCCGACAGCCTGCCGGACGACGCCGGCTAGGCGTCGGCCATCTCGAGCAGCGTCGCGACCGTTCTCCAGTTGCGCGACGTCGCGCTGACGCCCAGCGGCCGCTCGGTCAGGACTCTCGCCAGCCGCGATCTCGACAGTCCCTCCGGCGTCTTCAGGTAGAGCTCGCGGCCGATCAGCGCG
>Ga0164243_10013883_pt1 | contig 11279 bp, 13 predicted proteins | sample OricompcompostOP_FD_108781 | JGI IMG/M metagenome (GOLD analysis project Ga0164243, IMG submission 108781) | Organic Plus compost microbial communities from Emeryville, California, USA - Original compost - Organic plus compost (OP) | ecosystem: Engineered > Solid waste > Mixed feedstock >... | reverse complement strand
GTCATACGCCGGCGGAAACGTCCAACACTCCATGATCGCCTCCGCTCACCGCTGGCCGCGTTCGGCGACAAGTCGCGTCAACGTATCGACGATGTTCTGGGGCGGCGTATCCTGAAGAAGGACCTCCCGCACGCCCATCTTCTTCAGCTCGACGACATCCTCGTCCGGCATGACGCCGCCAGCAACGACGATCAGGTCGTCGACCTTCTTTTCGGAAAGGAGGCTGAAGATCTTCGGAAAGACGGTCATCTGTACTCCGGACAACAGACTGACGCCGAGCACATCGACGTCTTCCTGCACTGCGGCGTTGACCACTTCCTCAGGTGTTCTGTGGAGCCCGGAATAGATGACATCCATTCCCGCATCACGGAGCGTACGGGCGACGACGCGTACTCCTCGGTCATGCCCATCGAGTCCCACTTTGGCGAGGAGCACGCGGATCGGCTGAGACACTAAGAATACCTCCCCTTGAATTTCTTTTGTTTTGGATTCTGAATTCAGAATACGGGACTCAGGATTGCGAACACTTGTCGCCTTGTCAAGGGGGCTGCATACTTGGAACGCAAATCGGCAAATCTTCGGGAGCGAAATTTGGAAGGTCTAGAGCTATCCAAGAGCTTGGTAGATCAAGCTTATGACGTGATCCTCGGTGCTCTATGCGATGGGACATTCAAGGCCGGAGAGCGGCTAACGCAGGAGGACATCGCTGCGCGTTTGAATGTTTCGCGCCAGCCCGTCACACACGCGTTAGTCGTGTTGAAGGCTCAGGGCTTCCTCGCCCCTAGCGGCCGGCGGGGCCTCACGGTAACGCCCGTCAAACCCAGTTTCCTGAAGGATCTCTATCAACTTCGCTCGGCGGTCGAACCGCTCGCAGTTTCACTTGCACTGCCGAACATTTCCAAAAGTGCGATTGCGGAAGGACGCACACTGATAAAGCACGGACGGGAGATGGTGCGCAAAGGCGAGAGCAAAGCAATCCTGCAAGCGGACATGGATTTTCATTCCTTCATTTACGAGCTTTCGGGAAACCCACTTATTTCGGCTACCATGCGCCTACACTGGCATCATCTTCGCAGAGCGATGGGGCAGGTTTTGCGGTCGAGCAGCGCTCATCTCATCGTATGGAACGAACATGCGCGCATTCTTGAGGCGATGATTGATCGGAACGAAACGGCCGCACCGGAGCTGATGCGGCGCCATCTGCTTGACGCTTACGAGCGGCTAAACAAATCTAACGAACTTGCATCATAGAGAAGCGTAGTTCGCTCATCCCAGTGCCGCCCGCCATGCGCAACAACCAGTGCGGAAGAAGGCTACAGATGTAGCTCGGCAAGCGACAAACGGGCGAGTGACATACTACTGGCCAAAACATCCCGCTCTAAAATGAAACCGTAGGGAGAGCAGGAAAGCTTATTTCGTCGCAGGTGATTACAGGATTGCTTCGTCGCAATCCGCAACTCTTTCTGCATTGCACACAAGAGTTGGCACAAGCCTTGAACATCTCTGGGCCTCAGGGCTTCAGAGTCGAACGGGGATGATCGGTTCCAACATCGCCATGCGCCAAACAGCGTGTCGTCCGGACGATGCCGCAAAATTCTTCCGGACGATGTCAGGTGCGAATCTTCTCCATCGCTCCTGTTGGCCAACGGCCGGGAACCACGCGCCCGGCCGTTGGCTCCTCGGAACCTCGATGGGAAGGCCTGCATCACTGCTCTGCCAATAGACTGCCAACAACATATTCAACGATAAGAAACACTCGGAGGAATGCAAAGTGAAAGCCACTACTCATCGACTATCGAGGTCCGGTCACCGACAGACGCATTCGCCAACCGCTCTACCAAAGATCATGGCCGGTTAGCAGGATCGCGCTCGGCGTGGCAACGGCACCCATTGTTGATTGAACGATTAACGTGCCCTCGCAAAAAACACGCCCCAACAAACAATAAGAACGTATTTTGGGAGGACCAAATGAGGTCTCGTCGTGTAAGTGTGGCGCTCGCCGCGATTGCGATAGCCGGGTTCGGATACGGATCCGCGATCGCGCAAAGTAAAAGTGTGACTTCTGAGCGATTGCTCAACGCGTCTAAGGAGCCGCAAAACTGGCTTCTGCATCACAAAAGCTATGATGCCCATCGTTACTCGTCGCTCGACCAGATCACGCCCGAGAACGTCAAAAATTTAAAGCTCGCCTGGACTATGGCGATCGGCGGAATCCAGGGCGGCGGCCTCTGGACACACGGTGGGCTTGAGGCCACCCCTCTGGTCGAGGACGGATTCATGTATCTCGCCGACGGTTGGGGTTCGGTCTACAAGATCGATACTCATGGTGGCAAAGGTCGGCTCGTATGGAAGATGGATCCAAAGACGGATCGCGACTGGGCCGGCGCCGTTACATGCTGCGGCGTCGACAATCGAGGCGTCGCGCTTTGGCATGACGCCGTCATCTCATCCGTCATTGACGGCCGCCTCATCGCCACCAACAAAATGACGGGCGAAGTCATTTGGACCGCGCAACTCGCTGATCCAGATAAAGCGGAAACCGTCACGGGGGCGCCGCTTATCGTCAAAGACATGGCGATTACCGGTGTTGCAGGCGGTGAGTTCGGCATCCGGGGCTGGCTTGCCGCAACGGATCTCAAAACCGGCAAAGAGCTTTGGCGGACGTATACCATTCCCGCAAAGGGCGAGCCTGGGAGCGACACCTGGAAGGACAGTTACAATGCGGCCGCAACCGGAGGCGGCGCGACATGGGTGACGGGCAGCTACGATCCCGCGACGAATACTATCTTCTGGGGCACCGGAAATCCGGGGCCTGATTGGGACCACGAATATCGTCCCGGCGACAATCTTTATTCCGATAGTACGCTCGCGCTCGATGCGGACACCGGCAAACTCAAGTGGTACTTCCAAACCACTCCGAACGATGCCTTCGACTATGACGGTGTTGCCGAGCGTGTCCTCGTCGACTTACCGAGCACAAATTCCAAGATGATGCTCGAAGCAGATCGCAACGGCTTTGCTTACGCGCTCGACCGCGACAATGGTCACTTCCTGTGGGCCACTCCTTTCGTCGATAAGATCTCGTGGACGAAGGGCATTGACCCGAAAACTGGAAAGCCGGTCGAATACGATCCCAAGAAAGACATCCAGCTCTATCTCGGCGTTCAAAACAGAGCAAACCCAGTCTCGAAGGTCTGCCCAGGCAACATGGGCGGCAAAAACTGGCCGCCGACCGCGTACAATCCAACGCTGAAGCTTTGGTACATTCCGGTAATCGAAAGCTGCAATCAGCTCACCGTCACGCCTGCTATCCCCGGGAAATCCTATAAGCCACGGGAATTCTTTACCGGCGGCGGCCCGAAGCAGCCCGACCGCATCACCGGCAGCATCGCTGCAATCGATGTCACGACCGGGAAGCTCGTGGAGAAATCCAGAACGCCATATCCAATGCTGGGTGGACTTCTCGCGACGCCGGGCCTCGTATTCGCCGGGCATCCTGACGGGAAAATTGCGGCTTACGACGCGCATACTCTCAAGGAGCTGTGGAGCTTTGAATCCGGCTCGGGCGTGAACGCTCCGCCGATCACATTCAGTGTCGACGGCAAACAGTATATCGCGATCGCCGTCGGGCTTGGCGGCGCATGGCCGAAGTGGTTCATTGATTCGACGCCGGAATTGAAAAATATCGAGCCGAGTTCGATGCTCTACGTTTTCTCGCTATAGGAAGACACTCATGACCTACACGGGGGCGCTCGCTGCGCTGGTTCTCTCTATCGTCGGATTGTCCGTCGTTTCGGCGCGATCCATTGCCGGCGACGCGACGCCTCCGTCCGCACATCAACTGCGCATGGGAAAAAATGTGTTCAAGGCTGCTTGCGCCGGTTGCCACAAATGGCATGGCGGCGGGGGCGGGGGATATGGAGGAGCCGCACTCTCGCTTCGCAAGACTGAACTTTCCCGCGACCAGATCATCGAGACGGTCAGATGCGGCCGACCGGGAACCGGAATGCCGTCGCATGATCGAGAAGCTTATAAAGACAAGTCTTGCTACGGAATGACGAAGGAGGAGGCAGGGAATAACCTGCCGCCCGTTGCAAATAGTTACCTCAGCGCGTCGGAAATACAGGACGTCGCCGACTACGTCATCGCGAACGTGAAAGGCAAGGGCGATCCGACGCTCGAGGAGTGCCTCGATTTCTGGGGATCGACCTCGCAGGTCTGCAATGAATTCAAAAAAACAAGCAGCGAAGAGAAGCGCAGCCAAGTGCATATTCAGCTGGAGGTAACGCGATGAAATCGGACATGACTTCGAAGGCGGTCATGACCGCCATTCTGGCACTTGCCTCATTTGCCTGCATCGGGCTCGCACTTGCTCCTCGGCCAGCAGCCGCGGCCTTCGATGGACCCGACCCGGCAAGAAATGATTTGCGCGACTTGAAAGTCGGAATGTCTGTGGCCGAGCTGCCATCGAAGGGATATGTCGAACTTTTCTGCGCGAAAAATCCAGATCAGAAGCTCACGAGCTGGTCCGAATACACGCGGTGCAGCCCAGACGAGCAAGGACGCTACGACATCCGCTTCAAATTCGATGAGAGTACGAACATCCTCAGCCCATTGGACGACAAATATTCCGGCACGAAAGTCGGCGGACATCCCGTCATTCTAACTCTCATGATCGGGTCGGCCGCCCGCGTGACAGGTCTCGACATCAAAACCGATCCCAAAGCGCGGTTGTCATTGCGGAAAAGAGCGTTTCTTCTCGCAACCCAAGCGATGAACTTCTATGGATCGGACGGTTGGAAGTGCGAAGGCCGTCACCCGGATGGCGAAGAAGCCCCGATCGGCAACGTTTTCATCGACCAGCGCTGCGAGAAAGTACTGCCTCAAAGAAAGGTCATCGTCGAACGTCGATTCTTCCGCCCGGCCGACGCAGATATCCGTAATATGGTGAGCACAAGCGAAATAACGGTCCTCAATGGCAATTGAAATGATGAACGGCGAAACATTCGCATCTATCTCTGCGCACCCTATCGAGAAAGCTCGCGAATTCGTTCGGGCAGGCCGCAAGCGTTTGGGCCGCGCGTCATGCCTCATGACGATCTTGGCTTTGACGGGGAGCCAGGCACTTGCGGACCCCACTATGTTTGCGGTCTCGGATGCCTGGTCTCCACCTGCCGAAAAAGGATCCGACCTTCCGGTCTACATGACGGTCACAAATCCAGGAGAGGCTGACGATATCGTTCGCAGTCTCTGCTCCACTGTCGCCCACTTCACCGAGAAGAGGACGACAGATTATGGTGAGGGCGCACCGTCCGCCAGGGAAGTTAAATCAATTCCGATCAAAGCTAGCGACACAACGGTCCTCAAGCCTGGCGGGTCTTACGTCGCGCTTTTAAAGATCATAAATCCTGTCAAATCCGGCGACACATTTGATTGCGATATCGTGTTCCGAAGGGCCGGTTCTGTGAACGTCCGAGTAAAAGTCCAAGGACTGCACTAACCGACCGCTGCCCAGTTTGCGATTTCACCGCTTGGCCAAGAAAGTGAATTGGTTCCACTTGCAGTGCGTGTTGCTCCCTGCCCGATCCAGTATAGCGATGGCAAGGTCACGGTCGCGATCGAAATCAAATCAACCTCAAAGCGAATTTCTTAAGCGAACGAGCAAGAAAAAGTTCTCATCTTCATCCCCTCCGGCGCGCCAATGAAAAAAGCTCAATCAATTCAGCTTCTGAAGTTTTACCGGACAGGACGAAGATGAGAACTTTTTGTCGGAGTACTGGCCACTGCGATCCATAATTCACATCCAACCTATTGTCGCTGTCTCTGCATTCCGCGCGTAAACGAATACCACGGCGGACCACTTCGCTTGTCCTCCACTCGCAGCGGTCCAACACAGGCTATCAGGTTGACAGAAAACCGGGGCGCATACCCATCAGCTAAATGGATATGCGCTATCGTTTCGCTCTCACATCATCGAACAATCAGTAGTCCCAAAAAGCCGGAACCCAACGAAAGGCATCTCCATCGACCGCCACGCGGCCAATGGACGGGAATGGCAGGTGGGTGGCGACTAGAATCTCACCAGTTTCGGCCAACTCCCGCAAAAGACGAACCCGAACGCGGGCGGCTTCTTTGGGGTCGTGTTCGAAGCCATTGTGCAGTCAGGGTGCTCGAACCCGACAGCGAACACGGCGTCTCCGGCAAACGTCAGCCGGTCGTCGCCGGATGCGAGACGCACGACGCTGTGCCCAGGCGTATGGCCGCCGGTGCGATGGACGACGACGCCCGGCGCCACCTCCTGAACTTCATCGAACAGTCGCAGCTGGCTGCCATACTCTTTCACGAACTGCTCGGCCGCCGACCGAAGCGCGTCGGGGAATCCCGGCGAGAAATCGGGCGACTCCCAGAATTTGACTTCGGCGGCTGCCACGTGAATACGCAGGTTGGGACGCAGCCTATCCTTTATCCCATCGACGATCAGACCGCCGACATGGTCCATGTGCATATGGGTCAGAACGACGTCGGTCACGGTCGAAAGGTCGATGCCGGCAGCGTCCAACCGCTTGACCAGCTGCCCGGCGCGCGGCAAGTGCAAATCCGGATCGGACCCGAGGCCGGCGTCGATAAGAATAGTCTGATCGCCACTGCGGACGACGACGGCATTCAGTGCCCAATCGAAGGCGTCCGGCGGCAGGAACATATCTTTCAACCATGCCGCCCTGTCGGTCGGGCCCACGTTAGGTCCGAGCATCGTTGTCGGCAGCGGAAGCACGCCGTCGCTGACAACCAGCACCTCAATATCGCCGACGCGGACCGCATAGCGTGAGGGAACCAGCTCTTCGGTGCGCGAGCCGCGCGTCTGGACGTTGTGTAAGTCCATTTAAATCTCCTGTCGGACGTTGGAACACATCCATCTGGCTGTCGAAAATTCTTCGCGGCCCGGGCCTGGCGCCAAAGCCCGCATTGCAAAACTCAAGCGGCGATGAAGGAGAAAAGCTCGTTGTTCACGAGATCCGCGTGCGTCGTGCACATGCCGTGCGGCAGATTCTCGTAAATTCTAAGCATACTTCTCTTGAGAAGTTTTGCCGACAGAGGCGCAGAGTCGGCGATCGGCACGATCTGGTCATCGCCCCCGTGCATGACAAGCGTCGGAACATCTATGCTTTTCAGATCCTCGGTGAAGTCCGTTTCCGAGAATGCCTTGACGCCATCGTATTGCGCCTTCGCTCCACCCATCATCGCCTGGCGCCACCAATTCTGGATCACCGTCTGCGATGGCGTGACGCCTGGCCGATTGTAGCCGTAGAATGGACCACTCGGGAAATCGATGTAGAACTGCGATTTGTTGGCCGCGAGCTGCGCGCGCAAGCCGTCGAACACCTCGATCGGCAAACCGCCGGGATTGGCCGCGGTCTTCAGCATCAGCGGGGCACCGCGCCGATAAGAACGAACTTTGCCATGCGACCATTGCCGTGACGCGCGACGTAGCGCGTGGCCTCGCCGCCGCCGGTTGAATGTCCGATATGAATAGCATTGCTAAGCTTGAGATGATCGACCACTGCGGCCGCATCGGCTGCGTAGTGATTCATATCGTGACCGTCGCTCACTTGGCTCGAACGTCCATGACCGCGTCGGTCGTGCGCAACGACGCGATATCCTTTAGCGGCGAAGTAAAGCATCTGGGCGTCCCAGTCGTCGGAGCTCAGCGGTCAGCCATGATGGAAGACGATCGGCCGTGCCGATTTGGGGCCCCAATCCTTGTAGAAAATTTCGACACCGTCGTTGGTGGGTGACCGAAGATGTTTGATGGCCTCCGTTCAGAGCCGAGGCGCTCTTGGCTTCAAATGGAAAGGCCGCAGCCGCCGATGCCGCTCCTACGAGCGTAGAGGCCAGCATATTTCTCCGGGACGTATCAGCGCGGCTGTTGATCAAGTTCGGACCTGTCACTGTAAATCTCCATTTGTCCTTTATATCGGTTGGAAAAAGCGGGTTGATGGGCCTTCAATGCTGGAGCGCGTTGGCCGATCGCTTCTCGCAAATGGCCCAGACACTGATCGAGAGGCCGAGAATTGCCGGCAGCGTTACGGCTGGAAAATCTCGAGGAATGACGGAAGCCGAGCAGATGCCGACGGCGACTTCCCAGAAGTGAAAGAGCGCGTGGCCGGCGAGCCAGAGCGACGCCGCGCCCCACAGGACGATGCGGAAGTTGGGTCTCCAGATCCCCAGGAGAAATCCGGCGCCGATAAAGAGGAAGATCAAACCGATGTCGCGCAAGAAGTGCTGATTGAAAGGTCCCGTCGTCGTCACACCGGGTACGGCGAAATACCAGTTTTCCGGCGCAACGAGCATGAAGATGCCATTCGCGATCGCCGCTGTGCCGAGCGCCAACGCGATGGCAAGTGAAACTGATTTCATCATGTCGATTGACCTCTTTGCGTGAATGCAAAATGTTTCGGCGCTTACGCCGCCGACTTGGCCCGTAGCCAATCGTCAAACCGATGGCTTCCAAGGATGGCGTTGCCTGCGGGAGTCAGCGATTTGTCGTTGAGTTCGGTGCCAAAGTAACAAGCACGCACATCCGCGATGACGCGCCGGTTATCACCCGTTGCGGAAAGATAGCGGCGTCCGATTTCGTCGAGCGGAATCTTGTCAGGTCCCGCAACCTCGACGATGCCGTTGACAGGTTTCCCGGCGGTCAACTCGGCCAGCGCGGTGGCCACGTCGTCCGAGGAAACGGGTTGCAGGAAGGCCGGAGACAAATGGACGTCGTTGCCTTTTGTGGCCGACTGTGCAATCGCGCCGACAAACTCGAAGAACTGCGTCGAGCGTAAAATCGTAAAGGGAATTTTCGAGGCTTTGATCAGCGCCTCCTGCGCCACCTTGGCGCGAAGATAACCGCTTTCGGGCAGGCGATCGGCGCCGACCACCGACAACGCGACGTGATGCGTGACGCCCGCCGCGGCCTCGGCGGCGAGAAGATTGCGTCCCGACGTTTCGAAGAATTCAAGTACGGCCTTGTCTTCAAAGGACGGGGAATTGGCGACGTCGACGACCACTTGTGTGCCGGACATCGCCTCGGCCAGACCTTCGCGTGTGATCGTATTGACGCCGGTGTTAGGCGAGGCGGCAACGGCATCGTGGCCCATTTTCCGCAAATGCGGGATGAGTTTCGAGCCGATGAGGCCCGTGCCTCCGATAACCACGATTTTCATCGAACATCTCCGATCTGAACGCCGCTGCGGAGCGGCGCCCGGGAAGATGGCGAAGGGCGCAAAAAACGTCTTTGTCGCGATCTTGAAAAAGGCTTCGGTTTATCTTGAAAATTCGTCCAAGCGGGCCCTATGGCTATATTGTCGGCGCTTCATAGCGGAGTTTGCCAATTCCAATGGAGTGGCACGGTGCATCTTCTGTTTAAGGATTGCGTCCTTGACCCCGAACGTCGAGAATTGATGCGCGCCTCCAGATCGATATCCATCGGTCCTCAGGTCTTCGATGTACTCTTGTATCTCGTCGAGAACCGCGACCGGGTCGTCAGCAAAGACGATCTGCTGCAGGCAGTGTGGGATGGACGCATCGTATCGGAATCGACTGTCACTAGCCATATCAATGCCGTTCGCAAAGCAATCGGGGACACGGGTGACGAACAGAACCTTGTGAAGACCGTACCTCGCAAGGGCTTCCGCTTCGTCGGCGAGGTCAGGGAAGCTTCAGGTATCAATGGGGCAGCGACGCCGAGCCCAGGCGACGTCCAAGCGCGATCCGCCGTTGTTCTTACCAACAAACCATCGATTGCCGTGCTGCCGTTTCAGAGTTTGTGCGGAGATCCAGAGCAAGCCTATTTCGCCGATGGTGTCGTCGAGGAAATCATAACGGCCCTGTCGCGCGTGCGCTGGCTGTTCGTCATCGCTCGAAATTCGAGCTTTATTTATCGAGACTGCGCTTTCGACGTCAAACAGGTCGGAAAAGAGCTCGGCGTTGGGTATGTGCTGGAAGGCAGCATGCGCAAATCCGCCAATCGCGTGCGCATAACCGGCCAGCTTATTGACGCAATGACCGGCGTTCAGCTCTGGGCAGAGCGTTTCGAAGGAACGGTCGACGACATTTTTGAACTGCAGGATCGAATTGCGACCGGCGTTGCAGGCGCGATTGCGCCCCGTGTCGAACTCGCCGAAATCGAACGGACAAAAAGCAAGCCGACCGGTAGCCTGAATGCTTATGATTGCTATCTGCGTGGACTGGCGCATGTGCATCGCGGGACCCGCGAATCCATCGATCAGGCTTTGCCACTGTTCGGAAGAAGCATTGAACTCGATGTTGAGTACGCTTCGGCCTACGCGATGGCAGGCTGGTGTTATTTCTGGCGCAAAGTCAACGGATGGAGCACGGATCGCGAATGGGAAACGCGCGAGGGAACCAGGTTGGCACGGCGTGCCGTCGAGTTGGGCCGGAACGATGCTGTCGCGCTCACGCGCGGTGCGCACGCCTTGGCGCATCTCGCGGGTGATCTCGATTCCGGAATCGCCCTTGTCGATCGCGCGAAGTTTCTAAATCCCAACCTTGCCGCAGCCTGGTTCCTCGGCGGCTTCCTCAGGACGTGGCAGGGAGAGCCGGACGATGCGATCGCGCATTTCGAGCGCGCGATGCTCCTCAATCCGCTTGATCCTGAACTTTATCGCATGCAGGCCGGAATCGGAATGGCACATCTCTTTGCTGGTCGCATCGATGCGGCATCTCACTGGGCGGAATTGTCTTACAGGAACTTGCCGAGCTTTCTGATGGTGGCTGCGCTCATCGCAGCGACCAGAGCGCATTCCGGGCGCGTCAGCGAAGCCCAACAGGCCATGGCCGAGCTTCGCGAACTCGATCCATCGATCCGTATCTCAAATCTGAAAGATTGGCTGCCCATTCGCCGTCGCGAACACTTCGATATCTTCTCAAAAGGATTGCGCATCGCGGGAATGCCAGAGCAATGATGGGACGTCTAGCATTAGCCTGGATTAAGTATATCCATTCCAGTTCCGGCCTAGGCAGACCTCATGACCGCCCGATCCTACTTCTTGCCGAAGCTGATGAAGCAGAAATCACGCATCTGAGTGCGGTAGGTTGGCTATCAATCAACCTTAACAATGATGTAGAAGTTCTCATCTTCATCCTCTCCGGCGCGCCATTCCCGATCGAGTACGGGAACAACGCTTACTGAAAGCCATTCGGCGAACCGTCTAGAACGAACCGAATGTTGCGCCTAGGAGGATCACGGCGACCAGGGCCGCGATCGCGCC
>Ga0164243_10013880_pt1 | contig 11281 bp, 5 predicted proteins | sample OricompcompostOP_FD_108781 | JGI IMG/M metagenome (GOLD analysis project Ga0164243, IMG submission 108781) | Organic Plus compost microbial communities from Emeryville, California, USA - Original compost - Organic plus compost (OP) | ecosystem: Engineered > Solid waste > Mixed feedstock >... | reverse complement strand
TGGGCAATCTGGTTTATGAATCACCTTCTCGGGCGCCTCGACGTGCGCACGATGAAGATCACCTACCTCCAGGTGTAAAGGATGGACCTGGACTCTTGTGTAAAGGATGGACCTGACTGGACAAGTCGCGGGCAGCGGGTAAATCGCGGTGCGGTCTTCATGTTCCAGTTGGAGTTTGTGCTCGCGCTCGATTGAGTTCACCCTCGGAGGGCTTCGCGCCGGAAGCTGTTTTCAAGACCGCGCACAAGTACATCCCTGTAGCGATGCGACGACCGACATCCTGTCGGTCGACGCTCCTGAAAACAGCTTCCGGCGCGAAGCCCTCCGACCACCTGCACCGCGCTCGATAGAAAAGACGAAGAGGCGGAGCGCCACTGCAGCTTGCGATCGGTTCACGGCGTCCCCGAAATCCGTTCCCGACGACAGGCGCTGCTGCGGATGCCTTCGATGCACTTACAGGTCGGCTCAATCCGGGTACTCAACACTCAGACAGCATCCGCATCCGAAGCGCCTCAAGACAAACCGCGCGCCGCCGCCTCGATCCGCGGCGTCAACGCCACCGCTCCAATCTTCCTGCACCGCTCGAGCAACGCCTGGAGCCCGCGCACCGTCTCCGAGGTCGCGCGCCGCTCGCCAACATCCGTGAGCAAACGCGCACGTTCGACCAGCAGGTCGGACCACGGCACCGCTTCATCGCGCGTATAGGCCGCGAGCGCATCGGCGTAGCGCCGTGCCTCGGACCATGCGCCCGCATCGAGGCTCACCTCGATCGCGTTGTCGAAGAATTCGAAGTACGCGTGGCTGACGCTCCCGTCCGCCAGCAGCGCTTCGCCTTCACGAAGCGATGCGGCGGCGAGCGTCGGATCTTCGGTCGCGAGCGCCAGAATGCTGAGCAGCGTCGGACCGCAGTACGTCATGCCCGTTTCGCGCGCGATCGCGAGTCCCTCGTTCGCATAGTTGAGCGCCTGCAGGCGATCGCCTTCGATGAGATGCGTGCGCGCGATCACGCCGCACGCTTCCGCATGAAAGCGGCGTGCGCCGACTCGTTGCGAGAATTCGATCGCGCGCCTCGCGTGCGCGCGGCATTCGTCGTTCAGGCCGCGCATCAGCAACGTCGTCGATGCGACGAGATACACGAGCAGCTCGCCGCGGCGGTCGCCGACGCGCCGCACGAGCTCGAGCGCTTCCTGGTAGGTCCGCGTCGCCGCATCCAGGTCGCAGCAGTAGTGATGGGTCACGCACATCATCGGCAGGTTCGCGACGAGAATGCTCGCGAGCCCATGGCGGCGCGCTTCTTCGATGCAGCGCTGGAAGTGAGCGCGCGCGCTCACGATGCGGCCGCGCTGATACCACGCATCGCCGATGCCTCCGAGCGCGCGAGCGAGCTCGAGCGGCGTGCCTGCCTGCTCCGCATAACGTTGCGCCTGCTCGTGCGCCTGCAGGCAGGCATCCACACGGCCGAGCGGAAAGCACAAGTTGCCGCGCAGCGAGTAGATGCGCGCCTTCATGTGCGGAGCGATGTTCTCACCGAGCGCCTGCTCGGCACGCCCGAGCGCATCGAGCGCCTCCTCGTGCCGATCCATGATTCGCAGCGCCGATGCAATGCCGAAGTGCGCAGTGCCGCGCCCGGGCTGGTCGATCGCGAAATCGAGCGCTTCGCGATATGCGGTCAAGGCGTCGTGCGTGCGCCCGAGCTGCAACGAAAGCTCGCCGAGCAGACAGCTCGTTTGATGCAACAGGATCGGCTCGCGCGCGAGCGCATTCGCCTTGTGCGCCAGCGTGAGTGCACGCTCGAAACGCAACGCTGCTTGCTCGGCACGGGCGGCATCGGCGTACGCACCGGCCGCTCCTTCGTGATCCGCGGCGGCCAGGTGATCTGCCTGCAGCGCAATGTCATGCGAGGCGAACCACTCCGCCGCGCGCAGATGCAGCTCCTTGCGTCGTGACTTGAGCGTCGATTCGTAGATGGCGTCGCGAAACAGCGCATGCGCGAAGTGAAGGTCGCCTTCATCGGCGCGCAACAGCCCCGCATCGAACAGATTGCAAGGCTCGTAATCCGGATCGTTCAAGAGCGCGTGCAGCGCGCTCGTCGTGCAGCGATGACCGAGCACGGCTGCGGCCTGCAACGCCTGGTTGTCCTGGCTCGACAGACGATCCGCGCGTGCGATCACGAGGCTGCGCACCGAGCCGGGGAGGGTGTCATGACCGGCGCTCGCGGCGCGCAGCAGCTGGTCGAGGAACAGCGGATAGCCTTCCGCGCGGCGAATGCAGGCTTCGATCGTCTCCATCGGCAGCTCGCGATAGTGAGCGGCCAGTTCATGCGCCTCGTCATCTGCAAGCGGCGCGAGATCGACGGTGGTCACGGGGCAGCCGCGTGCCCGCGCTCGCCAGGTTGCGTTGATCGGGTCGCCCTCCGGGCGGGTCGTAATCACGAGCAGAATCGGACAATTCGCGGCGACAGCGGCAATCTCCCCGAGTCGCGCAAGCTCGTCCGTGTCCGCCCAATGCACGTCCTCGACGATGAGCAGCATCGGGCTGTGTCGCGCGCCGATCTCGATGAGCTGAGTGAGTGCGAGCGTACGGCCGCGCTGACGGGTTTGCGCATCCATGGCTTGCTCGAGCGCACCGAGCTCCGGGCTGAGCGGCGCATCGATCAGGTCGCTCAGGAATACGATCTGATCGATGCCGGACTGCAGCGTCGCCGCGACGCGGTCCACCGCTGCCTTTCGATCGGCGGGCGAGGCATCTTCAGCGACGCCGCACAGACTGAGCGCAAGCGCCGTGATCGGACGCCGGCCCGGCGACTGGCCGAAATCGAAGACCTGCGCGCGATGCACGGCGGCGCCGCGTTCGAGTGCCGTCGCTCGAATCGCATCGACGAGGCGCGTCTTACCAATGCCCGCTTCACCGCGCACGACAATCGCGCGGCCATGCTTGCTCGCCATGCAGCGATCGAGCACTGCGATCGTCATCGCAAGCTCGGGCCTGCGGCCGACGAACGGCCGCTCCGCCGCGCGTACGTCTGCGGCCAGCGAGCTCAACGTCCACGCGGATGTCGTTTCCGTTGCGGACGAGGCGGGGACGGCGATGCGCGTTGCCTCGACGCGCTCGCCCAATGCCTGCCTGACCTCATCCGCGAGCAGGATCTGGTGATCCTGTGCGCGGGCGGCGAGCGAATGCGCGACGTGCGTCGGCTTGCCGGTGAGCGGAAACAGATCACCGGTCGGCAAAACCTGGCCTTGCGCAATGCCAATGCGCAGCTTGAGATCGACTTGCGTCGGCCAGCGATGGCGTAGAAATGTCTGCCGCAGGGTGAGTGCTGCACGACTGGCGCGCTCGGCTTCGTTGCCATAGGCCGTCGGCACGCCGAAGACCGTCAGGACGTTCGCGCCGGCGCGCCGATCGGTGCGGCCCCCGAATGACTGCGCCGTCTCTTGTACGAGCGCATGGAACTGCTGCGCGACCGCGAGCGATTCCTCGGGATCCGCGATCGCTTCGAATTCGAGCAGGCCTTCCAGGCGCGCGACGCTCACGACGGCATCGCGCAATGCGGGGCGATTGTCCTGAACCGGCGGTGTTCGCGGCGCGGTCGCAGCGACGTCCGGATCGTCGTCACCGGACTCCGGCGATTCCATCGACGCTGCGCCGGCGCGGCGTCGACGCATCAGGTCCCGATACAGCGCTTCGGTTGCGGGCTCCGGAGCGACGTCGAGCTCGCGCCGTAGCGCGTCACGACAGATTCGATACTGGCGCAGCGCTTCGCCATAGGCGTTGCGTCGGGCGTGCAGGTCCATGATCGTGCGATGCGCGGCCTCGTTGAGCGGCTCGAGCGAGACGAGCCGCATGCATGCCGCGAGCGCGCCGTCCGTGTCTTCGTTGGCAACGCAAAGGGAGGTCAGCTTTTGCAGTGTCTCAGTGACCTGACGGCGCAGGACGAGCCGCTCGTGGCTCAACCAGTCCTCGAACGCGGCGGAGCGGGCATCGAGTCCTTCGAGGAGCTCGCCTTGATAGTGCTGCAGGATCTCGCGGACATCCGCGGTCGTGCTCGTGGAAAGCGCGCGGCGCAGCGCGTCCAGGTCGATGCTGACCGCTTGATTGTCGAGTGCGACGGATTCGGTGTCGGTGCGCAGGATCGTTTGCGCTGCCTGGGGCAGCGATTTGCGCAGCGCTGCGAGTGCCTGCCTCAAGCTCGTGCGCGCGAGCTCTTCATCCGCGTCTTCCCATAGCAAGGTCGCGAGGCGGTCGCGCGAGTGCGATTCGCCGGCGCGAGTTGCGAGATACGCAAGCAATGCGCGGCCCTTGCGGGACGCAATCTTGATCTCCTGCCCCGCGTGATCGAGGAGCCGAAAACCGCCCAGCACGTGTACCGACAGTTCGCGCAAATGCTCGTCCCTTGCTGGAAGCCCGCTTTGTTCTTATGCCGCCGCCCCGTCGTCCCGACGCAAGTCGGGACCGCAAGTTGGTACCGTCCCTGCGTCGTCCCGACGTACGTCGGGACCGCCCGCTGGCCACCGTGCCGAATGAGATCCCGACGTTCGTCGGGATGACGGTGTGTGTGCCGAATGCGATCCCGACGTTCGTCGGGATGACGGTGTGCCGAATGACGGTGTGCCGAATGACGGTGTGCCGACTGCGATCCCGACTTTCGTCGGGATGACCTCCCCGCGCGCCGCTCTGCGGCGCTCGGGGAGGTCATTTTCACGGATTTTTCACGGCTGTCGAGACTCGAGCCTCACGGGCCGCTCGTACAAATGTCCCACGCCGATATTCACCGACCCATGCAAGCCCGGAGGTGTCCCATGTCCATGACCGATTGTCGGGGCGTTCCCATCTCGACCGAGAGCCGGCCGCTTCTCGACCAATATGAGCAAGCCGTCGAGCTGCTTGCCGGCTACTACATGGATCCGTTTGCGACCATTCAGTCCGCACTGGACCAGGACCCGTCCTACGCCGCGGGCCATTGCCTTCGGGCCGCGCTCGTTGTCACGGCAACGGATCGCAACCTCCTGCCCATTCTCGAGGAGAGCATCACCGCCGTCGAAGCGCTGGGCAGGCGAGCGAATGCTCGCGAGCGCGCTCACATTGCGGCAGCGCGCAAATGGCTGGAGGGCGACTTCGAGGGCGCCATCCGCGCCTACGGCGACGTGCTGCTCGACTATCCGCGCGATCTGCTCGCGCTGCAGGTCGCTCATATCGGGGATTTCTTCCTGGGCGCTTCGTCGATGCTGCGCGACCGCATCGCGCAGGTATTGCCGCATTGGGATTCGAGCACGCCGGGATTCGGCTACGTGCTCGGCATGCATGCGTTCGGGTTGGAGGAGACGGCGCTGTATGCGAAGGCCGAAGACACCGGACGCCGCGCCCTCGAGCTGAATCGGCGCGATCCATGGGCGGTGCATGCCGTCGCGCATGTCATGGAGATGCAAGGCCGCGTGCGCGACGGCATCGAATGGCTGTCGGCGCGCGAGGCGGACTGGAGCCGCGAGAATGCATTTGCATTCCACAATTGGTGGCATCTCGCGCTGTTCAATCTCGACCTGTTCGAGATCGCGCATGTGCTCGAGCTCTATGACCGACGCGTCCGGCCGGCGACCTCGCAAGTGCCGCTCGAGATGATCGATGCATCTGCGTTGTTGTGGCGGCTCGAGCTGCGCGGCGTCGATGTCGGAGGGCGGTGGGCGCAGCTCGCGGATTCGTGGGCGCCCATGGCCGAATACGCGTACTACGCCTTCAACGACGTGCACGCGGTGATGGCATTCGTCGGTGCGCAACGTTTCGATCAGGCACAGGACGTTCTGGCGGCGCTCGAACGCAAAGCAAGCGGACGCGACACCAATGCAACGATGTCGCGCGAAGTCGGCTTGCCGCTCGCGCGCGGGCTGGTGGCGTTCGGAATGGGCGACTACGCCGGCTGCTTGAGTTGGCTGACGCCGATCCGCACGATCGCGCATCGATTCGGCGGCAGCCATGCGCAGCGCGATCTGATCCATCTCACGTTGACGGAGGCGGCGCTGCGTTCGGGCAATCAGCGGCTCGCGCGTGCGCTCGCGGCTGAACGCACGCAGTTGAAGCCGACGAGCCCGTTCAATTGGCAACTGACGGCGCGATCGCTGGACGCAGCGGGGGACGCGGAGGGCGCCAGCAAGGCGCGGGAACATGCGGAGGCGCGGCGCAGGGCACAACTCGCCCTCTCCTGAGCCCGTCGTCCCGACGCAAGTCGGGACCGCAGGTTGGCAGGGTGCCGAATGAGATCCCGACGTGCGTCGGGATGACGAGGGTCATGGCCATCCGTTCGCCCTCGGGGACCGCAGGTTGGCAGGGTGCCGAAGGAGGTCCCGACGTGCGTCGGGACGACGGAGGCTCGCCGCCCGTTCGTACCGAGGCAGCTACGCCTTGTGCTCGCGCGCGAGATACTCCTGCGATTGCATCTCGATCAGCCGGCTCTTCGTGCGCTCGAACTCGAAGGCGAGCTTCGAGCCGCGATACAGCTCCTGGATCGGCACGGCCGCGGAGACGATGAGCTTCACGGCGCGATCATAGAACTCGTCGACGAGCGTGATGAAGCGCCGTGCCTGGTTGTCCTGCTCCGCGTTCAGCGCAGGATTCAGCGCGGGAATGCCCGTGAGAAACACGGTGTGGTAACAACGCGCGATCTCGATGTAATCCGCCTGTCCGCGCGGCCCGTCGCACAGCTCCTTGAATTCGAACCACACGACGTCTTCGGCCAGGCGATGCGCGTGCAGCCGCCGATGATTGAGGGTGAGCGTGACATTCCTCGTGCCCGGCTCGCCGGCAACGGCCTCGAACAGCGAGTCGATCCGTGCATTCGCACCCGGCTGCGCCGCATCGAACCAGGTCGCGGCCTTTTCGAGCGTCCGCAGGCGATAGTCCGCGCCGCCGTCCATGTGCAGCACTTGCGTGTGCTCCTTGAGCAGTTTGATGGCCGGCAAGAAGCGGGCGCGCTGCAGGCCTTCCTTGTACAGATCATCGGGCGGCACGTTCGAGGTCGCGACGAGCGTCACGCCGTGATCGAACAGCCCGCGAAACAGATTGCCGAGCAGCATCGCATCGGCGATGTCCGCCACGAACAGCTCATCGAAGCACAGCACGCGCGTTTTCTTCGCCACCTTCTCGGCGACGAGCTCGAGCGGATCGGCGCGGTCCTTGTGCTTCTTGAGCTCGTCGTGCACGAACTGCATGAAGCGATGAAAGTGGCTGCGCTGCTTGTCCTTGAAGGGCAGGCTGTGAAAGAACAGATCCATGAGCCACGTCTTGCCGCGGCCGACCCCGCCCCAGACATACAGCCCGCGCTCGAGCTCGCGTTTGCGCCGGGTCAACAGGCCCTTGAGCAGCGTCTTCGGCGGCGGCGCGAGAAGACGGCTGCGCAAGTCGTCGAGCTCGGCGACGACGCGCCGCTGAGCGGCATCCGGCGTGTAGCCGAGCCGCGCGCATTCGCGCTCGTACAGCTCGGCGACGGAAGCATGCGAGGTCAATGGAGCAGCAGCGCCGTCGCTCACAGATTCTGATAGTTCGGGCCGGACCCGCCTTCCGGCGTCGTCCAGGTGATGATCTCGTACGGATCCTTGATGTCGCACGCCTTGCAGTGCACGCAGTTCGCCGCATTGATCTGCAACCGGCGTCCGCCTTGACCGTCGCTCACCATTTCATACACGCCGGCCGGGCAGAAGTTCTCGCAAGGATTGCCGTACTCCTTCGTGCAGCGATCGACGCAGATCGAGGTGTCGTGAACCTTGAGATGCACCGGCTGCGACTCGTCGTGGACGTTGCCCGCGAAGAACACGGACGCGAGGCGGTCGCGCGGCGGCAGCGAGCGCTCGACCCAGCCGCGATCCGGCGATTGATATTCGTCGAGCTTCTTGAGCGCGGACCAGTCGGCGTAGTTGTGCAGCGTCCACGGGCTCTTGCCCTGCGTCAGCGCTTCCCAGCCCGAGTTCAACAGGCCGAGCCATAGGCCGAACTTGAACCCCGGCTTGAAATTACGCACGCGACGCAGCTCGCGGCCGCCCTCGGAGGCGCGATAACGCGCATCGAAGCCCTTCGACAAGCCGACTTCCGCGATGTGCTCGCCCGCGCACATGCCGGAGCGGATCGCCTGATGAATGCCTTTGATCTTCGGCAGATTGAGCGTGCCGCCGGCGTCGCCGACGAGCATCGCGCCCGGCATCTCGAGCGTCGGCAGGGACTGCCAGCCGCCCGAGACGATCGTGCGCGCACCCGCGGAGAGGATCTCGCCGCCTTCGAGCAGCGGCTTCACGCGCGGATGATGCTTGAACTGCTGGAAGGCCTCGAACGGCTTGAGCCGCGGATCTTCATAGTTCAGCCCGACGACGTAGCCGACATACACGCGATCGCCGTCGAGGTGATACAGGAAGCTGCCGCCGTAAGTCTTCGGATCGACGGGCCAGCCGAGCGAATGCTCGATGCGGCCGGGCTGCACGCGTCCGGGCGGCAATTGCCACAGCTCCTTGTAGCCGATCGCGAACGTCGGCGCGTCGTGGCCCTCGCGCAGATTGAAACGCTTGATGAGCTGCTTGGAGATCGAGCCGCGGCAGCCTTCGCACAACACGGTGAGCTTCGCGTGGATCTCGACGCCGGGCGTGTAGTTCGGTCCGGGCTCGCCGTTCTTTTCCAGGCCCATGTCGCCGGTGCGCACGCCTTTGACCGCGCCGTTCTCGTCGAATACGGCTTCCGCCGCGGCGAATCCCGGGAAGATCTCGACGCCGAGCTTCTCCGCTTCCTGCGCCATCCACGGCGTCAATTGCCCGAGCGAGATGATGAAGTTGCCGTGATTGTTGAACGGCGAGATCTTCATGCGAATGAGAAAGTCGGGCAGCTTGAACGACGATTTGCGCGTCATGATCCGCACGTCGTCGTAGGCGGCCGGCACCTTCATGCCCGTGTATTCCTTGCGCCAATGGGGCAGGAGCTTTTCGAGCGGACCGGGCTCGAGCACCGCGCCGGAGAGTGAATGTGCGCCGACCGCCGAAGCTTTTTCGAGCACGCAGACATTGAGGTCGGGCTTCAATTGCTTGAGTCGAATCGCCGTGGCAAGACCGGCCGGGCCGGCGCCGACGATGACGACGTCATACTCCATTACTTCGCGTTCTGACATGAAGGTGCTCTTGGGTGCGTGAGTGTTCGTGTTGGCGCGTGCCCTGTCGTGATCAGGGCGCGAGCTTGGGAAGTGGGTCGATGCCTTGCAGCTGCGGGCGCACTTTGGACATGTCGCCGACGACGACGACAGACATGCGCATCGGATCGAGATTGTCGCGGACGGCTTTCGACACCTGGTCCGGCGTCACCGCATAGAGCCGTTCGACGAACGTCGTGAGCCATTCGATCGGCAGGCCGTGCAGGTCCATGAAGGCGAACTGCCCGATCAGGCCGCCGCGCGTCGCATTCGACATCACGAAGATGCCGTTGCGATAGTTCTTCGTTGCCGTCAGCTCGCCCGCCGAGGGCGGCTGCCCCTGCAGCCGTGCGATTTCCTTGAAGACTTCTCCGAGCGCCGGGCCGGTCGACTCCGATTTCACGTCCGCATCCTCGGACCACACGGCGTGCCGGTAATACGTGCCGAGGCTGCTGCCGGGTGAATACGCCCAACCCTTGTCTTCGCGCAGGTTCATCGTGATGCGCGAGGTCAACACGCCGCCGAGCAACGTGTTCGCGACCGACAGAGGCATGAACTCCGACTGCGTCGGATCGATCACGCGCGTGCCGATGCGCACGGTCGATTGCGGCGCGTCCGAGCGGTCGATCACCTTCGTGACCGGCGCGCCGGGCGGCGGCGAGAGCAGGCGCAATGCGCTCGGACCTTCGAGCCAGCCGCCGAGCTGACGGCGCACGGCGGCTTCGATGCTCGCGCGATCGAACTTGCCGGCGACGTAGACATGCGTGCGCTGCGCGCCGAAGTTCTGGGCGTAGAAGTTGCGGACGTCATCGATGGTGTACGACTGCAGCTGCTCGGGCGTCGGGAACACTCGGCCGTAGGGATGATTCGGGAACATGAGCGCGGAGAACGCCGCGTCCGCCTGCGCCTGCGGCGTCGCGAGCTGCACGCTCAGGTTGCGCAGGAAATTCGAGCGGATGCGCGGCAGCTCGGATTCAGGCAGGCGCGGGCGCGTCAGGATCTCCGCCAACAGCGCGACGGCGTCCGGTCCGAATTCCGACAGCACATCGAGCGACAGCGTCGTCTGATCGGCACCGACCCCGATGGCGACTTCGCCGCCCATGTCCGCGGCCGCATCGGTGATTTCCTCCGCGGTCCTGCTCTGCGTGCCTTCTTTCATCAGCTCCGCGGTGACATCGGACAGCCAGGTGCGATCGCCGTCGTTCAATGCGCCGACGCGCACGGAAATCGCGATCGTGACCTTCGGCACTTTGCCGAAGTCGATGAACGTCGCTTCGAGCCCGTTTGCGAGCGTGATGGAGGAGGGCGTCGCCACCGTGAATTCGCGCGGCTGCGCGGGTTGAGGCGCACTCTCTTGCGCCGCTGCAGTCTCGATGTGAGCAGCGCCTAGAAGGGTGAGCAGGCAGGCACCTGCGCAGGTACGAACGAGCGGCGTTTTCATGGCGCGGTCGCTCCGGCAGCGGGGGCCGCGCCAGGCTCGATGACGAGCACCGTGCGATTGTCGGGTCGCAGGTATTCCTGGGCGGTCTTGAGAATCAATTCGGGCGTGACTTTCGCGAATTCCGCTTCGATGCGATTGATGCGCGTCGGGTCATCGTCGAACAAGGCGAAGCTCGCCAGCAGATCGACGAGGCCGAGCTTCGTGCTCGAGCCCACGATGTCATAGAGGCCCGCGCGGATCTTGCGCCGTGCACGATCGAGCTCCGCCTGCGTGACGGGTTCCGTGCGGATGCGCTCGATGTTCTCGTCGATCGCGCTCATGATCTGCGCCTCGCTCGTCGCCGGGTCGTGCAACAGCGCCGCGGACCAGAGCATCGGGCCGCTGTAATTGAACATGTTGCCGAGCAGATTGATGCCGCCGGAGATGTCGTCCGTGTAGCCGCGGCGTTGTACGAGATCGCGATACAGGCGCGAGGCCTGGCCCTGCAGCAGGATCTCGTCGATCAAGCCGAACGCAAAGTGCTCCGGCGTCCAACGCTCGGGCACGTGATACGCGAGCGCGAGCGCCGGGCGGGGCGCGAGCGGATCGGTCTGGGTCGCGCGCTTCTCGGCGGTTTGCCTGGGTTCGGAAATATCGGGGCGGGCGGGCAGGGGCCGCGAGGCGATCGAGCCGAAGTACTTCTCGATCCA
>Ga0164243_10013879_pt1 | contig 11282 bp, 10 predicted proteins | sample OricompcompostOP_FD_108781 | JGI IMG/M metagenome (GOLD analysis project Ga0164243, IMG submission 108781) | Organic Plus compost microbial communities from Emeryville, California, USA - Original compost - Organic plus compost (OP) | ecosystem: Engineered > Solid waste > Mixed feedstock >... | reverse complement strand
GGTTCTGCGGCCGGATCCACCTGCGGAACACCGCTGCGGAACAGGGTCACGGCGACCAGCGCGCCGACCAGGAAGATGCCCGCCGCCCACCAGAAGGCGGTGGTGTAGCCGTGGACCGCGGCCTGGGCGGCGACGGCCGGCGTCGCGGCCTTGTCGGCCAGGAACGAGGTGACCGCGCTGGCCGACAGCGTGCTCAGCAGCGCCGTGCCGATCGAGCCACCCACCTGCTGGCCGACGTTCACCATCGCGGAGGCGATGCCGGCGTCGCCGGGGGCGACGCCCCAGGTGGCCGAGCTCATCGACGGGGCGAAGATGAAGCCCATCCCCGCGCCCATGACCACGATGGCCGGCAGCACGCTGGCGGCGTAGCTGGAGTCGACGCCGACCCCGGTCAGCAGCAGCATGCCCACGGCGGCCAGCGACATGCCCAGCGTGATCAGCGGGCGCGGGCCGAAGCGCGGCACCAGCACGGCGGTCGCGGTCGTCGCCGTGACCATGACGGTGATCGCCAGCGGCATGAACGCCAGGCCGGTCGTGACGGGGGAGAAGCCCAGCGTCTGCTGCAGGTAGTACGTCAGGAACAGGAAGACGCCGAACATGCCGACGCCGGCGATGCCGATCGACAGGTAGGCGCCGCCGCGGTTGCGGTCGAGCACGACGCGCATCGGCAGCAGCGGGTGGGCGGCGCGCAGCTGGCGGGCCACGAACAGCACCAGCAGGACGACGCCGGCGATCAGGAAGGCGATCGTCGAGGTCGCGCCCCAGCCCTCGGTCTCGGCCTGCGAGAAGCCGAAGACCACGGCGAACAGGCCGACCGTGGCCAGCGCGGTGCCGGGCAGGTCGAGCTTGGGCTTGGCGGCGTGCGCCGTGTCCTTGATCAGCAGGAGGCCGCCGATCGCCGCGGGGACGGCGAAGACGAGGTTGACGTACATGCACCAGCGCCAGCTCAGGTACTCGGTGAGCACGCCGCCGAGCAGCAGGCCGACGGCGCCGCCGGCGCCGGCGATGGCGCCGAAGATGCCGAACGCCTTGCCGCGCTCGGAGGAGTCGGTGAACGTGTTGGTCAGCAGCGACAGCGCAGCGGGGGCCAGGAGCGCGCCGAAGGCGCCCTGCAGGGCGCGGGCGGCGACCAGCACCTCGAAGCTCTGGGCCATGCCGCCCAGCGCGCTGGCCACGGCGAAGCCGACGAGCCCGCCGACGAAGACGAGGCGGCGACCGAACAGGTCGCCGATGCGCCCGCCGATCAGCAGCAGGGAGCCGAACGCCAGCGCGTACGCGGTGACGATCCATTGGCGGTTGTCGTCGGAGAACGCCAGCGACTCCTGGGCGGAGGGCAGGGCGATGTTCACGATGGTCGCGTCCAGCACGACCATCAGCTGCGCGATGCCGAGGATCGCGAGGATCCACCAGCGGCGGCTGTGGTGGGAGGTGTCGGTCATTCCAGGAGCCTTCGGTCTCAAGCGGAGGTGGGTTCTCAACTTCAATCGGCAAGGCTAGCACGGAACTGGAGGCCTGCCTTCCGTTTCTTGAGTACGATGCGTCACATGTCCACCGAGGCAGCGACCGAGCGCCCCCTGCGCCGCGACGCCGAGCGCAACCGCCAGCGCATCCTGGCCGCCGCCCGCGTCGTCTTCGCCCGCGAGGGCCTCGAGGTGTCGCTGGACGCGATCGCCCGGGAGGCCGGCGTCGGCGTCGGCACCGTCTACCGCCGCTTCGCCGACAAGGAGCAGCTGATCGACGCGCTGTTCGAGGAGGCCCTGGCCGAGCTCGTCGGCGCCGCCCAGGACGCGCTGTCGATCGACGACCCGTGGGAGGGCTTCCTCACCTTCCTGGAGGGCGCCATCGACCGCCAGGCCCGCGACCGCGGCCTCAAGGAGTTGCTCATGGGCTCCGCCCACGGTCAGGAGCAGATCGCTCGGGCGCGCGACCAGATCGTGCCGCTCGTCACCGAGCTCGTCGTGCGCGCCCAGCGCTCCGGCCAGCTGCGCGACGACATCGCCTCCTCGGACTTCCCGCTGATCCAGTTCGCCGTCGGCGCGATCACCGACTACACCGCCGACATCGAGCCCGGCGCCTGGCGGCGCATCATGGGTCTGATCGTCGACGGCCTGCGCGTCCGCCGCGACGCGCCGACCCCGCTGCCGGTCGCCGCCCTCGACAACGATGCGATCGAGTGCGCGATGCGCGCATGGCGCCCGCGCCGCCGCTAGGGATCGACGACGCAGACGCCTGGATCGCGCATGGACCGCATGTCAGGGGGCGGTCGTACGGGAGCGGCCGATGGAGCGGGCCGCGTCCGCTAATGAGATAAGCATGTCTCGTCTTCAGGCTGGACCGATGTAGGAAGATCGCGTCCCCGCAAGCCCCGTTTCGCGCCCCGTCGCGCGACGTTGCTACCCTGCTTGACCGTCCACTCGCCGCTATCGTCTAGGGGACTAGGACGCCGCCCTCTCACGGCGGAAACCGGGGTTCGAATCCCCGTAGCGGTACCTCCGAAAGCCTCGACATCGTCGGGGCTTTCGTCGTTGCAGGACCTGCGCGCAGTCTCCTCTGTTGGAACGCTCTAGGGTTCCCAACCGTGAGAACGACAGTCCCCGACCGACTCGTGGTCGCTCGCGTGCCCGACCATTCCGAGATGACGGTCTATCGGATCGTCCGTAGCGACCACCGCGACGACCCCGTGCTCCTGAACTCGTTGCGTTCGAACTACGAGCTCTCAGGGGAGCCTCGGAAGGTGGAGCGAGCGTGGACCGCGATCCACATGGGTATCTCGACGTACTCAGTCGAAGAGAGCGCACGCCAAACGGCCCAGACGTTCCCCAAGCTCGGCGACTACATCGCTCAGATCTCACTTCGCCCCGGGCGCGGCATCAACTGGGCATCGACGGGGCATCCCCTACATTTGACGGTGTGGGCTGATCCCGTCAAGCTGCTCGATGCGGTTGTCGATATTCAGCCCGTGTGAGAGGTGCTTGATGCCCTACTTCGTGATTCTCGACAGCACCGCGAACCTGGTCGACTCGTTCGACGATGAGGCCGAAGCGCGCCATGTCCTAGAGGGCATCGTCCATCAGGACCCCGACGCAGCGGATGAGTACGCGCTGATCCCCTACGGCGAAGACGGGATGCCGTGCGGGCCCGCGACCATCGGATCCGAGCTCGCCGCGCACACGCCGCACTAGGTCCTTCAACCGCGGTCGGCAGGCTGCCCGGGAACCACCTGCCCGGCATCGAGGCGGGGAGGGCGATGTGTCATGCGCCCGCGCATCGTGTGTGTGCCTCTCCTTGGCGTCGGCGCCGGGGCGGTGAACGAGAAGCAGCGGTCGCGCCGCACGCTGGGGCATGGTCAGCCGACGGGCCGCGGCGATCAAGGGCCAATCCGCCGATGCCGATCTACGCTGTGTGCTGACCTGGCCGACCCGCCGACCGCTGCCGTTCATCGTGGCGGGCGTCCTGATCGCGATCACCGTCGCGATGGCGTGGGCCGGGTTCGCGCGCGATCACGAGCAGGCCGGGCGCCGCGCGGACGACGCGGCCGAGCAGGCCGTCCAGGCGGTCCGCACGCTCATCGGCGGCCTCGAGTACCGGGTCGGCAGCGTGCGTGGGCTGTTCGCGGCCAGCACCACCGTCACGCCCGGCGAGTTCGCTCTCTTCGCCGACCCGATGCTCGCCGACGGCCGAGCGTCCGGGCTCGGATGGATCGAGATCGTCCGCCGCGATCAGCGGGCGGCGTGGGAGCGCCAGCACGGCATCCGGATCCGGCGGCTGAACGGCCTGCAGCTCGTGCCCGCGCCGAGCGCCGACGACTACGCGGTCCTCACGCAGCTGGTGCCCGCGCCGATCCGCATCGGGCTCGGCCTGGACGTCAACACGATCCCCGGCCAGGCCGATGCGATGCAGCAGGCGATCACCAGCGGGCGCACCCGCGCGACGCGGCCGGTCGTCGTTCCCGGGAGCGGGGACACCAGCCTCGTGCTGTACGCGCCCGCCTACCGCGACGACGCCGCCGTCGGCACGGTCGAGCAGCGCCGCGACGCGCTCGTCGGCTTCGGCGTCGGGATCTTCCGGTTCGTGGACCTGCGTGCCGCGCTCGGGCGCGCGCTGACCTCCGGCACGGACGTCACGATCACGGCCGCCGGACGTCCGGTCCTGCACATCGGCGACAGCTTGGACGGCGCCGTCGTGCGGCAGATCGACATCGCCGGCCAGCCCTGGACGATCGCGGTCGTCGCGCCTGACCGCGGCGGCATCGGGCTCGGCTGGCTGGCGGTGATCATCGGGACGATCGTCACGGTCCTGCTCACCCTCTTCACCGCCCAGGCGGTGCGCTCCGAGGCCGCCGCCCGGGAGCTGGCCCGCGCCCGCGAGCGTGAGCGCGACGCCATCGAGTTCGACCAGCAGACCCTGCTGGACCACGTCGACGAGCTGTTCCTCGTCCGCTATGACGCCGACCTGCGCGTCCAGCGCGCCAGCGGCGCCCTGCTGCGCGCGAAGCGGCGCTCGCCCGAGGAGGTCGTCGGGCGCACCGCCTACGAGCTCGTCCTCGGGACGCCCGACGAGCCGGTGATCGCCGCCCTGGAGGCGGCCCTGCGCGGCGAGCACTCGAGCTTCGATCACGTCGACGCCGACACCGGACAGATCCTGTGGATGCAGGCGCTGCCCCTCGCCGACGAGGTCGGCCGGGGCGTGCTGCTCGTCGGCCTGGACATCAGCGCCCGCACCGAGGCCGAGGAGCGCTTTCGCCGGTCGTTCGAGGACGCGCCCGTGGGCATGGCGCTGCTCGACGGCGACGGCCGCTTCCTGGAGGTCAACGACGCCCTCGCGGGGATCCTCGGGCGCAGCGTCGAGACGCTCGTCGGCCAGCGGCTGGCCGACACGACCCACCCGGCCGACGCCCAGGACGAGGACCAGCAGCTGCAGGAGCTGCTGGACGGGCGCGCCGTCCGCTGCAGCTACGAGAAGCGTGCCGTCCATGCCGACGACGACGTCCTGTGGGTCGGCGTCCACGCCACCGAGCTCGGGGCGGCGGCCGGCGCCCAGCGCATGTTCCTGGCCCAGATCCTCGACATCTCCGATCAGCGCCGCTTCGAGGAGCAGCTGCAGCACCTGGCCGACCACGACCCGCTCACCGGGCTGGAGAACCGCCGCGCGTTCGAGCGCGCCGTCGACGCGCAGCTGGCCCACGTCAGGCGCTATGGCGACGAGGGCGCGCTGCTCGTCCTCGACCTCGACCACTTCAAAGCCGTCAACGACACGCTCGGCCACCACGCCGGCGACGCGCTCATCCTGGCCGTCGCCAACGTCCTGCGCGACCACGTGCGCGGCAGCGACCGCGTGGCCCGCCTGGGCGGGGACGAGTTCGCCGTCCTGCTGCCGAAGGCCGACGAGGCGCAGGCGCGCGTCGTGGCCGGCAAGCTCGTCGCCGCCGTGCGCGAGGAGCGCCGCAACCTGGGCGGGCGCGCGTGGACGACGACGGTCAGCGTGGGCGTGGCGCTGTTCACCAGCGCTGCCGAGCGCGGGGAGCAGCTGATGGTCGATGCCGACCTGGCGATGTATGACGCCAAGGAGGCCGGCCGCGACCGCTACGCCGTCTACCGCCCCGGCGATCGCAACGCCTCGCGCACGCAGGACCGCCTGGCCTGGATGGACCGCATCCGCGGCGCGCTGGAGGAGGACCGCTTCACGCTGCTGGCCCAGCCGATCCTCGACCTGGCCGAGGACCGCATCGTCCACCACGAGCTGCTGCTGCGCATGGTCGCCCCCGACGGCGACCTGATCCCGCCCGGCAGCTTCCTGTCGATCGCCGAGCGCTTCGGCCTCGTCACCGAGATCGACGACTGGGTCGTGCGCCGCGCGATCGCGACGCTCGCCGAGCACGCCGGCCGCGACCTGGTCCTCGAGGTCAACCTGTCGGGCGGCTCGATCGGCTCACCGGAGCTGCTGGCCACGATCGAGAGCGAGCTGGAGCGCACCGGCGTCGACCCGCGCTCGCTCATCTTCGAGGTGACCGAGACCGCGGCGGTGTCGAACATCCCGCGCGCCCGAGCGTTCGCCGACCGCCTCGCCGCGCTGGGCTGCCGCTTCGCCCTGGACGACTTCGGCGCCGGCTTCGGCTCGTTCTACTACCTCAAGCACCTGCCGTTCGACTTCCTGAAGATCGACGGCGAGTTCGTGCGCCACTGCGCCAGCAGCAGCGTCGACCGCGTGATCCTCTCCAGCCTCGTCGGGGTGGCCAACGGCCTGGGCAAGCGCACGATCGCCGAGTTCGTCGACGAGCAGGCGACGATCGAGCTCCTGCGCGAGCTCGGGGTCGACCTCGCGCAGGGCTACGCGATCGGGCGGCCGCAGCCGCTCGAGCACTGGCTCACGGACGACCGCGCGCCGCTCGAGCCGTCTGAGACGTCCTAGAGGTAGTCGCGGTAGTCCTTGGACGGCCAGGGCACGAGGTCCCCGACCTGCGACAGCCCGGCGCGCGCCTCGTCGGTCAGCGCGTACCAGACCGTCACCACCGCGGCGAACACGAACGACACGACCCACAGCACGCCGAGCACCTCGTCGTGATCGGCCATCCAGGCGATCCCCAGGCCGAGGAACGCGACGAACGCGGCCGCGCGGATCAGCACCGAGAGCAGCACGTCAGTCCTCGACCCCGCTCGTGTCGTCGTCCTCGTCCTCGTGCAGGTCGATCTGCAGGATGACCTCCTCGATCGGCGGCGTGTCGGCGCCGCCGGGCAGCCGCTTGGTCTCCCCGTCGGGCAGCACGAGCTCCCAGCGATCCTCGCCGGGTGTGAGGGTGGCCAGCCGCAGGTCGCCGTCGGCGAAGGTGATCGTGCCATCGTCGGCCTGGTCCACCTGAACCGGGCGCCCCGTGTTGGTGTGATGCGTCTGCGGGAAGCTCATGGTGTGCGGGACGCTACTACCGAAACCGGCCGGGTTGCCACAGCGGTTCCTCGCCGTCCGCGTTGGCCGCGCGGCTGAGGATGAACAGCAGGTCCGACAGCCGGTTGAGGTAGCGCGCGACCTCCGGGTTGGCGCCCTGCACCTCGATCGCGCGTCGCTCGGCGCGGCGGCAGACCGTGCGGCACACGTGCAGGTGGGCGGCCGCGGGCGAGCCGCCGGGCAGGACGAACGACTTCAGCGGCTGCAGGGTCGCGTTGACCTCGTCGCAGCGCTCCTCCAGCCACGTCACCTGCTCGGGCACGACGCGCAGGCGCTCGCGGTCCGAGGACGGGTCCTCGGGCACGGACAGGTCGGCGCCGCAGTCGAACAGGTCGTTCTGGATGTGACCGAGCCACGCGTCCCAGGCGTCCGGCACCTGACCGACCGCGCGGGTCAGGCCGATCTGCGCGTTGAGCTCGTCGATCTCGCCGTAGGCCTCGATGCGCGGGTGGTTCTTCGGCACCCGGCTCATGTCGCCCAGATGGGTCTCGCCGCCGTCGCCGAGCTTCGTGTAGATGCGCGTGAGGTTGACGGTCATCGCCCCTCGGACGGTACCGCCACTACGCTCGATTCGCGTGTCCGCCCGCTCCTCGATCCTCGCCCTCCTCGCCGCCTGCACCGTCGTGCTGGCCGGCTGCGGCGTGGGCAAGGGCCCGGCCAAGGGCGGCGACGTCAGCCTGCTCGTGACCCGCGACTATGGCAGCCAGACGCTCGGCCAGGCCGGCCCCGGGCCGGTCGAGGGCGCCGAGACGGTCATGCGCATGCTGCAGCGCAACTTCGCGGTCGACACGCGCTACAGCGGGCGCTTCGTGCAGGCGATCGAGGGCCTCGGCGGCGGCACCGAGGATGGGCGACCGGTGGATTGGTTCTTCTACGTCAACGGGGTCGAGGCCGACCGCGGTTCCACGGACGTGAAGGTGCAGCCGGGCGACCGCATCTGGTGGGACCGGCGTGATTGGGGCACCGCCCAGCGCGTGCCGGCCGTCGTGGGGTCCTACCCGCAACCGTTCCGCGACGGCATCAACGGCGAGCGCTGGCCGACGCGCGTGGAGTGCGTGCGCGGCGAGGAGGACGGCGCCTGCCAGGAGGTCGCCGACAAGCTCTCGGGCGAGGGCATCCAGGCGTTCAAGGCGCTCGTCGGCACCGAGGGCGGCAACACGAACCTGCGCGTGATCGTGGGGCCGTGGTCGAAGGTCGCCTTCGACCGGGCCGGGCGCCAGATGGACGAGGGGCCGTCGGCCTCGGGCGTGTTCGCGCGGTTCGTCGACGGCGGGACGAAGCTGCAGCTGCTCGACGAGGCCGGCAAGGTCCGCCGCACGCTCGGGCCCGGAGCCGGGCTCATCGCCGCGACGCGCTGGGAGGACCAGCCGCCGACCTGGTTCATCACCGGCACCGACGCGGCCGGCGTGGGGCAGGCGGTCTCGGCCCTGGAGGAGGGCACGCTGGGCAAGCACTACGCGCTGGCGATCGCCCAGGACACCGCCATTCCGCTGCCGTTCGACGCGCGCAAGGCGCCGCCGTCGTGACGTACCGGCGCCGGGCGAGCCCGCTGCATGCGGCGCGCGCGTCGGTCGCCTGTCTGTGGTGCGCCGCGCTGGCGCTCGCCGCGGTCATCAGCTGGCACCCGCTCGTGCTGGCCGCCGTCCTGCTCGCCGCGCTGCTGGCGGCGGCCGCCGCCGGGGTGGGGCGCGAGGTCGGACGCTTCACGTTGCTGATCGGCCTGCCCATCGCGGTGCTGTTCACGGTCATCAACCCGCTGATCAGCCGCGAGGGGCTGACCGTCGTCGCCCGCCTAGGCGGCGTCTGGCCCGTCCCCGAGTTCGAGGTGACCGCCGAGGCGATCGCCTACGGCGCCGTCACCGGGCTGCGTGCGATGGCCATCATCGCCTGCTGCGCGCTGTACTTCTCGGCTGTGGATCCCGACCGCGTGCTGCGCCTGTTCCGCCGCTTCGGCTTTCGCTCGGCGCTCACGGCGACGCTGGCCACCCGGCTCGTCGGAGTGCTGGCCGCCGACGCGCGCCGCCTGGCCGACGGCCAGCGCTGCCGCCCGGGCTCGCCGGCCTCGCGGCTGGCGCTCGTGCGCGCGGTGACGGCGGGTGCGCTGGACCGCGCCGGGGACGTCGCGGCCGCGCTGGAGGTGCGCGGCTACGGCGGCGCCGCCGCGCCCGCTCGCGCGCGGGTGGCCTGGTCGCGCCACGACGTCGCGTTCGCGCTGTCGGCCGCGGCGATCGCCGCGCTGGCCATCGGCGCCCAGGCCGCCGGTGTGGCCGGCTTCGACGCCTACCCGCGCGTGGAGCTGCACGGCGGGCTGGGGGCGGGCGCGATCGCCGCGTCGCTCGTGGCGGCCGGGCTGGCGCCCTTCGCCGACCGCCGGGGGATCGCGAGATGAGCCTGCTGCGACTCCAGCGCGTCTCCTACCGCTACCCGGGCGCCGAGCGGCCCTCGCTGCGCGACGTCGACCTGGAGATCGGCGACGGCGAGTTCGTCGTGCTGTGCGGCCTGTCGGCCTGGGGCAAGTCGACGCTGCTGCGCGCCGCGTGCGGGCTGGTGCCGCACTTCCACGGCGGGCGCTTCGACGGGCGCCTGGTCGTCGGCGGGCTGGACACGCGCGAGCACGGTCCCAGCGACATCGCCGCCGTCGCGGGCACCCTGTTCCAGGACCCCGAGACGCAGACCGTGATGGGCAGCGTGCGCTCGGAGATCGCCTTCGGGCTGGAGAACCGCGGCTGGTCGGCGGCCGCGGTCGCGCGCGGGGTGGAGGAGGCGGCGCTGGCACTGGGGATCGCGCCGCTGCTGGACCGCTCCACGAGCGAGCTGTCGGGCGGCGAGCTGCAGCGCGTCGCACTGGCCGCCGCCCTGGCCGGCCGCCCGCGCCTCGTGCTGCTTGACGAGCCGACCTCCCAGCTGGACCCCGTCGCCGGCGACGAGCTCGTGTGGCTGCTGCGCCGGCTCAACGAGGAGTGGGGGACGGCGATCGTCCTGGCCGAGCACCGGCTCGAGCGCTGCCTGCCCGCCGCCGACCGGGTCGTCGCGCTCGTCGACGGCGCGGTCGCCTGCGACGCCCCGCCGGCGGCCTTCCTGGAGTGGGCGATGGCCAACGAGCCGTCCCTGGCCACGCCCGCCGCGCGGATGTTCTCGCTGGCCGGGCTGTCGCCGCTGCCGCCCGGCGTGAAGGCGGCGCGCACCGCGCTGCGGGCGCGGGGGATCGAGGTGTCCGCGCCCACGGCGCCTGCCGCGGACGCGCCCACCGAGCGACGTGGGCGCATTTCTGCCCGCTGGGTGGGCACACATGCGCCCACCCCCTCGCGGCGGCGGGGGCGGGACGCCGCGCTGCGCTTCGAGCGGGTGTGGTTCGAGCGCCGCGGCGGGCGGGCGGTGCTGCGCGGCATCGACCTGGCGCTGGCGCCCGGGGAGCGCGTCGCGCTCATGGGCCGAAACGGCGCGGGCAAGTCGACCCTGCTGCGCCACGCCAACGGCCTGCTGCAGCCGACCCGCGGCAAGGTCGGTGCGGCCGGCCGCGTCGCGCTGCTGCTCCAGCACCCGGGCGACGTGCTCGTGGCCGACCGCGTCGACGGCGAGCTGGACCGCGCGACGCTGCAGCGCGTCGGCCTGGACCACCTGGCCGAGCGCCACCCGCGCGACCTGTCGGGCGGCGAGCGCCAGCGGCTGGCGCTGGCCATCGTCACGTCGGGCGAGGACACGCCCGCGGCGGTGTGCCTCGACGAGCCCACCCGCGGCATGGACCGCCTGCACAAGACGCACCTGGCCGAGACCCTGCGCGGCTACGCCGATGACGGCATCGCCGTGCTCGTCGCCACGCACGACCCCGAGTTCGCCGTGCAGTTCGCCGACCGCGTCGTGCTCATGGGCGAGGGCGAGCTGATCGCCGACGGCGACCCCCATGACGTGCTGGCCGGCGGCTGGTACTTCGCCACCGAGACCGCGCGCGTGTGCGGCGCGCTGACGCCCGAGGAGGGCGCGGCGCTCATCACGGAAAGGGCGCGCCGGTGACCTGGACGGTGGCCGCGCTGCTCATCCTGGGCATCTGCCTGTTCTTCGGGTTCTGGTGGTACGAGCGCCAGCACCCGCCGGCCAAGGTCGTCGCGCTGGTCGCCACGCTCGCCGCGCTGGCCGCCCTGGGGCGCATCGCCTTCGCCCCGATCCCGAGCGTGAAGCCGACCACCACGATCGTGCTCATCGCCGGCTTCGCGCTCGGCACCGCGCCCGGCTTCACGGTCGGCGCCGTCGCCGCGCTGGCCTCCAACATCTTCTTCGCCCAGGGCCCGTGGACGCCGTGGCAGATGGTCGCCTGGGGCCTGTGCGGGGTGCTCGGCGCTGTGCTG
>Ga0164243_10013877_pt1 | contig 11282 bp, 10 predicted proteins | sample OricompcompostOP_FD_108781 | JGI IMG/M metagenome (GOLD analysis project Ga0164243, IMG submission 108781) | Organic Plus compost microbial communities from Emeryville, California, USA - Original compost - Organic plus compost (OP) | ecosystem: Engineered > Solid waste > Mixed feedstock >... | reverse complement strand
GCGGGTAAAGCCAAGCAGGCTATCGGGTCAAGAAAACGGGCAGGAAAACAGATTATTCAAACGCAGCAGCTGCGCGCTGCAGGCGGTCGCTGATCGCGTCCCAGGCGACATCGCCCGGCAGGCGCTGGATCAGCAGATGATCAAAATGCTGCTGATCCGCGTCGCGTAGCAGTGCGTACAGATCGTGAGCGTACCGGACCGGATCGGACGGTACCTGATGCCATTGAATTTGCGCCGGCAGCCCACTCGGCTGGACCTCAAAAGCATAGACGGCCCAGCGCTCCTGCTGCGGGCGACTCGCCAGCAGCCCGTCAAGGTCGCTGGCATCGAACAGGCTAAGACGCGTTTGCGGCGCATAATGCGCTTTCAACGTACCGGATGCGCGCGGGACGGCACCGTCGGGCCGGGCCGGCGGGTATCCCAGCACCTGCTCCAGTTGCGTCGCCGAGATATGGCCTGGGCGCAACAACATAACGGGTACGCCCTGGGCAATTCGCGACACATCGACGATGGTCGATTCGATGCCGATTTCTGTATCGCCACCTTCCAGCACAGGCATGCCATGGGCGCACTCCTGCGGGAACTCGTCCCGGACGTGCTGGGCCCGGGTGGGTGAAACATGACCGAATCGGTTTGCAGACGGTGCGGCGATCCCCGCCTGTCCGGAATCGCGCAGACGGGCAAAGGCACGGATCAGGGCCATTGCGACCGGGTGGGAGGGGCAACGCAATCCAATACTGTCCTGGCCGCCGGTGACGGCGTCATCGATCGCCGGATTTTTGGGCAAAATCAGCGTTAATGGGCCAGGCCAGAAGGCGTCTATGAGTTTGCGCGCCACTTGCGGAATATCCCGGGTCCAATAGGACAGGTCTGCTTCCGGAGCAACATGTACGATCAGGGGATGGTTGGCTGGCCGCTGCTTGGCCTGATAGATTTTACCCACGGCCTGCGCGCTTTCCGCATCCGCCCCCAGGCCATAAACGGTTTCCGTAGGCAGCGCCACCAGTCCGCCTTCGTTCAGAATGCGGGCAGCGTGTTCGATGGCGGAATTCATAGCAGTCATGGGAATCAGGTATCTGGCTTGGTCGGGAATGGTATTGGCCTATTGGCCGAAAGGAAACGAACCTCGGCGTGCATATGAGCGTTAACGGACGTTATGGCAAATAAGTGCGAATGCCCAGCTTACGAATGACATCGCGCGCACGATCTTTGGCCTGTTCAATCGTGGCACCGACCACATTGATATGTCCGACTTTTCGGCCAGGACGCGGCTCGTCTTTACCGTACAAATGCAGGGACACCCCTGGGATGGCAAGAATCTCATGCCACTGCGGCTCCCTGGGATGGCTCGCATTACCGTTGAACCAGCAATCCCCAAGAATATTGAGCATGACGACCGGCGTGAGCAGATCGGTGGAACCCAGCGGCATACCGGTCATGACGCGCACCTGCTGTTCGAACTGGCTGGTGACACAAGCATCCATCGTGTAGTGACCGCTGTTATGCGGACGCGGTGCAATTTCATTTGCAATCAGGCTGCCGTCGGACAGCACGAAAAACTCGACGCAAAGCACCCCTTGATAATTGAGACCTTCAGCAATGCGAACGGCCGCATGACGAGCCTGCGTGGCCAGGTCGTCCTTGACCAGACCAGGCGCAACGACCGTACTGGCCAGAATCCCTTCTTCATGGGTATTAATACCAATGGGAAAAATCGCCGTTTCTCCATCGATACCGCGCGCCATTACAACTGAAATTTCGCGTTCAAGCGGCAGCATGGCTTCCAGAACACAGGGAATCTGGCCAAACACCCGAAACGCTTCGATGGCTTCATCACGTGAGGAAACCCGTTGCTGGCCCTTGCCATCGTAGCCCAGACGCGCCACTTTCAGGATGCCGGGAAACAGTGCATCCGGTGCCTGTGTGAGATCTTCGTCGGCGCGCACCTCGCAGTACGGCGCCACGGGAATGTCCTGGGCACTGATAAAGGCTTTTTCTGCAATCCGGTCCTGCACCACGGCCACTGCGGCGGCACCGGGCGTCACGCGGCACCGTGCCGAAAGCTGCTTCAGGCTGCTGGCCGGTACGTTTTCAAATTCGGTCGTCACCGCAGGCGTCATCGCAGCCAGCTCTTTGAGCGCGACGATGTCATCATAGGCCGCCGACAGGTGTCGCTCGGCGACCATGCCGGCAGGACTGTTGCCAGACGGATCCAGTACCACCACCTTGTACCCGAGTTTCTGGGCTTCGTGACAGAACATGCGACCCAGTTGGCCGCCGCCCAGCATGCCCAGCCATTCGCCAGGATGAATACGGTCGGAAAGTGCTATCGGTGTGTGCATGAATACGTCTCTTTCAATTCTTGGGAGCGGGCGGCAAGGTCATGGCCCGGGCAGCATCGGTCTGTTTTTCGCGGAAGTCGCGCAATTGGTCGCGCAGCGCCGGATTATTCATCGCCAGCATGGCAATCACGTGCAATGCGGCATTCGCGGCCCCGGCTTCGCCGATCGCGAAGGTGGCCACGGGAATGCCCTTGGGCATCTGCACAATCGACAATAGGGAATCTTCGCCACGCAGGTATCGCGACGGAACCGGCACACCAAATACCGGCACCTCGGTGAGCGCTGCCATCATGCCGGGCAGATGCGCGGCTCCACCGGCGCCGGCGATAATGGCCCGCAAGCCGTTGTCATAGGCCGCCGCACCATATTCGGCCATGTCTTGCGGCATGCGATGGGCCGAAATAACCTGAGCCTTATAGGGTACGCCGAACTGTTCGAGCATGTCGGTAGCGTTTTTCATGACGTCCCAGTCGCTGGACGAGCCCATGATGACGCCAACAACAGGCTGGCCGAAATGCGGCGGCTCGCCGGCAGGCTTGCTTTGCTTTGCAGTCTGATTCATGACGCCCCGCTTACCCGATCAGGCGGGTAGCCGCCTCACGATATTTGTCGGCTGTTTTCTGCAATACGTCTTGGGGCAGGCGCGGCGCGGGCGCCGTTTTGTCCCAGGGCTGTGTTTCCAGCCAGTCGCGAACAAACTGCTTGTCAAACGACGGCGGGCTGATACCGGTCTGGTAGGAATCGGCCGGCCAGAATCGGGAGGAATCGGGAGTCAGCACTTCGTCCATCAGATGCAGGACGCCGTTTTCATCCAGGCCGAATTCGAATTTGGTGTCGGCAATCAGAATGCCTTTTTCGGCGGCATAATCGGCCGCTTCCGTGTACAAGCGCAGGGTAATGTCGCGAATCTGCCCGGCCACGTCCTGCCCTACTTCACGCACGACATGATCGAAATCCACGTTCTCATCGTGCGAACCCATTTCGGCCTTGGCGGCTGGTGTAAAAATGGGCGAGGCCAGTTTCTGTGCCTGAACCAGACCGGCCGGCAGCGTTACACCGCATATTGCGCCGGTTTTCTGGTAGTCGTTCCAGCCGGATCCGATAAGGTAACCGCGCGCAACCGCTTCAACCAGCACGGGTTTGAGACGCTTGACAACCATGGCACGCCCACGGACCTGATCGACTTCAGACGGTTCTACGACATCTTCAGGCGCGATGCCGGTCACATGCGTAGGAATCAGATGGCCAAGTTTCTTTAGCCAGAACTCGGTCAGTTCGGTCAGGACCTGGCCCTTGCCTGGAATGGGATCATCCAGAATGACATCGAACGCAGAAATACGGTCGGTGGCCACAATCAGCAGTTTGTCGTCGCCCACGGCGTACATGTCACGGACTTTGCCGCGTGCCAGCAGGGGCAAAGACTGAATATCAGATTGAAGAAGCGCAGATGTCACCGGAAATCCTTTGCAAGGGAAAAATATCACGCCCCGCATGACCGAATAAAAAAGGGCCACCTTGCGGGGTCGTGCAACATAAATGGGAATAATCCGCTATTTTACCGCCATCTGCCGTGCATGAAGGCAAAAACACCGACCGCGACGCATCGTCGCCAGCCTCATCACAAAATTGCCTGCAATCCTTTGTCGGCGATGATATTGAGTAATTTCAACGCCGGTCCCGCCGGACGTGTATATCCCTGCTCCCATTTGCGCACCGTTGAAGCGGTGGTATGTAAATGAAGCGCGAAGACCGGCTGACTGATATTGAGCGATTCGCGCAATTGGCGTATTTCCGAGGCGGAGAAATCCCTGACCGGTGCAGGGAAAAGGGTGTCGAACTCACGCATGGTCGTTTTCCCAATCGCTCCGGCACGTTGTAGTTCAGCCAATTCAGAGCGTAACGATTCAATGATTTTTCCAGTCACAATCTAACTCCTGTAAGACGTCCGTTTGTAAGGCCAGAGCAAGTTCATTTTCCGAAAGTGCCAGAAATATTTTGCCAGCATAGCGTAGCGCCTGTTGTTCTTTCAAAGTGATGTTGGACTGCTCACTCTTCGCAAAGCCATGCAGGAAAATATATCGATTGCCGGTTTTAGCTGAAACCAAGGTCCGATACCCTCCCCTCTTGCCACTCCCCGCCCTGGGAACTCTTTTTTTATAGAGACATCCACCTAGATCAGCGTCAACCAATCCGTGCTCCATTTCCATTACCGCCCAACATAAAGTAGCGTCAGCCAGGCTTTCACGCACTTGCCATTTTGCAAACTCTCTACGTTTTAAGACTTTCATAGTACCACTGCTTATTAATGAATTTTAGCAGTGTACCCGTTACGGGTAGAGTTTTCTATTGTGGAAATCCGAAAAAAACCCCGCTACGACACATCGTCGCAGCGGGGTTCACAGACAGGCCGTTCTATTGAACGACGTAGTAAGTCTTACTTGATTTGCTGAGCGAGCTTGCCGGCCGCGTAGGCGGCTGCCATGTCGGACAGGGGTATCGGCTTGATTTTGCTGGCGTTGCCGGCAGTCCCGAATTCCTGATAGCGGGCCACGCAGATTTTCTTGGCGGCTTCGCGGGCTGGCTTGTTGTATTCGCGCGGGTCGAACTTGCCTGGGTTTTCGCCCATGAAGCGACGAATGGCGCCGGTCATGGCCAGACGGATATCGGTGTCGATGTTGACTTTGCGCACGCCAAACTTGATGGCTTCCTGAATTTCTTCAACCGGCACGCCATAGGTTTCTTTCATGTCGCCGCCGAACTCGCGGATTTCAGCCAGCAGTTCCTGAGGAACACTGGAGCTGCCATGCATGACCAGATGGGTATTAGGCAGGCGGGCGTGAATTTCCTTGATGCGGCTGATAGACAGAATATCGCCTGTAGGCTTGCGGGTAAATTTGTAAGCACCGTGGCTGGTGCCGATGGCAATGGCCAGGGCATCCAGCTGGGTGCGACGAACGAAGTCCGCAGCCTGCTCGGGGTCGGTCAGCAGTTGCTCCATGGTCATGGTGCCTTCAGCGCCGTGTCCGTCTTCCTTGTCGCCTTTCATGGTTTCAAGTGAGCCAAGGCAGCCAAGCTCGCCTTCAACCGTCACCCCAACCTTGTGCGCCAGATCGACAACCTGTTTGGTTACGTCTACGTTGTATTCGTATTCGGCAATGGTTTTGCCGTCGGCCATGAGCGAGCCGTCCATCATCACGCTGGAAAAACCAAGATTGATTGCGCCCTGACAAACATCCGGCGACTGGCCATGATCCTGGTGCATGACGACCGGGATCTCGGGATAGCTTTCCACGGCAGCCTGGATCAGGTATTTAAGAAAGCCTTCGCCTGCATATTTGCGCGCACCAGCAGACGCCTGCATGATGACCGGGCTGTTGGTTTCCTTGGCCGCTTCCATGATAGCCTGCACCTGCTCCAGATTATTCACGTTGAAGGCGGGAATGCCATAGCCGTTTTCGGCGGCATGATCCAGTAATTGGCGCATAGAAACGAGTGCCATGTAACGATCTCCTGAAATTGAAAAGTATCTGAATAACCGCTATTTTAAGTGGGAAACCGCATATAGGGCTTAGTAACCCTGCTTTTTACCAAATTTACCAATTGTGACAACAGGCATCTCAGGATTTCGGCTCCCGACGGGCCGATTTCGGTCGAAATGCATTGACAATCTCTGTTTGGGTTTCAATATAGGGACCGCCGATCAAATCGATGCAATAGGGTACGGCCGCAAAAATCCCGGGCACGCTCACCTTTCCCTGCCCATCGTGCAGCCCTTCCAGGGTTTCCTGGATCGCCTTCGGTTGCCCCGGCAGATTGATAATGAGAGCAGCATGCCTGTCTGTCTCACGGATGACCGCCACCTGCCGGGACAAAATGGCCGTCGGCACGAAAGCCAGGCTGATCTGGCGCATCTGCTCGCCGAAACCCGGCATTTGTTTGGTGGCGACAGCCAGGGTCGCCTCAGGCGTGACATCCCGGCGCGCCGGCCCCGTCCCGCCCGTCGTCAAGACCAAATCACAGCCCTGCTCATCCACCAGTTCAATCAGCGTATCTGCAATGACCTGTTGCTCGTCTGCAACCAGCCTTGTGCAGGTGCGAAATGGCGATTGCAATGCCCGGGCCAGCCAGGCTTCAAGCGAAGGGATGCCTTTGTCTTCGTACACGCCCGAGGTCGCCCTGTCGGAGACGGAAACCAGGCCAACAATCAGTTCATCGGGGTGAGATCGTTTCATTGCAATTGTGTTCATTTCAATCCTGATACCTGGTAACGGCGATTCTGCAGGCAAGGCAGCAGTTCACGAACGTCGGCGATGCGCTGTGAAGACAGGGTATGTACCGCGAGCCCCGGATCGGCGGTTGCCGTGCCCACCACCATACCCAGCGGGTCCACAATCATGCTCAGGCCACAATTGCGCGGTGCCGTCTGGCCCGATGCCAGTACATAGCTGGTGTTTTCAATGGCACGGGCGCGCAGCAGGATTTCCCAATGGTTTTCCTTGAGCGGACCGGCCAGCCAGGCAGCGCTCACCGACAGAACATCGGCGCCCTCGTCGATCAGCGCGCGCGCCAGTTCGGGAAAGCGCAGATCGTAGCAATTGATCAGGCCCACCCGAAAGCCCTTGATGTCAAACAGCCCCAGTTCACTGTTTTTTTCTCCAAAGCTGCCGGGCCGCACCTTGTCGGATTCCTTGAACTTGAACGCGTCATAGACATGCATTTTGGTGTAGCGAAGTACTTCAGCGCCGGTGTTGTCGAGGACCAGCAACTGATTGGTCACGCGTTCGTCGCCAGGCTGATCGGCCAGACTGAGCACACCCACCACAATATGCATGGTGTTATCGCGCGCCAGATCCTGCATGAAACGGATGAAGGACGGTGAGTTGTTGCCTGCGGTTTCACGCAATTGCGGCAATGGCGAGCCGAAAGAACACATGGAGGCTTCGGGCAATACCAGCAACTCTACGCCCTGCTCTGCGGCCTGCGCCACCAGCGTGCGAATGTGTTCTTTATTGGGTTCGATTTCGTTGACGGCAGCGAACTGGCCGACGCCAACTTTAAGTTGTGATTGATCTGCAATTGTTTCCATGGGACACCTGAATGAACGGTTCATTCCATTATGCAATAGTTTGAGGACGATGTGTCCTGTATGCAACCTATGTGTACTATCTATGCAGAATTCGTTCCCGATATGCGGTCGTACCGAGAGATCAGGGCTGCTGTCCGATCCGTCGCAGTTGCGCGCCACGAACGTGAATACGCACGCGATCCTCGGGCTGGTCGCTTCGATTGCGCGCTTCGATCAGATGCGTGCCGGGGGCCGGATACCAGGCAAACGGATTGGACTGACCCAAAAACCGACCGTCGACAAACCAGCGCACCCCGTCCGGCATGCTGCCGCCGGGCGTGACGGCCAGCAGCTGCAGTCGCTGGTTCGCCTGCGGGATGTCGGGATCAAGGGCAATGATCGTGCCGTCTGCGGGCGTACTGATTGTCATGCGGCCCGAAACCGGCGCAACGGCCGAACCGGCCAGCGCGATACGGGACATTTCGGTACCCGGCAAAAAATACTCAGTGCGTGCCGCTTCCAGATTATTTTCAAACGTAATATTTTTACGAACCAAGGCTGCCGGCATCGCGGGCGCGCGGCTGGCCTGTTCGCGATGCAGATACCGCATGATGTCATGCCAGACCGGCCCTGCGCCCGTCACGCCACTGACTTGTCGCATGCTGGCGCCGGTGCTGTTGCCGACCCACACGCCCACGGTATAGTGCTCGGACCACCCTACCGTCCAGTTGTCCCGCATATCCTTGCTGGTGCCGGTTTTGACTGCCGTCCAGAACGGTGTCGACAGCGCACTATCCAGCCCGAAAGTACGCGCACGCGCCTGGCGGTCGGACAGCATGTCTCCTACCAGCCATGCCGCTTCGTCGCTCATGATGCGATGAGCGCCAGCAACAGCGCCGACACCCCAGTCAACCTCACTGTACAGGCCGCGATTAGCCAGCGCACGGTAGGCATTGGTCAATGACAGCAGCGTGACGTCGGCACTGCCCAGTGCCAGACTGTAACCGTAATAATCGCCGGATTCGGTCAGCGGCAATCCGAGTTGCAGCAGGCGCTGGTGAAAGACATCGGGCGTCACCATCACCAGCAGCCGCACGGCAGGGATATTCAATGACGAGGCCAGGGCGGTGCGGGCGCTGACCCAGCCGCCGAATTGTTTATCGTAATTCTGCGGGACATACAGCCCGTTTCCGGTCGGCAAATTGACGGCACTGTCATCCAGCAGCGAAGCGGCCGTAATCCGGCGCTGTTCAAGCGCCTGGGCATACAGAAACGGTTTAAGAGTGGAGCCCGCCTGGCGCATCGCGGTCGCATTGTCAACGTAGCGGGCCGTCGCCAGATCGCCCGAGGATCCGACATAGGCAAGAATGCGTCCGCTGCGATTGTCCAGTACTACGGCAGCGGCATCATTGGCATGGCTGTGGCGAATCTGATGGACAACCCGATTGATGATTGTCTGGACCGTGCGCTGCAAACGCCCATCAATGGTCGTATCTACCCGCTCTTGCTGCTGCATGGACAGGGCGAGTCTGCGCCGCGCAAAATGGGAAGCGGCAAAAGGATCGTCCAGCAGCCTGTCGCTGGTATGGCCCAGCTGGTATTCTGTGAAACCCGCAAGGTGATCGCAATATTGCGATTGTGATTGCGCTCTCAAAAGACCGCAAGCCCGTTTCGCAATGACCGCTGGGGAAGCATTAGGTGCGCGCAGCATGGCCGCCAGCACTGCACTGTCCCTGCTGTCCAGCCCTGCGGGATATTTGCCGAACAGACTGCGCGCGGCCGCCGTCGCGCCCGACAACTCGCCGCGCCAGGGAACCAGATTCAGATACGCTTCAAGAATCTGCGGCTTGCTCCAATGCCGCTCTATTGCCCACGCCTGCGCCATCTGCCGGATTTTCTGGGTCACCGTACGCCGGCCTGACCGAGAGTCCTGGCTTTGCAGCATTCCGGCCAGTTGCATTGTCAGCGTAGAGCTGCCGCGCATGCGGCGACCAGACAGCCGGTCGCGCAATGCGCCGCCGAGCGCAAGCACGTCCACCCCCCAGTGCCGATAGAAACGCCGGTCTTCTGATAGCAGCACCGCGCTGACCAGGGCTGGCGACATGCCGGACAACGGCGTCCAGTTATCGCGCCGTTCATGGTAGTCGCGCCGCACTCGCTCCAGCACCGCCCCTTCCCGGTCCAGCAGTGTCACGTAAGACGTGCGATATCCCTGGCGTACGGCATCAAAAGACTGCACCGGCAGGCGGGCAATATAGATGGCCGATGCCACACATGCGACAAGCAACAGCAGGAATACACCAGCCAGGATGTTGCGACTGCGTCGCCGGCGCCCCGCCGGATCGCAGACTCTTGCTGTCATGGCCTGGCGGCATCAGCAGGTGCTGGCGCCGGAGAAACGACGGCGGATCCATTCACTGCCGGTGCAGCGTCAGCCCCGCTTTGCGCAGGTTCGTCTTTCTGTACACCAATGATAAACCTGTCGGTGTTGGGCGATTCTCCAAAGACCTGCGGCGCATACATGGCTTCGACCCGGGTTGCCGGCAGGCTGTAACTGCCTGGCGTATTCAGCCTCACGGTATATTCCAGCGACGTTTTACCGGCCGGCAACCAGGCGTAGTAGGCTCGATACAATTCACTTTTCCGCTCGGCGAAGCTGGGCGACATCCCCTGCTCGTCCTGCTTCTCTCCCTCAGTTGCCACAGCGGAATCGCGCCCCAGTCCCCCGCCCAGTATCGTCGCACCCGCAGGAACCGGATCACTCACCACCACCCAATTCATGGTCGTCTTGGCCGTGATATTCAAATGGACACGATAAATATCGCCAACCGACCAACTGCCGTTGTTCGCCTGCGATACCGGGGTGATCTGGCGATCAATGGTGTAACCGGCATAGACAGACCTGGTCACAGGCACCGCAGCCAGTGCGCCCATGGAAGCCCATACCCGTCCGGTTCCCTGCAGAGACAATGACAGCTGTTGTGGTTCGCTATTTTTCCATGGCGCCAGAATTTTCTGGGTGGGTAGCAGCCCTTCCCAGGTCTGGTCTGCCGTTGCCGCCTTGTCAGCCGCCCCCTTCAGCGACATGGAGAGCGTGCCCTTGACAGGTGTTTTTTCAAGGGCGGCACTGAATGCGCGCACGGCGAGGGTGCCCCATACGTTGGCGGTGGTCGTGGACCAGGTTCCCCGCTGCTGCTGACCGAGCAGGCCGGTCATCAACACGGGAATGTCCTTCTCCCAGGCTTTGTTGTTCATCACTGTGGTCAGCAACTTGGCCGTCACCGTGGCGCGGTTACTCATCATCCACCACGGATAGGCATCGGCGTCGTCGGCAAAGACCATGCTGGTGCCCTGGCGGCTCATGCGCGATAACAGCGCGGAACGCAACGACGCCATTTCCTTGGCCTGATCAGGCAAGGCCTTGACGCGCGATACGACCCCAAGCCAGTCAACCAGCGCTGCGGTACTCATGCGTTCACGGTCAAAGTCGATCGTCGACATCAGTCGCGGCGTCACCATTCCGAGGCGCGACATGGCCTCCAGCACCATGAGCTTGCGCTCTGCCGTGTCCTGTTTCGGCTGCCATGCAGTGGAACGGATCTTGCCGGTCACATACGCCATCAACCCTTCCAGCATTTTTTCGCGGTAGGCCTGTGGAATCGCGTAGGGCTGTTCGCCCCGGCTGGCCTCGTGAGAAACCGCCAGCAGATGTGCGGTCAGCACCTCATCACCGCGCAGGCCGGGGAAATAAGCAACCAGGCCGTGATCGTCCATATACAACGGCAGGCGATTCATCAATGCAGACCAGCGCTGGGGATTGTCGATACCGATGGCGATGGACGACAGTTGCTCCAGGCAGGTGAACTGATAATCGG
>Ga0164243_10013876_pt1 | contig 11284 bp, 8 predicted proteins | sample OricompcompostOP_FD_108781 | JGI IMG/M metagenome (GOLD analysis project Ga0164243, IMG submission 108781) | Organic Plus compost microbial communities from Emeryville, California, USA - Original compost - Organic plus compost (OP) | ecosystem: Engineered > Solid waste > Mixed feedstock >... | reverse complement strand
CCGGGGTTCAGAGCGATTGACGCGAGCTATGGCTTCATCGAGTGGGCGGGCGTCTGATGTGCATCCCGATGCCGTACTGCCTCATAGGCGGCGCGATCGGAGGGTCTGTCGACGGGGCGATCGAGCGCGCCACCAACTCCGCCATTGATCGCCTCGCTGACTCGGTCAGCGAGGCCGTAGTCCGAGTGCTGGCGTCGCTTGCTACGGCGTGGGTCGAGACACCGACTCCCTCGGCCGCTCAGCTTTTCCACGTGCGCGGCTCGACTGGCTCTGGTTCGCTCCCCATCGCTACCCCGTCCCCGGCTGTGGAGTTCGCGCAAACGCTGATGCTGCCGGTGACGTTGGGGATCATGGTGGTCGCGCTGACGGTGGCGGGTATTCGCATGATCATTGCCGGCCAACGAGCGGGTGAGGAAGGCCGCCGCATCCTTGTCGGGCTGGTGTCGATGGTGGCGATCTCGTCGCTCGGCCTGCTGGGATTCACGCTCCTGATTCAGGCGTCCGACGCGACGGCGTCGTGGATCCTCGACAACGCCATCGACAACACCGCCGAAGGCATGGCCAACGGCTTCTCGATCGTGTTCCAGGCTCTACTCGCCGGCGCGGCTGCGAACGGATCAGCTGGCGTTGCGGTAGCGACGTTCCCCTCGGTTCTGGTGATCGTGGGTGGGATTGTGCTGCTGCTGATCTCGTTCGTGCAGATCATCTTGATGATCCTGCGCGGCGGGATGTTGGTCGTGATGGCCGGGTTGCTTCCGACTGTTGCCGCAGCTGCGACGACGCAGACCGGGATGGAGTGGTTGCAGCGCTACATCCGCTGGTCGTTCGCGCTCATCCTCTTCAAGCCGATCGCGGCTCTGGTGTACGCGATCTGCTTCAAGATGCTCGTCGTCGGTGATGAGGCCACCGGTGACGAGGTCATCAACGTGGTGACCGGCCTCGGGCTGCTGTTCTTGGCATGCATGGCGCTGCCGGCGCTGATGCGGATCATCGCCCCGGCGGCTTCGGCGATCGCGGGCAACGCTGGCGGCATTGTGGTCGGCGCGGCCGCAGGCGCCGCTGCCGTGGGCGCTATGGCTGTGCCGGCTCTGGCTGGCGGAGGAGCCGCGGCCGCAGCGGGCGGGGGAGCGCAGGCCAAGGGCGCCGTGGGATCTGCGGGCAGCGGTGGTCCTTCTGGCGGCGGGGACGACCCGTCTCCATCGGGTGGTGGGTCGCCGGCCCCGACTGGCGGGGAGGCGGCGGTCGGCTCGACGGCGTCCTCAGCGTCGGGCGGTGGCGAGGTAGCCGCCGGCTCGGCACCGTCATCGCCGTCGGGTGGAAGCGAAGGCAGCACGGCTGAGCCGGCGAACCAGTCGTCCTCTGATGCTCCGCGCGGCAGTGGTGGGACGACGTCGGGCTCGAATCTGCTGGGCATGGCGAATGCGGCTTCGACGGTCGCGTCGACGGTGCAGAGCACGGTGGTCAACACCGCTGAGGGTGCCACCGAGGAACCGAAGCGTGACTGACCTGGGGGAGTGAGATGAGCAGCACGACGGAGCCGACGGAGTCGAGGGTCCGCACCTACGGCAACTGGCGGCGTCCTCGGTCCCGTGGCCTGCTGGGGATGCAGCTGCCGGCCACGATCTTGCTGTTGGCGGCGCTGATGACGGCGTTCGTGCTGATGGCGCTCACGCTGTACTTGCCGGCGCTGATCGTGGCGGTGAGCGCGGTCGTGGTGGTGTGGGCGTTGTCGACGACTGACAAGCACGATGTGAGCGTCGCGACCAAGCTGCGTACCCGTACCCGCTGGTGGGCGGCCCGGTCCCGGGGGGAGAACCTGTACCGGTCGGGTCCGTTGGGGCGTTCGCTGTGGGGGACGCACCAGCTGCCGGGCCTGCTTGCCTCGACTCGTCTGTCTGAGCACCGGGACGCCTACGACCGTCCCTTCGCGTTGCTGTACTCGCCGACGACCTCCACGGCGACGGTGGTGATCGAGGCGGAGCCGGAGGGGTCGGCGCTGGTCGACGCCGACCAGGTCGACCGGTGGGTGGCGCAGTACGGCAACTGGTTGGCGGCGCTGGGGGAGAACCCCAGCGTGGTCGCGGCGTCGGTGACGATCGAGGCGGAACCGGACTCGGGCAGCTCGTTGCGTAACGAGCTGGACGAGCGGCTGCAGCCGGACACGGCATCGCCGTTCTCGTTGCAGGTGGCCAAGGAGATCCTGCTGTCGTACCCGACGGGCGCAACCCGGGTGACTGCCTACATGGCGGTGACGGTGCGCACGACCTCGGTGACGGGCCGGCGTCGCAAGCTCGAGGACGTCGCGATCGACCTGGCGGCGCAGATGCCGGGATTGACGCAGTCGCTGGAGGCGACCGGGCTCGCGGCCGCGGTGCCGGTCTCGGCGCAGCGGCTGTGCGAGGTCGTGCGCGTGGCTTACGACCCTGTCGTGAGCGAGGTCATCGACCAGGCCCGCGCCCGCGGGGAGTCGTTGGAGATGTCGTGGCCTGATGTGGGGCCGTCGGCGCACCAGGCGAACTGGGCGTCCTACCAGCACGACTCGGGGTACTCCCAGACGTGGCAGATGAGCATCGCACCGCGCGGGCACGTGCAGTCTTCGGTGCTGCGGCGGCTGCTGGCGCCGCATCCCGACATCGCCCGCAAGCGGGTGACTCTGATGTATCGGCCGATCGACCCGGGCCGTGCTGCGGCGATCGTGGAGGCGGATCGTGCGACCACCCGGTACCGGGCGGGCGCACGGCGCACCGACATCGCCTCCAGCAGGGATCTGACCGAGGTCGCGGCGGCGGACCGCACGGCGCAGGAGGAGGCCGAGGGTGCGGCGCTGCTGCACTTCGGGATGCTCGTGACCGCGACGGTGACGGATCCGGAGATGATTCGCCGCGCCGCTGAGGCGGTCAACGGCTTGGCGGCGACGGCTCGGTTGCGGCTGCGGCCGGCCTATGGCGCGCAGGCGGCGGCGTTCGCAGCGGCGCTACCGCTGGGGCAGCTGCTGAACCGGCAGCTGGCGGCGCCGACGCAGATGTCCTGGGACCTGTCGTGAGCCGCACCAAGGCGAAGGCGAACGCGGCCAAGCCGCGCGTGCTGCGCCCTGGCCCGATGGGGTGGCGCGGCCGCGGCCGCGGCACCGACAACCTGACACCGGTGCCGATGGAGTGGCGTGGCACCACCCGCCAGGTGTGCGGCCTGTACCCGGCGAGCTCGGGTAGCTCCGCACCTGCGATCGGCGCCCCGTTGGGCCGCCAGCTCGACCGCAACGGGTCGATGGGCGGGTCGGTGTGCTGCGACCCGATCAGCTGGTTCCTGGCCGGCATGGTGTCCAACCCCTCGGCGTTCTTCCTGTCCAACCCGGGGCTGGGGAAGTCCACGGTCGCCCGGCGGATGGTGATGATGGCGGACGCCTTCGGGTACGTCCCGATGGTGCTGGGTGACCTCAAGCCTGACCAGGTGGACAACGTGCGCGCACTGGGTGGGCAGGTCATCCGCATCGGCCCCGGTGGCGGGCACCTCAACGTGCTCGACTCCGGTCAGAGCCGGGAGGCCGAGGCGGCGCTGCGTGCCGCTGGCCGCTCGGACATGGCTGAGCAGCTGCGGGTCAGTTCGCACGCCCGCACGCGGGCGCTGGTGGCGGCGCTGCTGACGATCGTGCGGAAGTCGGCGCCGACCGACCGGGAGGAGAACATCCTCGACCGGGCGATCCGGCTGCTGGCGGACCGGCACCAGGGGGTGCCGGTGCTGCCTGACCTGCTGCACATGATTCAGAACCCGCCGGAGGATCTGCGCCGGATCGCACTGGACCGTGGCGACCTGGTCCGTTACGCGGCGATCACCGAGAACCTGGAGGCCTCGCTGATCGGCCTCATCGACGGCGGCCGCCTGGGCAGCATGTTCGCCCACCCGACCAGCGAGCCGCAGCGCCGTGACCGGGCTGTCGTCTACGACGTGTCCGGGCTGCAGCAGGGCGAGGACGACGCCAAGGCCGCCGCGCTGCTGGCGTGCTGGTCGACCGGGTTCGGCACCATCGAGGCCGCGCACGCGCTGGCCGACGCCGGTCTGGAGCCGGAGCGGCTCTACCTGGCGGTGCTGGACGAGCTGTGGCAGGCGCTGCGCGTCGGGCACGGCATGGCGGACCGTGTCGACGCGCTCACGCGGCTCAACCGCAACGAGGGCGTCGGGCAGCTGATGATCAGCCACACCATGAAGGACCTGGAGTCGCTGGCCAGCGAGGAGGACCGCGCCAAGGCCCGCGGGTTCGTCGAGCGGGCCGCGATCAAGATCCTGGGCGGTCTGCCGGCCTCGGAGATGCCGTGGCTGTCGCAGGTGATGGCGATGTCGCAGACCGAGCAGGAGATCCTGACCAGCTGGCAGGACCCGGCGCCGTTGAGCCGCCGCGGCGAGCAGGGGGTGCCGCCGGGCCGGGGGAAGTTCCTGATCAAGGTCGGCAACCGGCCCGGGATCGCGTTCAAGATGGAGCTGACCCCGGCGGAGATGTCGGTGCACGACACCAACAAGCGGTGGGCGCAGGCGATGGGGCGGCGGCGCGCATGAGCGAGCGCAACCGCGGCGGCTGGGACGGCGAGACCGTCGGCATCGTCCTGATCGTCTCCACGGTGTTCGTGACGCTGCTGGTCACCAATGTCGCGGTGCGGGCCGGCCACGCGCTGGCTGGCATCACCGAGGAGCGGGGCAACCCGCTCGAGATCACCCTCGGTGTCTTCACGGGCCGGGTCGCCTGGCCCGTGGCGAGCACGGTGGTGGCCGCGGCGCTCGGGCTGATCTTCTTGGTGCTGCTGGTGCTGGTCACGATGCGGGTGACCCGCCGCCGCAGCGGGCAGGGGCGGGTCGATGAGGCGGCGCGGCGGATGGGTCGCGGCCGTGACATCGAGTCGATCAGTGAGCGGGCCGTCAAGGAGAAGGCCCGCCGGCTGGGGGTTGATGTCGAGGCGGACGCCTTCGGTATCCCGATCGCTCGGCAGATCGGCAGCGGGAAGATGATCTACCAATCGTGGGAGGACACCTGCGTCGACATCCACGGCACCCGGGCCGGCAAGACCACCAGCCGGGTGATCCCGGCGATCCTCGCCGGGATCGGGCCGGTGGTGGTCACGTCGAACAAGCGTGACGTCGTCGACGCCACCAGGGGCGTCCGGGAGGACAAGGGCCGGGTGTGGGTCTATGACCCGCAGGGCATGATCGGGGAGCAGCCGAGCTGGTGGTGGAACCCGCTGACCTACGTCACCGATGACGTCAAGGCACGGTCGCTGGCCAACCTGCTCGCGTTCGCTTCCCGCCCCGCGGGCGGGAAGGAGGACGCCTACTTCGGGCCGGCGTCGAAGAACCTGCTGTCGGGACTGCTCCTAGCGGCTGCCCTCGACGGGCGCCCGATCACGCAGGTCAACCTGTGGCAGGCGCAGCCGTGGGACGACGAGCCGGCGCAGATCTTGAAGCGGCACGGTTACGACCTCATGGGCGCCCAGCTGGAGGGGTTCACCAAGCTCACCGAGAAGCAGCGTGACGGTGTCTACGGCGGGGTGGACCCGATGATCGCGTGCCTGACCACACGGGCGGCCGCCCCGTGGTTCACCCCGACCGGTCCGGCAGACCCCCGGCCGCAGTTCGAGCCTGCCGACTTCGTCCGATCCAACGAGACCCTCTACCTGGTCTCGCGTGAGGGGGAGGGCACCCTTGGCCCGCTGATCCTCGCGCTGACCGTCGCGGTGGCTGAAGAGGCGGAGCGGTTCGCAGCCACCCAGCCCGGTGGCCGGCTGGCGCGCCCGATGCTGCTGGCGCTGGATGAGGCAGCGAACATCTGCCGGTGGCCGGAGCTGCCCAACCTGTACTCCCACTACGGCTCGCGGGGCATCATTCCGATGACGATCCTGCAGTCGTGGTCCCAGGGCGTGGAGGTCTGGGGCGAGAACGGCATGAAGAAGCTGTGGGAGGCCGCCAACGTGCGCGTCTACGGCGGCGGCACCGTGAACGTGGCGTTCCTCGACGAGCTCTCGCGCCTGATCGGCCACTACGACGACGAGGTCACCACGACCAGCACCAGCAGCGGTCGCGGGGGAGCGAGCCGGTCCCGCTCGACGCAGATTCAGCGGCGTCGGATCCTCGACGTCGAAGACTTGGGCTCGCTGCCGCGGGGCCGGTGCCTGGTGTTCGCCTCCGGCGCCCGCCCGGTGCTTGCGGCCACGGTGCCGTGGTTCAACGGGCCGTACAAGGAGCAGATCGAGGCCTCGATCGCGAAGCACGACCCGAACGCGACCACGACCGTCGACCAGGCCGCACAGGAGGCCAGCACGATCAAGCAAGAGCAGCACCAACTCATCGCTTCGGGAGGCCCGCAGTGAGCATCAGCGAGCAGGGCGAGCACCTGGCCGAGGCGGGTGTGGTCGCCGAGCACGGCGACCACGTCGCCGTCGACCACACCGCCGAGCCCGACCCGTCCGCGCGGCCCCCGGCCGAGCAGGAGTCCACCGAGCCGCAACTGGCGTTCCCGGACGCGGCGACGTGGGTGCGTGAGTGGCTGCGTCACAACTACAAGCGCCGCATCAGCAAGGGCTCGGGCAACGTGTGGGCCGCCGACTGGTGGCGCTACCCGGAGGCCGTGTCGCGCATCGAGTCGCTGTGGCGAGCCTGGGAGCACCTACGCCTGGATCCGGCCACGGGGATGAGCGTGTGGTTCCGCGACCACGCCGACCACCACATGCGTGTCCTGATGGACCCCGACTGGGGGCCCTTCGGCAAGCACGGCGCCACCACGAACGACGTCACCGACCCGCTGCCGCACGAGGACCCCCCGGAAGGGTTCTTCGAGCCGGCTGGCGCCTAGCGCGAGCCGGGGCGCGATCGCGGGCCCTTCGGCCGACCCGTGTCGCTGCGTTGCTGGTACCGCCGCAGACCCGCGGCGCGGGCCATCTGCCCGATGCGCCGGTCGGTCAGGCCGAAGTCGACGGCGATGTCTCGGTAGGGCTCGCCGGCGCGGATGCGCGCGATGATCGCCTCGTCCCGCTCGCGGCGAGCTGTTGAGTCGTCACGATGACCCGACGCCTTCCGGAAGCACTCAGGCGAGCACGTCTTGCGGCTGTACCTGCCGATCCGGCACCAGGTCACGCCGCAGACGACGCAGCTCTCGACGTGGATGCGTCGCGCCGGCCCGCGCCGGCCCCCGCCCAGCAGCGGTCGGCCGGCGTAGTACCGGTGGACGTGCGCCGAGCACAGCCGCAGGTGCACCTCTGGCTTTCCGCACCCGCGAATGCGGCAGCGCCCGGGCTCGTTCACGAGTCCGAACTCCGGATCCTGGTCGCGGGCCTCATGCAGCCAGAATCCCAAGAGCAACGCGCTCACTTGGTCAACGCGGAGCCCTACGATTGGCGCCACCCTCCGCAGCCTCACGCCGGCAGCGTGATAAGCGGCAGCCTGAGCCACCGGCCCTGTCCCGTACATGTCGCTATCACGCTACCGGCGCCCGTTGGCACGCCGCCTTAGGACCGGCACGCCGGGACGTGTCTCCCTTCGGACGCCAATAAGGGCCGGTCTAAGCAACGTCGCCTGGGGGACGAAAACTCGTCGGCCTCTCGCTGCTGAGGTCGCCATCATGAGCGAGACGGGCGCCGCGGTCCTGAGCTCGTCGCTCGCGAGGGTCGTAGCCAGCCATCAAGGTCTTGCAGCAGACGGTCAATGTCGGAGTCGTCGCGGAGCGTTACGCGCACCTCACCGACTCCATGATGGCCTTTACCCCGAAGGTCCTGCGCGTTCGCGATCCGGCCGACGGAGTCAGGATCGACGGGAAGCACGACGTCGAGTCGGGAGGTATGTCGGATGATGCTTAGGAAGATCTGCGACCGCTCGCCGGCGGGCGAAGGGGCGCCGACGCCCTCCCGCCGGTAGCCGACGAAATGCTTCCGCTGCACGTAATGCAATCCAGGGTTGCGAATACGGATCTCGCGGTCCAGTCGCACGACGAGAGACCGTGTCGCGTCATCCATGCGGCCAAGGAGTGCGGTGAGCCTGCCGTCGCCGACGTGCAATACCTGGGCGAGGATGACGTCCGTACTGACTCCTGCCAGCGCTGCGGCGTCCCTCAGGAATGCCTGAATCTCGGTCATGCTCACCTCGGCGGTTTGAACGCAGCGATGATCGACCGGGAGCGATCGCTGTCGAGGAGCATCTCCACAGCAGCGACCTCGTTCGCCTCCGCACGCAGCCGGCGCATGTCTTCTTCCGCTGCGTTGGCACGCTTTACCGCGTCGTCGATTCGCTCCCGGACGCTTGCATCGGGGATTGGGAGCCGGAGCTTCTTCAACTCTGACCAGCGGACCCGGGTTCGTCCAATACCCGTCGCCAGCAGCAGCATCTCTGCCCTCGCCTCAGGTGATCGAACGAGCGCCCAGATCACGTTCGCGCCGAGCTCGCCTCTCGGTCGGCATACCGTGTACTCGGATGTGACGACGAGGCCGTCGAACTCCTCTGGGACGACCGCTACGGCGCCGTGGATGGCGTTGATGTGGCTGAAGACGAGGTCGCCCGTCTGGACGCGGGTGAAGGTCTGCGCACCGACATCACCCGTCGCGACCTCGTCGCCGGCCTCACAGAAGCCGTCATAACGGACGCGGAGGTAGGTCACGAGATCATCGGTCTCCGATGTGTCGATCTCTCGTTCGGCCCTGTTCGCGTCTGACACGGCAAGTTCGAGGAGTTCTCCCAGCGGCTTGACTGTGAAGCCGGCGGCCTTCCAGGCGGGGACTCTCGCCTCCGCCTCAGGCAGGCATGCCTTCACGTCTAGCCGGTCAGCTATCGCCGCTGCGCTGACGGTCCAGTCCTTCGCTGCCGCCTCGCCCGCTTGGAACGCTTTGTATAGCGCGGTGACGCGCTCGATCTCCTCACGCGCCCGTTCGCGGTTCTGCGCGTCGATGGGGAGAATCCGTGCTCGCGACGGGTCATCGACTCCAACGTACGAGCAGTAGTACATGAAGACGTCGGGCTGGGCCTCATCCTCCGAGGACTTCTTTTCCAGCACCAGCAGCGACGTCTTGACGCGCGCCTGGGACCGCTGGAATGCGTCGCCAGGCAGCGACACGACGGCGCGGACGATCCAGTTCTTCCGGATCCATTCGCGCACGCGCTTGTGTCTTGGGGCGCCCAGAATGCTGTCGTCAACCACCGTCACCAAACGCCCACGTGGTCCCAGCAAGTCGTGATAGCGCTCGAGGAACATGACCATCGAACTGAGCGACTTCAGGGGTCGCCTTGCGCCTCCGGTCGTGTCGTAGGCAAGCACGTAGTCGTCGAGCAGCTTCGCGTCGCTCTCCTCGTCACGGCTGTACTCCTTCGCAAAGGGCGGGTTCGTTAGTGCGACGTCAGCGAGGCCCGGCGGCTCAGCGCCGCCGGAGGCCATCCGAGCGCGCTTGAGGCGCTCGCGAAACTCGGCCTTCTCCTTGACCACCTCGGGATCGTCCGTTGGGTTGGGAGAGACACTCTTGTCCAGCGCGTCGAGCTGATAGACGCTCGTGCCGCCGTCACCATGGAGGTACATGTTGATGCGGGCAATCCTGGCCAGTGCCGGATCGCGAGCGACATCGACTCCGATCAAAGACTGCTCGGCGACCTGCATGCGCAGCTCCTCACGACGCTTGTTGGACAGCGACGTGTTGGCATCGAGCTTCGACCACATGTCAGCAAGCGCCTCAATGAGAAAGCCGCCGGTTCCCGAGCAGGCGTCGATCACCCTGTCTATGTGCTGGTCGTCCGCGCGCAACTGAGCGAGCCCGGTTGCGAGCTTGACAATGCTGCGCGGCGTGAAGTACTGCCCAAGCGCCTTGCCACGCAGGGTGGAGTTGAGGAACGTCTCAAACATGCGGCCGTTGAGGTCGGCGTCGATGCTGATGAGGTCTACGTTCTCCAGCCGCTCGACCAGTGCACGCAGTGTGTCCGGTGACAGCAGCAGCCGCTCACCCTTGGGGAAGATGCGCTTCTTGCGGCCATTGGTGATGGCCACCTCAAAGTCGCTGAGGAGCTTCTGGAACAGGATCGAGTCCAGCGGACTCGGAGTATCGGCCTCGCGCGACTTGATCCAAGCTGTAGAGAACTTCACAGCCTCGGCTGGGACAACCACCGAGTTGTCGCCGAGCACTCTCAAGTTGGGGTCGGCGTGTGCCTCCCGATCGGAGTGGAGCTTCAGGAAGACCACCTTCACGAACTCCATGAAGGCCGCGTTGTAGCTGAGGTTGTCCCGCTTGTAGATCAAGCGATGCGCCCAGGCGAAGTCGGAGTTCAGATCCGACACTGAACGTCGGCGGAGGATGTGCTCGCCCTCGGCGATCGGGGAGGCCGCCGGGGGAGCCTTGAATGCGCTGGGAGAGAGGAGGGTGCGGATCGTCGCGTACGCCTGGTTGCCGTCGACGAAGTCGCCGAACGAGGCCTCGGCCACCGGGGTCGCGTCGTCCCAGCGGTATACACGGGTAGTGACGCCGTTGGTGAGCATGAAGAACTCGACTGGGTTGTCTGGCTGGGCGCTGTTGAGCGCCAAGCAGTAGCTCTGCGACTGGCCGACCCAGTCGTCAAGATCCTCCTCGACGCCCTTCGCTTCGCAAATCCAGCGGACCTTTGCTCCGACGCTGATCGCGTAGTCGGGCCGCCACCTCTCACTCTTACGTCCTTGGGAGATCTTGAGCTCGGCGATGCTCGCCTTCGGCTTGATCTGGGAATCCTTGTAGCCGAGGTCCTTGAGCAGGCGCGCTACGAAGAACTGCTCGACTGTCGCCTCATTGCCCAGGTCGGCCAGTTCCCCGAACTTACTCGTGGTCGTCACCGTCTGATGATACCGTCAACGCACAGCGAAGGAGTGCAGACCACAGAAGCTCGCTCCGCGTAGAAGACGCACACCCCTCAACCACTGGATCTGGTGGATGTGGCGCAGGGTTCGCGCCGAGGTGCTGCGATCGGCCCTAGACGTGCGCTATCCACGTCAGCCCATGGAGGCGGAATGCTTCCATCAGCGCTGGCTGCTCCGGGGTGAGCCTCAACGTTGCCGGGTTGGACAGGTGGCGACTGACGGGTGGGTCGCCGGCGCGTTCGAAGATTGCCCAGAGCGTGAGGTCGTCGCCGTAGCGGGAGGCGAATCGGACCCCTGCGGCGTGGGTGGTTGCGTGCAGGTGGGTCGCGATGTCGCGCGTCAGACTTTGTGGCAGGGCCCGTTGCTTGCGGGCCTGACCTGTGAGGAGTCTGATCGTTCATGGCAAGACCACCGGCCGTTCCGGCCGAGGAGAAGACCAGGATCGTGTTG
>Ga0164243_10013875_pt1 | contig 11285 bp, 12 predicted proteins | sample OricompcompostOP_FD_108781 | JGI IMG/M metagenome (GOLD analysis project Ga0164243, IMG submission 108781) | Organic Plus compost microbial communities from Emeryville, California, USA - Original compost - Organic plus compost (OP) | ecosystem: Engineered > Solid waste > Mixed feedstock >... | reverse complement strand
TTTGATCATTTCCCAGCTCCGACCACCATACAAAGGTATTGACAATATTGATCATATTGATCATTGCCCTTCTTCTACCACCTTAAGAAAATTTGATTCCCTTTCTCTCTTCTCTAAATTTCTTAGCCCCCAAAATTGTCTCGGAGGACTGAGAACAGTGGTGCTTCCTTGCCTACAGTGTGCACCACCCTGGTCTTGATCTAGACCTCTTCAGAACAACCCTCACCAAGTCCGCCCTCCCATCACCCAATCACTGAAATCACTGCAATCACCACCAACCACCCTCATAAAGCTCACCAATGTAAGTACCATAGCATGCCAGGGAACTTTCTGCTATCAATTTTACTCCTGTTGCATATTCCTGCTATTTCCAAACCTGCAGAGGAAGTTCGTCTCACAGAAGTGTTTCCTACAGAATCCATCACCCTGCGCTCCCGCGAGACATATCCCACCACGCACCCAGCACGAACTCACCTCGAACCTGTCTTGCCTTGGTAGAGAACCAACCATCTTGACACGGTTAAGCCATTGCAGTGGCTAGCTATTACCTTCGGCGACTGCAAGACCGCCACAATTAACCCACATACTCCCTCCACGGAGAATCGCCAGCAGCGGAAGCATCTGCCTCAAGCTTACGATCATCCTGAGAGACCTGCCACCTCCTCGTCTGTCCACACTATCCGCCGAACTCCACGCTTCGAAGCCACTCCGAGTCCTCACCCAGAGCTCGATCGTGCGCCGAAGCCTGAGCTTGAGCCTGAGCAAGAGTCCGGCCCAGCCAAGCCACAGCCTCGGCTCGCTCCTTCCCCAGAGATATTTCCCGAGCCCTCCAAAGACCCCGTCGCTCTTGCCCGTGGTCGGAAAAAGGCGAGCAAGAATCGCCGACTAGCTCGAAAACTTTCTCAGGAACTTAGTGAAGACGACGACGACGAGTCCTCAGACCAATCGCCGTCTAGACAACAATTCCCCCAACCTTCCAAATTTTCGGACGACCACTACGTCCCACACCCCCTCCTTCGAATCTCGAGGCGCACCCACAGGGCAATCCTATTTACCCTCGAGGAAGCGCTCCGAGGTCCCTATTCCTTCACCCCGGACCTTACTGAAGAGCTGGCAGACATGGCCGACCTGCGAGGAGGCCATGAGCCGCCCACATCTAACGGCAACGTCTCTTCTGCTCAGCCCCGCCCGGCTCATGCCTCGGCTACCGGCTCCCCGTCTGGCATTCGCAGCCCGCGCATGATCCTTCGGGACCGTAATGCTAGGGAAGCGGCGCGCCGCGCCGAGCAGGAGCAAATTCAGATGGAACGAACTCGTATGGAACAGGAACAGCTACGCTTGCAACAGGCTCGAGCTGAGGAGGAAGCCCGAGCCTTGGAAGAAGTCCAGAGACGGAACGCAGAACGCCGTGCAGCAAACACTGCCGGCACCGCTGCTGGCGGTTCGAGACCCCAGCCGAGCGCCGCCGACAACGCCGCTCAGATCGACCCTTCGAGAAGGCGACAGGATCAGCCGAGAACACCTGAGCGAGGAAGTTCTCGTATTCACCAGGGCGCACCCCAGCCCCAACAGAGCCGTCCCGGCCGAACTTCCGCCACAACGGGCCATGCCCAACAACCCCAACAACCACAATTCCCTAGCACAAGCGCTGGCGCACACTCGTCACAGCAGCAGCAGCGCCCACAACAGCATACGCAGCAACACCCCGGAGCGCAATCTCTTGGCGGAGCCGCGTCAGCTTCGAATATTAAACCACAACCGTCGCAGCAACAACAACAATCGCAATCTCAGCAACAGCCTCGAACTTCATTCCCCCACGCCTTCGAACGATGGGAGACGCTCTCCGCGCAGTGGGAGGGCCTCACAAGTCACTGGATTCGACGCCTCGAGCTCAACGCCAGCGCCATCGAGTCAGACCCCGTTTCTCAGCAGCTCTCTCGTCAGGTAACAGACCTTTCCGCCGCCGGCGCAAACCTGTTCCACGCCGTGGTTGAGCTTCAGCGTCTGCGAGCTAGCTCCGAGCGCAAGTTTCAGAGGTGGTTCTTCGAGACGAGAGCCGATCTCGAGAGAGCGCACGAGGAGAACGCTGTGCTTGCTGGTCAGGTCGAGGAACTTCGCAACCAGCTCAACGAGGCTAGAAGCAGGACGCATGAGCGGGATAGCGCGAATTCCATCATCCAGAAGCAGCTAAGCGAGATGAAGAAAGAGCTCTCCATCTCCAAAGAAGAGGCCCGCCGCGCTTGGGAGGAGCTTGGGCGGCGAGAGCAAGAGGAGCGTGAGCGAACTTTCTCGCTCCAGGCCGGCCAACCTACCATCGTAGGCGGTGTTCAGGTAGTCCCCATGCTTCAAGGAGGCAGCCTCAGTCGTCGCGAGACCACTCGAGAACAGCCTGGCCCGTCGGGCTCGGGAGGAGGAGCAGGTTATGGTGATTATTCCCAGGCTCCCTCCGCTCATACCACCACCACGGCCGCACCGGAGAGCTACTACCGAACTGCGGCGGCCGAGGCGGCTCAGCCTGGAAGCGGTGCCTACGGCCAGCAGGGCTCGGAGGCTGGCTACAGCGAAGGTGAGTTTTCTCGGTCAGGATAAACCTTTTCTGTTTCGTCACGTGTAAATAGTTGTTAGGCATGAACTAACTCGTGGTGCCTTCAGAGGACTATGAACCCACTACCAGTGAGGCCGGCACTTATGCGGTTGCTACCTCTGGTGACAGCCAGTGGGCTGCTGCATACGCGAACCAGGCGGATTACACCGGCTCGGGATACGGCTCGGGCTGGGAGTCCATGCCTCGTCACCACCACCCCACGAGGCTGAGCGATGTGCTTGAGGAGGAAGAGAGCCGCACGAGCGCAAGTCAAGTCAGCCGAGCCTAGTCATCGGAAGCATTCCAATCGACTCAAATTTTTGCGCTGTTCTTTCTATTATTATCCTCGTCCTTTCAACCCGTGTACATGCGAGACACCATGTCGACATTATTATTATTACGCCGCCCCCTCTTCAAGGGCCTGTTTGCGCAGTATTTATCTATCGGGGCTAAAGTCTTTCTCGCTCCTCCCGAAATACGCCACCCTCTCCTCCTATCCATGATTTTACGAAGCATCGACTGGCATGGCACTTGGGAATAATACTTTGTGTTTTCCATAAGGAGACGCGTTTGGCAGTTTACGGTTCTTGTTTTCTTATTTCGTTTCAGAATCGGAAGGTCGGAAGCCTTGTTTTTTCTTGTTTCTTTTTTCCCCATCTTTGTTGACGCATTTGCATTTTTATGGAAAGGGAATTTGGCAGTTTCTCTCTTTAGGGAACAGGCAATTTTTTTCAAGGAGCCTAGGGTCTCTGGGGGAAAAGGAGGGTGTTGTCGGTGAGCCTACGAGATTCTTCTCACGGGTGAACTACCAACCCCGGCCGCCCCATGGATACTCTGGACTCCGGCCTTGTTGCCCGTTCACCTTTTTGACTTGATGCTCGTCTCCCCCGTCGTACCGAGGACAATGCATCAGAATTTCATAGGCGGCGCAGCAACGGTGAATAGACCGGCGTTGAAGGGAAATGTGCGAGAGGTTTCATTAGATCCACTGTTTCGGTCTCATCAGTCAGTTTCTGCTAATACAGACTTACGAACCCAATTATGATCCGAATTGATGTCTTTGTTGTTGTGAGTGTTTGTCTTCTTAAGTGTGCCCCAAATATATACTTCCCACAAATGTATCGCAAGAAGCTGTGATTCTGCAGCTGGGAAAAAAACTGTAATGGCCGAGGAAAGTTGAGAGTCGCAGCTCAAGCCGCGAGAAAGAACGGCATAGCTCCTGGTATTCGGGTCACACAAGAAAACAACAAGATGTTTATATATAATTCTATATCATAAATATAAACGGAACAATGTCAACCATCAAGAGTGGCTCTAGCATGCTCTGTCCACTCTCACACCTCGTTTGTTTCTCAAAAGCGTTCAGTTCTCCGCGATAGCGTCTTCAAACTTCTTCCCCGTCAACCTCAAAAACACATCCTTATACCTCTCCTCGGTAGCTTTGCAAATCTCATCGGGCAGGACCACGCCCTCCTTACCCTGCAACCCTTGTGAGACGAGCCAGTTCCTCACAATCTGCTTATCGAAGCTATCCTGGTCCCTGCCGGGCTCGTACGTCTTGGCATCCCAGAAGCGCGAGCTATCGGGGGTGAGGACCTCATCGGCGAGGACGACCTCGTCGGTCTCGTCATCGACGGCGAACTCGAACTTTGTGTCGGCGATGATGATGCCGCGCTCGAGAGCGTAGGCGGCAGCGGCGTTGTAGATGGCCAGGGCGAGGGACTCGACCTTATCGGCGTATTTTTCACCGATGATGTCCTTGACCTTGCTGGGGTGGATGTTCTCGTCGTGCTCGCCCTGGGGTGCTTTGGTAGAGGGCGTGTACAAAGCGCCGGTGGGGAGTTTCTCGCACTGCTTGAGTCCCGCGGGGAGGGCGATGCCGTGCACGGTACCGGACTTTTGGTATTCCTTCCAGCCGCTGCCAGCGAGGTATCCGCGAACGATGGCCTCGACGGGGAGGATCCTCAGCTTGCGGACCTGCATGCTCCTGTGGCGCAGACCTGCGGCCTGATCGGCTGGGACGGCAGCGGGGACATCGAGGGAGAGGAAGTGGGTGCGGAGCGGGGAGCCGCCGGGGAGGGTGACGAGGGTGGGGAGGAGGCGGAACCAGTGGGCGGAGGCGAGAGTGAGGATAGCGCCGCGGTTGGGGATGCCGTTGGCGAGGATGACGTCGTAGGCGGAGATGCGGTCGGAGGCGACGAAGAGGAGGGTTGTCGGGGTGAGGGCGAAGATGTCGCGGACTTTGCCGGAGGAGAGCTTTTCGAGGGAGGGGAGGTTGATGGTTGTGATGGCCATGGTGGGTTTGGTTGGTGTCGCGACGGACGGCTGGAGGGAGATGTGGCTTGGAGGAGTAGTTTTACTCTGTCTCTCTGTCTCTGTGACAGAATATGGATCGAGGAAAGATGACTGGGATTGGGGATTGGGAATTGGGGATGGGAATAATTGGAGGTATTTTTTTCTTAGCTTAGCTCGTACCGAGCTCGGGGGAAAATTTGTCAGTCACTTTGTTGATCGATCGAGTCAATGTGACGAAGAGAGTGAGATGATGCAAAGGTACGTGAGTACAATACAATGTACGAAAGTCGCTGGCGTATATCAAATGCTTTTGTTCTGATATTAATGACGAGTTTCTATCTTCGTTGTGCGGCGGCATCGCATCACATCACATCATTGATGCCATTTCCATCCACAAAATTGTCTGTTTATCTTCCTCAGAGGGAGCTCCAGTGAAGTAGGTAACCCTCTCCTAGTAAAACTGATGTCCAAGCGCCAGTCCTTTGCTAAGCTGAGTCGAGTCTTGATAACGTCAACCAAGCTACATTGAGAGCTTGCGACTTTGGCAGGCGCGACTGGGTGAGTGCCTGGGTGCCTGAGTGCCCCTCCTCGAAGTCGAGGAACTTTGAATGTTCATGCGATTTTTTTGGCGGGGTAGAAAAATTGATTGAATGCGACGCGGGGCAATGCGCGAGATACAAGGTACCAAGATACAAAGTACTCTCATCTGCATCGCCACCTTTTTCGCCGGCTGAGTCAACACCAACGTCCGTCTCAGTATCACAGCCGAGCCACGCGAGCCGAGCTGGCCAAGGCAGCATTTCACATTATCGGGCAGAGCAGAGACGATCAGATATTTATAATATGTGAACGGGGCTCAAGAGCTAGCCCACGACTTGGTCCATTTCCACCAATTTTCATCGACTTTCATTAAACGACAACATCACCTACGCCCCTCTATATTCACTCTTCCCACCATGGCTGCCATAGACCAAAAGACAGAAGAGTTGCTTCGGCGGCCAATCTACGGTATTTGGGTCTTCCTTGGTAAACAGGTCTAAGAGATATTCTAACAATTGCGTTTCAGTCTACGATATTGCGCCGGAGGTCCTTAATTCTATTACCTTGAAGAATACCTCGGACACATCACTAACCCACGAGGATGAGGACGAATCCCAAAGCCGGAGAAGTGTATCGCCCTCATCGTCTAGCGATTCTCTCGTGGGGTCGCAGTCGTGCTCTCTTTGCGCTCTCTCATTCTCATCACTAGAAGAGCAGAGGAGCCACCTAAAATCCGATTTCCACAACTATAATCTCAAACAGAAGCTTCGCGGGAGGAAACCCGTCTCGGAGGATGAGTTCGAGAGGTTAGTAGCGGGTAAGTCGGAGAAAGCGCAAAGATAATATGGCCAAGGAGTCTACGGCTAACAGATGTGCGTGGATTAGACCTTGATGAGAGCTTGTCTGGGTCGGATTCGTCTGAGAGTGACGAGGAAGATGAGAGTGATAGTAAAGACTCGATGCTTTCCGCGCTCCTGAGAAAGCAAGCTACACTTGCCGAGAAAAATCGGCCAAAGAATGGTGACGGATCCAACGATGAAGAAGAGTCTGGGAAAAAGACCCGGGGAGTTGCTCCCTTGTTGTGGTTTAGCTCCCCTCTATTACCGAAGAACAACTACTTCGGTCTCTACAGAGCTCTCTTCACCAACGAGGAGCTGAAAGACGAATCAGCCGTCGTCGAGATCATCAAGAAGAAACAGTTAGGGCCGCTATCGATCCCAAAGGCGGCAAAGGATGGAACCCTACCTCAGGTTGCCTACAAGGGCCCGCACACCTTCCTCTGCATGATAGGAGGCGGCCATTTCGCCGCCATGGTGGTCTCTCTTGCTCCGAGGAAAGGAGCCAGCGGCGGTCCTCTGAACCGCGAGGCGACAGTCCTTGCCCACAAGACATTCCATAGGTATACTACGAGACGGAAACAGGGAGGCTCGCAGTCTGCCAACGACAACGCCAAGGGCACGGCGCACTCGGCTGGTTCCTCGCTTCGGCGTGCGAACGAGAAGAAGTTGACCGAGGAGGTGCGCGCCTTACTCCAGGACTGGAAGGGGTTGTTGGACACGTCAGATTTCTTGTTCATCCGAGCTACTGGTGTCACGAATAGGAGGACCCTGTTCGGCCCTTACGAGGGACAGGTGCTCAAGGCGAACGATACGAGGATTCGAGGATTCCCCTTCACTACGAGGCGGGCGACGCAAAAGGAGCTGATGCGGTCGTTCGTGGAACTTACGAGATTCAAGGTGAAGGAGATCATTCCCGTAGAGGAGACGGCGAAATCACAGCAGGCGACGCAGGAGAAGGCCGCTGCTCCCAAACCATCCAAGCCAGCTCTTTCCGAAGAGGAAGAGACGGCCCTCTTACACACGTCTCAACTGCAGGCGATGATTAGGAGATCAAAGCTGCCTGCGCTCCTCGGGTATCTCAAGACCAACAAGCTCAGCCCCGATTTCGTCTTCCAGCCTCCAGAGCAGAATCACCATGCCCCTACCCCGCTTCACCTCTCGGCCTCGCAAAATGCCGCCGTTCTCGTGACGGGACTCCTGTGCAAGGCCGGTGCGGACCCGACATCGAAGAACAAAGAGGGCAAGACGGCGTTCGAACTCGCGGGGGATCGAGCCACGCGCGACGCGTTCCGGGTGGCGAGATCGGAGCTCGGAGAGAAGAAGTGGGATTGGGAGGCGGCGAAGGTCCCCGCGGCGCTGACGAAGGCGGAGGCGGAGAAGAGGGGTGAGAGGGAAAGGGAAGAGAGCGAGAGGCGGGAGAGCGAAAGGAGGAAGGCAGAGGAGGAGAGGTTACGGACGCAAGATGGAGCCGACGATAGGAGTAAGAAAAAGAAGGGTGTGTTGGCTTCTGCGGGGGCGATGAAGACGCCTCAGGAGAGGAGGGAGGAGGAGGCGAGGGGGTTGTCGCCTGAGATGAGGATGAGGTTGGAGAGGGAGAGGAGGGCGAGGGCGGCGGAGGAGAGGCTTAGGAGATTGCAGGGGAAGTAACGGGTCAGCGGGATAGTTTACCTCGTGGGACGAGATGGATCACATCTCGAGCAAGTAGGTCAGTGGAATGAGAGTTTGGATGCAGTTCTCACAAGTTTTGAGGTGTGTCTCTACGCTTTTACGAACTCGAACTCTCCCATCAGCGGGTGGTGGATTCGCCCTGAGATCTCCACCAGGAATAATTGCTTCATTCTTGCAGTGTTCTCTTCACCTTCGACCCATCAGCCCCCGCCCGTGGCGTTATGACGACCTCGTATTTACTCTCCGGGACGGTCTTGGTCCATTCTCTCATTCCCCAGTTTTCAATGCCAATTCCCATCGCAATTCTCCAGGTTGCACGCACGGAGTTACGCACGGGAGAGCAAAGCAAACTGCCCCCCCCCCTTTTTTTCTTCAGGCACTCAGGCACTCATGTACGGAGGGTAGGAAAAGAGACAAATGAGCCAAACCAAAGCCCATTCCGTCTCTCGATCGAACGAGGGAGGGTTTCCCGCAAGGCCCCGGATAAAGGGGTAAGACTGGTCAACTACGAGGTCGTGCTGCTTGGTGCAACTCTCACCAGCGAAGTGGGCCTGCGGTGGACCGGGGGCCACGGACGAAAACCTGCGTAGGCAGGCTTGGAATATTGACGCCAAGGGGAGAGGTTCCCTGTACGAAGTCAATAGCAGGAAGTCTGGTGTAGCTTTTCTGTTTATTAATACCCATGAAAGGGTTGTGGCGAGAAGAGATGAATGGGAGGCTGTTGGTTGATCCTAAAATGGGCGGTATACCTCGGCATATTGATATATCATATTGATTCGGATATGTCGTGCCGTTAATATTGGCACACCGGGTTCTGATCTACTGAGTACAACTAGGCTATGATGATAGAAATCAACGTCTTTTCGGGACCATGTATCTTTCTATTGATGTGCTGGGGTTCGAAGGGACCAGGATGAGAAAGGAAAATACTGGTTAACACGCCGACGTTTGATAGAAAGAAGCCCGTTTACAAGGAGTGCACGCATCGCTTGGGTTCTGTAGGAAGCGAGTGAAGCGAGAGGGTGTGTTAGGAAGGAAATGAAATGACTACGGAACCGGCGCAGACATATTTGTTTTCAAGAACAAAGAACGCTTTCGCGTTCGACAGATTTGCCGTGGACGGAATAAGGGCGAGCCATTGTTCAAGGCCATTCATTACCTGGGCTTCCTCCGTAGAACCTCCCCACGCACGCTTGTCAAGGAGTTTACACTATAACACCATCAAGTTTGTTCCTGCAGGACCGTCAAGGTTCGAATTTGAGGTCGTACTCGTACCTGGCAGACTTGCAGGGTGGTCCGAGGACCGTAGTACTAGTATTGTACGAAGTAGGGCGATGGACAGGACGGGCTAGGCTAGCACCTTTGTCGAATAACCCGAGGAGAATAGTGTAGAGGTGATGGACCCATTGATAGATCAACCGATGTTGGTGTTCACTAATAGTCTAATGCCACCTCGCCTACTGGATGAGATGACCGGAGAGAAAAAAGAGAAAAAAAAAGGTTTAGTGTGAAATGCGGGTTAGCGTTGGAGATGGAGATACGGTGTGGGTGTGGGTGATGGGTTGTTTGACGAAGTGACCTCGTGTTCTCAGATTCAGGTGAGGTGAGGTGCGCACTGATCTTGGGTCAAGAATCTCGACTCATCCTCAGGGTCTCTCCGCAAGATTTTTCTGTAAGCTAAATTACTGAACTGCCTTTTGCGCGCCAGAGTGTTACCGAAGCGGCTGTGGCTGACACAGGCGTGGACTCGGTGGAGCGAGCAGGATGGCGGCTCGACTCCTGCGAATAAGATCTGGTGATTCTATAACTTCTATTCTTGAAGGAGAGATTGATGTGATGGCGAGTGCGCATCGGGGGATCTTGGCCGGATATGTGGCCTGGCGGCTGCGTTCCCGCGAGGGGTTCGCACATTGCCGCCTGCTGGTCCTTTCGTTCGGTCGCAGACTGCAGATGGGATGCGGCCGGGGCTGTCCATTATTGCTGATCTTTGACTCCGAAGCGCGAAGCAATTCCCATGGGTCACGATCACAGATCGCAGCGGACTTGGAAACGCTCTCTAAAAGTGGAGACGCTGCTGCTGGCTTTCTCGATTGATCATCGATGTGGAAGGCTGGAAGCTAAGAAGACTCTCTCCCCTTGTCCTTTTCGTGGAGTCTGGAGACCAGCCCCCTGGCGCTTCGCTTGAGCTAGCGGCACCATCCTGGTGGTGCTACAGTTAGAGAGTGGGAAAAAAAAAAAAAAAAAACGGCCGACAAGGAAAGACTCCCGCTCTACGTCACAAGACCAAACTACGCACAGCGTTACCCTCCGAGCTTTAGTCCCGGCGCAGGGTCGCAATGACATGGAGGAGGGGTTACATTCTGCTGCGCTGTTCCTGAGTCGGACGAGCTGAAAGGGGAAGAGGCCGTTTCGCCTGAAACTCTTTAGCCCCGCATCCGCCCTCCAAGTAGCTCGAGAGCTTTTCTGTTCTGGTGTGCTTCTCGACGAGTGGTCCTGTCTAACCTCGCCATGCGGAGTGGCTGTGTTGTTCTTCTTTTCGCCCGATGGTAGGCGTGCAAAAGAGACCAACCAGGTGTATTCTGTCTTTATGCCGCTTCTTCTTAGTTGGTGGGTTTATGATCGCCTGATGTTCTGGGGCGGATGGGCACTTGGACCAAGCTTGCCCTGCATGCTTGGTCCTTGGTAGAGGTTGAAGATTCCGGGTCGGCCGGTTGTCTTCTGCATCGTCTTCCCGGTATGTATCTGCGGAGCATGGAGCATGGAGCATGGAGCAGTAAAGTATACACTATACACTAGTTCCTCCGTAGTGAGAGTCTACACTAGCCTGGCGTTGCCAGCAAAGCAATTGGTTAACGAGGACTCTAACATCCAGGAAGGGCTATATTGATCCATGTATGTGCAATTGCAGTGCTTGGTATGACCTCATCTCTCCATTGGCGGCGGCTCGCTCTTGCTGCATCTGTCCGATAGAAGATTGATGCCTCCGGTGCCAGATCTTGGCGACAAAAAATGTCGTAAGAACAACAAAAAAAAAAGGCAGAATAATAAATTCGCGGCGTCTCGAGTTTGGGGCGCAAGAAGACCACAGCCTAACAATGCAACAACCGGGAGAGGAGAAAGAGGAGAGGGGATGGAAAGTGAGCGGCTCGGAGAATCCATTGGTCGAGGGCGCAAGATAGAGTAGAGTGGTACCTGCATTAGCATGAAGGTAGGCGCTGTGGCTGGCGTGTTTCACCTTTCTTTCCTGTTTTTCTCCTCGCCTTTTTTTTTTTTTTTTTTTTTTTGCCTCTTTTGTCCGTTTCGCCCGATTGTTCTGGTTGTTTTTTTTTTTTTTTTGGAGGGCACGGGGAACGAGAACC
>Ga0164243_10013874_pt1 | contig 11286 bp, 11 predicted proteins | sample OricompcompostOP_FD_108781 | JGI IMG/M metagenome (GOLD analysis project Ga0164243, IMG submission 108781) | Organic Plus compost microbial communities from Emeryville, California, USA - Original compost - Organic plus compost (OP) | ecosystem: Engineered > Solid waste > Mixed feedstock >... | reverse complement strand
CGGGTGCCGGCTCGGCGAGTCAGGCGCTGAGCATGCGCCGCCGGGCGCCGATCCACACGGCCGCTCCGACCGCGACCACCCCGCCGACGGCGAGCGCCGCCAGGGTCGGCTTGGGCGGCGGCAGGTGCAGCCGCGACGTCAGGGCCACGGGGCGGTTGAACACCAGCACCGGCCATCCGCGCTCCGCGGCGATCTTGCGCAGCTCCTTGTCGGGGTTCACGGCGTGCGGATGCCCCACGGCCTCGAGCATCGGCACGTCGGTCACCGAGTCGGAGTAGCCGTAGCACTGCGCGAGGTCGTAGCCCTCGCTCTCGGCCAGTGCCCGGATCGCGTTCGCCTTCTCCTCGGCGTAGGCGTAGTACTCGATCTCGCCGGTGTAGCGGCCGTCCTCGACCTTGAGCCGGGTGGCGACGACGCGGTCGGCGCCGAGGAGAGCACCGATCGGCTCGACGACCTCGCTGCCGGAGGTGGAGACGATCACGACGTCACGACCGGCGGCGTGGTGCTCGTCGATGAGCTGGACGGCCTCGTCGTAGACCAGCGGGTCGACCACGTTGTGCAGGGTGTCGGCGACGATCTCGCGGACGGTGGCCACGTCCCAGCCGGCGCACAGCTGCGACATGAACTGGCGCATCTTGTCGACCTGGTCGTGGTCCGCACCGCCGACCATGAAGACGAACTGGGCGTACGCCGAGCGCAGCACCGCGCGCCGCGAGATCAGGCCGCCGGCCTGGAACGGCTTGCTGAAGGCCAGCACGCTCGACTTGGCGATGATCGTCTTGTCGAGGTCGAAGAACGCCGCGGTGGGCGGCGTACCCGTAGGGGCCATGGCGTCATCGTAGGTGACCTCGACCGTCACTCCCGTCCCACCCGCCGCCGTCGGCCGTCCACAGTGATGCCCTCGACGGCCGCGCTCCACAGCCGGCGTGAGGCGCGGCATGGCGGTGTCGGCAGCGGGCGACAACCTCGCCATGAACCGCGAACAACCTTCCTCCCGCTCGACGCACGTCCGCGCCGCGGACGTCCCGCCCCTGGTGGTGACCGCCGATGACCTGCTGCTCGCCGAGCTCCTGCCGCTCGCCGCCGCGGCCGACGTGGCGCCCACGGTCGCTCGCGACCCGGTGACCGCGCTCGTGGCGTGGAGCCGCGCACCGGTCGTCCTGGTCGGCGCGGACATGGCTGCCGCCATGGCTCAGGTGACTCCCGAGCCGCGCCCGCGCTGCTTTGTCGTCGCACGCCGCCGGCCGCCCGACGAGCTGTTCCGGACCACGCTGCACCTCGGTGGCGAGGCGGTGATCGAGCTGCCCGGCTCGACGGGATGGCTCGTGGAGCTGCTGACCGACCTCACCGAGCACCAGCCGGACCGCGGCCGGGTGATCGGGGTGATCGGCGGCACCGGGGGAGCCGGTGCGACGACCTTCGCCTGTGCGCTCGGCCAGTGGGCGGCGCGCAGCGGCGACGTGGCCGTCATCGACTGCGACCCGCAGGGGCCGGGGCTCGACCGCATGCTGGGGCTCGAGCGCTGCGACGGCTTCCGGTGGGACGCGCTGTGCCAGACGACGGGCCGCCTCTCGGGGCGCTCGTTGCGCGAGGCTCTCCCGCGGCGCGGTCGTCTCGGGGTGCTGTCGTGGTACGTCGGGGGTCGGCCGCAGAGCCTCCAGGCGTTCGCTGTCCGCGAGGCGCTGTCGGCGGCGCGGCGGGGCCATCGCGTCGTCGTGGTCGACCTGCCGCGCTCGCCGGACCCGCTCGTCGACGAGGTGGCCGCACGGTGCGACGAGCTCCTCGTGGTGACGGTCGGCAGCGTCGTCGGCGTCGCCGGTGCGGCGCGGATGCGGAGCCGGTTCGCCGACCACGCCGCCCCCGCGCTCGTGCTGCGGGGCGAGTCGTTCGCCGCCGGCGACGTGGCGAAGGCGGTCGGCCTGCCCGTGCGCGCACAGATGCGCGACCAGCGCGGCCTCGGCGAGGCGGTCGACCTCGGGCTGGGCCCGCTGCGCTCCTGGCGGGGGCCGCTGGCCCGAGCCGCGGCACGCGTCCTCGACGTGAGCTCGGCGCAGGAGGCGGCATGAGGACGACGCAGGACCCCGACCTGTCGGCGCTCGTCGAGGACGCCCGCGCCCGGCTGGCCCACAGCCCGGGAGACCTCAGCCCGCACCGCGTGGCCGACGCCCTGCGCGCGGCGGGGCGCCCGGTCGGCGACGCGACCGTGCTGGCGGTCTACGAAGCGCTGCGCCGCGACGTGATCGGCGCGGGACCGCTCGAGCCGCTGCTCGCCCTGCCCGGCATCACCGACGTGCTCGTCAACGGCCCCGGCCCGGTCCGGATCGATCGCGGCGACGGCGTCGAGGAGACCGACGTCGTCCTGCCCACCGAGGAGGCCTGCCGACGGCTCGCGCAGCGGCTGGCCGCGATCGGAGGCCGCCGGCTCGACGATGCCGCGCCCTGGGCCGACGTCCGCCTGCCGGACGGCACCCGCTGCCACGCCCTCCTCGCGCCGCTGGCCCAACCCGGCACCGCGATCTCGCTGCGGGTCCCGCGCCGTGGCGGCTTCACGCTCGACGAGCTCCGCGCCGCGGGCGCGCTCACCGATGCGGGGCTCGAGATCCTGCGACGCGTCGTGGAGGCCCGACTGGCCTTCCTGGTCACCGGTGGCACGGGCGGCGGCAAGACGACCCTGCTGGCTGCGCTGCTCGGCATCGTCGACCCGGGGGAGCGGATCGTCGTCGTCGAGGACGCCGCCGAGCTGCGTCCGGTCCATCCGCAGGTCGTCGGGCTGGAGGCGCGACCGGCCAATCTCGAGGGCGCCGGGGCGGTCGCCCTGCGCGATCTGGTCCGGCAGGCCCTCCGGATGCGGCCCGATCGGCTGGTGGTCGGGGAGGTGCGCGACGCGGCCGTCGTCGACCTGCTCGCGGCGATGAACACCGGCCACGAGGGCGGATGCGGCACCCTCCACGCCAACTCCGCGGCCGACGTCCCCGCGCGGGTCGAGGCGTTGGCGTTGAGCGCGGGACTCGCCCGCGCCGCGGCGCACAGCCAGCTCGTCGCCGGTCTCGACGTGGTCCTGCACGTCCGGCGCGACCGGCGTACCGGTCGGCGACGGCTCGGCGAGGTGGCCGTCGTCCGTCGCGGGGAGGACGGGCTCGCCCGCACCGAGATCGCCGTCGCCTTCGATGCCGACGGCACGGCCCACGCCGGGCCCGGCTCGCGGAGCCTGCTCGCGCTGCTCGAGGACGGCTCGCGATGACCGGGGTCACCGGCATCGCGGTGGCCGCGGTGGCGCTCGGTGCGGGTCTGGCGCTGCTCATGACACCCGCACCGCGGATCGCGCCGACCGGGGATGAGCGCGGCCACCGCAGTCGCCGGCCGCGCCTGGTCGTGAGCAGCGCGCTGTCCGCGGCCGTCGTGCTGGCCGTCGCCTCGCCCACCGTCACCGTGCTCGCGCTCCTCACGCTGGCGGTGGGCGCCGCCGCCGGTCGCACGCTCGCCGTCCGGCGGCGCGACCGGGCCGCAGCGCAGGTACGGCGAGGGGTGGTCGACCTGTGCGACGCGCTCCAGGCCGAGCTCGTCGCCGGGCAGAGCGCCGGCGCCGCACTGGACCGCGCGGCCGCCGACTGGCCGTTCGTGGCACCGGCGGCACGGGCCGCGGCGACCGGCGGCGACGTGGTCGCCGCCCTGCGGGTCCTCGCGCGCACGCCGGGTGGGGAGGCGCTGCGTGTCGTCGCCGGCGCCTGGCAGGTGGCGCACCGCACCGGACACGGCCTCGCCGACACCCTGGGCCGCGTCGCGACGGAGCTGCGGGCGGCCGAGCGGACGCGCCGGATCGTCGCCGGCGAGCTCGCCTCGGCACGCGCGACCGCCCGGCTCCTCGCGGCGCTTCCGCTGCTCGCGCTCGCCATGGGCGCCGGCGCCGGAGCCGCGCCCTGGGCCTTCCTCCTCGGGCACCCGGCCGGCCTGGCCTGCCTGGCCGGCGGCCTGGCGGCGGGGTACGCCGGCCTCGCCTGGATCGAGGCGCTGGCACGGGACGTCGAGCGCCATGGCTGAGGCCGGGAGCACCGGTCCCGCCGTCCTGCTGACCGTCGGGCTCCTCGTCGCGCTGGCTGTCGCGCTGGCCGTTGCGCTCGGTCCGCCTCCGCGCCGGATCGCGCCGCCGACGCCCGCGCCAGCCGTGATGCCCGCGACCCCCACACCCGACGGGCTGCTGCGGCGCGGCCGGCTCCTCTGGTCGCTGCTGGCGGGCGCCGGTGCCGCCGCCCTGCTCGGCGGGCCGCTCGCGCTCCCCGCCGGGCTCGTCGTCGCCGTCGCGGTCGCCCTCACGGCGCGTCGACTCGAGCCGCGCGACGCGCGTCGTCGGCGGGAGGAGACGCGGCGGGACCTGCCCCATGTCGTGACCCTGCTGGCGGCCGCGCTCCGCGCGGGCCAGGCCCCCGTCGACGCGATCGACCTGGTGAGCCGGGCACTGCCCGGTCCGGCCGCGGAGCGGCTCGCGGACGCCGCGGCGCGGCTGCGGCTCGGCGGCGACGCGGCCGTGGTCTGGGCGCGGCTGGCCGAGGACCCGGACCTCGCGGCGCTGGGGCGCGCCTTCGCACGAGCACATCGCACCGGCGCTCCCGTCGTCGCGGCCGTCGAGCGGGTGGCCGACGACCTGGCGGCGCGGTCCCGTGCCGAGGTCGAGGACCGCGCCCGGGCGGTCGGCGTGCGTGCGGCCGTGCCCCTGGGCGTGTGCCTGCTGCCCGCCTTCCTGCTGCTCGGCATCGTGCCGCTCGCGGTGTCCCTCGCCGGAAGCATCGTCGCGACGGGCTGACCGACTCGCCGGGCCGTGCCGACCCCGTCTGTCGCATCCGTCCCGCGACGAGCCGTTCTTCATCCCGAGCCCGCGTGGGGTGCGCGTGTCCTCCACAGGCGGACGGCGGAGCCGGACGCCGCAGCGCCCCGCTCCCGCACCATCAAGACACCGACGGCCGCATCGGGCGGCCGCATGGACGAACGGAGAGACCGATGCCCCTGACCACCTCCCACCGCCCGCCGGTCCGCGCACGCGGGGGCCGGGACCGCGGCGTCACCACCGCGGAGTACGCCGTGGCGACCGCCGCGGGAGCCGGGTTCGCCGGCCTGCTCTACAAGCTGCTCAGCGGCGGCTTCGGCGATCGCCTCATCAAGACCCTCTTCGACCATGTCCTGGGTCTGCTCGGCCTGCGCTGACCGGAGCCGGTCCCGCGGTCGACGATCCCGACCGGGCCAGCGCGGGGCGGTGACCGCCGAGCTCGCGCTCGCACTGCCGATCCTCCTGGCCGTCACGGCCGGCCTGGTCTGGCTCCTCGCCGTGGCCGTCGCCCAGGTGCGCACCGTCGACGCGGCCCGGGAGACGGCGCGCGCGGTGGCACGCGGCGACGACACCGGCCGGGCGGTCGCGCTCGGTCAGCGGGTGGCGCCGGCCGGCGTCCGGGTGTCGGTCAGCCGTTCGGGTGATCGGGTCGTCGCGCGAGCGACGGGTCGGATGCAGGGACCCGGCGGCCTGTTCCGCGCGCTGCCCGGTGCGACCCTCGACGCCGAGGCGGTGGCGCTCGCCGAGGAGGGAGCAGAGCCGTGACCGCCCGGTCGGCGACCTCCTCTTCCTCCTCCTCCTCCTCCGGAGCCGACGACCGGGGAGCCGCGACGATCCTGGCGATCGCGATGGCCGGTGTGCTGCTCCTCGTCGGCGCGGCGAGTGGCGTCGTCGGCGCTCTCGTCGTGGCCCACCGGCGGGCGCAGGCCGGCGCCGACCTGGCGGCGCTCGCCGGGGCGGCCGCCCTGTCCGGCCGACTCGGCTCCGGTGGCGGCGACCCGTGCGCGAGGGCCGCGCGGACCGCGCACGACAACGGCGCCCGGCTCACCTCCTGCCAGGTCGAGGGCACCGAGGTGAGGGTGCAGGTGCGGGTCGCGGGACCACGCTGGCTCGGACAGCGAGACGATCTGTGGGCCGCCGCTCGCGCCGGACCGGCCGGTCCTTGACGCGCTGTCCGGTGGGCGGCCCCGAGCTCCGCCGCACATCGGTGGCTTGAGGCTCAGCGCTCGTCGTCGGAGAGCTCGCCGCGACGGCGCTCCATCTCGACCTGGTCGAGCTTCTCGGACAGCTCGGTGAGGCGCTTTTGCTCCTTGCGACGCTTCCAGCCCTGCTTCGCGCCGGCCTTCATGAACCACAGTCCGGCCAGGACGAGCACGGCGGCGACGGCGCCGATCACGAAGACGGTGGTCGCGGAGACCTCGACGCCGAGGAAGGTGGCGTGGACGTCGGTCCTGCCGTTGCTCGAGGTCGCCTCGGTGTCGGTGCCGAACAGGCCGGCGAGGATGGCGAGGACGCCGAGGACCAGCAGGAGGAGCCCGAGGATCACCATGGACGCAGGCTACTCGTGCGCGCCCCCGGAGTCAGCAAGGTCGCGCCGCCGGAGTGGCCGCCGCGCCACCACGCTCAACCGGTGGGCGCGTCGCGGAGCAGCGCGTCGAGGAGGGCCAGGGCCCCGGACTTGTCGAGCGGCTCGTTGCCGTTGCCGCACTTGGGCGACTGGATGCAGGAGGGGCAGCCGCTCGGGCACCCGCACGCAGCGATGGTCGAGCGCGTCGCCGTCAGCCAGGCCGCCGCGGTCCGATAGCCCCGCTCGGCGAACCCCGCGCCGCCCGGATGGCCGTCGTGGACGAAGACGGTGAGCATCCCGGTGTCGGGATGGTGTGCCGTCGAGACGCCGCCGATGTCCCAGCGGTCGCAGGTCGCGAAGAGCGGGAGCAGTCCGATCGAGCAGTGCTCGGCGGCGTGCGCCGCGCCCGGCAGGTCGGCGAGGACCGGCGCCAGCGGCGCGAGCACGTCGTCGGGCACGGTCCACCACACCGCCGTGGTCGCGAGCGTGCGCGGCGGGAGGTCGAGCGGCCGCTCGTCGATCACCTCGCCGGTGCGGGACCGGCGGCGCAGGTACGACGTGACCTGGCTGGTCACCTCCACCGCCCCGACGCTGACCCGGCACCGGCCCCACGCGATGTGCTCGCGCTCCTCCACGATCCGGATGTCGGTGACCTCGCGGGCGGTGGTGGTGTGGTCCACCTCGGCGCGGCGAAGCGTGGCGACGCGCTCGTCGAGGTCGAGCGCCTCGACGAGCCAGGTCTCGCCACGGTGCAGGTAGACCGCGCCCTCGTGGGCGGTGCTGTGCGCCCGGCCGCCGTCGACCGTGCCGACCACCCGGCCGGTGTCTGCCTCGACGAGCTGCACCTGGGCGCCGCCGGCGGAGCGGATGTCGGCGAGATCCGCGGCGCGGGCGCGGTCGGTCCAGTACCAGCCGGCCGCCCGCCGCCGGAGCAGTCCGCGCTCGACCAGGGACCGGAGCACCTCGCGCATCCGCGGGCCGAAGAGCTCGGCGTCCGCGACGGTGACCGGGAGCTCCTGCGCCGCGGCGCACAGGTGCGGGGCGAGGACGTAGGGGTTGTCGGTGTCGAAGACGGTGCCCTCAACAGGACGCCCGAGCAGCGCCTCTGCATGGTGCGCGAGGTAGGTGTCGAGCGGGTCGTCGCGGGCCACGAACATGCCGAGCGCCTCGGTGCCACCGCGGCCGGCCCGCCCGACCTGCTGCCAGAACGCGGCGCGGGTGCCGGGATAGCCGGTCACGACCACCGCGTCGAGGCCGCTGATGTCGATGCCGAGCTCGAGCGCGTTCGTGGCCGCCATGCCGAGCAGCCGGCCGCTGCGCAGGTCCTGCTCGAGGGCCCGCCGCTCCTCGGGCAGGTAGCCGCCGCGGTAGGAGTCGACGCGCCCGGCGAGGGAGGGATCCACCTCCGCCACCAGCTCGCCGGCCCGGCGGGCGACGCTCTCCACGCCCTGGCGCGACCGGACGAACGCGAGCGTGCGCACCTCCTCGACGACCAGATCGGCGAGGAGGTCCGCGGTCTCCGCGGTCGCCGGCCGGCGGACCGGAGCGCCGTTCTCCCCGTGGTACGACGTCAGCGGCGGCTCCCACAGCGCGAGCGTGAGCCCCCCTCGCGGCGAGCCGTCGTCGGTCACCGCCCGGACGTCGAGCCCGGTCATCCGGCGGGCGGTGACGTCGGGGTCGGCGACCGTCGCGGAGGCGAGCACGAAGGTGGGGGACGAGCCGTGGACGGCGCAGATCCGTCGCAGGCGCCGCACGATCTGGGCGACGTGCGCGCCGAACACGCCGCGGTAGTGGTGGCACTCGTCGATGACGACGTAGCGCAGCGTGCGGAAGAACCCGCTCCACCGCTCGTGGCCGGGCAGCAGCGAGCGGTGCAGCATGTCCGGGTTCGACAAGACGTACTCGGCGTGCTCGCGGGTCCAGGCCCGCTCCTCGGCGGTGCTGTCGCCGTCGTGGGTGGCGACGCGGACGTCCAGGCCGAGGTCCCGGATCGCGACGCACTGGTCGTGGGCCAGCGCCTTGGTCGGCGCGAGGTAGAGCACCGACGCCCCGCGCTGTCCCTTGGGCCCCCGCGCCGCGCGGATGTCGGAGAGGGCGGGCAGCAGGTAAGCCAGGGACTTGCCGGACGCCGTGCCGGTCGCGAGCACGACGTGCTCGCCGCGGTGGGCGGCCTCGGCCGCCGTCACCTGGTGGCTCCACGGCAGCACCACGCCGCGCTCGGCGTAGGCGGCGACGACACGGGGGTCGGCCCAGGCCGGCCAGGCCGCGGTCACCGCGGCGCGCGGCGGGACCTGCTCGCGGTGGGTGAGCCGGTCGGCGCGCCCGGGCAGTGCGCTCAGCCGATCGAGGACCGCGCCGGGGTCGCGGCGCCACGTCGGCGTGGCGTCGAGGTCGGGCTGCGCGGTCATGCACCGATTGTCGCAAGCACCTCCGACGCGAGGGGGAGGCATACCGGCGGCATGTCCATGCCTTGCACGCGCTCGCCGTCGACATGGTTTGATAAGTGCGACTGCAGACGTAGGCGAAGGCCAATCCCGGGGTGAGGGACGTGAATCTGACACTGACGACGCGCGAGGTGGGTGGGCGCACCGTCGTTGCCGTGGGTGGCGAGATCGACGTCTACACGGCCCCGAAGCTGCGGGACACCATCACCGAGCTGGTCGCGGCCGGCAACTACCACCTCGTCGTCGACATGCAGGCCGTCGAGTTCCTCGACTCCACCGGCCTCGGCGTCCTCGTGGGCGGCCTGAAGAAGGTGCGCGCCCACGACGGTTCGCTGGAGTTGGTGTGCACCGCCGACCGGCTGCTGAAGATCTTCAAGATCACCGGCCTCGCCAAGGTCTTCGTCATCCACGACTCCGCGGACGCCGCCCTCGCCTGACACCCTCCGGCGCCGGCGGCTGTGACGCGCGTCACAACCTCCATGTGTTCCACGCCACACTGTGCGTAGACTCCGGGCACGATCTCAGACCTGGCCCTCTGGCCGAACCTGAACCCCCCAGGAGGCAGTCGTATGCCCCGTCCGCTCGTCGCCGACGTCGAAGTCACCGGGGGCGATCTCGCCCTCGTGGCGATCGTGGCCCTGGTCGCCCTCGGCTCCTTGGCCATGGCCGTGCTGTTCCGCTCCGAGGTGCTGCGCGCGGGCGAGGGCACGCCGAACATGCAGCGCATCGCCCAGGCGGTCCAGGAGGGCGCCAACGCCTACCTGACCCGGCAGTTCAAGACGCTGACGATCTTCGCCGCGATCGCGTTCGTCGTCTTGTTGGCGCTGCCCGCCCACACCGGGGACGACGCGACCGGCCTGCAGTCGGAGTGGGCGGTGAGGATCGCCCGGTCGGTGTTCTTCCTCGTCGGAGCCGCGTTCTCGGGGGCGATCGGCTATCTCGGGATGTCGCTGGCGGTGCGCGCCAACCTGCGCGTCGCGGCCGCCGCCAACGAGCAGGGACGCGACCCGGCGATGAACATCGGCTTCCGCACCGGCGCCGTGGTGGGCATGGGGACCGTGGGCCTCGGCCTGCTCGGCGCCAGCGTCGTGGTCATCGTCTTCCAGGAGACGGCGCCCAACGTGCTCGAGGGCTTCGGCTTCGGGGCGGCCCTGCTCGCGATGTTCATGCGCGTCGGCGGCGGCATCTTCACCAAGGCCGCCGACGTCGGCGCCGACCTGGTCGGCAAGGTCGAGCAGAACATCCCCGAGGACGACCCGCGCAACGCGGCCACGATCGCCGACAACGTCGGCGACAACGTCGGCGACTGCGCGGGCATGGCCGCCGACCTGTTCGAGTCGTACGCCGTCACCCTGGTCGCGGCGCTGATCCTCGGCTCGCAGGCGTTCGGCGACCAGGGCCTGGTCTTCCCGCTCATCGTCCCGGCCATCGGCGCGCTGTCGGCCATCGCCGGCGTCTACCTCACCAAGCCGCGAGCCGGCGAGAGCGGGCTCACCACCATCAACCGGTCCTTCTACCTCTCCGCCGTCGCCGGCGCGGTCGTCAGCGCGATCGCGGCGTTCGTCTACCTGCCGGGCGAGTGGAGCGAGCTCACCGGCTCGAGCGGCGACTCCGCCGACGTCAGCCCCGCGGTCTTCGCGGCCGGTGCGGTGATCATCGGCATCGTCCTCGCCGCCGCGATCCTCGCGCTGACCGGCTACTTCACCGGCACCGAGCACCGTCCGGTCGAGGACGTCGCCCGCACCTCGCTGACCGGTCACGCGACCGTCATCCTCTCCGGCCTCTCCGTCGGGCTCGAGTCGGCGGTCTACACCGCCATCGTGATCGGCGCGGCCGTGTTCGGGGCGGCCCTGCTCGCCGGCGGCTCCACCGGGCTCGCCCTGTTCGCCGTCGCGCTCGCCGGCTGCGGCCTGCTCACCACGGTGGGCGTCATCGTCGCGATGGACACCTTCGGCCCGGTCTCCGACAACGCCCAGGGGATCGCGGAGATGTCCGGCGACGTCAGCGAGGAGGGCGCGCAGATCCTCACCGAGCTCGACGCGGTCGGCAACACCACCAAGGCGATCACCAAGGGCATCGCCATCGCGACCGCCGTGCTCGCGGCGAGCGCGCTGTTCGCCTCCTACACCCAGTCCGCCTTCGAGTCGTACGCCGACGCGGTGGACGACCCCGACGGGCTCGGCTCGCTCGACCTGCTCGGCGGCTTCATCGTCTACGACGCCAAGCTGATCGTCGGCGCCCTGCTCGGCGCCGGTGTGGTGTTCCTCTTCTCCGGGCTGGCGATCAACGCCGTGGGTCGCGCGGCCGGCGCCGTCGTGTTCGAGGTGCGCCGCCAGTTCCGCGAGATCCCGGGGATCATGGAGGGCACCGGACGCCCTGAGTACGGCCGGGTCGTCGACATCGTCACCCGCGACTCGCTGCGCGAGCTGGCGACGCCCGGCATCCTCGCCATCCTG
>Ga0164243_10013873_pt1 | contig 11286 bp, 10 predicted proteins | sample OricompcompostOP_FD_108781 | JGI IMG/M metagenome (GOLD analysis project Ga0164243, IMG submission 108781) | Organic Plus compost microbial communities from Emeryville, California, USA - Original compost - Organic plus compost (OP) | ecosystem: Engineered > Solid waste > Mixed feedstock >... | reverse complement strand
GACATCGGCGCCTCAACTCGCTCCATATTTGAGCGCGGAGAGCCATGAAAACAGAGTAAAGAAACGCCATCCAGTTCCAAACGGTAGACTGGCTGAAAACTGCGTATATACTCCTTCTCTGCGGTAGAGAGCTGCTGTGCACTCCACAGATCAAGCTCTTCGATTCGGCGCGCTTCCTCATCCTCGGGCTGCTCCAGCGCAGGACGAAGAGCCCATTCGTCGGTATTGCCCATCACGACGGGACACGCCAGCGCTTGAAGCCGTTCAAGGACTGCCTGTGGCTGTGGTCCAGTTCCTACCACATCTCCCAGACAGACAATCATATCAGCGCCGCTCCGCTTGATATCGGCCAGAGCCGCATCTAGAGCTACCCTGTTTCCATGAATGTCAGCAATGAGAGCTACTTTCATGCACTATTCTCCCTCACGGACGAAGTAGTAGTATACTTTTCCGGCGCGCCCCTCGGTTGCGTTCAGAATATTGACGAGCAGCCAACCAGAGCCACCTAACTCGTTCAATGCCTCTTGATCCGGTAGCGCTTCTTCGCGCGGATCAAAGGAGAGCACACGATATTCCCAGTGACGCGGCTCACGCTCGATCTTTTCATACACTTTTGGAATATGGGATGTAGGGCGGTCAGGTTGCCCATTTGACATTAAAGAGCGTATACTGTTAGGAACAAACATAGACAGTTACTCCTTTTTCACTCACTAAGCTTCGCTCGTTCTCTGACTTGAATATAGCACGCGCATAGCCTATACTGATAGAGAAAATCTATGCTCACAGCATGCCTTTTTCTGTAGCAATGCTCAGAGCATAGCTTGTTATATAGAAGGAGGCGACAGCATGGCGGATTTACAGGAGATCTTAGGACGTGTCATCAGACAAGAACGACAAAATCGCCACCTGACTATCAAAGAGCTAGGAGACAAAGCCGGCCTATCTGAGATCTATGTTGGTGAGATCGAGCGGGGCCAGAAATATCCTTCAGCCAGAGTGCTTGAAAGTCTGGCAAAAGCACTAGATCTCGATCTGGCAGATCTTCTGGAATACATGGCCGAGGAGATTCGTGCCGAACGCGAGCCTCAGGTTACCAGTGTCATCGGCTTCACGATCCCGAGTCGGAGCGAGCCACGTCGCGTGACAGTCAAACGCCTGGTGAATATGCTAGATGATGGAGATATCGAAAGTGTGGCGAACTTCAGCGCCTTCCTTCTCTCCAAACATCTCACCCCGGTCTAATACTTTCTTCGCAAAGAGAGGTAGGAAAGATACTTCAATCCCTACCTCTTTTTTTCTGCTACCACATCAGTCAATCAACATGCAGGACAACCTTTAACGCTTCACCTGGATTTGCGACCAGATGAAACGCCTGCGGGGCCTCCTGAAGCGGGAAACGATGGGTAATAATAGACTCGGAACGAATCCGACCTGTACGCAACAGATCCAGCGCCTGGCGTGTCTCATAAGGGCCTGCTGAATAGCTAGTGCGCAGCGTGATCTCCCGGAAAAACAGATGATTTGGCTTGACCGAAAGCTCGTCAGCCGGAGGCGGAGGCGCAAACAAAAGCACAGTCCCCCCCGGGGCGACAAGATCAATACCCTGCTGCATAACACTGATCTTCGAGGGTGTCACGATCACAACATCAGGCTTGAGACCATCATTGACCGCTGCAACCTGCTCTTCTATTGACCCGTCCTGCGGATCAAACGCAACATCAATTCCGGCCTTCAATGCAGCCTCACGCCGATAGGCAATAAAATCAGATATCATTACACGCAATGCGCCGCGCATCTTCGCAAGCTGTCCGAGCATCAAGCCATTGCTTCCGGCCCCCAGAATCAACACACTATCGCCGGGGCGAATATTCGCCCGATCGATCCCGCGCACGCAGCAGGCCAGCGGCTCAACCAGCGTTGCCGCCTCATCAGAGAGTGAGTCGGGAAGGGGTAAAACGTCAAGCTGCACATTAGGAGCAGGCACCCGAATATATTCCGCCAGCCCACCAGGATAGAGGCGCGTGGCACGGAAGGTCGCACACTGTGAGAAAGCCCCGCGTTGACAATAATGGCAGGTCATACAGGGAACGTGGTGATGAATAAAGACACGCTGCCCGGGCTTGAACTGATCAACGCCCTCCCCAACCTGCACGATCACGCCGACCGGCTCATGACCGGGATAGAGCGGCGCACGGGGCTTCATATACCATTCCATCACATCACTGGCACAAATACCGCAGGCCTTTAACTGGACCAGCACTTCGCCCGGTCCGATTTCCGGCACCGGCTTTTCTACAAGGCGAACATCATCATTCGCATGATATTCAACTGTATACATATACGCTCAATGTCCTTTTTCCACTTAACGCTTCGCAGGAACCACGCAGAGGAAGCCAAATGGTTCATCCCCTACCGTAAAGAATTGATGAATCTCATTACCCGAGATATAGATTGCATCTCCCTCTCTCACCTCATGCTCCTCATCACCCAGACGCAAACGAGCGCGACCATGCAACACATAGACTCCGTGATCATGCGCATGCTCATCCAGTGAGGTATGGCCTCCGGGCTGAACCGCAAAATAACGCATATGAAAATGAGGTGAGTTCTCCTCAAAGCCGACTAGAATCTGTCGTGAAGCCCGGTCCGCCCGGCTATTATCGGGACCATATTCGCGAACTTCCACATCTTGCCAGCGGAATTCACCGTTCTCCAATCCCTTAAAGCGATGAATTGCACTCATGTCTACCCTCCAAACAGAAAATAACATCGTTCTTTCCTGTCATTGTACGTTATGATATGGCAACCTACAAGCCACAACAAAGAGATTCGCAACCTTGCTTGACAAGAGAGCATACATCCACTACACTTAGCTGAGATAAATAAGGGAAGAACGCGTATGCCTTGTCTTGAGAGAGCATATAAGAAAATAACACTGCATCAGCAGCAAAACCAGGCTTTGTTACGGTCTGGTTTCTTTGACATGCCCTTGCTCTAAAAGACACGCATTCAGCTATCGCCAGACCGGAACCACGGTCCTGGCGATTTTTTTATGTCCAAAAAAGCACAACAGAAAGGAGAAAAACAGGTGCTATCTTTCTTTATACAGGGGCTCTTCCTGGGCCTGACAATAGCAGCCGTCGTCGGCCCGATGAGCATTCTCTGTATGCAGCGAACTCTTGCCCGGGGCTGGCTCTATGGCTTTATCTCCGGTATCGGTATCGCCACAGCCGACGCGGTCTACGGCAGTATCGCGGGACTGGGACTGACGGCAATCAGTGACTTTCTGCTTCACTACACTTTCTGGTTCCGCCTGATCGGAGGCCTTTTCTTGCTCTATCTCGGCGTTAAAACGATATTCAAACAGATCACAGATGCCATCGAGAAAGAGCTAGCTGGCGGACATATTCGCGCCATGCTCACTACATTCCTGTTGACGTTGACCAACCCGACAACTATTCTCTCGTTTGCCGCCATCTTCGCGGGTCTGGGAGCAGGCTTTGACCAGGGGAACAGGTGGGGTGCGCTTATCATTATTCCCGGGGTCTTCCTCGGCTCACTCCTCTGGTGGGCGCTCCTGACCAGCGGTATCAGCTTTTTCCGCCAGAGGCTCAAGCAGCGCTGGCTTTTCTGGATCAATCGTGTTGCCGGAATTGTGCTGAGTGGCTTTGGTATCGCCGTGCTTGTCTCGCTCTTCCTGTAAAAAAGCGTCTCGTATCTGCAAGAGATACGAGACGCCTACCGTTTCCATGCAAGCAGAACGTTACGGTCTACTTGTACTTATCAGCATTCGCGCAGGGCTGCTCGCTGGTAATGTAGATCTTGGCCCAATCATCTGGTGGGGTGAGCGCCTGAGCATTGTCTTCAAGACCCTTGATACACGGCTTGCGCACCGTCACCGTCTGCCCCTGATAGATGGGCAACCAGGCAACGTCGTCCACCAATTTCTGCTCAATCTCGTTATACAGCTTCATACGCTGATTCTCATCAGCAGTAACATCAGCCTGAGCCATCTTCTTCTGTAGTTCTTTCTGCTCCGCTGCGAACTTCAACGAGCTATGGGCATAGTTGACGTTGTTGTTCTCGGAGCCTTCACCAAACTGCAAAGAAATCCAGTTCTGCGGATCAGGATAGTCAGCGATCCAGGAGACGCGCCAGATCTGCAATCCATTGGGGTTGTTAGTCGCGGCATCGATGTCGGTCAGCAGCTTGTTGAATTCTGTCTCGTTAATCTTGACAGTGATACCAAGCGCTTCCTTCCACATATTCTGCACTGCCGAATATTCTTGCCGTGCAGACGCAGAGGTTGAAGCGACAGTCAGGGTGACAGGCGGGAAGTTTGCACGGGTATATCCCTCTTCCTTCATCCCTTCTTCAAATAACTGCTTCGCTTTCTCTTTATCACCAGCAGGAGTAGAGACACCAGCAGGACCCTTCAGATCTGGATAGTATCCCGGCTGCCCGTCAGGAACAATGTGATTGGTTGGCACAACAGTATCTTTGTAGATGTTGTGCGCAATCTGCTCTTTGTTGATCGCAAGAGCAAATGCCTGACGGATTTTGATGTTATTGAAAGGTTTCGCGAGGTAGTTGATTTTATAGAACAGGATCGACAGGTACGGCTCGGTATGGAACTGTCCCTTCAGATTCTTCGCGCGATCGGTCTGAGGGGCAGGGACACCAGCAGTATGGAGCTGACCCGACTCGTATGCTTTATAGGCAGTATCGGCATTCTGATAGAAGTGGTAAACCACCTTCTTCAGTTGAGGCTTATCGCCATAGTAGTTCGTGTTGCGCTCAAAGATAATCTCAGCGCCCTTATTATATTTGGAGACAACAAAGGGGCCAGCGCCAACGCCTTCCGAAATATGGTCCGTCCAGCGATCTCCATACTTCTCAACAATCTTCTTGTTGACCACATAGGAGCTGACATAGGTCAATGTCTGTAAGAAGTAAGCCGCTTTACTTCCCGCCTGAATCACAACCGTGCGAGCGTCAGGCGCCTTCAGACTTGAACCGATGAGTGTCTTCACTTTGCCATCTTGCAGCTTTTCCGCATCCTTGATCAGACCGAGGTAAACGCCAGCGGTCGTCGACTTGGTGGCAGGCTGCAAAGCGCGGTCAATACTATAGATGACATCATCTGCGGTCAACGGATCTCCATTACTGAATTTCAGATCAGGTTTCAGTTTAAAGGTCCAGGTGACGCCATCAGGCCCTAACTGATAGCTTTCGGCAAGCTGTCCCTGCACTTCGAGCTTGTCATTAAGCTGTACGAGACCGGTAAATACCATGTTAATCGAGTCAATAGAAGGGGAATCCGTTGCGAGGGCAGGATCAAATGTTTTAATCTCGCTGATATTTACCTCTGGCATGACAGCGATTTGTTTATCTTCAGGGGCTTTATCAGAACCCTGACCGGGGGTCGCAGTGGACCCACCACAGGCGACAACGAGCACTGCCAGGAAACAAAGAAGCAAGGGGAAGCTTCGGCGTGCCCATGTTTTATACCGCAGCATAGACGAAATACTCCTTGCACAACGCGCGTAGCAAAAGCGATACAAAGACAACGGCGTTGCAGTATGGCTAGAAGAACTTCCTGTCATTGTACAAAATTGTGGTAAAAGCCTGATCGTATTCGCTTGGGACTTCTTCTGTATACCTGAAATATTCCCTATCTCAGGAACTCACGCTGTACCTCCAATCCCAACAAGATAGCTCATGAGTAACATCAGCGCGTTCTTTGAGGCCATAAAGCACATTCTTGAACAGATAGCTCTGATATTATGAATATACGTACTCAACAAAGCGAAACTCACATCATATCAGTCTTCAATTCTTCACCGTTTCGAGACACCATAGCAGGATTTAGAAAGTCAAAACTAGAAAAGCTCGTTTCTGAAAACAGTGCACTCCTGAAGCTTCCGCTATCAGGTATTCTTTCAAGAACAGCAGGAATAGAAGCGCAATCGCTTCCAGGGATTTGCAGAAATATGGTAGAGTTTGGAAGGGGAAAGGCTTAGACAGACGCAATTGCCTCTCCACCGATGAAAGCGGAGAGGCAAAAAACACAACTATATTTTCGATGTGGATACTTCTTCTTTTTACCAGAACGTGATACTCATATGCTCATCATACCCTGGCAACAGTACCCCATGCTATTCATTTTCAGCCAGTATCTGCTGAATATCGGCAGCGGTCTCGGCAGCCAGCAGTTTCGTCGCCAGATCCTGCCAATAAGTGAGGGGCTGTCGATGCAGCACCGCCTTGATGCGAGCGATAGACGGAGGCGACATGCTAAGCTCACGCACGCCCATACCAACGAGAGCAGGGGCAACCTGAGGATTGGCCCCAAGCTCACCACAGACAGCAACCAGCTTGCCATATTTCTGACCGGCCTCTGCAATACGCGCGATCATGCGCAACACCGCAGGCTCAACCGTGCTGAACATGCCAGTAACCCGGCTATTGGTACGGTCCACCGCCATCGTATACTGATAAAGGTCGTTTGCGCCAATGCTGAAGAAATCAACCTCACGAGCCAGTTCTTCAGCCATTATAGCCGCAGCCGGCGTCTCTACCATAATACCGAGGTGTACCTGAGTGGGAACGGCCTTCCCTGCCGCAACTATTTCTGTATGTACGGCGCTATAGATCTGCTTGACACGTCGCACTTCCTCGACAGTTGCGATCATCGGGAACATAATATGCAGATCGACTCCCGTTTCGCCAGCCGCCAGCAAGAGTGCTCGAAGCTGCTGCCGCAGGAGTTCTTCATGCTTGAGGTGAATACGAATACCACGCAGGCCGAGTGCCGGGTTAGCTTCCTGCAACTCCCCAATAATCGGCTCAAGAGCGGGAAATGGCTTGTCAGCACCAGCATCAAGCGTGCGCACAATAATCGATTTGCCCAGTTCGGTATTTTCGAGAAAGGCCTTGAACAGCGCCACATAGCTCTCAAACTGCTCTTCCTCTGAAGGGAAGACTGGACGTCCGCCGAAGAGGAATTCGGTGCGAAGCAGACCTATTCCTTCGGCACCGGCAAGCGCGGCGGTACGGGCAGTTTCCTCATCGCCGACATTCGCAAAAACCGCGACACGTGTGTCATCTGCCGTAGTAGCAAGTCGTGACTTCCAGACTTGCTCTTCCTGCGCCCGGCGCTCAGTACGCTGACGGCGCTGCTCCTGCATGGTCGCCTCAAATTGCTGCTGCTGTTCGGCGCTCAACTGTTGATAGAACAGCCCTTTTGCACCATCTAAGGCCACAATGTCGCCCTCATGTAAGCGATCAAGCAACGCGACATCAATCCCTGCCACAGCAGGGATTTCCAGCGTACGCGCAAGAATAGCCGCGTGGGTTGTTGGACCGCCAACCACAGTACAGATACCCAGGATCAGCGATGGATCAAGGCTTGCTGTATCGGAAGGGGTCAGATCCTCAGCCACAATAATCACAGGTGAGGTCGGAGCCAGCTTCTGCGAGGCTGTCCCGGTCAACTGCTGAACGACATGGTTCACCGCATCCTTCACATCTTTGCTTCGAGCCGAGAGCAGCTCATCATCCAGTGCGGCAAGCTGCGCCGCATACTGTTCAGCAACCTGTTGCAGCGCATATTCAGCTGAATAGTGCTGCTGTGAGATCAGCTCTTCCACAGAAGCAAGCAGATCAGGATCCTCCAGCATCATCTGATGGGCCTCAAAAATACCAGCCTCCTCCTGACCCACATTCTGCGCGACATGCCTGGACAGCTTTTGTATCTCTTTTAAAGCAAGATCCAGCGCCGAATGCAGCCGCTGCAACTCATTTTCAACCTGATCCTCTGCAATCGTTGTTTCAGTAATAACCCGTGCCGTTACCTTATGCACCAGTGCAGGACCAACGGCTATACCCGGTGAAATTGCCACTACTGACAGTGGATTCGTCACATCATTTTCCTGTATCATGCTTCATTGCCTCCTCATCACGCCATGCTTTTGCCAGAACGCCAGCATAGCCAACACGGAGACCGATCTATCTCCTGTATCGCGGTTTTCAGCTTTCTTCAAACGTTCCGAGATAGGCGCGACAAAGATTTGTACTTTCTAGTCAGAATGTTTTGGGAGCAAATGAGCGCTCTCCGCCGCTGTATTCACTTCGTCCAGGCTGCTCCCTGTAGCGGATTCAACAGCAGCAATGACGGCTCCCTCAACCAGCGGTGCGGAGCTAATCACGACACGATGAGAGCTCTCGGCTGCAAACATCTCAACAGCCATTTCAGCCGTCATCACGGCGCTCCCCAGATCGAGCAGAATCACCACTCCATCAGGACTATCAGCCTCACGTAATGCCGCGACTACTCGATCAACAGACGTGCCAAGCGAGCCGTCGGGCATACCACCCGCAGCGACGATTGCTACTTTTCCCTGGGCCATCTGTCCAGCCAGTTCAACCACGCCCTCAGCCAGGCGGGCACTATGAGATACAATCACAATTCCTACGGCCATGCCTTTACTCCTTCAGGGGTAGACGTTATTGCCCCATCGTGTCAGAGAGAGTCTTGAGAATAAGCCAGCACGAGGTAGCTCCGGGGTCTTGATGACCAACACTCCGTTCACCAAGATAGCTTGCTCGTCCTTTGGTCGCCTGTAACGGGATGGTTTTCTTCATCCCTTCCTCGGCGGCAGCACAGCAACGCTGCAACAACTGTATCAGATCACATTTCGCCTGCACTGCTTCATGGGCGGCTTCCACAGCCGGAGCAAGAGCATCAACCATCGTTTTCTCGCCCGGTTGGGCTTTTCCCCGAGCCTTGATTCCCTCAAGTGCAGCATCAAGCATGGCAACAACATCGGCCTCATCCAGCTCATGCTTTCCGGCGGTAGCCATACCGGCGCGCAGAAAAGCTGTACCATATAATGGACCGCTTGCTCCCCCTACTGTCGAAACCAGTGTGGTGCCAACCGTCTTGAGGATTGAGCCAATGTCCATACTTGCGACGGCGGGTAGTTTCTCGGTGACCGCTTTAAAACCACGGTCCATATTGATACCGTGGTCGGCGTCTCCAATAGCGGCATCAAGCTGAGTCAGATAGTCGCGATTTTCATGCAAGGCATCGGCAAGACGCTGCAACCAGCGCAACGTGTCATCTATTGTAATCGGCATGTTCCTCCCCCAAATAAACAGTAATAAGATGTTCGTCTCTGACTTCTCAGGCATGGCCTCCGAATTCTGTAGGGTATCTCAGCGTACTTTGTCGCACCCTATCCATGATACGGAATGCTTCTATTGTACACCGCTTCACGCAAAAAGAGAAAGAGCCCCTGCTAGCCCGAATATCAAGACGAACATCCGCTCATTTCACCCGCTACATACCCCAACGCAACGCCGCTGTATGGACAGGTGCATCCCAGTAACGGATCATATCATCATCCAAACGCAGTAGCGTGATCGAGCAGCCCGCCATTTCCAGCGAGGTAATGTAGTTGCCGACCAGCGAGCGAGCAATTGAAATATTCTTCCCTTTCAGGATCTTTGCAAGCTCGTTCGCCACAACGTACAGCTCGATCAGCGGTGTGCCACCCATGCCGTTCACAAACGCCAGCACGCGCTCACCTGCTTTCAAGCCAAGATCGCTGATAATTGGAGTAGCGAGCATCTCTGTAATTTCAGCCGCTGAGGCCAGTTTGACGCGACGGCGCCCCGGCTCGCCATGAATGCCTATGCCGATTTCCATTTCATCTGCACCAAGCTCAAAGGTCGGCGACCCCTTTGCGGGAACCGTGCAGGAAGTCAGTGCCATGCCCATGCTGCGTCCCTGATTGTTCACCCGTTGAGCCATCTCAGCAACAGCCGCCAGAGGAGCACCCGCTTCGGCCATACCCCCTACAATCTTTTCCAGCAGGACGGTTACCCCCACACCACGACGTCCGGCAGTATAGGTGCTATCCTGTACGGCCACATCGTCGTTTGTTACCACGCTGGCAACCTCGATCCCCTCCGCCTGTGCCAGCTCTGCCGCCATCTCAAAGTTCAGAACGTCCCCGGTATAGTTTTTCACGATATGAAGGACACCCGCCCCACCATTGACCGCCTTTGTTGCCGCTAACATCTGATCGGGAACCGGAGAAGTAAAAATCGCTCCGGGACATGCTGCATCGAGCATCCCATGTCCGACGAAGCCACCATGCATTGGCTCATGCCCACTACCACCACCAGAAATAACACCTACTTTGCCCTGAAGCGGGGCATCTGCTCGTACAATGATCTGGTTTTCCAGATCAACCCGCACGAGATCTGAGTGCAGGGCTGCCATCCCTTCGAGCGCTTCTTTGACTACATCTTCTGGCTTATTAATGAGCTTCTTCATCGAGCAATCTCCTTTGTTTACTCTGGCTGCTTTTTGTCTTCCCTCACGCCGCTGCGCATATGCTTTTACAACAAACGGACAAGCGCAGCAAGAACAGGGAAGAAGATCTATTTTAACAAGTACAGTTTACGCCATAATACCGTCTTTGGCTATATCTGAGCGGACCCAGGGCGTTATTTTTCAGCTCAAAGCGCCTCTTCTGCAAAAGGCAATTTTTCCTGCGCTCTACACAAGGAACAGAGCCACGCAAGCAGATGAAATACTGTATCTGCTCTCTCTTTTCCTTTCTTGCAATTTTCATGCCAAACTCAACAGCAAGCGAGGGAAAGATTTCTTCCCGGTACTCCAACAGCCAGTTGAGCTTCTCTTTTGCAGCAGGCTTTTCTCCTGGAAGAGCTGTTCCAAAAATGAAACAGAAAGATGCAATTCTGCAACACTTCCAGCATACAGTGTTTCTAACTTGAAACAGGCTGCCTCACATGCTGGCCCGTAGCTTTTCAGGAGTCAGGCCATACTTCACCATCTTCCGCCACAACGTGGTACGGCTGATACCCAGGGCAGCCGCGGCTCGGGTTGCGTTCCCCTCACACCGCCGCCATGCCTGAACGATCGCCTCTATCTCCGCCTCATGACTGCGCTCTTTCAGCGAATGTCCGACGATCTTAGCATGCTCCTCCTCTGCTGGTATAGTTTCTTTCTGCCCGTTATCATTCTTTTGTGTGGTTTCAAGGTGACGGAAAAAGGGAGGCAAATCCGCTACAGTGATGACGGAATGTTGGGCCAGATAGGTCGTACGCTCCAGGGTGTTCTCTAGCTCGCGCACATTGCCCGGCCAGGAATACGCGCAAAGCCGTTCAAGCGCCTCCTGTTCTATCATAAGCGAACGCCCAAGCACACGGCTCTGACGTGAGAGGAAGTATTGCACCAACAGAGGAATATCG
>Ga0164243_10013871_pt1 | contig 11287 bp, 8 predicted proteins | sample OricompcompostOP_FD_108781 | JGI IMG/M metagenome (GOLD analysis project Ga0164243, IMG submission 108781) | Organic Plus compost microbial communities from Emeryville, California, USA - Original compost - Organic plus compost (OP) | ecosystem: Engineered > Solid waste > Mixed feedstock >... | reverse complement strand
CGCGGTGGCCGAGCAGCTCGACCGGATGCTCGACTCGTCGAACGACCGGGGCCGCGCCCGCGACGAGGCGAGGCTCGTCGGGGTGTTCCGCCGGCACCTCGCCCGCGCCGCACCCGACGCCGACCTCGCCGTGTTCGGGCACGTCCACACCCCCCTCGACGACCCGGCGTTTTCCCCCCGCCTGATCATCCTCGGCGGCTGGCACAGCCGGGCGAGTTACCTCCGTGTCGACGACCGCGGCGCGGCGCTCGTGGTCGAGCCCGTTCCCGTTTGACCCGTCCCGACCCCGAAAGACCGACACCCAGATGCCCAAGTTCGACCACCACCTCCATACGTCGCGCCACTCCCCCGACAGCGTGATCGACCCCGAAGAACTCCTCCTCCGTGCCCGCGAAGTCGGCCTCGACGGCGTCGTGATCACCGACCACGACTACCAGTGGGGTGCGGACGAACTGGCCGAACTGGCCGCCCACAAGTCGGCGGCCGGCCTGAAGGTTTTCAGCGGCGCGGAGGTCTCGGCCCGCGAGGGGCACTTCCTCGTTTACGGCCTCCCCGACCTCAGCGAAGCCCCGCCGGGCGTAACCCTCGCCGAATTGCTCCGGGTCGTCCGGCGTCACGACGCCGCGATCGTCGCCGCCCACCCGTTCCGTTGGGACCAGGATTTCGAGGCGATCGTCGCCGAGCACGGGCCGTCGTTCGACGCCCTGGAGTTGGTGAGCAACAACGTCAGCCGGGAGACCCGCAAGAAGACCGAACACCTGCTGAGCCGGCACGCGATGGGGGCGACCGGTTCCAGCGACGGCCACGAAACCGCCGTGGTCGGGTGCTACTTCACCGAGTTTTCCGAGCCCGTCCACGACCTCGCCGGGTTCGTCGCGGCTCTCAAAGGGCGCCTGGGGCGTCCGGGGTATCGGCACGGCGGTCCGCTCGCGTGTGGGCCGGTCGAATAGGAGGCCGTGCCCTTCAACTACGCCCGCGGTTGACCTCGGGTCAGCGGGGCAGTTCCACCCCCCGCGGGGGGCGGCCCGTGCCGAAGGCCATCGCCTGAAACCGGGCGACCTCGCGGTCTTGGCGCAGCCGCTCCTGGATCGACGCCACGTGGTCGTCGAACGCCCGGATCTCGTCGAAGGTCGCGGACTCGACGAGGGTCAGGACCAGGAGCCTGTAGGCCTGGCGGAAGTCGGCCGACGTCGCCCCGGTGTCCAGGTCGCCCCGCAACGTGTTGAACAGGCGAACGAGGGCGGTAAACACCTCGCCTTCGAACTCGTTCTCCGGCGAGGGCCGGAGCACGCCGACGGAGCCGTTGGCCGAGGGGGGGGCTCCGTTCAAAGGCGGAGCGTTGGCCGGCGGCGGTGGGGACGGCGACAATCGCGTCAGCCGGCGGAATTCGCCCACCTTGATGGCGCGAGGAGTTGCGATCGTCCGGTACATGACTCGGACTTGATCGAGCCGCTCGATCAGGGCGTTATCCCGCACCAAGCGCTGGCGGGCGGCCTCGGCCAGTTGCCGGCCGCGCTCGGCCTCGTCGCGGTCGTCGGCCACGAGGGCGAGGGCGCTCGCCAGGATCGTCCCCGCCCCGAGCCACCCGGCGAGGCGGGCGAGCCGGCCCCCGGCCGAGTGGAGGATGGCCTGGTTCGCCAAACCGATTAGCGCCCCGACGATCGTGCCGCCGGCATGCCCCCAGTTGTCGATCACGGGGAGTCCGGCCGCGGAAAACCCCGCGCCGATCCCCGCGGTCAACAGGATGACCCAGATCATCTGGTTCCGCAGATGCTCGCCGATCCGGGTCTGCGACCGCCAGCCGACGACCGCGCAGAGCCCCACCAACCCCATGATGACCGTCGACCCGCCCCCCGAGGCGGTTATCGGGCTCGAACGGAGCCACTGCCGGATCACACCCGACAGCACGTTCCCCCCGCCGCCGGTGAGCACGTAGATCGCCACGAACGGCCCCGCGCCGTACCAGGACTCGACGAGCCCGCCGAGTTGGTACAGGGCGAACAGGTTCATCCCGATGTGCAACAGCCCGTAATGGACGAACGTCGCCGTCAAGGCCCTCCAGGCTTCCCCGCCGAACAACTCGCGGAGCGTGAGGTCGCCGAAGACGTGGCCGTTTTGGAGGCCGAGGAGGAGACGGCCGGGCGAAAGCCCTTCGGGTTGCGTGGCCTGGTCGACGGCCATCATCAAGAAGACCACGACCCAGAGCGTCCCCAGCGTCATCGTGGCGGGGCAGTCGCGAAAATCGGCACGGAGCCGCCGCCAAATCGTCATGGGTTTCAGGCCCTTGATGTCCCGTGTCGCCCGCATCCGTCCCGCCGGTTCCGCCGACCCGTTTCCGTTCGCCCTCTCATGCGAGGGCTGCGTCGAGCCTCGCCATCTGCGTCTGAAAATCAGGGTCGTCAAGAACCGGTTTCAGGCCCGCGGTCGAGAGGCCGGCTTCCAGGGGGACCCACGTCTTGCAGCCCGCGTGCTCCGGAGTGATCGGTAGGAGCCAGGGTTCGGCACGGCGATAGACCCGAACGCCCAACACCCAAAGCCCCGGGCTTCGATAGTAAAAACGCTTCTCAACGGTCTCGGCCGTCCAGACGTGCAGGTCGTCCAGCGCCGGCAGGCGGTCGGCCCGGTCGATCCGCCCGATGCGCGAGACGACGGCAAGCCCCCGGATCGCGACCACCCCCTCCGCCTGATCCGCGTCGGTGAAGCCCGCCGTCGGTTTCAAACCCTGTTGGGCCTGGTGGACCCGCGTCGGATAGAGCCAGAAGGCGGCGTGCTCGGGGTGAAAGCCGCCCGAGCCCTCGTCGATCCCCCCTTTACGGAGGATCAGGGCCTGTCGGCCGTCGAGCAGGGCGTTACAAACGCCTTCCCACTCCTTGAAAGCGACGGCGCACGAGTCCGGGAGGGCAGGGGGGGCGTCAAAGGTCATGGCTGCCATTCGTCTTTGGGGAGCCGGACCATCAAGTCGGCCAGGGCAGCCCGGGGAGATTTGCCTTGGAAAAGGATGTCGTGAAGCTCGTCGGTGATCGGGACCGACACGCCGCGGTCGCGCGCCTGGTCGTGGACGCTCCGCGTGGTGGGCACCCCTTCGGCGACGTCGACCATGTTGGCGAGGACCGCGTCCAGCGTCTCGCCCCGCCCGATCCGCTCCCCGACCATGCGGTTGCGCCCGTGTCGGCTGAAGCAGGTGGTGATCACGTCGCCGACCCCGGCGAGGCCGAAGAACGTCTCCTGCCGGGCCCCGAGGGCGACCCCGAACCGCATGATTTCAACGAGCCCGCGGGTCAGTAAAGCCGCTTTGGCATTATCGCCCAAGCCGAGGCCGTCGCACACCCCCGCGGCGATCCCCAGGACGTTTTTCAAGGCGCCGGCCAACTCGACGCCGAGGGCGTCGGGGTTGGTATAAACCCGGAACATCCCGACGTTCAAGGCGTCGCGCGTCCGCACGCAGAGCGATTCGTCCTCCCCGGCGACGACGACCGACGCCGGCAGGCCGCGGGCGAACTCCTCGGCGTGGCTCGGCCCGCTCAGGACGGCCACCGCGCGGGGGCCGAGGGCGTCGACGATGATTTGACTCGGCCGGGCGAACGTCTGGTTCTCAATCCCCTTTACGACGCTCAACGCGGGGACGCCGGGCGGGATCGAGTCGGCGATGCCGGCGAGGGTCGACCTCAGATAAGCCGACGGGACCGCCACGACGATCAACTCGGCGCCGGCGGTCGCCTCGGCGGCGTTCGACGTAACGAGGACGTTCGCGGGGAGCAAGACGCCGGGCAGGTGGCGGGCGTTTTCGCGCGAACGCTCCAGTTCCGCCGCCCGGTTCGGGTCGCGCGACCAGACCAGCACCGCGCGCGTGGTCTTGGCAAACAGGGCGGCGAGGGCCGTCCCCATCCCACCCGCACCGAGGATTACGATCCGAGTCATCATTCCGTTGCCGTCGCCGTGTCGCCTTTTCGGCCGATTATAGAGACCGCCTACCCGTCGGCCAAGCCGTCGGAGGCGGAGGGAGTCAAGGGGCGGCCGTCCTCCGTTAGACAGCGCCGGGGCCGTTTGCCAACCGCCGGACGAGGGCGGCGACGTCGTACCCGGTGAGCCGGTCGACCACCTCGTCGGCGCCGGCGTCCCAGAGGGCCGACGCCGGGTAGGTCGTCCCCACCCCGACCGCCCGCATCCCCGCCGCCTTGGCCGCCTGGATACCCACCGTGGCGTCTTCGAAGACGACGGCCCGAGACGGGTCGATCCCGGCCTTCCGGGCGGCGACCAGGAACACCTGGGGGTCGGGCTTGCCGCGTTCGATGTCTTCCAGCGAGGCGATGGCCGCGAACCGGCCTTCGAGCCCGCATTCCGCCACGGTCAGGTCGAGGTTCGGCCGGACGGCGCTGGAGCCGATCGCGAGCCGGACCCCGTATTCCGCCAGACCGTCCAGCACCTCGCGCACGCCTTCCATGAGTGCGATTTGACCCCGGGCCAGGTCGCGGTAGCAGGTCTCTTTCAGGTCGGAATAGCCTTGCAACTCCTCGGCGGGTCGCGACTCACCCAGGAGGAGGCGGAAGATGCTCGGGTTGGTCATGCCGAACGTCTCCCGGATAAAGTCGGCGGTCACCGGAAGGCCCGTCCGCCGGCCGAGTTCCACCCAGGCGTGCTGGTGGAAGGCGAGCGTGTCGACGAGCACGCCGTCGTGATCAAAGATGGCGAGGAGCGGTTCGTGGGCGTTCGACACGGGGGTTCCTAGGGCGGGACTCGGGAAAGGGCGGGTTCCGTAGATCGGGTGGGGAATGCCGAAGCGGTCCGGCTTTTGTACGACCTCCGACGCCCCGCATGATACCCCATTCTTAGGCGCGAGGGGAACCGCGCCGGGGCGGGCGCATGCAAAGGGGGTGAGCGTCTCACCCCCTTTGCGAATCACAAGGTTGTCCGGAGCGTTGTCCCGCTTACTGAATCCCGGCCGTCGGGCTTTGCGAGACCCGCACGAGGTTGACCCGGATCCAGCCCGACGGGTCGAGCGGGGAGACCGATTGGATCGCGAACCCGCGGAGTTGGACGTTGCTCAACGGGATGTCGATCGGCTGACCCTGGAGCTTGGTCCGGAACCCGCCGAGCACGAAAATCGAGGTGAAGGCGTTCAACTGGGTCGCCTGGCTCTCGTCCTCGTTGATCGCATAGACCTTCGCGTTGGGGCCGGGGTCGAACCCTTCAATGCGGCCCGTCAGCCGGAGGGGTTCTTTTTCCGTCTGGGGGGTGACCTTGAAGGAGATCACGAACTCGGCCTGGGGCGAGCTGAGCCGTAGCACCTTGGACGGGGGGAGGGCGCCGCCCCCGCCGCCTTTCGCCACCTGGGGCGGGACGGGGACGTCGATCTGAAAGTCGTTCACCAGCGCCACGAGGTTCCCCTTCGCGTCGACCGCGAACTCGGGAGAACTCGGGGGTCGCTTGACCCGGATCGCGAGGACCTTCGGGTCGTCGGCCGCCTGGGCGGTCTGGACCGCCCGCAGGTAGGTCGGGTAATCGACGTTCCGGGTGACCTTCACCCCCTGGCCCGGCGGGGTGTTGGGGGCGACCTTCTCGGTGACGACCATGAGGTTCTGGACGTCGCGCACGGCGTCGCTTTGGAGGTAGCCGCGGGAGAAGTTCGTCATGATCGACGACAGGTGAAGGTCGGCGGAGACGCCCGCGTCGGGCCGGATCATCGTGGCGGGTTGGGGGGCGTCGGCCCCGACCTGTTCGCGGGCGTTCAGATACTGGAGGTTACCCCCGATCAGGGCGTTTTCCGGCCGCGAACGGAGCGAAAGCCCTTCGATCAGGAGGTTGCGGAACATCGCCCGGTTGCCGCCGATGAGGTATTGCGCGAGCTGCGCATTCCTTTGTGCGGCCTCCCGGCTGGTCCGCTCGTTCGCCTCCTGCTGGGCCTCGACTTCGACGTTCGCCCGGATCTGACCGATCGCGTTCTCATACGCGAGTTGGGTGATCCGCGGCTGGTTGAACCCGACCAGAGAGGCGATCGCCCGCGCGAACCCGCCGCCCGCGTTCGGGGTGGTGTTGATGTCGGCGTTCACGTTGTGGTTGTACGACGGGTAAATCGACAGCCCGCTCGTGCGGAGGACCACCGTGATCGTCAGGGTCGCGTTGTCGAACTGGGTCGCGTTGAACTGGTACATCTTCGCCGCGCGACGACCCTGCGGGTTGTTCGCAACCTGATTCTGGAAGTCGGTGATCGGCGTGACGGTCGAGAGGGCCTGCTGGTTGTAGAAGGCGATCCCGTCGTCGCTCGGCAGCAGCCCGAACCCGAGCCACGGCCCGGCGGTGACTTGCGACCAGTACCCCTTACGGAAGACCGGCCCCGAGTTCACCAGGTTGGTCGCGAAGTTCGGGGCGAGGGTGTTCTTGTCGATGGAAATGTCGAGGTTCGGGCGGTTGAACAGGTCGTTCATGGCCGCCTGAAGCTCGACCGAAGGCCCCCACGGGATCGCCCCGTTACGGGCCTGGAGCGCGTCGAGGGCGGTGTAAACGGCCTTCAGCGCGTTCTGACGCTGAACCACCGTCCCCGCCCCGTCGTATTTCTTCAGGGCTTCGCCGAGGTCGGTGTCGACGAAACGTACCCAGCGCTGGCGGTTCCCCGACACGGCCGGGTCGGCGACGGCGGGGAGGCTGTTCACGTGGTCGACGAGCCGCCGCTCCGCCCAGGCGAGCCGGACCCGCGGGCGGAGCCACTCGCGGAGGCTTTCACGCAGTTCGACGGCCGGGGGCCACGCGACCGACCCGAGCGCGACGGAGATCTGGTAAACCCGGTTCAACGCGACCAGGCGGTCCCGGTCCGTCCCCGCCGCGGCGAACTCCCGGAGGTCGGCCAACGTCGCGTCGAACAGGGCGTTCCAACCCGGCGCGTTCGGCTGAGCCGGCGCCCCCGGTTTTTCCCAATCACCCCGAATTCGTTCAATCGTCCGCTCGACCGTATGATAACTCGGTGCGGCGGGTGCCGCCCCCGTCGCGGCGACCAGCACCGGCATCATAAGTCCAAGCTGCCGCAGGCCAAATCGTTGCATGCGTCCTCCCGGTTGTCGTTCGGCGGGGCCTTCCCCCCAAGACGATATCAGTTTTCTATCGAGCTGGGGGTAGGTCGACTTAATCCGAAATCTCGGCCCGCGTTCTCTAGGAGACCGATTCTACCGATTGTACGGGAATTGATCGCGCCCTAAATTCCCCTCGGCCTTCCCAGTCGGAATTTACGGGTTTTCCTCACTGAGCACCTTACGTGCCGGTCCGGATTCACACGTCCGAACGGTCGGACACGTTGGGGAGGAATTGCCGAAGCGACAACCCGGGAAGGGCCGTGTTACAATCGGCCCGGCGCGGGAACGGCCGGTACGTGATTGGGAAGGCACCGCACCGGCGTCGCGTCTATTTTCCTAGTTTATTACATCGTTTATCACACGGCCGACCGACAACTGTCGGGTCCGGGGAATCTTCTTATGGCCTTTCGAAATCGCTGGGGGCCTCCGTCGCTTTTCTGGGGGCATCTTCTCTCCCTCGCCGCGGCCTTAACCCTATGGGGTTGTGGGCCGTCCGAGGGTGATCTGCCGGCCGCCCCGGGCGCCGTAGCGGGGGCGTCCGCGACCCCGGCGCCGAGGCCGGCTTCGACCCCGCTTAAGGGCGTTTCCCACGGGGTGGGCAAATCCCGACCTACGCTGGTGGGCGACCGGCTCGCCAACGCCTCGTTCGAACCGGTCGTGATGAGCAAGCAGACCGAGTCGAGCCCGTTCCGATTCGCCGAGATCGCGAAGGAGTCGGGGATCGACTTCGTTCACGTCTCCGGGATGACGGCCGAAAAGCACTTCCCCACCGCGAACGGTTCCGGCTGCGCCTTCCTCGACTACGACGGCGACGGCCTTCTCGACGTCTACTTCTGCTCGGCCACCTATCTACCCCTGGGTAAGTCCGGCGGAGGACAGAACCGCCTGTACAAGAACCTGGGCGGGAACAAGTTCAAGGACGTGACCGAGTCGGCCGGCGTGGGCTTCCAGGGATTCTGCCACGGGGCCATCGTCGGCGACGTCGACAACGACGGCGACCCCGACCTCTTCCTCTGCAACTACGGCGCGAACCGGTTCTACCTCAACAACGGCGACGGGACCTTCAAAGACGTCACCAAGCAGGCCGGGCTCGACACGCCGGGGTGGTCGAGCAGCGGGGCGTTCATCGACTATGACAACGACGGCGACCTCGACCTCTACGTGAGCCGGTACGGCGACTGGAAACTCCCCGACGACGACGTCTTCTGCGGCGACACCGAGAAGCGGATCCGCCTCTATTGCTCGCCGCGGTCGATCCGCACGGTCAAACACCTCTTCTACCGCAACAACGGCGACGGGACCTTTACCGACGTCTACGACAAGGTCATCAAAACGGTCGACCCCGAAACCAAGGCGATCAAGCCCCGGGGCGACGGCCACGGGTTCGGCGTCGTCGCCGCCGACCTGAACAACGACGGCAAGGTCGACCTCTACGTCGCCAACGACATGAACCCGAACTTCCTGTTCCTGAACAACGGCGACGGGACGTTCGACGACGCCACCGAAGCCTCCGGCGCCGCTTACGACGAGAAGGGCCAGGCCCAGTCGGGCATGGGGGTGGACGCCGAAGACGTCGACGGGGACGGGCTGCCGGACCTCATCGTCACCAACTTCCAGAACGAGTACAACACCCTCTACCAGAACCTCGGGAAAGGGACGTTCATGGACTCCACGCCGTTCTTCGGCCTCGCGGCCGACACGACGCCGTGGGTCGGCTGGGGGACCTCACTCTCCGACTTCGACAACGACGGCTGGCCCGACCATTTCGTGACCAACGGCCACGTCGACGACAACCGCAAGCTGCTCGGCGAGAATACCGACTACGAGGAACCCGCACTCCTGTTCGTGAACAAAGGGGGGAAGCGGTTCCGGCTCGCCACCCGCGACGCCGGGCCGTACTTCGACGGCAAGCACGTCGGCCGCGGGGCCGCGTTCGGCGACGTCGATAACGACGGCGACATCGACATCCTCGTCAACCACAAGGACGGGCCCGGCGCCCTCCTTCGAAACGATTCGCCGGCGAAGCACCATTGGGTCCGCCTGAAGCTTCAAGGGACCAAGAGCAACCGCGACGCCATCGGCGCGAAGATCGAACTGACCGTGGGCGGGCGCACGCTCCACCGCCAGCGCAAGGGCGGGTGCAGCATGCTCTCGTCTAACGACCCGCGCGTGACCGTCGGCGTCGGCCCCTACGAAGAGGTCGACACCCTCGTCGTGCGCTGGCCGAGCGGACTCGTGACCACGATGGAAAGGGTTAAGACTGACAAGGAATATGCTATCGTGGAACCGGCCGAGGCCAAGACCGCCCGGGCCGAGGCGGCCCGTCCTTGAGGCGGGCCTTGTCGACCCGGCCCGGGCGCGTCGCGCGGGGCGGTGAGAGGGAGCGATCGTGAGGGTACCAAAAGAGGCGTCGGGAACGGGTGTGGGGCCGTGGCGCTGGGCCGCCGCGGCCCTCGCGATCGTGGCCCTGTGCGTCTGGGTCGTCAGGGCGAAGACGGGCGCCGGCGCGGACCCCGAACGGGTCTGGGTTGAGGCGGAGACGGACTTCAAGGCCGGCCGATACGAGCGCGCCGAGGCGGGGCTCGCCCGCCTGGCCCGGCTGCGCGCCCCGACGCCGCTCGACTGGCTCTTGCGGGCCCAAATCGCCATGCTCCGCGGGCGCGACCGGGAGGCGATCGACGACCTGGCCAAAGTCCCCGACGGCCACCACATGGGCCCCCAGGCCCGCCTCCTCGCCGGCCAGGTCGAACTCCGGAGTAAGCGGGCCCGATTCGCCGAGCGCTGGCTCCTGGAAGCGACGCGGCTCGACCCGTCACTCGTCCAGGCCCACCGGGAACTCGTTTACATCTACGGGATGCAGCTCCGACGGCCCGAACTGAGGCAACAGTTTCGCATCCTGTCGGGGTTGACCGCCCTGACCTTCGAGAACGTCTGGCACTGGTGCCTGACCCGAAACTCGTCGTGGGAGCCGACCGAGATCGTTGAAGAGATCGGCCAGTGGGTCGAGGCCGACCCGGACGACCGCTGGTCGCGCCTGGCGTTGGCCGACAGCTTCCGACACCTCGGCCGCTGGTCCTCGGTCGAGAAGACCCTCGCGCCGCTCCCCGACTCCGACCCCGACGCCCGCGCCCTCCGCGCCCGGACCGCACTCGACCGCGGCGACGACGAGGCGGCCGAGACGCTTCTGGCCGGCGGGCCGGAGGACCACCCCGAACTCGCCCGGATCCGGGGTCGGCTCGCTCTCGCCCGACGCGACGGCCCGACGGCGGTCAAGCACTTCCGGCTCGCCTACGCCGCCGACCCGGACGACCGCGACACCATCTTCGGCCTCGGCCAGGCGCTGACCATGGTCGGCGACCCCGGCGCGGCCCCCTTCGTGGCGGCGGCGCGGGACCGCGACGCGCTCGGCACCCTGGTCCAACGGGCCTCAACCCCTCAAGGGCGCAAAGACCCGGGCCTCCTCCGCGCCCTCGGCGCCGCCTGCGAAAAGGTCAACCACCTCCCCGAAGCGCGCGCCTGGTACAGCCTCGCCATCGCCGACAACCCCCTCGACTCCGAGGCCCAGAAGGCCCTCTACCGCCTCAAATCCCAAGACCGCCCCGCGGAGACGCCCCAGGCGGGTCGTTGACCCGAGGGGGCGGACGGCTTCCGCCCGGGGTTCGCGTTGCCGCGGACGGGCTCCCCCGCTACCATGCCGGCGGACGGAACCGGACCGCGGCCCGAGGGAAGGAATCCCGATGCCTGAAGTCGTGACAACACCGAGGGATGAGACGCCTGATTTGACCGTCGTGGTGGCGTCGGTCAACGGCCTTGGCGTGCTGGAATCGACGCTCGACTCCCTCGACGACCTGCCGGAGCGTGATCGGATCGAGGTCGTGGTCGTTGAGACTGTCGGCGGGGCGACCCGCGAGCACCTCCGCAACCGAAAGCGCCCCGTGGTCGTCGTGGAGTCGCCTCGACAGCCGATCCCACGGCTGCGCTACCAAGGGGTGACGCGGGCGAAGGGGCAGGTGGTCGCGATCCTTGAGGACCACACTCGGGTCGACCGCGGCTGGGCGGCCTCCCTGATGAAGACGCTGCAAGGGCCCTGGGGGGCGGTCGGCGGGCCGGTCGAAAACGGCAAGGGCGGGCCGATTAATTGGGCCGTCTATTTCTGCGAATACGCCCCCTACATGGCGCCGCTCGTCGAGGGCGAGTCCGCCGACCTGCCGGGTAACAACATCGCG
>Ga0164243_10013870_pt1 | contig 11287 bp, 10 predicted proteins | sample OricompcompostOP_FD_108781 | JGI IMG/M metagenome (GOLD analysis project Ga0164243, IMG submission 108781) | Organic Plus compost microbial communities from Emeryville, California, USA - Original compost - Organic plus compost (OP) | ecosystem: Engineered > Solid waste > Mixed feedstock >... | reverse complement strand
TCCCGGGCGACTGTTGCCCTCGTTGCGGTCTATTGTAGAGTGTGGAGCTCATCGAGAAACGCGCGAACGGTCACGATGCGCGGGCGGTCGAACTGCTCCCTGAGCTCGAGGAGATCCTTGTCCCCGGAGATCAGCACATCAACGTCGAGCGCCTTTGCATGCGCCATGAGGTAGTCATCATTACGATCGCGAACCACCGAGGCATAGGGGCCCGGAACAGATGGCGCCTGCAGGCGAGCATGTTCGAGCGTAGACACAAGGCGATCAAGGGCCGACTGCGGAATATGATCCCGCAAATCTGGCTTCCGCGAGACGGTTTCTCTCAGCTCAATGAGCGTGCGATCCAGAACGACAAGGTCCAGGTTTCCTCTCACGGCGAGGCGCAGAATATCCACGACTCCGAGTGACGTGCTCTGTGGCTTGAGGAGATAACTGATGAAGAGATTCGTATCCAGCAAGACCCGCAGTGGTTGAGGGCTATCGCTCAAAGCGAATCTTGCCTTCCACTTCCATTTCCTCAAGCGTCTCGTTCAACGCCCGCTTGCCAAGCTCCCACGCGTCGTCATCGGTCAGGTCCTGATTGGCCGGACGCGAAGACACATCCTTCGCGAGTTGCTCCAGCTCGGCGATCGCGTTTGCGATGCGTTGCGCACGCTGAGCTTCCCGGAACGCGGCGAACTCCTCGTAGGAGATCAGCACACTCGGCGTCTTGCCGTCGCGCTCCACCACCACCGGGCGGTGCGTCTCGGCGACCCAGTCCTGCAGCTCGCCCAGATGCGCCTGCGCGTCATCGGTCGTCACCCTCCGGAGCTCTTCGTCTGTCAGCCGATCCGTCACCATGGGTCACCTCCCGGGCGAGTGTCGCCCTCGTTGACCTCTATTGTACGGCGACGGATCGCCGGATCACGCCTGCGCGAATTGGTAGCGGACGTACTCGTGCTCGTGCGGCGGCCCGACCGCAATCCACATCTGCCCGAGCGTCGGCTGCGCGATGATCGACGCGAAGGTCATCGAGTCGTGCTGCGGATTGTCGCTGTCCATGCGACAGAGGCAGTCGGGATACGCCGAGCGATCGCGCAGGATCGTCTGCATGATCTCGGCGTTGAGCGCCCCATGATGCGCATCGAGCAGGCGACGCATCGTCTCGCCGCGGGTGCACGTATTGACGAGATAGTCCGGCTTGACGCGTTCCTCGGCGAGGAGATCCGGATGATCGTAGTGATTGGCGTGCGCGATCAGCCCGCGCTCCGGATGGATCTCGGCGTCGAGCGTCGCGGTCGTCTCGAGGTCGACCGCAGAGGTGCGATCCATGAGCATCAGGTTGCGCGACGATGCGCGATACGTCCCGCGGATGGCAGTCAGCGCATCGGCGATCGTTTCCTGCGTGAGCGCGAGGCGCGAGAGGAAGTAGCGCGGGAAGCCAACACGCCAGCCATCGCACGTGAGGTAGTTCGCGAAGGCGCCCATGCCACGGTCGTTGATGCCGAGATACGACATCTGCCCGGCGGGGGTGAGCATGAGGACAGACGGCATGTCATCGAACGCGAACTCGACGACAACGCCCAGCTCGCCGTAGAAGGGCGGGAGATCGGCGTTCTGCCCGACGAGCGGTACGCCGTCGGACGTCGCCTCGGCGAGGACGGCGTACGAGGTGCACTCGTCGCCGGGCTCGTCCTGCAGCTTCTCGGCGGGGATGATGCCGAGTTCGGCGCGCAGCTGGAGGAGATAGGCTTCCTCGAGCGAGATGCCGGCGCCCTCGGCGAGCCCCTGCACCTCCTCATCGAAAAAGGGAGCGTATGCGATGACGTACTCGCGGAAGCGACCGGCATTGCGCTGAGCGGTCTGCGGGGAGATGCCCTGTTTCGTCTCGAGCCGTCGCTGTGCGAGGGTGAGGTGGTGCTGGATGCGATCGGCGCAGGCTTCCCCGAACTGACGGCCGATCTCGCGGTGCGTTCCCGTGAAACGGTAGCTGGGGAAGACGTCCGGCACGGTGATCGGCGTGGTGGATTCGGCGGTCATGGGGTGGTCCTCCGGGGTGGTGAGCGCTCGGGGCGCGCGTGGTGTCTTGGGGAGGATGCTCACACAGGACTGAACGCTTGTCCAGCGCGCTCCCCGGTCGGAGCGCGCGCCCGCTCGAGTTCGGCGAATTCATCAGACTTGAGCGCGTTTCAATCCCCACGCTCTCCGGTCGAAGAGCGCGCCAGCGTCCTCGTCAATCGCGCTGGAGCGGCGAGCCGTTTCAATCCCCACGCTCTCCGGTCGAAGAGCGCGCCGTCTTGGGTGGATCAGCTCCGCGCGCAGAAGCTCGTTTCAATCCCCACGCTCTCCGGTCGAAGAGCGCGCCGTCCTTCACGACCGCCTTCAGGTCGTCAAAGTGATTGTTTCAATCCCCACGCTCTCCGGTCGAAGAGCGCGCCGAACCCGGAATTCGTGATGGGTATCATGGCGAGCGTTTCAATCCCCACGCTCTCCGGTCGAAGAGCGCGCCCACATACGTGGCGTTCATTCTGTTCGTCGTACGATGTTTCAATCCCCACGCTCTCCGGTCGAAGAGCGCGCCGCTGGATGGCAGCGTCTCGCCCCTGCTCTGCCACGTTTCAATCCCCACGCTCTCCGGTCGAAGAGCGCGCCCATCGCGGGTGACAATGACCGGGTTGCCCTCAACAGTTTCAATCCCCACGCTCTCCGGTCGAAGAGCGCGCCGATTTGACCCGTGATGTTCCGGTCACCGGTGCCGGTTTCAATCCCCACGCTCTCCGGTCGAAGAGCGCGCCCGCGACAGAAGCGTCTCCGGACGCCTCGCGCTGTCGCTCGCCAAGCACCCTTTCGACAGCACCGCACGGGACGAGCCGCAGGAACGCACGCGACGGCTGCCGAACGCGCGCGAACCTCCCTCCGGTTGGACCGGCACATCCGATTCGCGCGGGCGTATCGACAGCACGTCAGACGATCAGCGGTTCCTTCAGATCGAACTCCGGGCGGATACCGTGGATGCGCACCGCAGCCTCGTAGTCCGACGGCAGCGTGTAGATCCGCAGGCGATCCTCCGTCGGTTCGATCTCCTTCAGCAGACGCATCTCCAGCACCTCGAGTTGCGCCGGCGTCACCCGGCACTCGAAGACGCTGTTCTGCACGCGCTGTCCGAATCCGCTGCACACGATCGCGACCCGGCGCAATCGCCGTCGCCCCTCGCGCGAATCCGTCGCGACGTCGTAGGCGACCAGGACATTCAGGACCTTCGGTTGCGGCATGATTACCCCCGACTCACGAACGGCACGTAGTGCGGCAGATCGTTCCGCAGATGCCGCGCCAGCAAGCGCGCCTGCAGATGCGGCAACAGCCCGATCGGCGACTTCCCACCCAGCACCCGATGCTCCACCTCGTCCGCCTTGCGATCCTGATACGCCATCAGCACCGTCCGCCGCCCCTTCTCGTTCAGATAGACCGCGCCACCATCGAACGTCTCGAAGTCGTCCTCCTGCAATTCGCGCCGGTTGATCAGCGTCAGAGCCAGTCGATCCGCCAGGATCGGCCGAAACTCCTCCATCAGATCGAGCGCGAGCGCCGGACGTCCCGGCCGCAGCGTGTGCAGGAAGCCGATCTGCGGATCGAGACCAACCCCCTCCAGCGCCGCCGTGCACTCCGATCGCACCAGCGTGTAGAGGAAGGAGAGCACCGCATTGAGGGGATCGCGCGGTGGACGGCGCGTGCGCTCGGTCATGCCGAAGGTGAGGCGCAGGTTCTCGCGGATCATTCCGCTGAACGCGTCGAAGTAGACGCGCGCCGCATCCCCCTCGTCACCGCGTAGCGCGTCAACATCCGTTCGCGTCTCGACGCGTGCGAGGATCTCGCGATGGAACGTCGCCGCACGATTCAGCCCGTCCTGATCGTCGATCGTCTTCGCGTCGCGCGCACCACGCTGAAGCACCGAGCGGGCATTCCGGATCTTCCCCGCGACCATCGAGCGCGCGATCTCCAGGCGCCGCGACTCGTCACTCAGCGCGAGATGCTGTGCGCGACGAAGCAGCACGTTTCCGCTCATCGGCCCCTCGATCCGCGCCCGAAAACGCCCGTTCGTGTCGAGCAGGACGATGCTCCGACCATCCTCCGCGCAGCGATGCATCAGCGCCGGCGAGAGCATGATGTCGCCGAAGCAGACGATGCTCCCCAGCTGGAGAAGTGGTGCCTGCAGCACGAGCGATCGCTCGACCTCGACGCGCACCGTGTCGTGATCGAGATGCAGATACGCGCGCGGTCGCGTGACATAAAGCGTGTTCAGGAGCTGACGCATGCCTCATCCTCCGGGATGATTCGCTACGATTCGCGCGGATGAAACAGCTCCGCGTAATGACCCCGGATGACCGCTGGATGACTCGCGATCGCTGGTGTGCAGGCATCCACCAGCGAGCAGTTCGGGCAGCGCGCGTCGTCGATCGCCTGCGGCAGACGATCGTGCGCGAGCATCGTCCGGATCGCCTCCGCCGCCGCGACGACGGTCGCGCGGTCCTCCTGCGTGAACGTCACGTTCCGCCGTCGCTTCGAGCCGATGTAGTAGACGGCGCCGCCACGCACCGTCACCCCGAGCATCTCCTCGAGGCACATCGCCTGCGCGCAGAGCTGGATCACCTCATGACCCCAGGCGCGCTTCTTCCCGATCTTGTACTCGACGGGGAAGGGCGTCTCCCCATGCCACTCGACGACATCCGCCTTGCCGAACAGGCCGATCCGATCGGACCAGAGCGGCAATCCGCGCGTCACGCGAATGCCGTCTTCAGTCAGCACGGATTCCTCGTGGACGCGCTCGTGCGCGCGGCTGCCGCGAAGCGTGAAGATGTTCTCGTCGTAGGTCTGCTCGAGGTGGATCAGCGCACATTGCCGCGGACAGTAACTCCAGTGCTCGAGGGCGGAGATGAGGACCAGATCCTCATCCCGCCAGCTCGGCACGACGTCGGTCGACGCCGCGCTCACCGCCTATCCCTCGAGGACCGTCAGCGTGACGCCATCCGGAAGCGGCGTCTCGGCGATCGACACGGCGTAGTCCGTGAAGGCGCGGGGCGCGACGACCTCCGGCTTGCGCTCGATCGAGATCCGATCGATCAGCTTGTGCGCTGGCGCGTTGCCATACGAGTTCTCGTGCGAGAAGACGTAGAGCCCGCGGCACGCCATCAGCCCACGCGACGCCGAGCGATCGAAGTCCCACATGTTGACGAGCGCCTGCCAGAGCAACGCGAGATCGTCGCCATCGAAGCCGGTGTCCTTCGCCTGCTGCGCGCTGACGAAGATGTTCGCCTTGTAGAGCCCGTATGGCACGAGCGCCTTGCGCCCCATCTCCGTGTTCTTGCCGCCGGTCGCCGACTCGCCGTCCTCGGCGACGACGACCTTGGCATCGTCGGCCTTCGTGATCGCGACGCGCGTGATCGAGAGATCGAGCGGCACGACCGGATCGATGCTGCGCGCGAACGTCACCTGCACGGGACCACGCACCTGCCCGGCATTGACGCCGGTCGACATCACCGCGCCGAACGTGCGGACATCGAAGAAGTTGTCGCACATCCACTGGCGCGCCCGATCGACATCGCCGCGCGCCTGCTTGGTGCCAGTCGACTTGAGATTGAGGGCCGTGTAGGCGCGCTCGTGCAGCTCGTTGAGCGAGATGCCCTTGTCCTGCACGTAGATCTTGTAGCGCTCCTCGGTGCCGTGGGTATCATCGACGAAGTTACGAATCTTCCGCTTGAGCGCGACATCGGTGACGAGTCCCTGCGAGGTCTCCGGGTCAATGCGCGGAAGATTGCCGGCATCGGGGTCGCCGTTCGGATTGCCATCCGTCACGTCGAAGAGGAGAACGACATCGTGGCGCTTGGTCGGGTCGAGGTGAATCGCGGTCATCTGGGTAAAGTCCTTCCAAAGTCAGGGAATACGGATATCCGTTCCGGTCGCAATCTCGGTCGAGAATTACTCGTCGGTGGGGTCATCAGCAGCGGCCGGGTTATTCGCGGCCCGCTTCGCCTTGTTCGCGGCGATGTCGAGCTGCCGCTGCGCGCGCTGGTGATAGAACCCGAGCGAGAAGCGGCCCTGATCTTCAGCGCTCAGCATCTTCGGGAACTTCCCATCCAGGTGCCACAGGATCTCGTCGAGCTGCCTGTTCAGACGCACGAACGCGGGGAAACTGTCACGCTCCATGCGGCGCAGATGGGCATTCGCCGTGCGCAACAGTCCGGGGAACACCGTCTGCGGCGAGGCCGATGCCGTGCCGTAGTACCGACTCACGACGGTCGTGTTCGTGCGGCCGAGTGCCGCGTACTGGATCTCGGCCAGCGTCTGGAGCAGACGACCGCACTGGTAGGCAGCGGAATCGTCGTCGGGATTCAGACCAACCATGACACCTGGTTCCTCCATGGAAACGATGCCGCGCGAACCGAGCACCATCTTGATGAGCACGGCGCGAGGACGTGAGACCGCCTGCTCGGCGCGATTGCGCCGCACGGCGATGTGAAGCAGATCCATCGGCAGCGGATTCCCCGCGAACGCGAGGCGAATCAGCGACTTTCCGACCTGCGAGACGGGCGTGTCACCACGCCGGACCGTCGCACCAGCGAGCGTGAAGAAGGGATAGAACTCCTGATCGTCCTCGTTCATGCGAACGAGTTCCTGCAGCTGGAAATAGCGACCGAGATGCACCTTCGCCTCGTCGACGGTCGTGTCGATCCAGTCCTTCACGACGACACGCGCGCCACTGGCACCCAGCGCGACGCCATAGAAACGATCCGGATTGACCGAGAGCGCCGTCGTCGTGCCCTTGAACGGGGAGGTCAGCAGCTCGCGAACCTCCGCGGGATGTTCCTGCGGGCGCGTGACCATCGGCACCGGCTGGAAGAGCGTCGCGCCTGGTGTCGGAGTCGGTGAGGTCGTGGCCGGCCGCACCCAGAACGCGTAGGCAAGTTCCTTCGTCCAGATGCGCGTGTCCTCATTGGCGAGGAGCGCATTCAATGCATTGCCGTACTTCTCGGCGCACTCCGGGCAGGTCGGGGCGATCCGGGACGCCTTCATGCCATAGGACTCGAATGCTCCGGCGTTCGCGGAGATGAGGTCCTTCTGGATCTGTCCGCCCGGGATCCCCTTGATCTTGAGCGGATGCCGCTCCAGCACCGGACCTCGCTTGCCACAGATGATGCACTCATCGATCGCCTCGGCGACCTCGGACTGCTCCGGGGCGCGCTGCTTCGCCCACCACTGACGCACGGTGGGGAGGTCGATCGGAAAGTCCCCATCGACGCGGAAGGTCACCGTCTGCGAGGCATCCAGCGCGACGCGATCGTCCTCCGGAATCGGTGCACCATTCGCGAGGAATGCCGCGACGGCGAGCACCGACGGCTCGCGCGTGTCTTCGGCACACGTCATGACGAGCTCGGTGAACTGCCGATGCTGCTCGGCGATACGGTCGAGCTTGGGAGGCTTCTTCGGATCCTCGCGCGCGATGCCGAGCACGTACTCTCCGGTATCGGCAAGCAGCTTCGGCGCGATCCCCATCGTGCGCTTCACGTGCGGGGCGGGGCGTTGACTGCCGCGCTTCGCCTCCTTGCTCACGGTATCGATGACTGGTGGAAGGTAGGTTCCCGCGCGATCGAGCGAGACGATGTATCGCACCGGCTGCACCTGATATCCCGCGGGGAGGGCATCCTTCGCGAGCTCGGTGTCGGCGTACTCGACGAGCTTCTCAAGCAACATCGCGCGCCTCCGATCCCTGCGGGATACGCATCACGCCGTGCTCGAGCTTCGCGGAGAAGAAGCGCGGCTTCGCATTGCCCGCCCGCCCGACCTCGTAGTCGAGCGCGAGCAGCATGCGGCCGAGATCCATCGTGAGATCGATCGGCACATCCTCGGGAGAGGGTTCTTCAAAGAAGGCGGAGAACTCACGCGTACCCAGGTAGGGTTGGGAGAAGCACTGTCCGCGCTCGACGCGACGGCGGAACTGATCGCGATACTTCGCGACGTTCGCGTCGACACCGGGCCTGAGGACGACATCGGCGCGGATGATGTAGGCGACGTCCTTGAGCGCGAGCGTATTGCGCTGAGCGCGATCCTCGCTGGCAACGAAACCGCCGGAACCGGCCTTCTCCCACGCGCGCGCCGATCGCTCGGACTGTCGCGTGTTGATCTCGTTGCGCATGATCCCGGTGTAGATGACCGGCTTCAGCACGGAGATGTCGCGGATGTTCCAGACGATCTCCGGCTTCCAGAAGATGGCCTCGAGGACGCCCTGTGCAGCGGTGGGCGTCATCACCGGGTAGGTGACGCGTTCGACCTTGAGTTCGGGGCGGGTGAAGCAGGCAAGGTCGCCCCAGACCTTGACCTCAAGCGGTATGTGTGACAACGACTTTCCTCCCTTTCAGTCAGTGAGGATTCACCACTTGCCGTCGACGCTATCGGATGGGACATCTCCCCATGCAGACAGGAGATGTCCTCACCGATGGATGTACCAACAACACATATGGTTTCAACCAGCATTCCGTTCCCAGACGGAGCGGTCGGTCCTCGCACCACTCGAGGACCGACGGGGCCAGTCTCGATCAGCGCTGCATTCGCCGAGAGTTCATTGCAGCTACACCACGCATCCCAAATGATGTAGTTTTGCAACAACCTTGCCCCACGGAGAGTATGCAGGGAGAATGGCTCGATGTCAAGGTCATTACCAACAACATATATGGAACCTGAATAGAACGACACTAGACGTACAACTGATCAGGAGCAACACGCGCGGCGGACAGGCCGGTGGACAGGTCGTAATCACCTCTCCACTCCCATAAGCCCGGCACGATCTCCTCGATCAGACCCTCCCCCGCGTACTTCTGCTGATCGCGCACGCGGCAATTCACGAGATACGGCTGGGCACGCTGATACAACTCCCGGATCGGACCGGCGGGCCGGTGCACCGATCGCCGGAGATCCCGCAGCACGGCATCACGCTGGCCGTCATCGGGGTAGTTCACAAGCACGGTAAACGTGTCGTCCTCGATCATCCGGAACTCCGATGCAACGGTCTCGTAGTTGCGCGACGATCGATGCCGCTGGATCTCCTTGCCATCCTCCGGCTGCAGACCGTAGAGCTGCGAGAAGTAGGTCGTGAAGATCGACGGATCATTCGCGTCGAAGCCAGGCTGCCGCACGAGCTGCTCCATCTGCTGTGCGCCCTGACGATAGCTCCCGCCCGGCATGTTCCTGTCGGTCTCCGCGGAGAAGACGATCACCTGTCCACGCGCGTGCCGCCCCTCTCGATTGCATCGACCCGCCGCCTGCACGATGCGATCGAGCGGCCCGACGGCGCGCATCACGACCGGGAAGTCGAGATCGACGCCGGCCTCGACGAGCTGCGTACTGACGACACGACAGGGACGTCCTTCTCGCAGACGCACGCGAATCTCGTTGAGCACATCGCGCCGATGCGCCTGACACATGCGCGTCGACAGGTGCAACGCGTCGTCATCATCAAGCTCGCGATAGAGGGCCTGCGCGTCGGCGATGGTGTTGACGATCGTGAGTACCTGATCGTGCTCGCGCATCCGATCGACGACCTCCGGCCAGGACCACGTCTCCTCCAGGAAGGGCCACTCGTAGGTCACGCGCTCGAGTGTCCGGAAGAGCCGCGCGGGATCCGGTGCGATCTCGACGATCTCGCGTCCATCCGCAACGAGCTGCGGCGCAATCGTGTCGAGCACCGGCTGCGTGGCGGTCGAGAGGACGATCGTGACGCCGTAGTGGGCGACGAGTTCACGGAAGACGGCGAAGAGTGGGCCACGCAGATCGGGCGGAACCGTCTGGATCTCGTCGAGGATGATGACGCTGTTGGCGAGGTTGTGGAGCTTGCGGCAGGCGGTGGTGCGGTTCGCGAAGAGGCTCTCGAAGAGCTGAACCGTCGTGGTGACCACAAGCGGAACATCCCAGTTCTGACTGGCGAGACGACGCCATATCTCCTGGGCAGTGGCGCTGCCGTCGTCGTCACGGGAGACAGGCTCGATCCCGCTGTGATGTTCGAGGACAGCATGGTCGAGCTGAAGGGCATCGCGATAGACGCGCGCGGTCTGGTCGGTGATCGTGATGAACGGCACGGCAACGATGATCCGCGAACGCTGGTGCGCGACGGCATGACGGAGGGCGAAGGCGAGTCCGGTACGTGTCTTGCCGCCACCGGTCGGCACCGTGAGCCGGAAAAACCCGGGAGGGAGGAGCGCCTTCTCAAGCGCGGCCTCGTAGACCTCGTGCCGAACGCGATTGACCTCGGACGCGGTGATGACGTCCGGAGTGGTGAACCGCGCCTGATCCTGCTGAAACCGCTCCCAGAGCTGTTCTATGGAAGGACGTTCGACGCGTCGTCGATCGGCAGCGCGGGGATTGCGATGCGCCTCGGTGTCGAGATGATCGGCATCGACGAGGCAGGAGAACACCATGCGAAGAAAGAACTCGATCTCGTGGGGATCGTCGGTGAGCCACGCGGGCAATGACGGCGTTCCGGTTTCGGCGAGCTGCGCGGCAATCCCGGGTTCGGAGACGAACCGGCGGAAGACATCGGCGAGATGCTCGACACGGCGCTCCTGTGCGTCGCGGATCTTGACGTTGGCCTCGCCCCGATCGGGGAGCCCGCCATGATGCCCGAGGAGGATCTGATAGAGAAGCTCGCCATGTTCGCGATCGGCGAATGCCGGGGCGGAGTAGAGGGCGCCGCAGGTCTTGTGATCGACGGTGGGATGCTTGCGATCGGGCTCGTTGGCGTTGGCGAGCAGGTACTGCTGAAACGCGTCATCGGCCTTGCCGGCGTCGTGCAGGACGCCGGCGAACCAGCCGATCCACTGCGCGCCGAACGCAGCGGCGAAGGTCACGGCAAGCCGGGCGACTTCGCGGGTGTGATCGTCGAGGTAGTGCCAGTCACCGCCATCTGGTGGCGTGTGTGCGACGAGACGGTCCGGGAGGTGCATGGATCCCCCAATCTTCCGACGTGCTGCGACTGAATACGAACGCGTGTTCTTGACCCACGGTGAGTGTACCGAGCGGGGAGAGATGTTGTCAAGGCGTTTGGCGAGGTTTCTCACGGCGCTGTCGAAACGAGGTGCGCGAACCGGAAGTGGTGGTCAAGCGGGCGGCAGGTTCGCGCGATCCGGCGCGAGAGCGGGCGGTGCAGGAGGGGCGACGATGGGCGATACTGTGCACAGGCTCGCATGCCAACGACAGGGTTTCGACCCGTTATCCGCATTGTGCGCCGTCGCACCCCGTCTTCGGACGGGGTGAGGATCGAAAC
>Ga0164243_10013869_pt1 | contig 11288 bp, 8 predicted proteins | sample OricompcompostOP_FD_108781 | JGI IMG/M metagenome (GOLD analysis project Ga0164243, IMG submission 108781) | Organic Plus compost microbial communities from Emeryville, California, USA - Original compost - Organic plus compost (OP) | ecosystem: Engineered > Solid waste > Mixed feedstock >... | reverse complement strand
CTCGCCGCCTTGACCGGGTGCGCGGAGCCCCAGGCTCCCGTCGAGCTGCCTCCTACCCCGGCCGAGACGCCGTTGTTCACCTCGGAGGAGGAGGCGCTGGCGGCGGCGGTGGAGGTTTATGGGGCGTATGTCGACGCAGCAAATGAGTTCGCGCGAGGAGGTTGGCAGGATCTTGAGATTGACGAACAGTATGTGACGTCCGACTTCCTCAAAGTCGTAGCCGACTGGTCACAGCAACTTGCACAACTTGGATACCACCGCGAAGGTGCTACAGCTTTTGATTCGGCGACCTTGCAGGAGTACCGAATTGGTGCGGGCGGCGCGGGCGTCATCGCCTACGCGTGTTCAGATCTCAGCAATGCGCGGATCTTGGACCCCAACAATGATGTTGTACCTGGTTCAGGCGACTTGAGATCACCCGTGATCTTCACCGTCATCTTTGAAGATTCCGAAGGTCGCGTTAGCGGAGATGAAGAGTGGGACGGCCCCACCTTCTGCTGACGGCCCTGTTGGCTGTCGCGTTAGTGGTAATTCCTGCAGTTGCCAGTGTCGCTGCGACTTGCCCCGAACACATCTGCGGCGAGCTTGGTGACGACGGCGCCACGCTCCATGGGAACGGCGGCGGTGGCGGTTCCGGTGGCGAGGGAGGCGGCGGTAACAACGGTGGCTCCGGTAGCGGCAACGGCGGCTCGGGCTCGGGTTCCGGTGGCAACGGCGGCTCGGGCGGAGGCTCCGGCTCCGGCAGCACCGCGCCCCCTCCGCGCGAGTACTGCATCGAGCTCGGCTACGGGATGATCGGCGGCGAGTGCGACTTCCGCTTCAGCGACGACGGCGACGAGAGCGAGGGCGCTCCCGCCATCCCGCCGGTCACCCTCTCCGACATCGCGCACTTCCGTCCCGCGCCGCCGCAGCAGCGCATGCAGCCCGACGGCTGGACGATCGCCGGACTGCACACCAACTTCTACGCCCTGAGCGGCACGCAGACCCTCTCGGGCACCGTGCTCGGCATGGCCGCCGAGGTGCGCTTCGTCCCCGTCTCCTGGCACTGGAATTACGGGGACGATCGCCGCGCAACCCGCGACGTGAAGGGCGGCACGTGGAGCTCGCTCGGCCTTCCCGAGTTCTCGCGCACCCCCACCAGTCACGTCTACGAGCGCGAGGGCGACTACACGATCACCCTCGACGTCGACTACCGCGCCGCCTTCCGCGTCGCCGGCTCCGGCTGGATCCCCATCGACGGCGTCCTCACCCTCCCGGCCAACGAGCTGCGCATCGCCGTGCGCGGGGCGCAGACCGTGCTCGTCGACGACGACTGCCTCCGGAATCCCGCCGGACCGGGCTGCCGGTAGGCTCCCAGCGCCGCCATAAACGTCACCCAGCTTGCGGCAGTTGGATGAAGGTCCAACGAAGGAGCCCGATGTCCGACAGCACCGAGCCGGTCCTCGCCGAGGAGACCGGCCACCCCGTCACCGTCCCCGAATCCACTCGCACCGTCTACGTCAGCGTCCCGCCCGCGGAGAAGCCGCGCATCGGCAGGCCGCTGGTCGCCGGTCTCGCCGTCGGCGCCCTCGTGGGCGCTCTCGTCGGCGGCGGCGTGGGGGCCGGAGTCGGCTCCTGGGTGGTGCGCAACGACCCCGGCAGCGCCTCCGCACCCGCCGGTCCCGGCACCATCACGGTCAACGACCCCGACGACGCGACCCTGGTCACGGCCATCGCCGCGACCGCGGGGCCCTCGGTGGTGACCATCGCCGCGACCGCCGCCTCGGCGGCCGGCACCGGCTCCGGCATCATCCTCAGCGAGGACGGCTACGTGCTCACCAACGCGCACGTCGTCACCCTCGACGGCGCCACCCGCGACGCGGCGATCACCGTCACCACTGCCGACGGCCGCATCTTCGACGCCGAGATCGTCGGGGTCGACCCGATGGCCGACCTGGCGGTCATCAAGATCCAGGACGGCAGCGGCTTCGACCCGATCGAGTGGGCGTCGTCGTCCGAGCTCAACGTGGGCGACCGCACCGTGGTGATCGGCGCCCCGCTCGGCCTCGCCAACTCGGTGAGCGACGGCATCGTCTCGGCGCTGCACCGCGGCATCCGCATCGCCTCCTCCGCCGTGCCCGAGGAGTCCAGCCCCGAGGAGGGGGAGCCCGACTTCGGCTTCGAGATCCCCGGCATGCCCGACCGGCCGGCGCCCGAGGGCATGATCTCCCTCCCCGTGATCCAGACCGACGCCGCGGTCAACCCCGGCAACTCCGGCGGCGCGCTCGTCGACGCCGAGGGCCGGCTGATCGGCGTGATCGTCGCCATCGCGAGCTCGGGCGGCGGCCAGGGCCAGTCCGGCTCCATCGGCGTGGGCTTCGCGATCCCCTCCGACCTCGCCAAGCGGATCGCCGACGAGCTGATCGAGAGCGGCACCGCCACCCACGGCCGCCTCGGCGTCACCGTCGGCAACTCCGGCGCGGAGCAGGGCATCCTCGGCGGCGCGGTGCTCGAGGTCGTCGCCGGCGAGGCGGGCGACCGCGGCGGCCTGCGGGTCGGCGACGTGATCACCTCCATCGGAGGGATCCCCGTCACCAGCGCCACCGACGTCACCGCCCAGGTGCGCGCCCTCGCGGCCGGCGCCGAGACCGAGATCGGCTACAGCCGCGGCGGCTCGGCCGCCACGACGACGGTCACGCTCGGCGCGCTCGAATAGCCTGGGGGGCGTGCGCGACCACGAGGCTTCGCCGGGGGTCACCTTCATCATGCCGGTGCTCAACGAGGCCGGCTACCTGGAGGCGGCCGTGCGCAGCATCCTCGCCCAGGACTACCCGGGCGAGCTGGAGCTGATCCTCGCGCTCGGGCCCTCCACCGACGGCACGGCGGCCATCGCCGCCCGGCTGGAGGCGGAGGACCCGAGGCTGCGCACCGTGGAGAACCCGGGGATGGACATCCCTATCGGCCTCAACCGCGCGATCGCGGCCGGGCGGCACCCGATCGTCGTCCGCGTCGACGCGCACACCGAGCTGCCCGCCGACTACACGAGCCGCGGCGTCGCCACGCTGCGCCGCACCGGGGCCGGCAGCGTCGGCGGGGTGATGATCGCGGTCGGCCGTCCGGGCTTCCAGCTCGCCGTCGCGCGCGCCTACAACAGCCGTTTCGGCCTCGGCGGAGGCGCCTACCACGGCGACCGCGCGGCGGAGGGGCCGGCCGAGTCGGCCTATCTGGGCATCTTCCCGCGCGAGGTGCTCGAGGAGGTCGGCGGCTTCGACGAGACGCTGCGCCGCGGCGAGGACTGGGAGCTCAACCACCGCATCCGGGCGAGCGGGAGGAAGGTGTGGCTCGACCCCGCGCTGCGGGTGAGCTACTGGCCGCGCGACACGGTCGGCAAGCTCGTGCGGCAGTTCTACGCCACCGGGGTATGGCGGGGGGAGCTCGTGCGGCGGCTCGGCAGCGCCAACTCGCTGCGCTACTTCGCGCCGCCCCTGCTGCTGCTCGGCGTGGTCGCGGCGGTCGTGCTCGCCGTGCTGATCGTCGCCGGGGTGCGGACGTGGCCGGTGCTCGTACTCGGGGCGGTGGGGGCGCTGGGGCTGGGGCTCTACCTCGCCCTGCTGGTGGTGGCCGCGATCCGCTCCTCGGGCTCCCTCGCCGACCGGCTCCGCTTCTGCGGGGCGATCGCCGTCATGCACCTCAGCTGGGGCGCCGGCTTCCTGGTGGGCTTCGTGCGCGGCGCCCGCGACGCGGTCGACACGAGCCGCACCGAGTCGTAGCTCAGCCGAGCCAGCCCTCGGCCTCCATCCGCCGCACCACGCGCTCCCCGGCCGCGCCGTCGTCGAGCGGCGTGAAGCGCTCGCGCCACGCCGCGTAGCGCTCGCGGAAGGGGCCGAGGAAATGGCCGGGGTCGTCGAGCGCATGCCGCAGCGCGTACATGACCTCGTCGGGGGTGGAGAGCAGCGGACCGGGCGCCTCCTCGCGCAGGTCGAAGTAGAAGCCGCGGAGCGCGTTCGAGTAGTGCTCCAGGTCGGGGGTGAAGAAGATCACCGGACGGCCCGTCGTCATCCAGTCGAACATCACGGAGGAGTAGTCGGTGACGAGCACATCGGCGGCGAGCATCAGCTCGGCCAGGTCGGGATAGCCGGTCGCGTCGACGAGGCCCGGGCCGCCCAGGTCGTGGCCGTAGGCGAGGGTGCGCGAATGGCCCCGCACCACGAGCAGGTGGCCGGGGCCGAGATCGGCGGCGAAGCGCTCCACGTCGAGGTAGTCGACGAGCTCGCGCCGGTCGTCGCGCCAGGTGGGGGCGTAGAGCACGATCCGCGCCCCGGGCGCCGCGCCGAGCGCCTCCCGCACCCGGGCCGTGCGATCGGGGACGTCGGGGGATGAGAGCAGGTCGTTCCGCGGGTAGCCCTCCACCCAGATCGGGCCGTCCATCGCGTAGGCGGAGCGGAAGATCTCGGCGCTGTAGCCGTTCTGGGCGAGCAGGGCGTCCCAGCGCCGCCTCTCGAGCACGATGGCGGCGCGGGTGCGCGCCCAGGAGACGCGGCCCAGCAGCCCGCTCGGCCGCGGCCGGTCGAGGGCGAGGCGCTTGAGCATGGTGCCGTGCCAGGTCTGCAGCACCCGCTGGTGCGCCCGGCGGCGGAAGCGCTTGCGCAGCCAGTCGTTGACGACGAGCACCCGCGCCGAGGCGCGCACCCGCCACCAGTCGCGACTGCCCTCCACGATCGGCACCGCCCCCTCCGGCACCGGGATGGAGCGGTCCACGACGCTCCAGTACCGGGTGATGTCGGGCCGCAGCCGCGCCAGGGCCCGATCGATGCCGAGCGGGTTGTCCGTGGCGGACTGGCTGTAGAAGCTCTCGAAGAACACCGCGTCCTCGGGAATGCCGCGCACGTCGCGGTACTCCTCCTCGAGCGCGCGCTGCGCGTTCGGGCCCGCCTCGTCCGGCGCGAGCGGGGCGCTGATCCGCACCCGGAAGCCGCCGGCCACGGGACGGGCGGCGGCGTGCAGGTCGTGCTCCTCGGCCACGCTCGCCGTGGGGCGGTCGAGGTCCATCCGGGAGGTGACGCCCTCGCCCGTCTCCACGAGCAGCCGGTAGTCGCCGCTCGGCAGGGGCGCGGGCGCGGAGCCCCACCGCGCCTGGCGCAGGGGGATCCGGCCGTGGAGCAGGCCGTACTGCTCGTCCCGGCGCAGCTCGGCGCGCACCCGCGCCCGATCGCCGTCGAGCACGACCCCGGTCACGTCCCGGCCGCGCGGGTCGATGGCGAAGAGGAGCTCGAGCTCGTCGCCCCGGCCCTCGCCGGTGCCGAGCTCCGGGTCGACGAGCAGCGGGCGGGAGCGCAGCCGCGCCGGGGCCGGCTCGGCGTACTGCTCCCCGCGGGCCGCGGCCAGGCGCCACAGCACCTCGTTGAACAGCCGGCCGGCCGCGCCGCCGCCGACCGGGTCCACGTGCTCGTCGCGCAGCCATCGCGCGTGGGCCAGCGCGGCGCGGGACTCGGGTGAGAGGGGATCGACGAGGCGGTCGAGCTGCTCGAGCACCTGCGCCCAGCCGCTGAGGCCGCGGCCCCCGCTGAACTCGCGGTAGCCGCCGTAGAGGCCGCGCCGCTTGGCGTAGTCCTCCACATCGGGCGCGAGGAACACCGTGGGGCGCTCCATCAGCGAGAAGTCGAAGGCCACCGACGAGTAGTCGGTGACGAGCACGTCGATCGCCGGCAGCGCGGGGGTGAGGTCGCGCAGCAGCCGAGGCGGCAGCTCCCGGATCTGAGCCGACCGCGCGGGACCGGCCGCGTAGTCGCCCGCGCCGAGCGGATGCGCCCGCAGCAGCAGCACCGCGTCGTTGCGCTCGGCCCAGGCCGCGATCGCGTCCCACTCCTCGTCGGTGGGGGCGCCGGGGTCGGGGCGGCCGTCGCGCCAGGTGGGGGCGTAGAGCACGACGCGGGAGAAGGGCGGCAGCGGCCCGATCGCCTCCTCGATCCGCGCCCGGGCCGCGGCGGTGCGGCCGGGCTCGGCCTCGAACAGCACGTCGTCGCGGGGGTCGCCGGTGACGGCCACCCGGTCGTCGGAGATGCCGAAGGCGCTCATGATCCGGTCGGCGACCAGGGCCGAGGCCACGGGGAACAGGCCGATCCGCCGCCCCGCCCTCCGATAGGCCTCCGCCATCACCTGGCGCACCCGCGCGTGGTCGGGAAGGGGGCCGAGCCGCAGCGCCTCGGGGGAGTCGAGGTGGAGCCGCTTGAGCGGGATGCCGTGCCAGAGCTGCACCACCAGGGCGTTGCCGACGCCGAAGCGGTTGACGTCGCCGAATCCGTGGGTGACGAAGGCCACGCGGGCGCGCAGCGTGGCCCACAGGCCGCGCGGGCTGTGGCGCAGTCGCGTCCGCAGTCCCAGCGCCCGGGCCTGGCGCGCCTCGGCGCGGCCGCCGGCCAGCCAGACGAGCCGGTGCCTGGGCCCGAGTCGTGCCCGGGCCATCCGGTACATCGGCAGCGCCCCCTCGCCGGGGCCGGTGCCGGAGCCGAAGACCCACACCCGGTCGCTGCGGGGCACGAGCAGCGCGGCCACGGCGCCGAGACCGTACAGCGGCAGCCGGAGCACTTTGCCGGCGTTCCCGGCCGCGAAGGTGAAGCGCGCCATCGGTCCTGATTGTGGCATGCGGGATAAGGTCGAGAGTGTCGATCCTCCGCGACGTGAAGGCGCTGCGCCGCGTCGTGCGCAACGCCATTCGCTCCCGCCGCAGTCGCGCCGAGATCGCCGCTCGGCTCGAGGACGGCCGCTACGCGCCGCCCGCGCCCGGCAGCGTGCGCGTCGCCGTCTACTTCGCCGACACGCGCGTGAACCTCTACCAGATCCGGCAGTGGATCGCCCCGCTGGTCGCGCTGAACGAGCGACATCCAGTCGCGATCGTCACCCGCACCCCCGGGGCGACGCTGAGCCTGCTGGACGAGGCGCCGCTGCCGGTGGCGTACTGCCGCACGGTGACCGAGCTCGAGGCCTTCGCCGAGGCGCAGCCGATCCGGCTGGTGCTCTACGTGAACCAGAACATGCGCAACTTCCAGATGATGCGCTACGGCCGGATGTGGCACGTCTTCGTCAACCACGGCGAGTCCGACAAGATGTACATGGTCTCCAACCAGCACAAGGCCTACGACTACGCCTTCGTGGCCGGCGACGCGGCGATCGAGCGGCTGAGCCGCCGGCTGTGGGACTTCGATCCGGCCGAGAAGCTCATCCCGATCGGCCGGCCGCAGGCCGACCACTTCGCGGGCGAGGTGCCGTATCCGAGGGACGGGCGCACCGTCGTGCTCTACGCCCCGACCTGGGAGGGCGACCGCCCCGCCGCCTCCTACGGCTCGATCGCGAGCCACGGGGAGGCGCTCGCCGCCGCCGTGCTGGCCTCGCCCGCGCACCGCCTCGTCTACCGGCCCCACCCCCGCAGCGGAGTGGTGTCGCGCGACTACAGGGCCGCGCATCTGCGGATCGTCGAGGCGATCGCGCGGGCGAACGCGGCCGATCCCGCCGCCCATCACGTCTACGACGACGGCCCCGCTCTCGGCTGGCAGCTGGCGGACGCCGATGTCGCCGTGACCGACATCTCCGCCATGGTCTACGACCGGCTCGCCACGGGCCGGCCGATCGTCGTCGCCCGCCCGGTCTCCCCCGAGGCGGAGGTCGACGAGTCCGGCTTCCTCGGCGCCTGCGAGTGGCTGACCGCCTCCGATGCCTCCGCCGTGCTCGAGGTGGTGGAGAGGATGCTGCACGATCCCGAGGCGATCGAGCGCAACCGCTACTGGGCCCATCGCCACTTCGGCGACACCGGCCCGGGGGCGGCCACCGCGCGCTTCCACGCCGCCGTCGACCGGCTCTCGGCGGAGTGGGAGCGGCACGCCGCCCTGCACGCGGGCGACCCGCGCGTGCACGAGCACGACCCCTTCGACGAGGACGAGGACGACGAGGACGGCCTGCCCCGCGACGGGCAGGACGACTAGCCGGGCGGCCCGCCCGCTCAGAAGCTGATCCGCCACAGGTAGCCCTCTCCGTTCGGCCGCGACCAGCGCACGACCACGGCGGTGGCACGGGCCAGGTCGTCGCCCAGGACGCGCAGCTCGGCCCGGGCGCCGGGCCGGAGGGAGCCTGCCGGGCGCGCCGCCATCACGCCCGGCCCGTCGAGCAGGAAGACCACTCCGGTCAGCGTCTCGTCGCTGCGGTTGACGAGGCGCAGCCGCCCGCGGCCGAGCCGCTCGAGGCGGAACGGGACGGGGTAGGCGAGCGCGGGGAGGGCCATGGCCGCACGCTACGGAGCGCCTCCGACGCCGCGCCCGCCCGCCGGGGAGCCCTGCGACGGCCCCGCCCTGGGGACGAGAGGAGCGGCGGCCTCAGGCCGCAGGAGGGCGCGGGTCCGCGGGCGCCTCGAGCGGCGGCGTCGGCCTCTCGCGCAGGGCCTTCGGGCGCCGCTGCTCGAGCCGGCGGCGCACCACGGGCAGCGGGATGACCGGCAGGGGGATCCTGCGCCGTCCGGCCCGCAGCAGCAACGGGGGACGCGGCTCGCGCGGGGCGCGGGCGTAGGCGTCGAGATCGGGGGAGAAGGTCTCCGGCACGGGGCCGAAGGCCGTGCGTGCCGAGGCGAGCACCCGTCGTCCGAGGATGTGGTTGCCGGTGCCGCCGATCACCGCGCCGACGCCGAAGGGGATCGCGCGCCCGAGCGCCGACCCGCCCTGGGTCACCGCGAAGCGCTTGAGGAAGGCCTGCTTCAGCCGATCCGCCACGAGACCGACCGTCGGGCCCGGGAGGCTCTTGGCCACGAGCTCGCCCCAGTAGAGATTGCGGCTCGCGCCGCGGCCCGCGGCCTGGGCCACCAGCTGCTCCAGCAGCTCGCGGCCGCCGTTGCCGAGGATCATCGTCATCACCAGGGTGCGGGCGCGGTCGGGGTCGTCCACCGCGATCCCGTGCAGCTCCGCCACCGACTGCGTGAACAGCGCGGTCGCCTCCATGAAGCCGACCGTCTCGACGCCGGAGAGGGCGATCGAGGCGCCCGTGCCCACCGAGGGGAACGATGCTGCGGCGCCGACCGCCGCTCCTCCCGTGGTGACCGCGGCGAGGTAGCGCCGCTCGACGATGCGGAGCAACTCCGCGGGCGACGCCTCCGGCCGCGAGCGGCGGAGCTGCCGCAGCTGGGCGAGCACGACGGGCCGCTGCACCGCGAGCACGCGGTCGACGCCGCGCATCAGCCGCGGCGTGCCGGGCACGGCGGGGGTGTCGCTCATGCCGCTACCGTACGGCTCCGGCCCTGGGAATTCAGCCCCTCGGGACGGCTCAGACGTAGAGGTTCGCGCGCTCGAGGTCCTCGGCGAAGTCGATCTCCACCGCGTAGAGGTCGCTGATGTCGATGGGCTCGACGCGGATGCCGTCCTGCTCGATCGCGAGCTCCAGCCCGCGCTCGAAGTAGTCCTGGTCGCCCACCCGGCGCAGCTGCCGCACCAGCGCGGCCCTGTCGCGGCCGGAGACGTAGTTGATGCCGACCGCCTCGCCGAGGCCGCCCTCGACGGTCTTCGACAGCTGGTGGATGAAGCCCTCGGCGTCGACGGTGTACTTGACCTCCTCGTCGGAGACCTTCGCGGTGTTGACGCTCACGAAGCTGCGGTCGTCGGACACCATGCCGCGGGCGCGGACGAGCGCCTCGGGGTCGAAGACGACATCGCCGTTCATCCACAGCACGCCGCCGTCGCGGGTGGCCTGCAGGGCGCGCAGCAGGCTCTTGGAGGTGTTGGTCTGGTCGTACTGCTCGTTGTAGACGTAGTCGGCGTCGGGGAAGGCCTCGATGATGTGCTCGAGCTTGTAGCCGACGACCACGGTCACCCGGGCCCTGGGCCCGAAGGCGGCGCGGATGTTGTCGAACTGCTGCTGCATGATCGTGCGGCCGTCGCTCAGCTCGGTCAGCGGCTTGGGCAGGCTGCGCCCGAGGCGGGACCCCATCCCCGCGGCGAGGATGACGATCTGCGGGGGTCGGATGGTGTCGGTCACGGATTGGTCCTCCTGATCTGAGGGGCCGCCGGTGCGATGATCCACGGGTTCGTGAATTCACCGGATGTTCACCGGGGCTGAGTGGTGCAGGACACTCCGTTGTGATCCATCGACCATCGTAGGAAGCTCTTGCCGCATGGTCACGGAGGGACGACTCTTCGTTCTCCGATCGTGACCTGGGTGTTTCCGGATCGTGACCGGCCCTCGGAGCGGCCGGGAGCGGTCAGCATGGCTTGCTAGCGTGGTGCCGTGCAGAGCGACTCCGAGGGACCCCGCGCTCCTCGGCAGGGGGCGTCGAGCCGTCCGTCCGCGCCGCGCGCCGGCGCCCGCCGCCCCCCGGGGACCTCTCCGGCCGGAGGCGCCGTGGCCGAGACGCCGGAGCAGCCTCAGGCCCCGTCCGGGTCGGCCGAGCAGGCCTCCGAGAAGCCGGCCGCGACGAAGCGCCCGGCATCGAAGCGTCCCGCCGCGTCCCGTGCGGGCGGTGCCGAGGCCTCCGCGGCCCCGTCGGGGAAGACCGCTCCCAAGCCGGTCTCGCGTCCCGCCCGCAAGCCGGCCCGCAGCACGGGCACCGCCGCCGGCACGTCCGTCGTGCCCAAGACCGCGGCGCGTCCGCCCGCGTCCCGCCCTGCGGGCCGGGCCGTCAAGGCCCCGGTCAGGGCGTCCGGCCCGGCCGCCGTCGCCGTCAAGGGGCTCACCAAGCTCTTCGCCGGCCGCGCGGTCGTCGACGCCATCGACCTCGAGGTGCCGGCCGGCTCCTTCTACGGCTTCGTCGGCCCCAACGGCGCCGGCAAGACCACCACCCTCGCCATGGTGACCGGCATGCTCCGCCCCGACTCCGGCGAGGTGCTGCTCGGCGGGGTCGACGTGTGGCGCAACCCCTCCGCGGCCAAGCGCAATCTCGGGGTGCTGCCCGACCGGCTCCGGCTCTTCGACCGGCTCACCGGAGTCGAGTTCCTCCACCACGCGGGCGCGCTGCGCGGTCTCGACCGCGATCTCGTGATCAGCCGCATCGCCGACCTCGCGGTCGCCTTCGGCATCGAGCACTCGCTCGACCGCTTCGTCGCCGACTACTCGGCGGGGATGGTCAAGAAGGTCGCGATCGCGGCCGCCATGATCCACTCGCCCAAGGTGCTCGTGCTCGACGAGCCCTTCGAGTCGGTGGATCCGGTGTCGTCGGCGGTCATCACGCGCATCCTCGAGGACTTCGTGGAGGCGGGCGGCACGGTGCTCCTGTCGAGCCACAGCATGGAGCTGATCGAGCGGGTCTGCGACTCGGTGGCGATCATCGTCGACGGCCGGCT
>Ga0164243_10013868_pt1 | contig 11288 bp, 10 predicted proteins | sample OricompcompostOP_FD_108781 | JGI IMG/M metagenome (GOLD analysis project Ga0164243, IMG submission 108781) | Organic Plus compost microbial communities from Emeryville, California, USA - Original compost - Organic plus compost (OP) | ecosystem: Engineered > Solid waste > Mixed feedstock >... | reverse complement strand
CGTAATCGCAATCATACCGGCATTATCCGTACAGTACTCAAATTTGGGAATGAACGTCCGCCAGTGATGCTGCTGCCCATACTCCTCCAACGCCGCGCGCAGGCCGCTGTTGGCGCTCACGCCGCCGGCAATGGCCACATCCCGCACGCCGGTTTCCTCCGCTGCCTTCACCAGCTTGTTCAGCAAAATACTGATGATGCGGTGTTGAATGGAGGCGCAGATGTCGGCCAGGTTGTTTTGAATGAAATCAGGATCCTGTTGCTGGTTTTCCTGTAAAAAATAAAGGATGGAAGTTTTCAGGCCGCTGAAGCTGAAATTCAGCCCCGGGATGCGCGGCTCCGGGAATTTAAAGCGATGGGGATTACCCTCTTTCGCGTATTTATCGATCAGCGGACCACCGGGATACGGCAGGCCGAGTAATTTGGCGCTCTTATCAAAAGCCTCGCCGGCAGCGTCGTCCAGCGTTTCGCCAATCACCCGCATATTCAGCGGACTCTCACACAGCACAATCTGCGTGTGGCCACCGGAAACGGTCAGGCAAAGGAATGGGAAATCAGGCTTAGGATCATCAATGAAATTGGCCAGTACGTGGGCCTGCATATGATGCACGCCTATCAGCGGTATGTTCAGCGCCATAGCCATGGATTTGGCAAAGCAGGTACCTACCAGCAGGGACCCTATCAGCCCCGGCGACTGCGTAAATGCAATGGCGCTCAGCTCTTCCTTCTTAACACCCGCCATCTGCAACGCTACGTCTACTACAGGAATAATGTTTTCCTGGTGGGCGCGACTCGCCAGCTCCGGCACCACGCCCCCGTATTCTTCATGTACTTTCTGATTGGCAATGCGATTGGATAACACCTTCCCGTCCACTATCACTGCCGCCCCGGTATCATCGCAAGATGATTCTATTGCTAATATTTTCACTGACATAAGCGGCAAAATTACAAATTAATTGCTTCTTATCGCCACCACCGGATCCAGGTTGCTCGCGCTATACGCCGGGATAAACCCTGAAATAACCCCTACCCCTGCGCTCAGGCTCAATCCGAATATAATATTCCCCAGGGACATGTATAACTGGAACGTGCTCACGGCCGAAATAATCGTTGCCAGTATGAATACCAGCAGCAAGCCGATCAGCCCCCCGATCAGGCACAGTACCACCGCCTCCAGCAGGAACTCCGCCAGGATCACCTGCCGCTTGGCGCCTATCGCCTTTTTCAGGCCAATGATATTGGTGCGCTCCTTCACCGTCACAAACATGATGTTGGCAATCCCGAAACCGCCCACCAGCAAAGCAAAGCCCGCAATCAGGATACCACCGGCGTTAATGGCGGAGAATATGGAGTTCAGGTTTTCGTTGGCAGAAGTAATTTCATTCAAGGCAAAATCGTCTTCCTCCGTTGGGCGAAGGCGGTGCGCAGCGCGCATCACAGAACGGATTTCGTCCTTCAGCTGATCCAGGGATACGTTGGGTTTCGCTTTAACCAGCATATACGGACTACCATTGCGGCGCTCGTCCACCAGGGTACGGCCGAATTTATACGGGATGATAATGGCATTGTCGTAATTCGGCCCGCCGATCATACTCTCCCCTTTCTTCTTCATCACACCCACTACTTTCACATCCCGGCCCATCAGCTTCACCGTCTTGCCCACTGCCGCCTCTGCAGCGCCAAAGAGCCCTTCCCAGATGGTAGCGCCCAGGATGCCCACCGGCGTGCCGCTGTTGCTCTCCGAATTGGCGAAATAACGCCCATCAATGATCGCCAGTTGCTGAATCTGGTTGAAGTCGTGCGTAACGGCCATCATTGTCACGCCGTCCATGTAATCGTCCCCCAGCTCCAGCCGCCGGCCGCTCACATCAAAGTCGAACGATACAAAGCTGGCGCCCTGCACCTTTTCCTGTATCAGCCGCAGTTCTTTATACTCCGGCTCCGGGCGGTTCATGTATTTCCACCAGGGATACTCTCCCCCGCCGCCCCAGGGCCACTTCTGCACGTAAATAACATCGTCGCCCAGTTCGCTCAAACTGTTACGCACATTGCGTTCCAGGCTGCTGGTAAGGGTAAACACAGAGATAATACAGAATATACCGATAGTTATACCTAACAGCGAGAGGAAAGTACGCAGCTTGTTCACCCGCAATTCCTGCACGGCCATTTTTAAACTATTCCATAAAATTTTCAGGGTAGCAATCATATTTCAAATTTAGTGGATTTATTTGCAGATTACCACCCGGTAAACACTAAATATAGCCGGATAAAAAATTTAGTTACCTTTGCTGCCATTTTTCGGACATAAATATGAAGTACGCTAACGAGATTAATAAAAGAAAATCCTTCGCCATCATCGCCCACCCGGATGCCGGTAAGACCACGCTGACAGAGAAATTCCTCCTGTTCGGCGGGGCTATCCAGACGGCCGGCGCGGTGAAATCCAATAAAATCAAGAAACATACTACCTCCGACTTCATGGAGATAGAAAGGCAGAGGGGTATCTCGGTGGCCACGTCTGTTATGACCTTTGAATACCGCGACGTACTGGTGAACCTCCTGGATACGCCAGGTCACAAGGACTTCGCGGAAGATACCTACCGCACCCTCACCGCAGTAGACAGCGTGGTGCTGGTTATCGACTGCGTTAAAGGGGTGGAAACCCAGACGGAAGCCCTCATGGAAGTATGCCGCATGCGCGATACGCCCGTGATCATCTACGTCAACAAAATGGACCGCGACGGTAAAAACCCCTTCGACCTGCTGGACGAACTGGAAGAAAAACTTTCCATCCGGGTACGCCCGCTCAGCTGGCCTATTAACATGGGTAAGGATTTCAAAGGGGTGTATAACCTTTACAATAAAAGCCTGGTAAACTTCCTGCCGAATAAAAAAGCTACGGACGATGATGTGGTAGCCCTGGCCGACCTGAGCGACCGCTACGTGGACGAGCATTTCAACGAGAAAGATGCCGCACAGCTCCGCAACGATGTGGAACTGATCGAAGGCGTTTACGATCCGTTCGATAAAGAGGCTTACCTGCAAGGCAAGCTGGCGCCGGTTTTCTTCGGCTCCGCGGTGAACAACTTCGGGGTGAAGGACCTCCTGGATACCTTCGTGGAAATTGCCCCCGCTCCCCGCAACCGCGAGAGCAGCACCCGCGAGATCGATGTGAACGAGGATAAATTCAGTGGCTTCATCTTTAAGATCCACGCCAACCTGGATCCCCGCCACCGCGACCGTATCGCCTTTCTCCGCGTTTGCTCCGGTAAATTTGAAAGGAATAAATTCTATAAACACGTACGCCTCGATAAGGATGTGCGTTTCAGCAACCCTTACAGCTTCCTCGCCCGCGAAAAGAACGTGGTAGACGACGCCTACCCTGGCGACGTAGTGGGCCTGTTCGATACCGGCAACTTCAAAATCGGCGATACCCTCACCGAAGGGGAAAAATTCTTCTTTACCGGCATCCCCAGCTTCTCTCCGGAGCTGTTCAAGGAGCTGGTGAACAAGGATCCGATGAAGACCAAACAACTGGAAAAAGGTATCCGCCAGCTGACAGACGAAGGTGTGGCCCAGCTGTTTACCCAGCATGGCGGTAACCGCAAAATCATCGGTTGCGTGGGCGACCTGCAATTTGAAGTTATCCAGTACCGCCTCCTGCAGGAGTACGGCGCTGCCTGCCAGTTCAACACCCTGCCTTACTTCAAAGCCTGCTGGATCACCGGCCCTAAAAACAAAATCGAGGATTTCATCCGCTTCAAGTCCTCCAACATCGTGGAAGACAAGGACGGGCACCTGGTGTACCTCGCGGAATCCGAATGGTACCTGAACACGGAAAGGGCTAACAATCCGGATATCCAGTTCAACTTCAGTTCCGAAATACACAAATAATACAAAGGAATTCATACAAGAAAAGCGAAGTCATATCCTGACTTCGCTTTTCTTTTTATGGGGGAGATATTATTTATTGTATTTAAAAATGTATTCCTCCACCGTCCCGTCCCGCGTGCCCTGCACCCTTGCTTCCAAAACGGTCGGCGTTGAAAACCGGTACGTTACCTTCTGGGGAAAATCGTTTTGCAGGTCTTCTGCCACAAAGCCGATCGGCTTGAGTACCCTTACTTTCAGCTTCAGCGGCGCCAGCGTTTCATGGCCGGTATAAACGGGCATAAAGTAAATGGCATCTCCCTGCTTCACCAGGTTGATGGATTGCTGCAGGGAACTATCGCCTTCGGCTACACGCCAGGTGCGGCCGTACCAGGTGGAATCATTGACCTGCTGCCATTGCTCCACCACGGAGCCTTTACGGGTATTCATCACCCAGGTGCCCTGCAATTTTTTCAGGTAAGGAAAGTCCTTCACGCTCGCCTGCGCGCTGGCCGCCTGCCCCGCGCCTGCCATCGCCATAAATAACACCGTTAGCCGGATATATGAGAAAAGTGATTTGTCTTGCATATGCTTAAGGATAGGTACAAATGTAACCATCCCCGGCAGGAATAAAAAATGCCACCCGTTTATGGCGGGTGGCATTTCAATGTTTCATCTTTCAGTTATCAATTAACGATGGTAACTCCTGCATGGAAAACCGCTCTGGGTCGAGGTGCAGGCACTGGTACCGGCACAACTGCCACTGGCGGCGGCGGAGGCACTGGTACATAATAAGCTGGCCGGTAGTATCTCGGCCTGTCATAAATCACTACACGGCGTGGTCCGCAATCATCATAACGGCGGTAGTCGCAGTGGCGGCGGTCATACCTCTCGTATGATTTGTAATGACCGTAACCATGACCCCTGCCGTGGCCTCGTTGCGCATAGGTGGTGAGTACAGCTCCACCCATCAACACTGTCAGAAGGATTAGTTTTTTCATTTTTTTGGTTTTTAGTTCAAGATTGGCTGGTACAAATTATTACCGGTGTTAATCAGGCGCTGTGCTTTGTTTCATTCATCCTGCCGGCGGCATATACTCCGTTGGAATTGATCATGACAGCGTTGGCGTATCGATAATGATTGTGTTTATGAATATATGAAAATGGTTTTGGCGGCTTTGGTGGTTTCGGTGGGCGCGGAGGGCGCGGTGGTACGTGATGGTGTACCGGTGGCTTTGGCGGCGCCGGTGGCCGGTGTGCCGGATGAGGCGGCCTTGGAGGCCGTGGCGGCAACGGCGGCGGCGGTAAATGCTTTGGAGCCGGTGGCCTTGGTGGCGGTGGTGGCAATTGAGCGCTGCTCGTGTTTATTGTGCCGGCCATCACCATCATTGCTGCTAAGGCGAATATCTTTTTCATGGCACATGGTTTTTGGTGATTAAGACAGGTGGTTGCGCACCAACTTACTACTTCCGTTTGAATCTTACTCCTCTCCGCGATTCGTATTTTTTCCACCTGGTGTAAGCTGGTGGCTGCATTTTTACCTGTTTAAACAGATAAATTCAACATCTGTGCCAAAAAAAATCCTCCGCAGCCCGGGCGGAGGATTGAAAGGTATATTTGGACTTTATTGGGGACGGAAATCAGGGAATATCCCGCCCAAACGCCGTGCCAGTGTAGTTCTTGATTAGAAGCGCGGACAACGGGTCGCATTCACCCTGCCCCACGGATTACCGCCATTGCCCAGGCGGTAGGTAATGGTAAAACCAGTAAAGCCGTACCAGTCCTTATACTTGTCGGAGCCTCTCTTGGCGCCATCTACCGGGTAAGTGCCCGGCGTGAATTTACCCGCTTCATCGCCACGGTAGGCCATATCCACGGAAGCCTGCCCGCGGTAAGCCAGCAGCGTGTTCTGATCTACGTAGGTCTTGCTCACATCGTCCAGGTAGTCCGTTATCGTTGGGCGGAAGCCTACTTCAAAGCCCAGCGTCCAGCGGTCGCTCAGCAACGCCTTGAAACCAACGCCGAACGGAATGGAAACGGTGAACATATCATATGGGAGGCGATCCGGGTATTGCGGTAAGCCCTGCCCTTCCGTACCGAGGCGGCGCAGGCGCACCCAGTTGCCTGACTGGTCTTTGGCCTGCGGGTCAAAGCCAAAACCGGCAATACCTGCAAACACATAAGGCGTAAAACCTTTTTCGTCTATATCCAGGAAGTTTAATTCTCCAATGAGCGCAAATTCGATAATGCGACTGCGGAAGCTGAGGTTACGCGCCACAAGTGCCGAGTTGGCATTCGTGCTGTCCGCCCCTGCCGCCACGCCATACGTAATGGCGCCCCGGAGAGAAAAATAACGATTGAAATCTTTTCTGACTAAAATGCCCAACGCCGGGCGGGTGTACTTCAGGTCTACCTTCTTTTCCACGAGATCTCCACTGTAATTGCTGATTCCCAGAAATGCGCCGACGTGCCAGTCCTGCGCCATGCTGAAAAATGGGATTGCCAAGAATAACAATAGTATTCCGGTAGATTTTTTGATTTTCAAGGTGTCAGTTTTTAAGAGGTTAGTCCGGTATAAATGAATAATCTATATAACGCAATTTGCGCTCGTTTTATTTGCTGCACAAGTATGAATCGTGTAGCTATCCACGTTACGCCGAACAAATATTAATATTTAAAATGTAAAAATAAACTAATAATACAATTCCTCCATAAAGAAATCCGTTAACATCTGATATAAGCCCAACCTTCCTGTTGCCGCTCCACCAAATGCCCCACTCCCGCCGGCACTATCTTTACAAATGGCAATAACTGCGATTCCGTTACCTGGTGACTGTTCATCGTATTCCTGCAAATCAGCCACTCCACCTTATCATGCGCCAGCTCCCGCACCCCGGCCTCCGTTTCCGCCCCGCCGGTCAGCAATGGCCAGGCCCCTCCATGCACCACTACTTCCACCCTGGGCGCTATCCCCTTGCCGGCCGCATATCGCAACAGGTTACGGACCTGCCCCAACATCGCACGATGCGCCTCCTCTTCCGCTGATGTAATCTGAAATACAACTTGCATATTGTAAATATAACAATACCAATCAAATATGAAATAAATAAATATTTCAATTTTTAAAAAAAATGGAAAGCGCTACCTGCTTAACAGCAGTAACGGCCGAGAGATTGTATCTGGAAGGAAGAAAATGGATCGGGGGAATAAAAACAGTAAGGGACTCACAACTCTTTTCGCGCCTGCCTCAATTCAAACAACGTAGCATCCAGCTGCGCCTGCAGCGCACGGCACTTCTCCGTCGCTTCGTTTATGCGATGCCGGTAGGTCGCCTCCTTTATTTCCGACTGCAATAAACTGACGTTGGCTACCTGTAATTGCCTGCCCAGCTTACCCAACATCAGCCAGCCTAAATATACCAGGGAGCAAAGCACCACCACCAGCATACCAATGGCCAGCAACAGGGACACGCTGACGCCCGCCGGCATCGTTATCCTGCCCATGGCAAAGGCGTTGCGGCAGGCGCAACCCCAAAACAGGATTGATAGGACAAATACCTTAATGGAGTTAAGAAAACGAACTGGCGCACGCATACAACGCGCCGCCATAAATACCTTGTTGCGATTGCTTGTGGCTTCCATGACAATCAGAAATGACAGGTTATTTTTCAGGCTACCCTTCAATAAATAGGACCAGGATGTACCGAAGTGGTTGCTCCCCTAAAAATATCCATTCTCCGGCAATTCCATTTGTCCATTTCAGCTTTTTTTAAGCGAGATTGAAAAAATATTTTCCCCGCCAGCGCAGGGATTAAGCGGAAATTCATTGATAATCAATTTGATCATCATATGATCAAAATAATAATTAGAATAAAAAAATATTTTGTCTAAATTGTACTATTCATGTACACAATAGGACCAGATTGTACCAGTAATCCCGTGAAATAACCTTAAAAGGTTGCTATGAAAAAGACATCCACTCAAACAAAAGAGCAACTGGAAGCGCTTGCACTACAAGGCCTGTGCTTCGCCGATGACAACGTAGGAGAACCATTCAGTATTAAAGAAGTATCGGAGCGGCTGGGCATGTCCTACTCCTATTTTTACCACACCTTCGTATCTGTAATAGGAGAACCTTTCTGGCATTATGTGAAAAGACACCGGCTCGAACTGGCGGCAGGGCTGCTCCGGCACAGCGGCTATAATATCAATGAGATCAGCGAACTGTGTGGCTACGCCACCACCGCGGCACTCAGCAAAGCTTTCAAGCAACACTTCCGGGAAAGCCCCATGCAGTTCCGCAAAATACAGGTGCTGCCCAATGAAAAGCGCACGCTCGACATCGCAGTAACCATCACCCACAGCGGCGGAGATACCCCCCTGAGCAGCTTTTTCAATATAGAACGTTGCGAAAAAGTTACCATCCCGGACACGGTCCTCTACTACTCCCTCATCTCCCGCGGGCAAAACCCCGTCGCGGAAATGGTGGCCCAAATGACCCACTTCCTCGGGTTGTTCCATAAAATGCAAACGCTGTACGATATCCCCAACAGCCGCATCATCACCGGCACGCTGGATTCCGTACCGGTTACGGACTATGAAAAACTAAGCATGTACGCAGGCATCGCCATCCCGGCCAGCGACCTCAAAACGCGCATCCAGCTGGAAGGCCATTACCATTACCTGCTCAAAAAACGCATCCAGGGCGGCACCTACCTCCGCTTACCGCTGCCGATAGATTGGGCCACCGCCGGCATTCCCATGTACGAATTCATCAGCCGCAATTGCAAGGAAGGGATATTCAAAATGAGCGGTAATCATTTCTTCATATCCCTTTCCTTTGCCAACTATTGCGAAATCTTTATTCCTACTTTAAGGAAGCATTACTAAATCATCTTGCTGCCACAGGAAATATTGCCTTAAAGCAATTGGTAGCCGTATTGTTCGCCGGCGTTTCCCCTGCTTTCGGCTGCTTCACGCCATAGAACTCATCCAGGAAGGAACCTGCATCCGACCATACGGTTTGCATCATGCCCTGGAAACGCGGCTTCATCTCCGCCGTGGCAGCACTGCGGTAATCGTACATGTCCTTCAGCTGCGCCGTCGCATTGTTCGGCATCCGCCACGGACAAGTGATTACGCTCAATCCTTTCATGGCAAAATAGACCGGCGTTTTATCCGGACGCTCATAATGCCAGTCGCACACCATGATGTCCTTCGGCACCAGGTCCACCGCGCGGTGCGTGTTGTTCATGCTGCCTTCCCACATACCAATGCCGGTGGTCTTACCGTCGATCAGCCTGTCGCCCCAAATCCACAGCTGGCGGCCTTTTTCAGCCAGGTGATTGCGTATCTTCCATACCTCGCCGGCGTAGAGCTCCGCTTTATCCCGGCCACCGCAACGGGGGCACTTCTCCTCCCCGATGTAAAACACCTCGTCCATCCCCGCATGAAACGCATTCGTTTCAAAGGCATCGCATACCTCATCCACCAGCTCAAACACCACCTTGTGCACGCCCGGGTGCAGCGGGCAATAGCTTTTGCAATACAGCCCGTCCGCATTCGGCCAGGCGTACTTTTCCGGCATCTTCACCCAGGGCGTTTCGTCGAAGTCCGGATACACCCGCAACAGGTTGGATAGCTGCCCCGCCCAGGACTGATGCCCCAGCAGGTTGATCTGCGGGATCAGCCGGATCTGGTGCTGCCGGCAGGCTGCTACCAGCTGCTTTACCTGCGCGTTGCTCAGCGCATCCCTGTCCCGCAACTCCGGATGCGAAACATACTGGTAGTTGAAATCCACCCGCAGCACCAGCGTGTTAATGTGCCGGGGCGCCAGCTCCTCGTTGATAAATTTGATAAATGATGCCAACCTTCCCGTGGTTGGCGCCGCAATACAGAAGCCTCTTACAGGCAGGGAGTCAATACTGTCCGTGGTTTTCGTTTGTGCAGATCCGTTCAGTACAAATAGTAATAAGATAAAGGCTGATAAACTTTTCATGTAAAAAAGGGTTTTATTCACGTAGCGCACAAAATAGGAATTGAAAGTTTCATTCCTATGCCGTTCGCGGAATTGCTAATTTCTTAATGCAAAAGATGTTGATTTTTAATATATTTGAATAAATACTATTCTGCATGAACGAGTTAAAACTGCCCTTTTACGCTAAGCTGGCCTTTACGTTATTATCGCTGGTACTCATTGTCATGATAGCGCGGACAGGGAGCGAAATCATCATACCGTTATTGTTTGCGCTCCTGATTTCGATTATGCTGTTGCCCGTAGCCTCGCTCCTGGAGCGCTGGCGCTTTCCCCGGGGCCTCGCAGCCTTCACTTCCCTGCTGTTGTTCATCATCTTCCTCCTGGTCATCATCATGGTGCTGACCAAACAAATGCAGGCCTTTATTTCCGACCTCCCCCAGCTGGAAACCAAGCTGATGAACACCGTCAGCTCCCTGCAAAATTGGGTGAACGTGCAGTTCCATATCGACAGCAGCACGCAAATGGACTACCTCGAAAAACTGGCCATGGGCACACTCGGCACCGCCACCAGCTTCGTCAGCTCCACGCTGCTCTCCGTATCGTCCCTGATCATTTTCATCGTATTCGTACTGCTCTATACTTTCTTCATCATGCTGTATCGCAGGCTGCTCGTGAAGTTCCTCGTGGCGCTGTTCGCGGAAAAGCATAAGGAGACCCTGCTGGGCGCAGTAGAACGCACCCGCTCCATCATCAAAAGTTATGTAGGCGGCCTGATGATCGAAATGGTCATTGTTGCCGTACTTAACTGCACCGTGTTTGCCATCCTCGGCATCAAATACGCCGTACTCCTCGGCATGATGGCCGCCATCTTCAACATCATCCCCTACATCGGCATCTTCACGGCGCTGGTGCTCTGCATGGTGGTCACCCTGGCTACGGGCACGCCTATAGGCGCTTTGCAGGTGGGCATCGCCTTATTCCTCATTCACCTGATCGATAGCAACGTGCTGTTCCCAAGCATCGTAGGGCGACAAGTAAAGATCAATGCACTCGTGACCATCATCAGCGTGATTCTCGGCAATATGCTCTGGGGCGTACCGGGTATGTTCCTCGCCATTCCTGTGATTGCCATTGTAAAAATCCTCTGTGAAAGCGTCGATAATCTCCATCCATGGGCTATTTTGTTGGGGGAAGAAGATAAGCCCAAGCAGCTAAAATTTACCCGTCGTATCCTCAAAAAGTAAGATGCCATAAGGGCGGGATCAACCATCCCGCCCTTATAGCAAAAGCGTCTCCTTACCTTAGCTGCGCGCTGCCAACAGTACTCCTGGCCTATTTATTCACCACTCTCCTGTAAGACCAGTAAAACACCACGGGGAAAATAAACAGGTTAAAAAACGTATCCGTAATCAACCCGCCTATCACTACCCTCGCCAGCGGCCT
>Ga0164243_10013867_pt1 | contig 11289 bp, 11 predicted proteins | sample OricompcompostOP_FD_108781 | JGI IMG/M metagenome (GOLD analysis project Ga0164243, IMG submission 108781) | Organic Plus compost microbial communities from Emeryville, California, USA - Original compost - Organic plus compost (OP) | ecosystem: Engineered > Solid waste > Mixed feedstock >... | reverse complement strand
GCCACGATGAACAGCACGTTCGTGGTGTCGATCTGGATGAACTCCTGGTGCGGGTGCTTGCGCCCGCCCTGCGGCGGCACCGAGGCGGTGGTGCCCTCCAGGATCTTCAACAGGGCCTGCTGCACACCCTCGCCGGAGACGTCCCGCGTGATGGACGGGTTCTCCGACTTGCGGGCGATCTTGTCGACCTCGTCGATGTAGATGATGCCCGTCTCGGCGCGTTTGACGTCGTAGTCGGCGGCCTGGATCAGCTTCAGCAGGATGTTCTCGACATCCTCGCCGACGTACCCGGCCTCGGTGAGCGCCGTGGCGTCCGCGATCGCGAACGGCACGTTCAGCATCTTCGCCAGTGTCTGCGCGAGGTAGGTCTTGCCGCAGCCGGTGGGGCCCAGCAGCAGGATGTTCGACTTCGCCAGTTCGACGGGCTCGTCCTTGGAGTCCTTGGGACCGCTCTTGTCGTCGGACTGGATGCGCTTGTAGTGGTTGTACACCGCGACGGCGAGCGTCCGCTTGGCGTCGCCCTGGCCGATGATGTACTGGTCGAGGAACTCGTGGATGTCGAAGGGCTTCGGCAGTTCGTCGAGCTTGACGTCGCCGGCTTCGGCCAGCTCCTCCTCGATGATCTCGTTGCACAGGTCGATGCACTCATCGCAGATGTACACGCCGGGGCCGGCGATGAGCTTCTTCACCTGTTTCTGGCTCTTCCCGCAGAAAGAGCACTTCAGCAGGTCCCCGCCGTCGCCGATCCGTGCCATGACCGTTGACCTGTCCCCTCCGGAGCGCCGGGTGACGCACCTGATCGTGTACCTGCCCTCGCCGCCAAGGCAGCGGAATTCACGCGTTGCCTCTGACGGTACCCGCCTCGCGCGCCCGACGGGAGGACCATCGAGCGATGGGACGCGCCCGGACGACCCTAGTCCCGGAGGCCGGTGCGTGTCCGGGATCGACACGCACCGGCCGGGTCCGGCTCAGTCCGTGGACGCCTTGCGGTACGGCAGCACCTGGTCGATAATGCCGTACTCCAGCGCCTGGTCGGCGGTGAGGATCTTGTCGCGCTCGACGTCCTGCCGGACCTCTTCCTCGCTCTTGCCGGTGTGCTTGGCGAGCGTGGTCTCCATCAGGCGGCGCACCCGCTGGATCTCGTTGGCCTGGATCTCCAGGTCCGACACCTGGCCGTAGGTGCCCTCGGTGGCGGGCTGGTGGATCAGCACGCGCGCGTTGGGCAGCGCGAGCCGCTTGCCCTTGGTGCCGGCCGCGAGCAGCACGGCGGCCGCGGAGGCCGCCTGGCCCAGCACGACGGTCTGGATGTCGGGCCGCACGAACTGCATCGTGTCGTAGATCGCCATCAGCGCGGTGAACGAACCACCGGGCGAGTTGATGTAGATCGTGATGTCGCGGTCCGGGTCCTCGTGCTCGAGGTGCAGCAGCTGCGCCATGATGTCGTTCGCCGACGCGTCGTCGACCTGGACACCCAGCATGATCTGCCGCTCTTCGTAGAGCTTGTTGTACGGGTTGGATTCCTTGATCCCGTAGCTGGTGCGCTCGACGTACGAGGGCAGGATGTACCGGGACTGCGGAAGTTGAAAGTTGCTCATTTCCTTTGTCTCCTTGCGAGCCCGGTCAGCGGCTGCCGTTGGCCGAGGGAAGCTGGTTCTCCCGGGTCAGAACGTGGTCGACGAAGCCGTACTCGCGGGCCTCCTCGGCGGTGAACCAGCGGTCGCGGTCACCGTCGCGGATGATCTGCTCGACGCTCTGGCCGGTCTGCTCGGCCGTGATCCTGGCCAGCTCCTGCTTCCACTTGCCGAAGACCTCGGCCTGGATCGCGATGTCGGAGGCGGTACCGCCGACACCCGCGGAGGGCTGGTGCATCAGGATGCGGGCGTGCGGCAGCGAGTACCGCTTGCCCGGGGTGCCGGAGGACAGCAGGAACTGCCCCATCGAGGCCGCGAGGCCCATCGCGTACGTCGCCACGTCCGGCTCGATGAGCTGCATGGTGTCGTAGATGGCGAAGCCCGCGGTCACCGAGCCGCCCGGCGAGTTGATGTAGAAACGGATGTCGGACTCGGAGTCCTCCGCGGACAGCAGCAACAGCTGCGCGGTGATCCGGTTCGCGACCTCGTCGTTGACCTCGGAGCCGAGTACGACGATGCGTTCCTGGAGCAGCCGCTCGTACACCGAGTCGGTCAGGTTGAGCCCCGCGGTGCTGGTCCGCGCCTCGGGCTTGTGCTGTGTTGTCTCTGCCACGTCTACCGGTCCTATTCCGCAATGCTTGAAGATCTCGTAACCGACCCTAACGAACTCAGGCGGCGCAGAAGTCCTGACACCGCCCGAGTTCGCTGAGAGCTTTACTTTTCGGCCGGAGCCTCCGCCTCGGCGGTGACCTCGGTCTCAGCGGACTCCGCGGTGGCCGTGGCCTGCGCGCCCTCGTCCGCCTCCTCCGAACCGAACAGCTCCTCCAGGTCGACCGCGGCACCGGAGGCGTCGGTCACCGTCGCCTTGCGCACGACGGAGGCGAGCGCCTTGCCGCGCCGCACGTCCGCGAAGATCGCGGACAGCTGGCCGGACTGCTGGGCACGCTGCACGTACTCGTCCGGGCTGATGCCGAAGCGCTGGGCCTGGTAGAGGATCCGCTCGGTGAGCTCGGCGTCGTTGACCTGGGTCTGCTCGGCGTCGGCGATCGAGTCGAGCAGCAGCTGGGTGCGCACCGCCTTCTCCGACTCCTCGCGGACCTCCTCGTTGAACTCGTCGAGGGTCTTGCCCTGGGACTCCAGTACCTTCGCCAGCGCCTCCTCGTTGTGGTCGAGGTCGTGGATCGCGTCGTGCTTGCGGCTCTCCACCTCGGCCTCGAGGACCTTCTCCGGCAGCGGCACCTCGACCTGCTCCAGCAGCTCGTCGAGGATCTTGTCCCGCGCCTGCACGCCCTGCTGGACCTTCTTCATCTTGGCCAGCCGCTCGCGCAGATCGGCCTTGAGCTCGTCGAGCGTGTCGAACTCGCTGGCCAGCTGGGCGAAGTCGTCGTCGGCCTCGGGCAGCTCACGCTCCTTGACCGACTGCACCGTCACCGACACCTCGGCGTCACGGCCCGCGTACTCGCCGGCCACCAGCTGGGTGGTGAAGGTCTTGGTCTCGCCCTCGCCGGCACCGATGATCGCGTCGTCGATGCCGTCGACGAGCTGGCCGGAGCCGATCTCGTAGGACAGGCCGCTGGTCGAGGCCTCCTCGACCTCCTGGCCGTCCACGGTCGCGGCGAGGTCGATCGAGACGAAGTCGCCGTTCTGCGCGGGCCGCTCGACGCCCTTGAGCGTGCCGAACCTGGCGCGCAGCTGGTCGAGCTCGGCGTCGACCTCCTCGTCGGTGACCTCGACGTCGTCCACGCTGACCGACAGGCCCTCGAAGTCGGGCAGTGCGATCTCGGGCCGGATGTCGACCTCGGCGGTGAACTCGAGTACCTCGCGGTCCTCGAGCTTGGTCACCTCGAAGTCGGGCTGGCCGAGCGTGCGCACCTCGCCGGCGCGCACCGCCTCCATGTATTTGGCCGGGATGGCCTCGTTGACGACCTCATCGAGCACCGGCGCGCGGCCGATCCGGCTTTCCAGGACGCGAGCGGGCGCCTTGCCGGGACGGAAACCCGGGATGCGCACCTGCTGGGCGATCTTGCGGTAGGCGCGGTCGAAGTTCGGTTTCAGTTCGTCGAACGGCACCTCGACATTGATCTTGACTCGCGTCGGGCTGAGCTGCTCGACGGTGCTCTTCAACGTGTTCTCCTCGAGCCGTACAGGGTTGGGTGGGCGGGCACGCTTGTGCCCGAAGTCCGAGTCTAGGCCAGCCTCTTGACAGCGCTGGTCCGGGCCTGCTTCAGCCCCTGTGACGAACGCGAAGTTTACATCCGCGCAGGCCACGTCTACCTTGCTTGACGAGCTGGTCCCCCCTTGCCGTAGGAGGCCCCCGGGTGCGCGTTCCCGCGGTGGTGGCCCCCACCCTGCTTGTCTTCGGCGGTTCGCTCGCGCTCGGCGCGGTCGCGGCCTGGCTGGCCGTGGCCGCTCTCGCGCCGCCGGTGCTGACGATCCCGCTGCACGTCGCCGCGATCTGCGGGATGGTCGTGGTCCTGCACGAGTCGGTGCACCACGCGGCGGGGCGGATCACCTGGGTCAACGATCTGCTGGGCCGGATCGCGGTGCCGTTCGTGTCGTTCGCCGGCGCGTTTCCCTCGGCCCGGTTCCTGCACCTTGACCAGCACCGCAACGACGAGACCTCGCATCTGACCCCGTGGAACGTGCGCGGCCCGCGCTGGCAACTGCCGTTGCGCTGGGCGGTCGCCGACATCTGGTATCTCTACGACTACCTGCGGCGCAGTACGGAGCGCCCGCCGCAGGAGGCCGCCGAGGCGCTCGGCATGCTCGCGCTGGTGCCGGGCTTGCTCGCCGCCGTGGCCGGCGCGGGACACGGCTGGGAGCTGGTGGTCGTCTACCTGCTGCCCCAGCGGATCGCGGTCGCGCTCGCCTCGTGGTGGTTCGACTGGCACCCGCGACGGCAGGAGCCGGACGCGCGGACCTATCACAACGTGCACGCCCGTTATCCCAGCGTCCCGTTCCATCGTTATCACCGGGCCTGGGAACTGGGACAGGCGCCGGCGGAGCAGGTGCCCGTGCCGCGCGAACCGCCCACGGAGTTCCACGAGCTGACGGTCTCCGCCGTGCGGACGCTGACCGCGCGCGCCGTGGCGCTCGACTTCGACGTGCCGGTGGAACTGCGGCCGCGCTACCGGTTCACACCGGGCCAGCACGTGGTGCTGCGTGCCGAAGTGGACGGTGAGCTGCTGGAGCGGACGTATGCGATCTGCTCGCCCGAGGTGCTGCGGGTCGCGATCAGGCAGGTGCCCGGCGGCCGGTTCTCGGCGTTCGCGGCCACGCTCCTGCCCGGTGACACGGTCGAGGTACTGCCCCCGGCGAGCTCGTTCACGCTCGGGGCCGGGCGCGAGGCGAAGCACTACGCCGCGATCGCGGCGGGGATCGGGATCGCGCCGGTGCTGCCGGTCCTCGCGCACGCGCTCGCGACCGAACCCCGTTCCCGTGCGACGCTGCTCTATGTCAACCGCAGCGGCGCGGACACCGTGTTCGCCGCGGAGCTGACCGAGCTGACCCGGCGGTTCGAGGGCCGGTTGCGGATCGAGCACTTCCGGACCGACGAGCGGGACCCCGATCTGCGCCCGCCGCGGCCAGCGCGGCCGTTCGACAGCATCGGCGCCGCATTGGCGATCTCCTACGAGCGGTACCGGGCGGGCACGCTCGACGGGCGGCGGCTGCGGGCGCTGCTGGAGTCGCGGCTGCATCCGGCCAAGGTCGACCGCTGGCTGGTTTCCGCTCCGGCGAAACTGGCCGCGCCACTGGTCACCGTGCTCGGCGAGCACGGCGTGCCCACGTCGGCCATTCACCGCGAGGAGTTCACTCCCGCAGCCGAAGCGCGAGCCTCGGGCATAGCCTGACCGCGCGCCGCGCGTGCGGCTCCAGCTCACGCGGCACCTCCGGATCGCGGGAACCGTCGCGCGGAACGGGGTAGCCCCACGGATCGCTGTCCAGGATTTCGGGCAGCAGTTCGGCACACAGGCCGCGCGCCTCGCACGCGGTCCAGTCGATATGCAGTCGCACGGTCAACTCCGTTCCCTTCGCGCCGCGGCGCAGTCCCCGCGCAGATGCCAGGCGATCTCGTCGCCGAACACCGACAACGTGCTGCGCACGAAACGAGCCGTGCCGTCCGGGTGGTGGCAGGCGCCGCGTCCCTCGGCGAGGTCCGCCAGCCAGGAGGCCCGTGCGGCCACATCCGATCCGTGCACCAGCGCGGTCATCGCCTGCGCGATGGCGGGCAGGCCGAACAGGCACGGCCCGCATTGCCGGGCGCTCTGTTCCGCGAGATACGTGACCACCTTGGCGGCGGCCGCGAGCCCGCACTCCCCCGCGCCGAGTGCGATCACCACACCGGCGCCGGGCGACCCGCCGATGGGCCGCAATCCCTCATGGGACAACGGAATTCCGATGTCGGCCGCGGGCACCCAGGTGCCGTGGTAGCCGCCGACGAGTACCGCGCGCAGGTCGCCGGTGGCGCCGAGCACTTCCCGCAGCGGCACGCCGATCGGGAACTCGCGAACGCCGGGCCGGGCGACGGCGCCGCTGACGGTGGCGAGGAACGTGCCCGGTTCGGTGGCGGTGCCGCGCTGCCGGAACCAGTCCGCGCCGTAGCGCGCGATTTGGGCGATGTGCGCGAGCGTCTCCACGTTCTGCACGAGTGTCGGCTGACCTCGCACCCCCGAGCGCGCGGTGAGCGTGATCCGGTCCGCGGGCCGCGCTGCCCGGCCCTCGATGGCCGAGACGACGGCCGATTCCTGGCCGCTGACAAAGGTTTCCGGCGCGAGCACGACCCGCACCGCGATCGCGTCCCAGCCGCCGCGCTCGGCCAGCGCCCGGTGCACCGCGTCGGCGGCCTCGCCCGCCGGGACGTAGAGATACGCCTCGGACGCGCGCACGGTCTCCGCCGCGAGCTGCAGTCCGTCGAGCACGAGATGGGGTGCGCGGACCAGCAGGGTGTGGTCCTTGCGGCTCGCGGGTTCGCCCTCCGCTCCGTTGCCGATCACGACCGCGTGCTGTCCTTCGGCCACGGTCGCGAGCTTGCGCCACACCGGGAATCCCGCGCCTCCCCGGCCGGTGAGTCGCGCCGCTTGGAGGTCGTGGATCAGGGCTTTTTCGCGCCGCCGCCACGGAATCGGACCGGAGATCCGGGAGTGGGCCGCCAGGTCCGGGGCGGCGGCGTCGAGCAGTCCGGTGGTCATGCGCTGACTTTCTGCCGAGCGGGAACCTTGGCCAGGCGCCAGCCGAGCGCGCCGAGTACCGCGGCCACGCAGATCACGGCGAGCGCGATGAACCACGGGGCGCCGCTGTCGGTGCCGGTACCGAGCGCGTGCAGCAGCGCGCTCGGCCACAGGGCGTAGGCGGCCCAGTGGATCGCGCGCCACGAACGGGCGCCGAGCCGGTGCCGCAGCAGGCTCGTCACGACGAGCGCGATCAGCAGATCGAACGCGACCGTGCCCAGCCCCTGCCAGAACGGCCGGTAGTCGCCGACGAACGGGAGCACGATGTCGAACAGGCGCAGCTGCGCGTACGGGTCGAACAGCAGCAGAATCACATGCAGGGCAAGGAAAACCGTCGCGACGAGGCTGACGTTGCGGTGCACCGCGACCACGGCGAACCGCGGCAGGCCTGGCGCCGGGCGTCCCGAACGCGTTACCACGCCGAGGAAAACCGACATCGTGAGCAGGACCAGCGCGACGACACCGCTGCCGCGCGCGAAGTCCCACAACGCGGTCTCGCTCACGACGGCCAGCCGTTCAGTGCCAGCACCGTGCCGTCCCGCGCGACCAGCCGGGCCGGCGCGGTGAGCCCGCCCGGTGCGTCGTGCCCGCGCACCAGGGCCGCCGTGGACAAGGCGTTGGCGTCGACACAGCGGTCGGCGACCACGGTCGCGCTGCGCCAGACCCGCGCCGCGGGCTGGCAGGTGCGCGGGTCCAGCACGTGGTGCAGGATGCGGTCGCCGCGCCGCCAGCTCCGGCTGTTCGTACTGGACGTGGCCATCGCCGAACCGGACGGGATCACCACCTGGCAGGCCGGATCGCCCGGCTGGTCCTGGACGCGCACGCGCCAGCCACCGGCCGGGCCCGCGCCCGCGGTCGCGAGATCACCGCCGAGTTCGACCAGCACGCCGGTGCCCAGCGCGCCGGCGACGAGCCGGGCGCAGTGGTCCGCGGTCCACGCCTTGGCGGTCGCGCCGAGATCCAGCCGGACGCCGCGCGACACGGTGAGCCTGCGCCCGTCGAGGCGGATCCGGCGCCAGCCCGGCGCGGCCCGCACCTGGATCGGCACCGCGGGGCCGTCCAGTTCGACCAGCGGCAGATCACGGTCGTAGCCCAGTGCGGCCAGCGCGTTGCCGAGCGTCGGGTCGACGTCGCCAGCGGTCTGCTCGGCCGCCCGCAGCGCGGCGCCGAGCAGTTCGGCGAGCAGTTCGCTCACCTCGGTCTCCTCCCCCGCCTGCTCGGCGAGGGCGAGTTCGGAGTCGGACCGGAACCGGCTGCACGCCTTGTCGACGGCGGCCAGTTCCTCCTCGACGAGCGCGCGTGCGTCGGCCAGCGCGCCCGGATCGGTGACCACGACGCGCGCGGTGGTGCTCCACACCGGCCACTGCGCGACGGTGTCGCCGGTGAGCAGTGTCGTGCTCATCTCACGAACCTCCCGATTGGCCGTGCGCGGCGCTTCCGCTGTCGTCGGGCACGACGACACCGGAATCCGGCTGGGTCTGACTGTCCGTTGTGGACTGCTGAGTGGTGGTCGCGGCGGAGGTGTCCGTGACCGTGCAGGCCACCAGGGTGGCGCCGGCGATCCCCGCCACGGCCACGCCTGTGGTCACGATCGCGACCCGGCGCAGGCCCTGTTCCCGGTCGGTCACGGCTGGCCCTGGGTCTGGTCCCGGCGGGTCTGGCCCGTGCCTTCGGTGACGGTCTCCAGCGTCGCGGCGTTGTTCGACACGGTCGCGGTGAGCGTCACCGTGTCGCCGCTGGCGATGTCGGTGAGGTCGGCGCTGCCGATCGTGTAGGTCTTGGTGTAGCCGTCCGCGCTCTTGGCGGTCAGCTCGGTCGCGCTCAGCTCGGTCACGGTGCCGGTCTGGGTCAGCTCGGTGGTGTAGCCGCCGTTGCCGTCGGACACGACGAACTCGCCGTGCAGCGAGTCCGTGGTGGTGCCCGTCGAGCCGCCCGGCGCGCCCTGCATCTGGCCGCCGCCGGGGCCGCCCTGCATGCCGGTCGCGGAGGAGTCGGTCGAGCCGGAGGCCGCGTAGATCGCGGCACCGCCGGCGGCCACCACGGCGGCCGCGATCGCCACCGACGCCACGGTCTTCTTCGTGGACCAGCGTTGCGGCGGCCGGTTCTGCGGGGCTCCCCACTGCTGCTCCGTGGTGTCCGAAGTGGACGGAAGCTGTTCGGTCGTCATGTCGGTCCTCTCGTGTCGGCTGACTGAGGACCACGGTGCTGCCGGTGGCTGTGACCCGGCTGTGGGCGGTATGGGCTGGTGCTGTGGCCTGATTTCACACAGGCCATACACAGCAAACGCACAAGGGCCCCACACGCTGGGGGGCCATCGTCATGTCATGAACGTGCGGAAGTCTGCCTCCGGCCGGACGCGGCGGCGCGTGCGGCCGTTGCGGACCAAGCTCATCGCCGCGCTGGTCGCGCTGCTCACCGTGGTGTGCGTGGTGATCGGTGTGATCAGCGAACTGGCCCTCGGCGCGTTCCTGACCAGGCAGGTCGACAGCCAGCTGCAGGACACCATCACCAGGGCACACATGATCGACGGCCGCAACGGCCCCGATCCCGGTGACGCGCTGACCATCTCCGGCACGGTGACCGGCACCGTGCACGCGTGGGTCTCCAGCACCGGCGTGCGCGCGGAGACGCTGGCGACCGAAGGCGACTCACACGAGGCGCATCCGGTTCCGCTGGGCGACGACGACGCGGCGGTGCTGAGCGAGGTCACCGCGAACGGAGCGATCCAGACCGTCTCGCTCTCCAGTGGTGACTACCGGGTCGTCGCGATCTCCACGCCCAGCGGCACCGAGGTGTTCGGGCTGCCGCTCGCCCAGGCACAGGACACGCAGTTCACCGTCGGGCTGATCCTCACCGGCGTCGCCGCGGTGGCCGTGCTCGGCGCCGGGATCGTCGGAGCCTTCGTCGTGCGCCGCACGCTGCGCCCGCTCGACCGGGTGGCGGACGCGGCCTCGAAGGTCACCGAACTGCCGCTGGACCGCGGCCACGTGGCACTGTCGGTACGGGTACCGGTGACCGATACCGATCCCAGTACCGAGGTCGGGCAGGTCGGGTACGCGCTCAACCGGATGCTCGGGCACATCGACAACGCGCTGGACGCCCGGCAGGCGAGCGAGACGCGGGTGCGGCAGTTCGTCGCCGACGCGAGCCACGAACTGCGCACCCCGCTGGCCGCGATCCGTGGCTACGCCGAGCTGACCCGCCGCTCCAACGGCCGGGTGCCGCCCGACATCGCGCACGCGATGAACCGCGTCGAGTCGGAGGCGGCGCGGATGACCACGCTCGTCGACGATCTGCTGCTGCTCGCGCGGCTCGACGCGGGCCGTCCGCTGGAGGAGGCCGACGTGGACCTCACCAGGCTGGTGGCCGACGCGGTGGGCGACGCGCACATCGCGGGCCCGAAGCACCGGTGGCAGCTCGAACTTCCGGACGAACCGGTCATCGTGCGGGGCGATGCGCAGCGGCTGCACCAGGTGCTGGCGAACCTGCTGGCCAACGGCCGCACGCATACCCCGCCCGGCACGACCGTGACGACCCGGCTGGCCGTCTCGGCCGACGGCAGCGCGGTGCTCACGGTCACCGACAACGGCCCTGGCATGCCGCCCGAGCTGCTGCCGAACGTCTTCGAACGGTTCGCGCGAGGCGATTCGTCCCGGTCCCGCGCCGCGGGCAGCACGGGCCTCGGGATGGCGATCGCGGCGGCCGTGGTCGCGGCGCACCACGGCAAGGTCGACGTGCACTCGCGGCCGGGACGGACCGAGTTCGAGGTCCGGTTGCCGCGCACAGGGTTTTCACAGGGACGGCACAACCTCGGCCAAGCTCGTACCGACACAGTGAGAGCATGACCGTCCTCGCCGACCGATCGGCCTCGAACAGCCCGCCAGCCTCGTCCCACCGTCGCTCCGCCGACCCCAGATGGGTCCGGCCCGCGGTGCTCGGGCTGCTGCTCGCGACCGCGGTGCTCTACCTGTGGGGTCTGGGCGCCTCGGGCTGGGCCAACGCGTTCTACTCGGCGGCCGCGCAGGCCGGCGGGCAGAGCTGGAAGGCGTGGTTCTTCGGCTCCAGCGATCCCTCCAACGCGATCACGGTGGACAAACCGCCTGCCGCGTTGTGGGTGATGGGCCTGTCGGTGCGACTGTTCGGGCTCAGCTCGTGGAGCGTGCTGGTGCCGCAGGCGCTGATGGGCGTCGGCTCGGTCGGCGTGCTGTACGCGGCCGTCCGGCGGGTCAGCGGGCCCGGCGCGGGGCTGCTCGCGGGCGCGGCGCTCGCGCTGACCCCGGTGGCGGCGCTGATGTTCCGGTTCAACAACCCGGACGCACTGCTGGTGCTGCTGCTGGTGATCGCCGCGTACTGCACGGTGCGCGCCGCGGAAAAGGCCAGTCCGAAATGGCTGATGCTCGCCGGCGTCGCGGTCGGGTTCGGTTTCCTGG
>Ga0164243_10013866_pt1 | contig 11289 bp, 12 predicted proteins | sample OricompcompostOP_FD_108781 | JGI IMG/M metagenome (GOLD analysis project Ga0164243, IMG submission 108781) | Organic Plus compost microbial communities from Emeryville, California, USA - Original compost - Organic plus compost (OP) | ecosystem: Engineered > Solid waste > Mixed feedstock >... | reverse complement strand
CACTACCAAGCCTTGAGGGACCTACTAAATGTCCGACGTTCTAGAGCGCGTCCGTAAGATCGTCATCGAGCACCTCGACGCCGATCCGGAGAAGGTCACCGAGAAGGCCAGCTTCATCGACGATCTCGGCGCCGACAGCCTCGACAACGTCGAGCTGGTCATGGCCTTCGAAGAAGAATTCGACATCGAGATCCCCGACGACGCCGCCGAGCACATCCAGACCGTCGGCGACGCCGTGAAGTTCATCCAGGAGCGCCTGGGCGCTTAAGAGCGCACTGATTCGCTTAAGCTTTTGGCCGCCGCGATGCTGGGATTAAACTCCCTGGCCGCGGCGGCTTTCGTTTGAGGTGCGCGCATGCGTCGTGTCGTCGTCACTGGGATCGGTCTGGTCACCCCGCTGGGGCAGGGGACCGAACACGCCTGGAAGCAGATTCTGGCCGGCAAGTCCGGGGCAGGGAACATCACCGCGTTCGACGCCACGGACTACGCCTGCCGCGTCGCCTGCGAAGTTCCGCGGGTCGACGGCCGCGGCGGCGGCGGTGCGGACGTGCCGGGCTCCTTCGATCCCGATCAGACCATGTCGGCCAAGGACCGCCGGCGGGTCGACGACTTCATCCTCTACGCCATCGCCGCGGCTGACGAGGCCGTGCGCGACGCCGGTTGGACGCCGGAGGACGACGAATCGCGCGAGCGCACCGGGGTGATGATCGGCGCCGGCATCGGCGGCCTCGGCCCGATCGCCGACACCGCGATCGAGCTGAAGGAGAAGGGCCCCCGCCGGGTGTCGCCCTTCTTCATCCCCTCGGCGCTGATCAACCTGGCCAGCGGCCAGGTGTCGATCCGCTACGGCTTCAAGGGGCCGAACCACGCGGTGGTCACGGCCTGCGCCACCGGGGCCCACGCGATCGGCGACGCCGCCCGCCTGATCAAGTACGGCGACGCCGACGTGATGCTCGCCGGCGGCGCGGAATCCGCCGTGGTGCCGATCGGCATCGCCGGCTTCATCGCCTGCCGGGCGCTGTCCACCGGCTTCAACGACGATCCGCAGAAGGCCAGCCGGCCCTACGACAAGGATCGCGACGGCTTCGTCATGGGCGAGGGCGCCGGCGTCCTGGTGCTCGAGGAGTACGAGCACGCCAAGGCCCGCGGCGCGAAGATCTACGCCGAGGTGGCGGGCTACGGCATGGCCGGCGACGCCTACCACATCACCGCTCCGGCGGAGGACGGCGACGGCGGCTACCGGGCGATGCGCGCGGCGATCAAGGACGCCGGCATCCAGGCCGCGGACATCGACTACATCAACGCCCACGGCACCTCGACGCCGCTCGGCGACGAGATTGAGCTCGGCGCGGTCGAGCGGCTGCTCGGCAACGCCGCCTCCAAGGCGGTGATGAGCTCGACCAAGTCGGCCACCGGCCACCTGCTGGGCGCCGCCGGCGCCATCGAGGCGGCCTTCACCTGCCTAGCGATCCGCGACCAGATCGCGCCGCCCACGATCAACCTCGACAATCCGTCGGTCGAGACCCAGCTCGATCTCGTCCCGCATAAGGCCAAGCCCATGAAGATCGAGGTGGCCCTGTCCAACTCCTTCGGCTTCGGCGGCACCAACGCCTCCGTGGTCTTCAAGAAGGTCGCGTGACGGCCAAACGCCGCTCCGGTCGCCGCGCGCCGGCCAAGAGGCCGTCCCGTGCGCGCCGGCCGGCTTTCGGCCTGCTGATTCTGCTGCTCGCGGCCGCGGCGGCGGGCTGGCTCCTGTGGAGCTACGCGGGGCCCGGGCCCAGGACGCCCGCGGCGATCACCTCGGTCGAGCTGAAGAAGGGGGCCGGCGTCGCCGGCATCGCCGACCAGCTCGCCGAAGCCGGCGTGATTCGCTCCAAGCCGCTGTTCATGCTGGCCGCCCGGCTGGGCGGGACCACCCTGAAGGCCGGCGAGTACGAATTCGCCTCCGGCGCCTCGATGCGCAGCGTGCTGTCCGACCTGCGCGCCGGGCGTGTGGTGCGCCACCTGATCACCGTGCCGGAAGGCTGGACCAGCGAGATGGCCGCCGAGGCGGTCGGCCGCTCGCCCGTGCTGACCGGCCTTGCGGTCGCCCCGCCCGAGGGCTCGCTGCTGCCCGAGACCTACGAGGTGCGCCGCGGCGAGAGCCGCGTCGACGTGCTGCAGCGCATGAGCAAGGCGCAGGATGAGCTGATGGCCAAGCTCTGGCCGGCGCGCCAGCCCGGCCTGCCGTTCCAGACGCCGCAGGAGGCCCTGACGCTCGCCTCGATCGTCGAGAAGGAGACGGCCCTGCCGGAGGAGCGGCCGCGGATCGCGGCGGTCTACGTCAACCGGCTGCGCGCCGGCATGCGGCTGGAGAGCGATCCCACCACCATCTACGGGATCTCCAAGGGGCGCGCGCTCGGCCGCGGGATCACCCGCTCGGAGCTGACCGCGACGACGCCCTACAACACCTATCGGATCTCCGGCCTGCCGCCGACGCCGATCGCCAACCCAGGCCGCGCGTCGATCGAGGCTGTGCTCAATCCGCCGAAGACCGACGAGCTGTTCTTCGTCGCGGACGGCAAGGGCGGGCACGTCTTCGCCAGCGACTTCGCCGGCCATCAGAAGAACGTCGCCCGCTGGCGGGAGATCGAACGCCAGCGGCAGCGCGCCGCGGAGGCGGCCGCCGACGCGCAGGGAAAGGGAGGCTGATGGCGATCTCAGGCATGACCGGCTTCGGCCGCGCGGAAGGCGTCGCCGGCCCCTGGAGCTGGGCTGTGGAAGCCCGTTCGGTGAATGGCCGCAACCTCGAGGTGCGCTTCCGCGGGCCGCCCGGCTTCGAAGGCCTGGAGCGCGCCGCCCGCGAGGGCGCACAGGCCCGCTTCCAGCGCGGCCAGCTGACCATCGGCGTCCAGGCCAAGCGCGCCGAGACCGCCGCTGCGGTGAAGGTCAACGTCGAGCAACTCGAGCGCTATCTCGCCGCGGGGGCGCCTTACGTGGCGACCGGCATGGCCGCGGTCCCGCGGCTCGACGGGCTGCTGGCCCTGCGCGGCGTCATCGAGGCGGCCGACGCGGTCGAGGAGCCCGAGGCCCAGGCAGAGCTGGAAGCAGCGATGGCGGCCTCCATCGTCGCGGCGCTGGACAACCTTTTGGCGGCGCGACGCGAGGAAGGCGCCGCCCTGGCCGGCGTGCTGGACGGCCTGGTCGGCCGCATCGAACAGCTGGTCGGCCAGGCCGGTGATTTCGCCGCCGCTCAGCCGGCGGCGATCAAGGAGCGCTTCCAGCGGCGGATGACCGAGCTGGCCGGCGAGGCGGTCAGCGAGGACCGCATCCTTCAGGAGGCGGCGGCGCTGGCCGTGAAGGCCGACGTGCGCGAGGAGCTCGATCGGCTGGGCGGCCATGTCGAGGCCGCCCGCGGACTGCTGGCCTCGGACGCCGCGGTCGGACGCCGCCTGGACTTCCTGACCCAGGAGTTCATGCGCGAGGCCAACACCCTGTGCTCGAAGTCGGCCCTGTCCGGCTTGACCGCCGTGGGCCTCGACCTCAAAGCCGTCATCGAGCAATTCCGCGAGCAGGTTCAGAATGTGGAGTAAGACGACGGCATGAGCGTTCACCTGGAACATCCGCGCAAGCGCCGGGGCCTCCTGCTGATCGTCTCCTCGCCCTCGGGCGCGGGCAAGACCTCGCTGTCCCGCCGGCTGGTGGCCGACCATGCGGACCTGGCGCTGTCGGTGTCGGCGACGACCCGCAAGCCGCGGCCCGGCGAGGAGCACGGCCGCGAGTACTTCTTCGTCTCGCCGGAAGAGTTCGACGCCATGGTCGAGCGCGACGAGTTCCTCGAGTGGGCGCACGTGCACGGCAACCGCTACGGCACGCCGTACGCGCCGGTCGCCGCCGCCCTCGAGGAGGGCAAGGACGTGCTGTTCGACATCGACTGGCAGGGCGCCGAGCAGGTTCACGCCAAGATGCCGCAGGACGCGGTGCGGGTGTTCATCCTCCCGCCGTCGATGCACGAGCTGGCGCGTCGGCTGCACGCCCGCGCCCAGGACAGCCAGAAGGTCATCGAAGGTCGGCTGGAGCGGGCTTACGGCGAAATCGCCCAGTGGCGCGCCTACGACTATGTGATCGTCAACGTCGACTACGACCACGCCTACGCCGACCTGGCGCACATCTACCACGCCGAGCGCCTGAAGCGGGACCGCCAGGCCTGGGCCGAGCCCTTCGTCGAGCAGCTGCTGGCGGAGAAGGTCTAGGCTGCAGAGCTCCCCTCGGGGAGCTCCCGAAACGCCCCGTCAGTTACCGACAGCTTCCCCGCAGGTGGTGGAGCATCCTGGGGCTAAATCCTCCACCGCGAAGCGGGGGAGGTGGATCCCGCCGTCAGGCGGGAGACGGAGGGGGCGTCTGGGCGCGTGCGGTCGCCAGCCCCGCCGGAGGCCCTGGCGCTCGGCGACTTCAACCTCGTATGCTGGCTGGACAAGCGTCGAGGGTTCGCATGGCGACGAAGAAGCGGCGTCCTGCCGAGGAGGCGGAGTCCGGGCGAGCGATGTACGCCGAGATCGCGCCGGATGTGGACGTCAGCCACTCGGCGACGATGTGGCACCTGCTGAGCCTCGGCCATCTGGTGGCGATCGATCTCGACCGCATCGCGCGGCGGCACGGCATGTCGATGGCCGACCTGATGCTGCTGGGCGGTCTGCGGATGGAGCACCCAGGGTCGCTTCGCGCCACGGACCTCGCGCGCAAGCTGCGCGTCTCCAACGCGGTGCTGACCGGCCGGGTGGCGCGGCTGGAGCGCGAGGGCCTGCTGACCCGCGCGCCCGATCCGTCCGACCGCCGCGCCTTCGAGCTGACCGTCTCGGCGGAGGGCGTCGGCAGGGTCGACGCGGCGATCGCCGACATCAGCCGCGACGGACAGATCGCGCGCTGGCGCCGCCGGCTCGCGCCGGAGGACGGCGCGGCCCTCGACCGGATCCTGGGCGACCTGCACGATCTGATGGACCGGGATTTTCTCGCCGCGCCGCGCTAGCCGCGCGATCGGAGCTCGCCTGCCGCCCCCCGGTTGTTAAGCCCCTAAACAACTTGGTCTTTGCGCCGTTCAGGCGCGGGACTAGCCTTCCGATCAACGAGAATGCGTTGAGGGAGGATTTGAGATGGCCGAGGGGAACACCCTCTTCAGCCCGGCGCCGTTTCCGGTGGTGGATTCCGAGCGGATCCCGTCGCAGCGCTACTACGACGAGGAGTTCTATCGGCTGGAGTGCGAGCGGGTGTGGCCGCACGTCTGGCAGATGGCCTGCCGGCAGGAGCAGATCCCGAACGTCGGCGACTGGATCGAGTACTCCAACCTCGGCAAGTCGGTCATCGTCGTCCGCACCCGCGACGGCGTGAAGGCCTATCACAACGCCTGCCGCCACCGCGGGGTGCAGCTGGCCGAGGGGCACGGCAACTGCGAGGTGCAGGGCTTCACCTGCCCCTTCCACGGCTGGCGCTGGAACATCGACGGCAAGAACACCTTCGTCTACGGCCGGCACATCTTCAGCGAGCGCCAGCTCGAGCAGGCCGACCTGAACCTGGTGCCTTGCCGGGTGGAGCTGTGGGGCGGCTGCGTCTTCATCAACCACGACGATAACGCGCCGTCGTTCCGCGAGAGCATCGGCCCCGTCGCCGAGCGGCTGGAAAAGTACGGCCTCGACCAGATGCGCGCCGAGTGGTGCTACTCCACGGTGCTGCCGGCCAACTGGAAGACCGCGATGGAGGCCTTCATGGAAGGCTACCACGTGATGCGCACCCACCCGCAACTGCACCACGCCAACCCGAGCCTGACCAATGCGCGGTATGGGCCGGACACCGGCGGGCTCGGCCGCACGATCGATCCCCGCGCCACCATCCGCGAGAACATCCTGGCGCAGTTCCGCGGCATGGAGGTGCTCAGCGAAGGCATGGCCGGCATGTGCCACGCCAAGGACGTCGAGACCGCCCGCCGCCTGCTCGACGTCGATCTGCCCGATGATCCGATGCAGGCGATCCAGGCATGGTACGGCATGGTCGCCAATCAGGTCGTGCAGGACGGCCGCGCCCGGGGCGAGCCGACGCCGGACCTCTGCGCCATGGCCGCCAGCGATCCGGTCAACGCGGTGGAGTTCATCTTCCCGCACTATTTCCTGCTGCCGTTCCTCTCCAGCTTCGCGGCCTACCGGATCCGTCCGTTGGGACCGGAAAGCTGCCTGTTCGAGATCTGGTCGCTGACCCTGTTCCCCGAAGGCAAGGAGCCGCCGCCGGTGATGGACCCGGTGGTGCTGCCCTACGACAGCCAGGAGTTCCCGCCGATCCCGCGGCAGGACTACTCCAACATTCCGCTGCAGCAGCTCGGGCTGCACGCCACCGGCTTCCAGTTCATGCGCCTGTCGAAGGAGATCGAGGGGCTGATCGGCAACTACCAGCAGATCCTCGACGGCTACCTGAAGGGCGCGCCGCTGGAGAAGCTGGCGCAGGCGCAGCACAAGCTCGGCGGCAATTTCGACGGTCCGATCTACGACCTTGAGTTGTGAGCTTGCCGGCGGCGCGGACGGGCTCCGCGCCGCCGGCGGCAACGCCCTGGAAACCACGATCATGGCCTGATGACGCCGCTCGACGGGAGCGGCGGCGGCGTGTCGCGCTGGACGCCGCCGGCGGTTCGGTTAGTCAAGGTTTCGTCAGGTCAGAGGGGATTTCCGCATGCGCATCCACTTCACCGGGATCGCCGGCGCCGGCATGAGCGCTGCGGCCCTGATGATGCGCGACGCGGGTCATGAGGTCTCCGGATCGGACGAGGACGTCTTCCCGCCGATGTCGACCTATGTCGAAGGCCTGGGCTTCCCGTTTCACCGCCGCTTCGACGCCGCCAACCTGCCGGACGGGCTCGACCTGCTGGTGCTGGGCGCCAGCGCCAAGCTCGGCGGGGAGGGCAACCCCGAGGTCGCCGAGGCGCGTCGCCGGGGGGTGCGCATCACCACCTTCCCGGAGCTGGTCGGCGAGACCACCCAGGGCCGCCGCAACACCGTCGTCGCCGGCTCCTTCGGCAAGTCGACCTGCACGGCGCTGCTGGCGCACATCCTGCGCGAGGCGGGCCGTGACGCCGGCTGGATGATCGGCGCGATCTCGCCCTCGCTGCCGGCGACCGGCCATTGGGGCGCCGCGCCCGAGGTGGTGCTGGAGGGCGACGAGTACATTGTCGGTCCGGCCGACCGGCGCTCGAAATTCGTGCTCTACCATCCGCGCGACGTGCTGCTGACCTCGCTGGTGCACGACCACGTCAACGTCTTCCCGACCTTCGAGGACTATGAGGCGCCGTTCCGCGAGCTGCTGCGGCTGGTCCCTCGCGACGGCCTGGTGCTGGCCAAGGACCATCCGGCGATCCGGGCGATCGCCGCGGAGACCCAGGCCAGGGTCGTCTGGTACGACACCGAGGCGCTCGACGGCTGGCGCGCGGAGCAGATCATCTACGGCGAGACCACCCGCTTCACCCTGGTCGCGCCGGACGGCGGCAAGCTGGCGATGACGACCCGGCTGCTGGGCGAGCACAACATCGAGAACATCGTCGGCGTCGCCGCCTATCTCTTGGAGCGCGGCCTGGTCGGCGAGCACGCGCTCGTCGAGGCGGTGGCCAGTTTCGGCGGCATCCGCCGGCGGCTGGACCGGCTGACCACCGACAGCGCGGTGCCGGTGATCGAGGGCTTCGGCTCGTCCTACGAGAAGGCCCGCTCGGCCATAGAGGCGATGCTGCTGCACTATCCCGACCGGCCGCTGGTGGTGGTGTTCGAGCCGCACACCTTTTCCTGGCGCAGCCGCGACGCGCTCGCCTGGTACGACACGGTGTTCGCCGGCGCGGCCAAGGTGCTGATCGCGCCGCCGCCGAGCCACGGCGCGGCGAGCCACAATCAGTCGAGCTTCGCCGAGATCCTGGAGCGGGTGCGGGCGACCGGCGTCCCGGTGGCGGGGGTGCGCTCCGCCGACGAGACCATCGGCCGGCTGAGCGGCCTGCGCGGCGACGAGGTGGTGCTGCTCCTGTCGTCGGGGCCGCTGCTGGGCCTGCCGGACCTGCTGCCGCCGGTGTTCGACGACCTCTATGGGCCGCGGGAGGCGGCCGCTTAGGGACTGCAGCTTTCCACCGCTCGTCCCGGCGAACGCCGGGACCCAGGTGAAACCCGCAACCGTTGAGGCTGATCTGGGCCCCGGCGTTCGCCGGGGCGAGCGGTAGGATTCTCGAGGTCTAGGCCGCGAGCCGCGTCGCAGTCTCCAGCACGCGGATGATCTCGCCTTCGCGCTCGTTCCAGAGGATCGAGACGCCGGCGGCGCGGGGCGCGTGATCGCCGAGGGCGGCCTCGACTTCGGCGTCGCGCAGCCGCCGGGCGCTGAGGCGGAGCAGGCTGCGGCCGCAGCCCTGGTCCTGCACCTCGTCGTGATAGCGCAGCACTGCATCGACGACGCAGCCGGGCAGGGGCGCGGGTCCGGCCGGGCGCACGACGCGGGCGGTCTTCGGCGCGAAGGAGCGGGAGGAGGAGAAGCGGCGGCGCATCGGGGATCTCCGTTGCAGAGCGGGTCTGTTTGCGTTCTGATCCTTGGGTGCGACAGAAGCGGACGTAGGATTGATGCGCCACGAAAAGGCCGGCCGGCTGCTGGAGCTCGCGCGGATGCTCGCCAGCACCGCCGAGGGACTGACCCTGGACGAGATGGCCGAGCGGCTGGGGGTCGGCCGCCGGACGGTCGAGCGGATGCGCGACGCCGTGCGCGAGGTCTTCCCGCAGCTGGAGGAGGTGGACGACCCGCTGACCCGGCGTTTCCGCATCCCGGCCGGGCTCGACGGGCTCTTCCAGGCGCCGACCGCCGAGGAGCTGGCCGCGCTGAAGGCGGCCTCGGAGATGCTGGCGGCGCAGGGCGCCCAGGCCCGCGCCGGGGCCTTGCGGAGCCTGGAGCAGAAGGTGCTGGCCGCCACCCGCGCCGCGGCCCGGCGGCGGCTGGCCCCGGATCTGGAGGCGCTGCTGCAGGCCGAGACCATCGCCGTCAACGCCGGGCCGCGGCCGTTCGAAGACGAGAGCGTGCTGTCGACCGTGCGCGAGGCGCTGAAGTCGATGTCGCGCCTGCGCTTCCGCTACGAGGGCGGCTCGACCCCGGGGCGGGTGCGCGAGGTGTCGCCCTTCGGCCTGCTGTTCGGCCGCGCTAACTACCTGGTCGCGCAAGAGGACGCCGAATCCGGGCCGCGCAACTGGCGGCTCGACCGAGTGCATGACGTCGAGGTGCTGGCCGAGCCGGCCGAGATCCCGGCGAGCTTCTCGTTGCAGGACTACGCCGACGAGAGCTTCGGCATCTACCACGACGCGGTCGAGGACGTGGTGTTGGCGGTGACGCCCGAAGGCGCGGAGGACGCGCTGCGCTGGCGCTTTCACGCCAACCAGCGCATCGAGGCGCAGGACGACGGCTCGGTGATCGTCCGCTTCCGCGCGAGCGGCATGCGCGAGCTGGCCTGGCACCTCTTCACCTGGGGCGACAAGGTCCGGGTGGTTGCGCCGGAGATCCTGCGCCGGACCCTGTTGGACGAGATCGACGTCGTTCGCCGCGCTCATGCGTCCGAAACTGACGTAGTGGGGGCCTAAGCCTCTCCTCGTGAACGAGGAGATCCCCATGACCGCCTGCGCCGACTACGCCCAGCTGTTCGAGACCGAGATCCGCCCGCGCCGCCGCCTGGACCGCCGGGTCCGCAAACTGGCCGCCTACGCCGTCTGGAGCGGTCTGTTCCTGATCCGCCCGCGGCTGGCGCTGCAGATCCTGGCGGATCGCCGCTCCGCCGGCGCGCGCCCCTAGGCTGCAGGCGCGAACGGCGTTCTCATCGGCCTTGTGGCGGCGCAGGCGAGCTGGTTTCCTTCGCAACCAATCTGCCCAGCCGAATCCCGAGGACCCCGATGACCGAACCCTTCGTGCGCCCTGACGTCCGGGCCTTCCTGGACATGCTGAAGGCGAACCCCCGCCCGAAGATGACGGCCGAGACCCTGCCGGCGATGCGGCCGATGGCGCCCGCCGGCATGGCGATGCTCGAGCCGCCGGTCGGCGAACTGGCGGTCGTCCGCGACGTCAGCATGCCGGGGCCGGGCGGGGAGATCGCCCTGCGCCTGTTCGACGCCCGCGCCGGCCGCGAGCCGGGGCCGGCGGTGGTGTTCTTCCACGGCGGCGGCTTCGTGATCGGCTCGATCGACACCCATGTCTCGATGTGCGCCGAGATCGCCCGTCAACTCGACCTGCCGGTGATCTCGGTCGAATACCGGCTGGCCCCGGAGAACCCGTGGCCGGCCGCGCCGGACGACGCCGAAGCCGCGAGCCGCTGGATCGCCGAGAACGGCCAGGCCTTCGGCCTGTCCATCACCGGCCTGGTGCTGTGCGGCGACAGCGCCGGCGCCAACCTGACCATCGTCACTGCGCTCGCCCTGCGCGACCGGCCGGCGGCCGTTCCGGTGATTCTCCAGTTCCCGATCTACCCGCGGGCCGACTCCAGCCGGTCCTATCCCTCGATGGAGGCGTTCGGCGCGGGTTACGGCCTCGACGCCGAGGACATGGCCTTCTACGGCGAGGCCCTGCGGCCCGACAACCATCACTGGCGGGCCTCGCCGCTGCTGGCCGATCAGACCGGCATGCCGCCGACCTTCGTGCTGACCGCCGGCCTCGACCCGCTGCGCGACGAGGGTCGCGCCTACGCCGCCAAGACCATCGCCGCCGGGGTGCCGACCACCTACCGCGAAGCCTCCGGGACCATCCACGGCTTCGCCGGCTTCCGCCGGGCGATCCCGTCGGGCCTGGCGGATTTCGACGCCGCGCTGAAGATCGCCCGCGAGATGATCGCCGAGAGCCTGGCGGCCCAGCGGCCGCAAGGCGCGTAGGGGCCGCCGCCTGACGAGGGCAGGGGGCGAGCGGCGCTTGGACCGATTCGCTCCCGAGCCTCGCCCCTCTTGGCGCGAGGGCGCCACGGCTTCCCCCTTCGCTAGGCGAAGGGCGTCTATGTCGCTGTGGTGAGGATTTGGAGGCCTGATCGGGAATCGAACCCGAGTGCGCGGATTTGCAGTCCGCTGCGTCACCACTCCGCCATCAGGCCGCCGGAGGGCGCGATGGCTAACAGAAGCGTCGGCGCGGGGCAATCGGATCTTCGCGGCTGATTGCCTAACTCCGCAGCGCAGCCCTATAAGCCCCGGCGTCAGTTACCCCAGAGGATCCGATGGCCGACTTCGCCGCCGCCCGCCTGAACATGGTGGAAAGTCAGGTGCGCACCCAGGACGTCACCGACGTGCGCAT
>Ga0164243_10013865_pt1 | contig 11289 bp, 1 predicted proteins | sample OricompcompostOP_FD_108781 | JGI IMG/M metagenome (GOLD analysis project Ga0164243, IMG submission 108781) | Organic Plus compost microbial communities from Emeryville, California, USA - Original compost - Organic plus compost (OP) | ecosystem: Engineered > Solid waste > Mixed feedstock >... | reverse complement strand
TCGGTGGGGAAAGTGGAGACGGCGTCCGTTCCGGTCGCGACCAGCTGCCACAGGTCCTCGGGGGATGTCACGCCGCCGGGGAAGCGGCAGCTCATGGCCACGATCGCGATGGGCTCGTCGTCGGAGGCGACCGGGGGTGTCCCCGGCGCGTGCACGCTTCCGGTCGTTCCGGTGAGGCGGTCGACGAGGTGGCGTGCGAGGGCGGTGGGGGACGGATGGTCGAAGGCGAGGGTCACCGGCAGGCGCAGGCCGAGGGCCCGTCCGAGGCGGTTGCGGAACTCCACGGCGGTGAGGGAGTCGAAGCCCAGCTCGCGGAAGGCCCGGTCGGGGTCGACGTCGGCGGACGAGGTGAATCCGAGGACGACGGCCACGCGTTCCAGGACGAGGTCGAGCATCGCCTGTTCCCGCTCCGTCCCGGACAGGCCGGAGAGGAAGTCGGTGGCGGAGTCCTCGGTCCCCTGGGTGGAGGCGGTCGGGCGGGCGGCGGGCAGCAGGCCGCGGAAGAGGGCGGGTGTCTCCGGCTGTCCGCGCAGGGCGGCCAGGTCGAACCGGGCGGCCAGCAGGAGGGGTTCGGGCCGGCCGTGGGCCGCGTCGAACAGTGCCAGGCCTTCCTCGTCGGACAGGCCGATCATGCCGCTGCGGCTGATGCGGGCGCGGTCGCCTGTGCCGAGGCCGCCGGTCATGCCGGTGCCCTGGGCCCAGAAACCCCACGCCAGGGACTGCGCGGCACGGCCCTGGGCCCGGCGGTGTGCGGCGAGCCCGTCGAGGAAGGCGTTGGCGGCCGCGTAGTTGGCCTGTCCGGGGGCGCCGAGGATGCCGGCCGCCCCGGAGAAGAGGACGAACATGTCGACGTCGCCGAGGAGTTCGTGCAGGTGCAGCGCCGCGTCGGTCTTGGGGCGCAGCACGGTGTCCAGGTGCTGCGGGGTGAGCGTGGTGACGGTGCCGTCGGCCAGGACTCCGGCCGCGTGCACGACTCCGCGGACCGGCCGGTCGGCGGGTACGGCGGCCAGCGCCTCGGCCAGGGCGTCGCGGTCGGCGGCGTCGCAGGCGGTGAACGTGACGGTTGTGGCGCCCAGTTCGGTGAGGCGGTCGCGCAGTTCGCCGGCGCCCGGTGTGTCGGGGCCGCGGCGGCCGAGGAGCAGCAGGTGGCGCGCGCCGTACCGGGTGACCAGGTGCTGGGCGAGGAGTCCGCCGAGGGTGCCGGCGCCTCCGGTGATGACGACTGTGGCGTGCGGGTCGAAGGCCGTGGTGTTCTCAGGGGCGTCGGTCGTCCCGGGGACGGTCGTGCGGACGCGGCTGAGTCGTGCGGCGTGCAGTTGTGTCCCGCGGCACACGAGTTGGGGTTCGCCCGAGGCGACGATGGCGGGCAGGGACTCGGCGAGGGGGCCGTCCGTGTCGGCCAGGAGGATCCGGCCGGGGTGCTCGGCCTGGGCGGACCGCACCAGGCCCCACACGGCCGCCCCGGCCAGGTCGGTGACGTCCTCGCCGTCCAGGGCGACCGCGCCCCGGGTGTGCACCAGCAGGGTCGAGTCGGTGAAGCGGTCCTCGGTCAGCCAGGCCTGGAGGACGGTCAGGACGTGCTGTGTGGCGGCGTGGACGGCCGTGCGGTCGGTGCCGGCTTCGACGGCCAGGGTGACGACGTCCGGTGTCGCCGCGTCGGGCAGTGCGTCCCAGGGCGCCGACGTGACGGTCGTGGCCGTCCCGCCCGTCACCTCCGTCCAGGTCGGCCGGTAGAGGGCGTCGTCGACGCGGCGCGGCGTGTCGGGGCTCCACGCGTCCGACGTGGGGCGCAGGACCACCGAGGTCAGCGAGGCGACGGGGGCGCCGGTCGGGTCGGCGGCCTCCAGCGCGACCTCGCCGTCGCGCAGGACGGTGAGCCGGACCCGGAGCCGCGTGGCTCCGGAGGCGTGCAGGGTGACGCCGGAGAAGGTGAACGGCAGCAGGGCGCGGTCGCCCACGGCGCCGGTGAGGGCGCAGGCGTGCAGGGCGGCGTCCAGCAGGGCAGGGTGCAGGCCGAACGTCCTCTCCTCTTCCACCGCCGAGTCCGGCGCCGCGTCCGGTGTGCCGTCGGGGAGGCGGACGTCGGCGTACACGTCGTCCCCGGAGCGCCAGACCGCGCGCAGTCCCTGGAAGACGGGGCCGTAGCCGAGTCCGGCCTCGGCCAGCGCGGGGTAGAAGCCGTCGAGGCTGACCTCCGTGGCGCCCGTGGGTGGCCACGTGGTGAGGGCGGCGCCGGGAGTCGGGGCCGGTTCCGGGGTGAGGAGGCCCGTGGCGTGGCGGGTCCAGGGTTCGTGTTCGGGGGCGTCCTCGCGGCGTGCGTACACGTGCACGGGGCGGGCCCCGTCGTGGCCGGGGCCCTCCACGACGACCTGGAGCTGTGTGCCGGTCGTGTCGTCCAGGAGGAGAGGTGCTTCGACGGTGAGTTCGGCCAGGGCCGGGCAGCCGGTCTCGTCGCCGGCCCGGACGGCCAGTTCGACGAAGCCGGTGCCGGGGAACACGGCGGTGCCGAGGACCGTGTGGTCGGCGAGCCAGGGCTGGGCGGTCGTGGAGAGCCGGCCGGTCAGGATGACGCCGTCGGTCGCCGGGGTGGTGACGACGGCGCCGAGCAGCGGGTGACCGGCCGCCCGCAGGCCCGCGCCGGTGACGTCGCCGCCGGTGCCGGTGCCGGTGTCGAGCCAGTAACGGGCGTGCTGGAAGGGGTAGGTGGGCAGCGGGACGCGGCGTCCGCCGGGGCAGGTGCGGGTCCAGTCGACCGGGACGCCGTGGACGTGGACCTCGGCGAGGGAGGAGAGGAAGCGGTCGAGTCCGCCGTCGTCCCGGCGCAGGGTGCCTGTGACGGTGGCGCCGGCGGGCGCGTCGGCCTCGGCGAGGATCTCCTCCATGGCGGGCTTGAGCACGGGGTGGGCGCTCGTCTCGACGAAGACGTCGAATCCGGCCTCGTACAGGGCACGCGCGGTGTCGGAGAAGCGGACGGTCCGGCGCAGGTTGCGGTACCAGTAGTCGGCGTCGAGGGCGGCGGTGTCGAGGAGGCCGCCGGTGACCGTGGAGTGGAAGGGAATGTCGCCGCTGCGCGGCCGGATCGGTGCGAGGAGTTCCAGGAGGCGGTCGCGGATGCCTTCGACGTGGTGGGAGTGGGAGGCGTAGTCGACGGGGATCATGCGGGCGCGGACACCGGAACCGGTGAGGTCGGCGCGGAGGCGTTCGAGGGCGTCGGGTTCGCCGCAGACGACGACCGATCCGGGGCCGTTGACGGCGGCGAGGGACAGTCCGTCGACGTCCCGTATGTGTGCCTCGGCGGCTTCTGCGGACAGCGCGACGGACATCATGCCGCCGAGTCCGGCCAGTTCCTCGGCGATGACGCGGCTGCGCAGGGCGACCACGCGGGCGCCGTCCCGCAGGGTGAGCCCGCCCGCCACGCAGGCCGCGGCGATCTCGCCCTGCGAGTGCCCGATCACGGCCGACGGCTCGACGCCGTGGGCGCGCCACAGCCGGGCGAGGGACACCATGACCGCCCAGAGCGCGGGCTGCACCACGTCGACGGCGTCCAGGGAGGGTGCGTCGGGCTCGCCGCGCAGGACGGAGAGCAGGTCCCAGTCGACGAACTCGCTGAGCGCGTCGGCGCATTCGGTCATGTGCCGGGTGAACTCGTCAGACGTGTCGAGCAGTTCGACGGCCATGCCGGTCCACTGGGAGCCCTGGCCGGGGAAGACGAAGGCGACCTGGGGGTCGGTGCGGGCGGTTCCTCGGACGACGCCGGCGGCGTCGCCCTGTGTGGCCAGTGCCGTGAGTCCGGCGAGGAGTTCGGCGGTGTCGGCGCCGATCACGACGGCGCGGTGGCCGAGTGCGGCGCGGGTGGTCGCCAGGGAGTGGGCGACGTCGGCGGGGTCCGGGTCCTGGCCGGTCACGAAGCCGGCCAGGTGGCGTGCCGTGTCGGTGAGCGCGTCGTCGTCGTGCGCGGACAGCACCCACGCGTGGGCCGCCGCCGGTGTTCCGGTCCCGTCGTGCGGCGGGGCCGGTGGCGGGTCGTCGGGCACGGCCTCCAGGATGACGTGGGCGTTGGTGCCGCTCACACCGAAGGAGGACACAGCCGCGCGCCGGGGGTGCGGGCGGTTCGGCCAGGGCTGGTTCTCGGTGAGCAGCCGGACCGCTCCGGACGTCCAGTCCACGTTGGTGGACGGTTCCGTCACGTGCAGGGTGCGGGGCAGGAGTTTGTGGCGCAGGGCCATGACCATCTTGATGACGCCGCCGACGCCCGCGGCGGCCTGGGCGTGGCCGAAGTTGGACTTCAGCGAGCCGAGCCAGAGCGGTTCTCCGGGTGCGCGCCCCTGGCCGTAGGTGGCGAGCAGGGCCTGTGCCTCGATGGGGTCGCCGAGGGTGGTGCCGGTGCCGTGTCCCTCGACGGCGTCGACCTGGCCCGCGGGCAGTCGCGCGTCGTCGAGGGCCTGCCGGATCACACGTTGCTGGGCCGGTCCGCTGGGTGCGGTGAGGCCGTTGCTCGCGCCGTCCTGGTTGACGGCGCTGCCTCGGACGACGGCGAGCACGGGGTGCCCGTTGCGCTGGGCGTCGGAGAGCCGTTCCAGGAGCAGGACGCCGGCGCCTTCCGCCCAGCCCGTGCCGTCCGCGGTGGCGGAGTACGCCTTGCAGCGGCCGTCGGGTGCCAGTCCGCGCTGGCGGCTGAACGCCACGAACGGCGCGGGCGTGCACATCACCATCACCCCGCCGGCCAGGGCCATGGCGCACTCGCCGCGGCGCAGCGCCTGCACGGCGAGGTGAAGTGCGACCAGCGAGGACGAGCAGGCGGTGTCGACGGTGAGGGTGGGGCCCTCCAGGCCGAGCGTGTAGGCGACGCGCCCGGAGATCACGGCGGACGAGGCGGCGGTGCCGAGATACGCCTCCGCGGCCTCGGGTGCGGCATTGAGCAGGTCGCCGTAGTCCTGGTAGCCGGAGCCGGTGAACACGCCGACGCGTTCGCCGCGTACGGCGTCGGGGGCGATGCCGGCGCGTTCGAGCACCTCCCAGGACACCTCCAGCATCAGCCGCTGCTGCGGGTCCATGACGACGGCTTCCCTCGGGGCGATGCCGAAGAGGCCGGCGTCGAAGCCGGGGGCGTCGTAGAGGAAGCCGCCTTCGGCGACGTAGCTGGTGCCCTGCCGGCCGGGCTCGTCGGAGAGCAGGCGGTCCAGGGGCCAGCCACGGTCGTCCGGCAGGGGCCCGACCGCGTCGACGCCGCCCGCGACGAGGTCCCACAGCGCTTCCGGGGTGCGTACGCCGCCTGGAAAGCGGCAGGCCATGGAGACGATGGCGATGGGGTCGTGCGCCGCGTTCCGCGCGTCCTGGAGCTGCTGTCTGGTCTGCGCGAGGTCGGCCGTCACCCGTCGCAGGTAGTCGAGAAGCTTCTTGTCCTCGGCCATCACACTGTCCTCATCCGCAAGGGTCGGGTGCGCGGGCTCATCCGTTCAGTCCGAGCTGGTTGTCGATGAAGTCGAAGATCTCGTCGGCGGTGGCGTCCTCGCCGATCGGGCCGCCGTCCGTGGTGGTCGTCTCGGCCGCTGTGAGGAGGGCGCGGAGCCGGCCGGTGACGTGGTGCCGCTCGATGTCCTCGGCGGGCAGCGCCGCGAGGGCGGTCTCGAGGCGGTCCAGGTCGCCGAGGAGCCGTTCCGCGCCGGTGGGTGGGGCGAGGAGGGTACGCAGGTGGGCGGCGACCGCGGCGGGGGTGGCGTGGTCGAAGACCAGGGTGGCGGGCAGGTCGAGGCCGGTCGCCGCGGACAGCCGGATCTTGAGGTCGGTGGCGGCGACGGAGTCGAAGCCCAGGTCCGTGAACGCCTTGGCGGGCTCCAGCGTCTGCGGGTCGTCGTAGCCGAGCAGGGCGGCCACGTGGGTGCGGACGAGGTCGAGCACCTCGCGGTCCTGCTGCGCGGGCGGCAGTCCGGCCAGCCGGCCGGACAGTGCGTCGCCGTCGCCGGACAGTGTGGCGTTCCCGTGCGTGGCTGCGTCGGGCAGCGCGTCGAGGAGGGGGCGCCGGCGGGCCATCGTGTAGACGGGGGCGAAGCGGGCCCAGTCGATGTCGGCGACCACGACATGGTGCTCGCGGTGGTCGAGGATCTGCCGCAGCGCGGTGACGGCCAGGTCGGGCCGCATGGGAGGGGCGCCCAGTCGCCGCATGCCCGTGGCCAGTTCGGCGTCGACCATCCCGCCGTCCCAGGAGCCCCAGGCGATGGCGGTGGCGGGCAGGCCCCGGGCCCTGCGTGCGGCGGCGAGCGCGTCCAGGTGGGCGTTCGCGGCGGCGTAGCCGGCCTGGCCCGCGCTGCCCCATACGGCTGCACCCGACGAGAACAGCACGAACGCGTCGAGCGGTGTGCCGGCGAGGAGTTCGTGCAGGTTCTCGGCGCCGGTCACCTTGGCGCGCGCCACGTCCGCGAGTTCGCCGAGGGCGAGGTCGCCCAGCGGTGCGATCCGCTGCCGGGCGCCGGCCGCGTGGACGACGGCGGTGAGCGGACGGCGGGCGGGGATGCCGTCCAGCAGGGCCCGCAGCGCGGCACGGTCGGACACGTCGCAGGCTGCCACGGTGACGTCCGCGCCCAGCTCGGCCAGCTCGGCGCGCAACTCCTCGACGCCCGGTGCCCGCGCGCCGCGCCGGCCCACGAGCAGGAGGTGTCCGGCACCGGCTTCGGCCATGAGGCGGGCGACATGGGCGCCGAGCCCGCCGGTTCCGCCGGTGATCAGGACGGTGCCCGAGGTGCGCCAGTGCGCTGCCGGGGACCCGTCGAGGGGTGCGCGCACCATGCGGCGCGCGAACACCCCCGCCGGGCGGACGGCGACGTGGTCCTCGGGTGCGGTCTCCGGTGTGGTGTCACCGGCCGCCGCCGTCAGCACGCCGCACATCCTGCGCAGTGCCCCCGCGTCGGGGCCGGCGGGCAGGTCGACGAGGCCGCCCCAGGTGTCCGGCAGGTCCAGGGCGAGTCCGGTGCCGAGGCCGTGCAGCATGGCCTGGGCGGGGTCCGGCTGTTCCGTGGCGTCGACGGCGACCGCGCCGACGGTCGCGCACCACAGCGGGGCGGTCACGGCGGCGTCGGTGAGTGCCTGCGCGAGGGTGACCGTGGCGGCGAGTCCGCCGGGCAGGGCGGGGTGCCGGTGGTGCGGCCCGGTGGCGAGGGCGAGCAAGGACAGCACGCCTCGCGGCTCTCCGCGGTCGCGCCCGGCGGTGTGCTCGCGCAGCCGGGCGGTCAGGGCCGTACGGTCCTCGTCCGGGCCGACCGGGAAGGTGACGACGTCGCCGACGTGCTCGGTCAGCGCGGCGGTGACCGCCGCCACGAGGGGATCACCGGTGTGGGACTCGGGCAGCACGAGCAGCCAACCGGCGTCGGTGCGGCGGGGTGTGCGCTCTGCGGCCGGCTGCCAGACCACGCCGTAGCGCCAGTCGGCGACGTGGGCCTCGGCACGCCGGGTGCCGCGGGCCGCGGCCAGGGCGGGCAGCACCTCGGCCAGCGCTTCGGAGCGGACGCCCAGGTCCGTCGCCAGCGCGGGCAGGTCGGCTCGCTCCAGTCCGTTCCAGAAGTCCTCGTCGGCCGGGTCGGGGGCCGCCGCCGTGGCGGGCGGGGCCGGCTCGGACCAGTACCAGGTGCGCTGGAAGCGGTAGGTCGGCAGGTCGATCAGACGGGCGCCGCTGTCCGCGTGGAAGGCGGACCAGTCCACGGGGGTGCCCCGGGTGTGGGCGCGCGCCACGGCCGTGACCAGGTCCTGCTCCTCCGGGCGGTCGCGGCGCAGCACGGGTACGAACGCCACGTCGGCGCCGGACGGCACGTTCTCGGGTCCTACGGCGCTCAGTGCCGCGTCGGGGCCCAGTTCGAGGAAGGTGGTCACACCCCGGTCGACGAGCCATTGCACGCCGTCGCCGAACCGGACGGTGGTGCGGACCTGCCGCACCCAGTGACCGGGGTCGGTCAGTTCGCCCGTGACGGGTCGGCCGGTCAGCGTGGAGACGACCGCGAGCCGGGGCTCCTCGTAGCGGATCCCGGCGGCGACCTCGGCGAACGTGTCGAGCATCGGTTCCATGAGCGCGGAGTGGAACGCGTGCGACACGGCGAGTCTCCTGGTGCGCCGGCCCGCGCCGCGGAGCTTGTCCGCCACGGCCATGACGGCGTCCTCGGTGCCGGACAGCACGAGCGAGGAGGGGCTGTTGACGGCGGCCACCGCGACCCGGTCGTCCAGGAAGGGCGTCACCTCGTCCGGCGGCGCCTGTACGGCCACCATGGCACCGCCCGCCGGGAGCGCCTGCATCAGCCGGCCGCGCGCGGCGACCAGCAGGGCGGCGTCGGCCAGGGTGAAGACTCCGGCCACGTGGGCGGCGGCGAGTTCGCCGACGGAGTGGCCGAGCAGGTGGTCGGGCCGTACGCCCCAGGATTCCAGCAGCCTGAACAGTGCCACCTCCACGGCGAACAGCGCGGGCTGGGCGTAGCCGGTCCGGTCGAGCAGCGCGGCGTCGGAACCCCACATCACGTCGCGCAGCGGACGGTCCAGGTGGGGGTCGAGTGCGGCGAGGGCCGCGTCGAGGGCGTCGGCGAACGCGGGGTGGGCGGCGTGCAGTTCGCGGCCCATGCCGAGGTGCTGGGCGCCCTGCCCGGTGAACAGGAACGCCGTCCTCGCGTCGGCTCGCGCCGCGCCGCGCACCAGGCCGGGCGCGGTACCGCCTTCGGCCAGCGCGGCGAGCGCGGCGCAGGCCGACTCCTCGTCGGCGGCGATCACGGCGGCACGTTCCTCGAGGTGGGCTCGCGACACCGCCAGCGAGTGGGCCAGGTCGAGCATGGACTGGCCGGGGTGGGCACGGACATGGTCGAGGAGGGCGGCGGCCTGGGCGCGCAGGGCCGGTTCGCCGCGGCCGGACACGAGGAGCGGCAAGGGACGGCGGCCGGCCGTGGCTATGCGCTGGGGGGACTCGGCTTCCGTGGGTGCGGGTGCGGCTGCGGCTGGAGCCTCAGCCGGATGGGCGTCGGCGGGAGGGGCCTCAGCCGGGGGTACGTCGGCGGGAGGGGCCTCCTCGATGATGACGTGCGCGTTGGTCCCGCTGAGGCCGAACGCGGAGACCCCGGCCCGCCGGGGACGGCCGGTGCGCGGCCACGGCCGTGCCCGGGTCAGGAGCCGGGCGTGTCCGGCCGACCAGTCCACGCCGGACGTGGGTTCCGTGACGTGCAAGGTCGGCGGCAGCGTCTCGTGGCGCAGCGCCTCGATCATCTTGATCACGCCCCCGACCCCGGCGGCGGCCTGTGCGTGCCCGATGTTGGACTTGACGGAGCCGAGCCACAGCGGCCGGTCGGGGGTGCGGCCCTGCCCGTAGGTGGCGAGCAGCGCCTGTGCCTCGATGGGGTCGCCGAGGGAGGTTCCGGTGCCGTGCGCCTCGACGGCGTCGACCTGGTCGGCCGACAACTGGGCGCTGCGCAACGCCTGTTCGATCACGCGCTGCTGGGCGGGGCCGTTGGGGGCGGAGAGGCCGTTGCTGGCGCCGTCCTGGTTGACGGCGCTGCCGCGGAGCACCGCAAGGACCGGATGGCCGAGGCGGCGTGCCCGGGGCAGGCGTTCCAGCAGCAGCAGTCCGGCGCCCTCGGACCAGGTGGTGCCGTCGGCGTCGGCGGAGAACGACTTGCAGCGTCCGTCGGGGGCGAGCCCGCGGTCCTGGCTGAAGCCGACGAAGGAGTCGGGTGTGGCCATCACCGTGACGCCGCCGGCGATGGCCAGGTCGCACTCGCCGGCCCGCAGCGCGTGGGCGGCCAGGTGCACGGCCACCAGCGAGGACGAGCAGGCGGTGTCCACGGTCACGGCAGGCCCTTCCAGGCCCAGGGTGTAGGCGATCCTTCCGGAGGCGACACTGGCCAGGCTGCCGATGCCCTGGGCCGTGTAGTCGTGGTAGACGAGGCCCGTGAACACGCCGGTGGAACTGCCCTTGAGGGAAGTGGGGGCGATACGGGCCCGTTCCAGCAGCTCCCACGACAGCTCCAGCAGCAGCCTCTGTTGCGGGTCGGTCTCCCTCGCCTCGCGCGGACTGATCCGGAAGAAGTCCGCGTCGAACTCGCCCGCGTCGTGCAGGAAGCCGCCCTGCGCGCAGTACGTCCTGCCGGGCGTGGCCGGCTCCGGGTCGTACAGGCCGTCCACGTCCCAGCCCCGGTTGCGGGGGAACCCGGAGACGGCGTCCGTACCGGAGTCGACCAGGTCCCACAGGTCCTCGGGGCCGCGCACGCCGCCGGGGAAACGGCAGCCCGTCGCGACGACGGCGATGGGTTCGTGCCACCGCTGCTCGGCGTCGCGGAGTCTGCGAGTGGTCTGCCGGAGTTCGGCGGTGGCGCGTCTGAGGTACTCGCGGAGCTTGTCGTCGTTGCCCATGGTCCTCAGCTCCGCAGGTCGTCGATCATCGCGAACAGTTCGTCGTCGGACGCGGAGGTCAGACGGTCGCCCTCGGCCGCTGTGCCGTCGGGTTCCCCGGCAGCCGTTCCGCCGGACTCCGCGGTGGCGTCCCGCCACTCCCGGAGCAGCGCCTCGAGGCGCCCGGTGACCTTGCGGGCCGCGGCCTGCTCCAGCTCGGCACCACTGAGCAGGGCCGCGAGCCGGTCCACCTCGGACAGCACCGGGTCCGCCGGGTCGGTGGCGGCGGTGAGCTGCTCGGCGAGGTGGTGCGCCAGCTCCCGCGCGGTGGGGCGGTCGAAGACCAGCGTGGGCGGCAGCCAGCGTCCGCAGGCCGCACTCAGCGCCTTGCGCAGCTCGACGGCGGCCAGCGAGTCGAACCCGAGGTCCTGGAACGGCCGGTCGGGTGCCACGTCCTGCCACGCCCCGTGCCCGAGGACCGCGGCCACGTGCGTTCGGACCAGTTCGAGCAGTGCGTCCGCGCGGGGGCCCTCCGGCAGGCCGGCCAGCCGCTCGCGCAGGCCGTCCCCGGGTGCCGGCATCCTGACGGACGGCCGTTTCCGGATGGGGGCGGCCGGGTCCACCGGTCCGGGCGCGGGCAACGCCCGGCTCTCCACGCGTGCCGCGGTCAGTACGGGCCGTCCGTCGCCGTCGGAGATCGTCAGCGCGACACCGCCGTCGACGGGTGAGATCCGTACCCGCACAAGGCGCGCGCCGACGGCCCCGACGGCCACCTCCCTCCACACCACCGGCTGGGTCACCTCGTCCACCGGACGGTCCAGGTGCAGGGCGGCATCGAGGAGCGCCGGATGGAGCGCGAAGTCGGCGCCGCCGTCGTCCTCCTCGGGCAGGGCGACCTCCGCGTACGTCTCCTCGCCGTGCCGCCAGGCAGCCGTGACC
>Ga0164243_10013864_pt1 | contig 11290 bp, 12 predicted proteins | sample OricompcompostOP_FD_108781 | JGI IMG/M metagenome (GOLD analysis project Ga0164243, IMG submission 108781) | Organic Plus compost microbial communities from Emeryville, California, USA - Original compost - Organic plus compost (OP) | ecosystem: Engineered > Solid waste > Mixed feedstock >... | reverse complement strand
TGGGACACGAAGGCCTCCTGTGATGCGTGAGCGGTTCCTAGACATCTCCACTCTCGCAACGGGAGGCCTTCGCCCGTCAGCAGATCAACCGCGATTCACGCAACAACGTCCCTGGACATCACACCTAGGCCCTGTGCCGTCCCGCCGCCCCACCCGGGGGGCTCTGTGGTCAGGGGGGGCTCTGGTTCGCGTGCCACGATCCGATGGACCGAGGGGCTGGTGCGACCGTCACTGCGCGGTTATGCTCGTTTCATTCAAAATCCATCACAACCATGCGAACGCGTGCCGATGACGTGTGACGCGGGACGAAGGAGTGCGCGATGACCGATCAGCAGGCCCCCGGGGCCTTCATGCGCGCCGAGCTGGACTCTCAGCCCGAGACGTGGGAGCGCGCCGCCGCGATGCGTGCCGAGCAGTCTCTCCTCCCTGCGCACGGCGCACGCGTCGCCGTCGTCGGATGCGGCACGTCGTGGTTCATGGCCCAGTCCTATGCAGCGCTGCGCGAGTCCGGCGGCTTCGGCGAGACCGACGCCTTCACGGCCTCCGAGGCCTTCGTCGACCGCGGCTACGACGCCGTCGTCGCCCTCACGCGCTCCGGCACCACGACCGAGGTGCTCGAGCTGGTCGCGCGCCTGCGAGAGGCCGGCTCCCCGGCGCGCGTGATCGGGGTCATCGGCGATCCCGGCTCGCCCCTCGTCGACCTCGTGGACGAGGCGATCGTCCTCCCGTTCGCCGACGAGCGCTCGGTGGTGCAGACCCGGTTCGCCACGACCGCGCTGGCGCTGTTCCGCTCGGCGCTCGGCGAGGACGTCTCCGGCGCGATCGCCGACGCTCGGAGCGCGCTGGCCGACGTCGACCCGTCGCTCGGCGCCGCCGAGCAGTACAGCTTCCTCGGCCGGGGGTGGACGATCGGGCTCGCGCACGAGGCGGCGCTGAAGCTGCGCGAGTCGTCGCAGTCCTGGACCGAGTCCTACTCGTCGATGGAGTACCGTCACGGTCCGGTCGCGATCGCCGCGCCGGGGCGCATCACCTGGCAGTTCGGCCCGGCGCCCGCCGGCCTCGCCGAACAGGTCGCGGCGACGGGCGCACGGTTCGTCGAGCACCCGATCGACCCGATGGCCGATCTCGTGCGGCTGCACCGCGTCGCTCTCGACCGGGCGCTCGCCAAGGGGCTCGACCCCGACCGGCCCCGCAATCTCACCCGCTCCGTGATCCTCGGCGACTGAGGACGAGAGGAGTCGGCCATGACGCCGGAGACCGGCCGGACCCCCGCGTCTGACGCCGCAGGAGGCCCGGGTCTCGCCGCGGACGCCGAGGGCGACGTCCTCCGTCCGGTCGGCGGGATCGGGCAGGGCGCCGCGGTGCTCGCGTTCGACGTCGGCGGGACCGATATCAAGTCCGCCCTGTTCGACGCCGACGGCGTGGCGCTCGGCCTGCGCCGCACGCCGACGCCGCCCGCCGGAGAGGACGCGCCGGGACGGCTCATCGCACGGCTGCACGAGCTCGCCGGCCAGCTCCGGCGGGAGCACCCGCGGGTCGAGCCGCGCGCGGTCGGGCTCATCGTGCCCGGGATCGTGGACGAGATCGCGGGCGTCGGCGTCTTCTCCAGCAACCTGGGCTGGCGTGACGCACCGATCCGGGCCCTCGCGGAGGAGGCGTTCGGCCTTCCGGTGGCGTTCGACCACGACGTGCGGACGGCGGGCTGGGCCGAGCACGTCGTCGGCGCCGCGCAGCCGTACGCCGACTCGGTCGTGCTCGTGATCGGGACCGGCATCGCCGGGGCGCTGCTCGTCGGCGGCCGCCCGTACACGGCGGGAGGCTACGCCGGCGAGGTCGGGCACTCGCCCATCGGCGACGAGCCGCTGTGCTCGTGTGGAGCCCGCGGCTGCCTGGAGGCCGTCGCCTCGGCCGGGGCCATAGCCCGCCGCTACACCGCCGCGACGGGCCGCCCGGTCGACGGCGCGAAAGAGGTCATCGCGCTCGCCGCCGGCGGCGACGCCGAGGCGGGCCGGGTCTGGGCCGAGGCCCTCGACGCGCTCGCCCTGTCGATCGCGCAGCTCACCGCCGTCATGGCTCCGCAGGCCGTCGTCATCGGCGGAGGGCTGTCGCGGGCCGGAGGCGCGCTGTTCGACGAGCTGCGCCGCCGCCTGGAGGCCCGGCTGAGCTTCCACCGGATCCCCGCGCTCGTTCCCGCTCAGCTCCAGGGGAACGCCGGCATCCTCGGCGCGGCGCTCCGGGCGAGGGAGGGCGCATGATCGTCACCGTCACGCCGAACCCGGCCCTCGACCTCACCTGGCACGTCGCCCGGCTCGTGCCCGGCGGCACGCACCGTGCCGACGCCGGGCGGTCGCGCGCCGGCGGCAAGGGGCTGAACGTGGCACGGGTGGCCCATGCCCAGGGCGCGGACGTGCACGCCGTCACGACCGCGGGCGGAGCCACCGGCGAGGAGCTCCTGCGCGAGCTGCGCGGCAGCGGCGTGCCGCACACCGTCGTCCCCGTCGCGGCACCCACCCGGCGCAGCGTCGCGGTCGTCGACGAGCACGCCGGCGACACCACCATCGTGAACGAGCACGGGATCGCCCCGACCGCCGCGGAGTGGCGCGACCTGCACGCCGCGGTGGACATCGCGCTCGCCGCGGCTGCTCCCGGCGGCGCGGCCCCGGCGGCTCAGGCGATTCCGGCGGGCCCGGTTCTTCCGGCGGGCCAGGCCCTTCCTGCTGGCGCGGTCGTCCCGGCCGGGGCGGCGTCGGCGCGGCCCGTCCTGGTCGTCGCGGGCAGCGTCCCGCCCGGGTCGCCGGACGACGCGATCGCCGCGCTCGTGGCACGGGGCAGGGCGGCGGGAGCGGCGGTGATCGCGGACACCTCGGGACCCGCGCTGCTGCGCGCCGCCGAGGCGGGGGCCTCGGTGCTCAAGCCCAACGCCGCCGAGCTCGCGGAGGCGACGGGGATCGAGAGCCCGGTGGACGGCGCCCGCGAGCTGCTGCGGCGCGGCGCGGGACTGGTCCTCCTCTCGCTGGGTCCCGCCGGGATGCTCGCCGTCTCGGCCGACGGCGTCGTCGGCGCGCGCCTCGCGGAGCCGCTGTCCGGCAACCCCACCGGGGCCGGCGACGCCGCCGTCGCCGCGTGCGCGGTGCTGATGGCGGAGGGAGAGCACGATCCCGAGACGATCCTCCGCCGTGCGACCTCGTGGTCGGCCGCGGCCGTGCTCATGCCGCTCGCGGGCGAGGTCCACGAGTCCTGGCCCGGCCTCGAAGCGGCCCTCCTCGTCGAACGGGCACCCCTCACCGAACGGGCCTCCAAAGAACGGGCCTCCAACGAACGGGCCTCCAACGAACGGAAGGAGCAGCGATGACCCATGCCTCCACCAGGGACCTCGTGGCGGACGCCGCCGCTCGCGGGGTCGGGATCGGCGCCTTCAACGTGATCCAGCTGGAGACCGCCGAGGCCCTCGTCGCCGCCTCCGAGCGCGCGGGGCTGCCGGTGATCCTGCAGATCTCGCAGAACTGCGCCGACTACCACGGCGGCCTTGAGCCGATCGCGTTCGCGACCCTCGCGATCGCGCGCCGCGCCACGACGCCCGTGGCCGTCCACCTCGACCACGCCGAACGCCCCGAGCTCGTCGACGAGGCGATCTCGCTCGGCTTCAGCTCGGTGATGTTCGACGGCGGCCGACTCGACTACGCCGACAACGTCGCCCTCACCAGGGCCGTGGCCGCCCGCGCCCACGCGGCGGGGGTGTACGTGGAGGGCGAGTTGGGCGAGGTCGGCGGCAAGGACGGGGCGCACGCCCCCGGCGTCCGCACGGATCCGGACGAGGCGAGGGATTTCGTCGCCGCGACCGGGGTGGACGCGCTCGCGGTGGCGGCCGGCTCGTCCCATGCGATGACGGACCGCACCGCCGCACTCGACCTCGACCTCGTCGCCCGCCTCCGCACGGCCCTCCGGGGAACCGGGCGCCGCGGTACCGACGTGCCGCTCGTGCTGCACGGCTCCTCCGGCGTTCCCGACGACGTGCTTGCGGCGGCGGTCCGCGCGGGCATGACGAAGATCAACGTCTCGACCCATCTCAACGGCTTCTTCACGCGCGCGATCAGGGCGCGGCTGGCCGCGGACGAGGGCCTGGTGGACTCCCGCCGCTACCTCGCCCCGGCACGCGACGCGGTGGCCGGCGAGGCGGCCCGCCTGCTGCGTCTCTTCGCGGGCGAGACGCCGGCGGCGGCGGACGGGGCGGACGCGTGAACCGGGCGGCGCGCCTGGCCGCGATCCTCGACCTCCTCGCCGCGCAGGGCGAGGTCGGCGTCGAGGAGCTGGTGGAGCGCTTCGGCACGTCCCCCGCCACGGCGCGCCGCGACCTCGACAGCCTCGCCGAGCAGCGGCTGCTCACCCGCACGCACGGCGGGGCGGTGGCGCAGTCGGTCGCATACGAGCTGCCGATCCGGTACAAGAGCCACCAGCGCACCGACGAGAAGGAGCGGATCGCGCGCGCGGCCTCCGCGCTCGTCCCCCCGGGCGCGGTCGTCGGCCTCTCCGGGGGCACGACCACCACCGCGATCGCGGCGGCCCTCGCCGCGCGCGAGGACCTCGCCGAGCACGGCCTGACCGTGGTGACGAACGCCGTCAACATCGCCGCGCAGCTGGCGACGCGCACCGACATCAAGGTCGTCGTCACCGGCGGCGTGATCCATGCCCGCAGCTACGAGCTCGTGGGCCCGTTCGTGGAGCAGCTGCTGAGCGGGATCCGGCTCGATCTCGCCTTCATCGGGGTGAACGGCATCGACGCCGCAGCCGGGGCGTCGACGCACGACGAGCGCGAGGCGGCGGTGAACCGGATGATGGCGCGGCGGGCGCGGCGGGCGATCGTCGCCGCGGACTCCTCCAAGATCGGCGTCGCCGCCTTCGCCGAGGTGGGCGGCGTCGACCTGTTCCCGGTGCTGCTGACGGACGGCGGGATCGCGGACGCCGACCGGACGGCGCTGCGGGACGCGGGCTACGAGGTCGTCGTCGCCGGCTGACGCCTCGCCCGGTCTCGCCGGCCTGCGCTACAGGCGGCGGCGGCCGGTGGCGTGCGCGAAGATCAGGCTGGTGCTCGTCGAGGCGACCTCCGGCCGCACCGACAGCGTGTCCGAGACCAGCTCGCGGAGGTCTCCGGCGTCGTGCACCGCGACGTGGACGAGGAAGTCGCGGTCCCCGGCCAGGAAGTACACGCGCTGGGTGGCCGGGATGTCTTCGAGGTAGGCCTGGAAACGACGCAGGTCGCCCCGTGCGTGGGCGTGCAGCCGGAGCGAGATGAGCGCCTCCAGGCCCAGTCCCAGCGCGGCCGGCGGGATCTCGGCGTGGAAGCCGGTGATCACGCCGCGCGCCTGCAGCGAGCGGACGCGCTTGAGGCAGGTGGACTCGGCGATGCCGGCGCGCGCGGCGAGCTCCGCATTGGAGATGCGGCCGTTGCGGCTGAGCTCGGCGAGCAGCGCCAGGTCGGTCTCGTCGAGGGTCGCCGGTGCCGGGGCGCGGGGCGAAGATCCAGCGGCAGGCACGGGCGTTCTCCTCTCCAGGAGAGGGATTCGCTCCTGATCCCGTCCAGAATACGAAGGATCTTCGCCCGCAGCGATAGGAAGCCTTGAGATCTGCATGATGTGGAGGGAGGCGAGGACCGCCCTGCCTCCGTGGTCTCGGTCTCGGGAGGACGCAATGATGCGAACGATCGTCGTCGGTGCCGGCATGGTGGGTCTCGCGACCGCCTGGCACCTGCAGGAGCGCGGCGTCGAGGTGACGGTGATCGACCGCGTGGGCGTCGCGGCCGGCTCGTCGTGGGGGAACGCGGGCTGGCTGACGCCGGGGAAGACGATCCCGCTGGCCGATCCGAGCCTCTGGTCGTACGGGCCCAAGGCGCTCCTCGATCCCGACGCCGCGCTGCACGTGCCGTTCCGCGTGGATCCGGGGCTGTGGTCGTTCCTGGCCCGGTTCGCCGCGCACGGCACCGCGCGGGCCTGGGACCGGGCGATGGCGGCCCTCACGCCGATCGACCGGATCGCGCTGGAGTGCTTCGACGAGCTCGCGGCGGGCGGCGTGGACTCCTGGACCCGCGAGGGCCCGTTCGTCATCGGCTTCGCCGAGGAGGCGCACGCGAAGGGCTTCCTGCACGAGATCGCGGGGGTGATCCGGCACGGTCAGGACGTGCCCTTCGAGCGTCTGGACGACCCTCGGGAGCTCGCGCCGCAGCTCTCCGAGCGGGTGGCGGTCGGCTACCGTCTGGACGGCCAGCGCTTCATCGAGCCCGCCCCGTATGTCGAGGCGCTCGCCGCGGCAGTCGTGGCCCGGGGCGCGCGGCTGGTCACCGGGGTCGAGGTCGTCGACGTCTCCTCCACGCGGCGGCCGGTGGTGGCGCTCTCGACCGGGGAGCGGATGGAGTCCGACGCGGCGGTGATCGCGACGGGCGCCTGGATGCCCCGGCTGGCCCGGCGTCTGGGGGTCCGGACCCGCGTGCAGGCCGGCCGTGGCTACTCCTTCACGGTCGACAGCGAGCAGCCGGCGCGGCATCCGGTCTACCTGCCGTACCAGCGGATCGCCTGCACGCCCTACGAGGGGCGCTTCCGGATCGCCGGGACGATGGAGTTCCGCGGACCCGACGAGCCGTTCCAGCCGCGTCGCGTCAAGGCGATCGTCGCGCAGGCGCGGGAGCTGCTGACGGGCGTCGACCTGGAGCACCGCCATGACGAGTGGGTCGGCTCGCGGCCGGTCACGCCCGACGGCCTGCCCCTGGTCGGGGCCACCAGGGCGCCGAACGTCTACGTCGCCGGCGGGCACGGGATGTGGGGGATCGTGCTGGGCCCCGCCACCGGCAGGTTCCTCGCGGAGCAGATCGTGACCGGGCGGATCGACCCGGTCATCGCCCCCTTCGACCCGCTGCGCTGAGCGCCGGGGTCAGCGCATGCCGGCCGGCTCGCGGATCGCGAACCGCTCGGCGTGCGCGGCCCAGTCCCCCTCGGCCGGGAGCGAGCGCAGGCTCCGGTTCGTCAGCGCCAGGATCGCGGCGACGCCGCAGAGCCCCGCGCTGACGAGGATCGTCGCCTCCCGGCCGATCGTGGCGAGGCCGACGCCCGCGATGAGCGGGGCGAGCGGCGTCGCGCCCATCCCGAACATCATCGTCGCGCTGTTGGCGCGTCCCAGCATCGCGCTCGGCGTCGCGACCATGAAGTAGCCCATCATCGATGCGTTGATCGCCGGGAGCAGGAGTCCCGGCACCGCGATGATCAGGACGATCGGCAGCGGGTCGGTCACGAGAGCGGTCGCCGCGGCGCCGGCCGTGAGGACGAGCAGGCCCGCCCCCATGAGCGCGCCCGCGCCGACGCGCGTCACCAGCGCGCCGGAGAAGACGGCGCCGAGGAGCATCGCGATCCCCATGCCGGCGCTGAGCCAGCCGATCACCGCCGGCGACCGGCCGTCCTGCTGGAGCGCGTACACCACCGTGGTCAGGGCGGCGTTGATCCCGAGGTTCACGATGGTCATGACCAGCAGCACGCCGCGAAGGTCCACGCGGGAGAAGAGCCAGACGACCCCCTCGCGGATCTCCCTGGCGGCGTTGCGCGCCGCAGTCGGTGCTGCCGCGGCCTTCTCGGCTCCCTCGCCGCCGTCGGCGGCGGGCGCCTCCGCGGCGGAGCCTCCGGCGGGAGCGCGCAGGCGCGGGATGAGTGCGGCGGTGAGGGCGGCGATCCCGTGGCACACGGCCATCGCCGCGCCGACGAGCCACCCGCCGACCGCGAGGAGGGCCCCGCCGAGCGGGCCGCCCGCGAGCTGCAGGACGGCCTCGCGCGCCTGGTTCGCGGCCTGCGCGCGGCCCATCGCCGCGGAGGGCACGACCTCCTTCAGCGCGCTCTCGCCGGCGACGTCGAAGAGCGCGCTCCGTGCGGCCAAGAGGACGTCGAGCACGAGCAGCACGACGAAGGTCAGCGCTCCCGTGATCGTGAGCACCGTGAACGCCCCCGCGACGAGCACGCCCAGGACCGATCCGATCACCATGAGCGCGATCCGGGAGTGCCGGTCGGCCAGGACGCCGCCCAGCATCACCAAGGCCACGCGGACGGCCATCCCGGTCGCCCCGATGACGCCGGCCTGCGCGGGGTCGTCGGTGATCATGAGCGCCAGCAGGGGGACGGCGAAGGCGAACAGCGCCTGGGCGAGTGCCTTGGCGGTGTCGCTCACGAGCCAGGAGACGTAGCGGGCGTTGCGCCAGAGCGAGGGGGAGGGGGCGGGGGCGGCCATGCCGACCACTGTAGAAGGGCAAGGGAAGTTGCGCAATAATTATTGCGCAACTTCCCTTGGGTAGACTCCCGGCATGGACGAGGGGGACGACGACCCGCAGGCGCCGACGACCGCGGCGCTGAAGGCCATCGCGCATCCGCTGCGCCGCCGGATCCTCCGCGAGTTCCAGTCGCGGACGGCGCAGCGCGCGGCCGATCTGGCGGCCGCGCTCGACGAGCCGGCCAACAAGGTCAGCTTCCACCTGCGTGTGCTCGCCGACGCGGGCTTCCTCGCCGAGAGCCCCGAGCTCGCCCACGACCGTCGCGACCGGGTCTGGAGGATCGTGCAGGACGGGGTCAACCTGGGCGGAGGGCGGCATCCGGTCGACGATCCCGTGCTCGGCGGCGTGGTGCTGCAGGGCATGGTCGACGACCACAACGAGATGGTGCGGCGGCTCGCCGGCTGGGCCTCCGCCTATCTCTCCGGCGACGACGACCATGCCCACGGCACCTTCTCGCGATTCGGCCTCGTGCTCACCCCGGACGAGTTCGTGGCGATGCTGGCGCGCATCGGCGAGGTCGTCGAGGAGGCCAAGGCCGCCCACGACCCTGAGGCTGCGGGATCCCGGCTGTACGAGATGGACATCATCGCGGTGGACGACCGCCTCTGAGCGTGCCCGAACACGCATCGGCGGGGAGGGAAGAAGCTCCCTCCCCGCCGATCGCTCGGGCTGCGACCCCGCGCTGCGCCTCCGGCGATCCGGTCAGGGGATCGCGCGACGCAGGACGAGGTACGAGATCACCATGAGCACGGCGATCACGACCAGGGCCCACAGGGTCAGACCGAGAGCGCCGAGCCAGAGGACCCCCTGCCAGAACTGCCCCCACATCTCGAGCCGGGTGACGAGGAACGCCAGGCCGACGAGGACGAGCCCGCTGCCGACGCCGACGACCGTGGTCGCCGCCGCGCCCCAGCGCTTGTAGATCGTGGCCCCGGTGAAGCCGATCACGAAGAAGAACATCGCGAGCGCGAAGAACGCCAGCCCGGCGGCGAGCGGGCCCGCCTCCCACAGCCAGGGGATGCGGAACACGTAGCCGTTCACGCCCCAGCCGTTCGTCGCGTCCTCGATCCAGCCGCCGATGAGGAACGCCGCCGCCATCAGGAGCGCGCCGAGGGCCGCCGCGGCCATCGTGCCGAGGAAGAACTCGCGTCGCGTGACGCTCATCGCCTGCGAGAACGGGAAGGTCAGGGTGAGCGCCGACAACCCCATCGCGAAGAAGTACCAGAGCGGCGCCTGGCCGCCTCCGCCGTACTTCGGGGTGTCGACGGGGATCATCGCGTAGATGAGGACCGAGATCGCCAGGGCGGCGCCGAGGACGATCAGCGGGACCCAGATGAACGTCTGCTTGTTGATCAGCTGAAGCCGGACCACCTTCAGGATGCGGGACATCAGCGCACCTCCTCCGTGCTCGGGGCGAGGACGGCGTCGTCCGTCCCTCGCGTTCCTGCGGCCTTCTGGGTCAGGCGGACGATCAGCTGCTGCAGCGAGACCGGCGCGAGGTCGAGGCCCTGCGCCTCGACCTCCGCCCGTTCGGCCGCCGACAGCACGCCCAGGGTCGTGACCGAGGCCACGCGCCCGAGCGTCTCGCGGTGCAGCACCTCGTGTCCGGCCGCCCAGGCGTCGACCTTCGCGGCGTCTCCCACCACCGTGACGGCGCGGTCGCGGACGGCGTCGGTCTCCTCGTCGAGGATGATCCGCCCGTCGTCGATCACGATCACGCGCTCGATGAGGTTCGCGACCTCGTCGATGAGGTGCGAGGACAGGATGATCGTCCGCGGCTGCTCGGCGTAGTCCTCGATCAGCCGGTCGTAGAAGATCTGCCGCGCGACCGCGTCCAGACCCAGGTACGGCTCGTCGAAGAAGGTGATCTCGGCCCGCGCCGCGAGGCCGATGATCACGCCGACCGCCGAGAGCTGCCCGCGGGAGAGCTTCTTGATCCGGCGCTTCACGGGGAGCTGGAACTCCGCGACCAGCCGGTCGGCGAGCTCCTGGCTCCAGTTCGGGAAGAACAGCCGCGCCGCGCGGAACGCGTGCTCCGGCGTCGCGTCGTCCGGGTACTTCTGGCTCTCGCGCACGAAGCACACGCGGGAGAGCACGCGCGCGTTCTCGTACGGCTCCTCGCCGAAGACCCGCACGGATCCGGAGGAGGCGAAGTTCTGCGCGGTGAGGATCGACATGAGCGTGGTCTTGCCGGCGCCGTTGCGCCCGAGGAGACCGTAGATCTTCCCCGGCTCGATCGACAGCGAGACGTGGTCGAGCGCGAGCTTGTCGCGGTACTGCTTGGTGAGGTTCGAGACCTCGATGACGGCGGTCATGCGGGGTTCCCTTCGGTGGGGGCTCCTGCCGCGCGTTCGCGGAGCAGGGTGGCCAGGTCGTCGGGGCCGAGCCCGATCATTCGGGCCTCGGCCAGGAGCGGGTCGAGGAAGCGCTCGGCGAACGCGGCGCGGCGCTCGCCGAGGAGGAGGTCGCGGGCGCCGGCCGAGACGAACATCCCGACGCCGCGCCTCTTGTGCAGGACGCCCTTCTCGGTGAGCATGGCGACTCCTTTCGCCGCGGTGGCGGGGTTGATCCGGTAGAACGCGGCGAGCTCGTTCGTCGACGGCGCCTGGGCCTCTTCCGCGAGCGAGCCGTCGAGGATGGACTCCTCGATCGCCTCGGCGATCTGGAGGAAGAGGGCGCGGCCTTCGTCGATCACAGGCTCTCCAGGTTCCTTGGTTACTTACTCGACTAACTAACCATGGAACCTGCGCGGCGTCAAGTCCGTCGCAGCACGCTGCCCGGTATACTGAAAGTATGACCACGACCATCAAGGTGAGCGAGACACTGCGCGATCGCCTCAAGGAGCAGGCGGCCCGAGACGGCCGCACCCTGGGCGCGCATCTCCAGCATCTTGCGGACGCCGAGGACCGTCGGTGGCGGCTGGAGTCCTTGAGGTCTGCGATCGCGCAGACCTCCCCTGCCGACGAGGCCGGACATGCGAGGGAGTCGGCCGTA
>Ga0164243_10013863_pt1 | contig 11290 bp, 7 predicted proteins | sample OricompcompostOP_FD_108781 | JGI IMG/M metagenome (GOLD analysis project Ga0164243, IMG submission 108781) | Organic Plus compost microbial communities from Emeryville, California, USA - Original compost - Organic plus compost (OP) | ecosystem: Engineered > Solid waste > Mixed feedstock >... | reverse complement strand
GGGATCAGTGACGCGTCGAGGCCGGTGGCGAGGAAGCCGACCATGCGGCGCATCGGCAGCGAATAGGTGTCCGGCGAGGCGATCTTCGGGTTGAGCGCCGCGACGATCCAGACCAGAACCAGCGCGGCGAGCGCGGCCAGCGCCCACAGCGCGGCCTGGTACCGCTCGCCGATCACGAACGCCACCAGCAGTGCCACGGCCAGAAGAAAGGAGTACCCCAGCAGCCACGCCTTGCAGGCCGCGGAGTCCCAGACCCGGGCGCGCAGCGCCGCACCGATCGCCGCGGCAAGCACGATGTACCAGGCCCACGGCGACGCGTTCGCCGAGCTCACCAGGGCCACCGAACCGGCGACGCCCAACAGCACACCCGCGGCGATCACACCGGTCTGGTGCGCCTGGCTCACCCGCACGCGGCGCGGCAGATCGGCGAGTACCGAAAGGGGCCGCGCGGCAGGCGTCGGATCGCCGGGCGCCGGGATCACCGGCAGCGGGAAGCGCGCCCACATCGCCGACAGTTGCGCGGCCTGCACCGTGACGATCAGGCCCAGAAGCACCAGCGCGCAACCGATGACGTCCGAAGAGATGACCCACAGTGACGCCGCACCCGCGACCAGCAGGACGCCGACGCCGGCCACGGCGGTCGCGGTGAACACGGCGATGCCGCGGTCGTCGGGCGAGCCGGCCATGCTGATCAACGACCACGCGGCGACACCGGCCGCGGCGAGCAGCACGTTCGGCGCGCCGAAATCACCTGGCACACCCAGCGCGAACGCCGCGGCCACCGGGACGAGTGCGGTGACGGCCAGCGACGTCGCGAGCACCGCGGACCGGTTGCGCACGGCCAGCGCCGCGATCACGGTGGCCAGCGCGATGCCGCTGACGATGAACTGTCCGAGCAGATCCCCGGTGATCACCCGGTGGGCGACGGAAAGTCCCGTGCCGACGAGGATCAGCCCGATCAGCGCGAGCGCCGCACCACGCGCGATGTGCGTGGGACCCCACTGGCGCCTGCGTGCCTCGGAGAAGATGACCGCGGCGTCGGCGATGTCCTCCACGATCCGCGGCGCGGGCGGTCCGGACGGGACCGCCTGCAGCGCGAGCAGATCACCGTCGACGACGCCGACCGTGTCGAGCGTGGCGTCCAAGCTGAACGGCGCACCGCCGATCGGAGCGAGGCTGAGCCGCACCGGGTTCGGCGCTGCGGCCGGATCGGCGGCACCGTCGTTCTCACGGGCGGGCTGCACGATGCGCTGGACCGCGGGCAGGATCTCGCGCAGTGGCAACTCGGACGGCAGGGCCATCTCGGTCAGCCGGCCACCGTCGTCTCCGGCGGCCAGCACGGCCACCCGGACGATCGGCATCACAGTGTTCTCGGACATTCCTATGCTTTCTGGGTTCTTCTCTGGAGAACTGGTTCTCGGTGGGTTGCCGCGTCTTCGTCGAAGTCGCGGGTGAGCGGCTGGTCGGGGAACCAGGATCCGCTGGGGAGGGATGCGGTCAGCCGCTCGACCGCCATGGCGATCGCGTCGGCGCTGCCGGGCGTGAAGGTCGAGATCCACTCTCCGTCGAAGGCTTTCGTCGGGTGAACCAGTATCCGGCCGTGTGGGGTGTCGATGATGCTGACCCCCACCTCGGTGGTGACGCGGTGGCCGTCGCGATGCTCGCCCGCGACGATCTCGACGTAGGTGCGCCGACCGTCGAACACCGACTCGACCAGGGGCCGCGCCGAGGGCGGAACTCCGAGGAACTCCAGCACTTCGGCCAGTGGGGCCCCGCGGCGGATCTGCTCGTCGGCCCGCGCACCCGCGGCGGCGGGCAGTGCGAAGTCGTCGAACCGGGCGGGTTTCCGTCGGGACAGCCCCGCTGTGAGCACCGGCACCAGCGCGTGCTGGTGGCCGATGTCCATCGCGGTGAAGGTGACCAACTGCGCGTTGCGCAACGCGACGACGGTTTCTTCCGACCGGCGGGCGACCATGCCGCGCAACAGGTCACCCGGTCCCGACACGAACCGCAGATCGAGCCACTGTGTCGCACGGCAGACCGTCGTGATCCACTGCGCGACCCGGGGATCGACCGCACCGGCAGAGTTGACGACGCCCATCCGGGTCAGTTCCGCGGACTGCGCTGCGAGGAACGCCGACCGCTGCGAGTAATCGCTGTACGGCGGCGTGATCGCCAGCACCCACGGGTACGACCCGGCGCCCAGGACATCGGCGAGGCACCAGGCCTGGTCGGTGGTCAGCTCAACAGCGTTAGGCCCCACGGTGATCCGGCATCATCCCCACTTGGCGCCTTCGGCCTGGTCGCGTGCGCTCATCGCCATGGTGTTCTGCTCGTGCGTGGTGGCCATCGCGCGGTAGGCACGCACGAGTTCCTCCATGGCCTGGTTCCACTGGGCCTGCCATGCCTGGTAGGTCATACCGGTGTCGCCCTGCCAGGCGCTCGCCAGCGCGTGCTGCTCGGCGGCGATGTCGGCACCGACGGCGTGCAGCGCGCCGGAGTAGGTGTTCATCTCCGCGGCGTGCGCGAGCATCGCTGGGTAGTTGTACATGATCTGGGACATGAGAACTCCTGGTTCGCTGAGGAAGACGGGGTGATCAGATACCGGTGTAGGTGCTGGCCGCGGCGGCGTCCTGCGCGACGTAGCTCGAGGCCGCCTCGCCGATGTTGAGCTGCGCGATGTCGAGCAGCGCATTGACCTTGGCCGAGACCTCGACGAAACGGGCATGCGCGGCCTGGAAGGCCGCGGAGGCCTCACCCATGTGGAAGGCCTGCGAACTCATCGCGGCCTGCTCGGCCTGGGCGATGGTGCTGCGCATCAGGGCGGCCTTGGCGCCGAAGTTGGCCTCGGACGCGATCAGCTGGGGGATGTGAGCGTCGAGAAGACTCATGACTGTTTCCTTTCGAAGGTGGTGGTTCCGGAACTGCTAAACGGTCTGGTCAGCGGCGCGGACCCCCTTCCGGATCATCGGGGCTCGGCGCCGGATTCTCGTCGCCGTCCCACGTGCCGGGCAGCATGGGGGTGACCGGCCGGTCGTCGAAGGTGTCGCCGGTCAGCGTGGTCAGCCCGGCGGCGGTGACGTCGTGTCTGGTCACCGTCCCGGTGAATCCCATTGCATCCGAGCCACGTTCGGAGGCGCGCACGCGGGGCTCCGGCTGGGGCGCCGGGTCCTCGTCCGGCTCCTCGTAATCCATGTAGGCGTCGGCGTAGCCGCGTTCCTCGATCTGGGCGCCCTTCTTGCGCCGGCGCTTTCGCCGCGAGGCGAGGGACGCCGCCACGCCGGAGGCCGCGGCCGGGACGCCCGATGCGGGCGCGGCGACCTGCGATTTGTTCCCCAACGTCGGCGTGAAGCCCTCACCGGGATCACGGTTGGCCACCGCGTACGGCACGAACGTCGCGGCGGCCGGCGCCGGGGCGGCCACCGTGGTGCCTGCAGGCGCAGGAGCCGGGGCCGCGGCGGTCGCGGCGGACCCGGGCACGCCCGCGGGTGAGATGCCCACTGCCAACGGCTGATCCGTGCGAGGCGCGGCTGCCACCTCCTGCGGCGCCTCATCCTCGGCGGGCACATCGACCGGGTTGTTCAGCACGTGGTCGATGAGCAGGACCAGGCCGGTGATGCCCAGCGCGGCCAGCGCCGGGATCAGGAACGGCGACGCGAAGATCATGCCCCACGTCGGCCAGCCGACCAGGTTGAAGAACACCTGGTAGGCCACGCCGAACAGGAACGGCCACCATGTCGCCAGGGCACCGGCCGGATTCGTCATGAAGTCCGTCAGCAGCCGGCCCAGGTTGCCCAGTGGGTCCTTGAGGAAGTCGAGGATCGCCTGGCCCCCGGGCACGCCCTGCAGGTACTGGTTCAGCAGGTCGGAGATGATGCTGGAAAGGTCGAGGCTCGAGCCTGATTCGGCGGCCGTGGCCTGGGCCGACATCTGCTGCACACTCGCCGAGGCCGAACCGGCCTCGCCGACACCCGGTTTGAGCAGGAACGGCGCCGGTGCGCTCACCGGCGCCGCGGCCACCGCAGCGCCCGAGACCGCCTGATAGGTGCTCATGGTGGTGGCGGCCTGGATCCACATGCGCACGTAGTCGGCCTCGTTGAGCGCGATCGGGATCGTGTTGATCCCGAAGAAGTTCGTGGCCACGAGCACACCGTGCATGGTGTGGTTGAGCGCCAGTTCGGCCATGGTCGGCATCGTGGCCAGTGCCGTGGAGTACGCCGCGGCCGCGGTCTCGTGCTGGACGGCCGCGGCCGCGCTGTTGGCGCTCTGCTGCGCGAGCCACTGCAGATACGGCGCGTGGGCCGCGACATACTGCTCGGAACTCGGACCTTCCCACGAGCCGGCCTGCACCGCGCTCAGCACACTCGTGAGTTCGGCTGCCGCCGCGGCGTATTCGGCGCTGAGCGACTGCCACGCCCCCGCGGCGGCCAGCAGCGACCCGGGGCCTGGGCCGCTGGACAGCAGCGACGAGTGCACCTCGGGCGGCAGAGCCATCCAGATAGGGGCCGTCATGTCAGAGGCCGCGGGCCGTCAGGTACGACGCCGCCGCCTGGGCGTCACCGGTCGCGTAGCTGACACCGGACTCGCCCACTCCGACACCGGACCGGCCGAGCTCCTCGACACCCTGGGCGGCGACCGCCGACTGCTGTGCGCCGTTGGCGCTGAAGCCGGCCGCGGTCTGCAGGGACACCGCGTCGGCCGCAGGCGGGAGAACGGTCGAGATCATCGGGGCGGCAGCGGCGTGTGCGGCCGCCAGACGCGCGGTCAGCGCCTCGACGGCCGAACTGGCCGCCGTGAGACCTTCCGGAACTACGCGCAGTGTCATCGGTATTCCCCTCCTCGGTTGTGATTCCCGTTGTTCCCGATGTTTCCGCTCAGGGCCGCGTCGCCGAGCGGGTTGACCAACTGGATGTGGTCGGGGGTGTCGGTGTCGGTCAGCAGCAGGCCACGGCCGGCCGGGAACCGGGCGAACCGGTGGCCGCGGATCTTGCCGCTGTCGGTGGGATTGCCCGACAGCATCAGCGTGGTCGCCTGCAGATCGTTGAGGCGACGCAACAGCGGTGCGGTCATCACCGCGTGGGCAGAGCCGGTGGCACGTGCGGTGACGATCACGCGCAAGCCGAGATCGGCTGCCTCGGCGAGCAATCCGACGATGTTCGTCCACGGGCGCTGCCCCACGAACGGTCCGCTCACCGCGGGCGTATCGGGGATCTGGTCCACGTCGTCGATGATCAGGTAGTGCGTGTGGCCCGTGTAGGTCCACCGGCTGAGCTCTTGAGCGGACAATCCAGCAGGTGGGCGCCGCTTCTCGATGAGAGCCGACAGCCCCAGCATCGCGGGCAGCACACGGTCGATGTTCGCGGTGTACTCGTTGTCCGGGAAGAGCGGTTCGTCGACCAGATGCAGCCTGCGGTCGATCACCGTGAACGCGACCTGGTCCGGTGTCGAGTTCTCCCGCACCGTGCGGATGATGTGGCGCAGCAGCGTCGTCTTGCCCGACTTCGAGTCACCGAACACCATGAGCAGCGGGTGGTTCGCGAAGTCGACGGCCACCGGCGCCAGATCCTCTTCGCGCTGACCGATGACCACGGTCTCCGGCGCCGGGTACAGCGGCGCCAGTGCGTCGGGCGACAGGTCTGTGGGCAGCAGGCGCACCGGCGGTGCGCTGACGCCCGGGTACCGCGCGTTGATGACCGCGATGTCGCTCAGCGCCGGTTCGGCGAACAGGAAGTGTTCGGCGGCCATGGTCAGGCCGCGGCCCGGCTGATCGGCCGGCACCGAATCTGCAGGCCTGCGCAGGGCACCGGCCACGCGCACGATGCTGTCGTGCGAGTCGTGCAGTTTGAGCTCGAGACGCAGACCGAGGCCGTCGCGCATCGCCAGCGGCACCTCCAGCCAGTTCGGCGTGGTGATGACGACGTGGATGCCGTAGGCCAGGCCGCTGTTGGCCAGCTCGGTGACCTTGGCCAGCAACGGGTTGCGGGTGTTGAAGGTGTCGGTGTTGTCGCGGCTGAACGCGTACAGGTTGTCGATCACCAGGAACACTTCGCCGTAGCCGTCCGTGTACGAGCCCGTGCGGTTGACCGCGCCCTGGCGCTGACGCGCCCTCAGCAACTGCTCCAGCTCGCCGAACGTGCGGCGGATACGCTCGGGCTCCAGCGGGGTCGCGACGCTGCCGACGTGTGCCAGGTCCGCGAGGTCGGCTAGCCTCCCGCCGCCGTAATCGAGGCAGTAGAAGGTGATCTCGCGCGGCGAGTGCAGCGCCGCGGCGCTCAGGACGAACGTCTGCAATGCCGTGGACTTGCCTGACCGCGGGCCGCCGTGGATGAGCACGTTGGCGGCCGCGGTGTGCGCGTCGTACACCAGCACGTCGCGCCGCATCTCGAACGGCTTGTCGATCTCGCCCAGCGGCCAGCGCAGCTGCCCCGGCTCGACGTCGGCACCGGCAAGCACGTCGGCCAGTGCGATCGGCTCGTCCAGCGGCGGCAGCCACAGCTGGGGGGCCTTGGGTCCGTAGGCCGCCAGTTGGTCGCCGATGGTGGCGATCAGCTTGCGCGGCGGCGCGGTGTGCACCTCGACGTCGCCCGTGGTGATCACGGTGTCGGGTTCGGGTTCGACGCGTCCCGCCGTGAACACCTGCGGCTGCGGAAGTGCGTGCACCACAATCGACTTCTCGGCGCGTGGCGGATCGTAGATGCCGTCGACGTAGGTGCTGCGGAACTTGATCGGCACCGCACCGGGCGCTGGTACCAAGAAGCCCTCGCCTTTGTGTTCGCGGCCGGACTCGATGTGGTAGGCGTCCTCGACACCGATGATCTGCCGCGAGATGCTCGGGCTGGCCACCTTGAGACCGATGCGGTACGAGGTGTTCTTGTCGATGTCCTTGATACGGCCCACGTCCAGCGTCTGCGACGCGAACAGCAGGTGGATCCGGAACGAGCGGCCCTTGCGCGCAACGTAATCGAACAGGTCGGCGTACTCGGGATGTTCGGCGAGCATGAGCGTGAACTCGTCGGCGACCACGAACAGTGTGGGCATGGGCGGCAGGTCATGGCCTGCGGCGATCGCGCTCTCGTACTCGGCGACCGAGTTGAACGCGCTGCCCTGCACCCGGCGCCCGGCCTCCTTGAGGATCTGCTCGCGCCGGGCCACCTCACCGCGCAGCGTGTCGGCGAACCTGTCGGCCAGCGACCGCTTCTCGGCCATGTTGGAGATGACCGCCACGACCTGCGGGAAGTGGCGGAAGATGTCGGCTCCGGCCTCACCCTTGAAGTCCGCGTAGATCACGATGAGGCGATCGGCGGGATGGGTGGTCAACAGCGACAACAGGATCGACATCAGGGTTTGTGACTTGCCCGAACCCGTCATACCGATCATCAGCCCGTGCGGGCCCATACCGCCCTCGGCCTCGTCCTTGAGGTCGAAGTACAGCGGCTCACCGGTCGAGGTGACGCCGATCGGCACGCGCAGTTCCTCGTCGCGCGGCCGGGGCGCCCACAGGCTCGCCACGTCGAGCGCCGAGGCGTCGGGGATGCCGAGCAGCGTCGTGAACGTCGCACCGCCGGTCGAGGTGGAGCGGATGTATCCCGGATTGGAGTCCCACCGCGACAGCCGCCGCGCGATGTGCGCGGCCTCGGCCGCCGACATCGTGTCGGCCACATCGACACAGGGCTGCCAGCCACCCACCTGCCAGCGCTCGATCCGGCCGTCGACGACGCGCAGGATGGGGCGCTCGGGATCGGGGTACTGCTCGCGGTTGGGCAGTTCCGTGGCGCGGTGGATGACGGTGACACCGGTCAGCCCAGGCTTGCGGGCGATGTCGTCGGGATCGGCATCGGGGTCGTCGAGCACCACCAGCAGATGCTTGAGCGCCGCACCGGACTCGGCCGGGAACAGCGGCCGGTCGGCCAGCGCCGGAGCCAGCCGCTCACGCAGTTCGGCTGTGGACGTGGTCAGGTACCGCGCCGGCCCGACACCGTCGGCCTCGTTCGGGATATCTACGTGCGGAAGCCATTTCAACCACGACCAGTCACCGGACTCCAGATCGGGCGCGGCGAGCGCCACCCCGAGCATGGTGGGGTCGTGCCACGTGACGGCCTGCGCGATCCAGGCCCGGATCGCGGCGCGGACCTCGTCGGCCTCGCCGATCACGGTGATGCGGGCCAGCTTGGCGACGTCGAGGCCCGTGGGTGCGTCGCGCACGGTGCGCTGCACGTCGAGCAGGCCGCGCAACGCACTGTGCGCCACGGGCTCGAGGTCGATCTCGTCGGCGGTGTCCTTGACCTTCAGCGCGGCGTCCAGCGGCACGTCGTGCCTGCCGGCCCGCAGCACCAGGAAGTCACGGTCGCGCGGGTCGCGCTCCCACTGCCTGCGCGTGCCGGGAATCGTCACCAGCACTTCGGGTTCGGGGTGCGACCACTCGAGCGCGGCGCGCTGCTCGGCGGCGTGCGCGCGCACGTTGTCGCGCACCACCGACAGGTACCGCAGGTAGTCGGCGCGTTCGGCGTCGACCTCCTCGGTGCGCATCTTGTTGTCGCCGCCGCGGTAGAGCGCGGTCGCGGCCAGCAGCAGGACGAACGGGAAGAACAGCATGGTCGGCGAGATCAGCCGCATACCGGTGGCGAACAGCGCCACGATCATGCCCACGATCAGGATCACGATCAGAAACGGCAGCACCCGGCGCAGCAGCGACGGTGGCACCACGCGCGGCAACTGCGGTGGCGGTTCGATCGTGATGGTGCCCTTGCGGGTGGCGGGCGGCGTCAGCCGACGCTGGTGCTCGAAGATGAGCCGGCTCATCGGGAGGCCTCCATACGCGCAGAGTTCGGGTTGGTCGACACGGCGTCATGCGCGACGAGCGCATCGCCACGCGACAGGGCGGGTCCGGCCGCGAACTGCGACAGCACCGACCACGGCACCGGCAGCGGCGGCGCGGAAAGTCCCAGTGCGGCAACCACTTTGTCATCCCCGGCCGTGTCGATCCCGTAGCGCACGCCCGTATCGCTGACCCAGAACATCGATCCCGCGGTGGGCGAGCCGGGTTCGGCTCCGACCGTCTGGACGAAGTATCCGGTGCCAGGCGTCAGCGCGACGCGGTTGGCCGCACCGCCCGCGCCCGCACCGACCAGGTCCACGGTGTGCAGGCCTTCCGGCAGCGGCAGCACCGCACCGGAGAGCACCGACAGCGAACTCTCCGCGGCGTCAGACGGTTTCGTCCAGTGCGCGCACGTCACCGGATCGGCCGATGCCTCGACGAGGGTCACGGGGTTGTCCGGATAGGCCGAGGTGTCCAGGGCGCGTGACATCGGCGTACGGGCCACCTCGTCCGGCCCCAGTCGCGGCGGCTGCGCGAAACCGTGGGAGTCGGTGTTGCGCAGGATCGCCGCGAGCACGGGCGAGATGGGCTGCAGTCCATCGGACAACACGGCGTAGTACCGCGCGGTGTTGTCGGCGTCGTAGGCCACCACGACCGCGCCGACGGGCACGGGCAGCGAGAGCTCGAATTGCGGTGCGGCACCGGCGTCGGGGATCACCGGCGCGGTCAGCGCGGGTGCCGCGGGAACCGCGTTGAACAGCCCGGCTGCGATGGGCCTCGGCACCAGGGCCTGCCCGCTGAGGCCCAGCGCGTCGGTCACGGCGCGGTCGGCCAGGTCGATCGGGCTGCGCTTGCCGTCCCACAACAGCCAGTCACCGGGGTTGGGTTCGGCGTCGCTGTGCACGAGCACCGCGTGGTCGGGTGGCAGCGGGGCGGCACGCTCCCCGTCGGCGCCGAGCGGGCCGGCGATCACTGTCACGCCGGGGTTGGCGCCGCCGACGGCGTCGCACACGGTCCACTCCGCGTCGGTGGCGGCGTTCTGCACCATGCGTTCCGGGGCGCCGGGGATGCCGAGCAGGTTTCCGCGCGGGAACTTGTCGATCTCGGAGGTCTTGACCATCGTCGGGTTGTCCGGTGATCCGGAGATCAGGCGTGCTGAGGTCAGGTTGAGCACCGGGTGCAGTTGTTCACCGACCCGCACGTACAGCGCAGAGGTCGACCGGTCGGCGAGGATCGCGTCGTTGCCCGGCACGCCGCCCGGACGGAACAGCGAGAAGATGAAGCAGCCGACCAGGCCCGTGACGAGGATCAGCGCACCGGTGAGCACGGCGCGGCTCTGCGTGCGCAACGGGTCGACGAGCATGCGGGTGTCGTGCAGCGCGACGCCGGAAGCGATGCGGCGCATGACGAATCGCCAGCCGCTCACCTGGTGTCGCGTGACGAAACCGCGGCGGTACTGCACGCCGTCGGGGTTCTCGTTGACCGGCGTGCGCGAGCTGAACGAGCGCCGGTCGTCGGGGTTGACGGGGCCGGTCATGCCGGCACCGACAGTCCGAGGCCACGCAGCAGCGGGGCGGCCGATCGCTGAACGTCACCGGCGGTGATCGTCATCATCTCCTCGTCGGTGAAATCTTCTTGGTCGGAGTGGTCGAGCCGGTATTCGCGCTCCTCCTCGGAGCGCTCGACCAGGTTGCGGACAAAGCGCGCGTTACCCGCGATGTCGAGACTGCGGCGCTCGACACCGTTGGCGTCGGGGGTGGTGGCCTGCGCGAGATGCGTGAACAGACGCTCCATGTCGTCGTGGGCGGCCTTCTCGAACACGCTGTCGCGTTTCTCGGCCATGCGCACCGCGATCTCGACGAGTTCGGGTGCGGTGTAGGACGGGAAGTCGATGCTGCGCGTGAAGCGCGAACGCAGACCTTCGTTGGTGTCGAGGAATGCGTCGAGGTCCTTGCGGTACCCGGCGACGATCACGACGAGCCGGTCGCGGTCGTTCTCCATGCGTGCCAGCAGGGTGTCGATGGCGACGAGGCCGAAGTCGTTCTTGGCGCCAGTGGACACCAGGGCGTATGCCTCGTCGAGGAACAGCACGCCGTCGAGCGCGCTGTCGATGATCGCGTTGGTCTTGGCCTCGGTCTCACCGATGTGCTGGCCGATCAGGTCGGCGCGGTGCACCTCGCGCACCGTCTCCTTCTTGAGAAGCCCCAGCCCGCAGTAGATCTTGGCGACGACACGCGCGATCGTGGTCTTGCCGGTGCCGGGCGGTCCCGCGAACACCAGGTGGTTGGTGCGCTGCGCGACGGCCAGCCCGCGTTCCTGACGCCGGATGGCCATGGCCACCGAGCTCTTGAGCCGGGCGACCTGGAACTTCACTTCCTCGAGGCCGATGAATTCGGCGAGCTCGGCCTCGGCCTCGAGCAGCAGGTGCGCCTTGCGGTCCTTCGCGCCCGGATCGACGAATTCGGCCTCGCTGGG
>Ga0164243_10013861_pt1 | contig 11291 bp, 8 predicted proteins | sample OricompcompostOP_FD_108781 | JGI IMG/M metagenome (GOLD analysis project Ga0164243, IMG submission 108781) | Organic Plus compost microbial communities from Emeryville, California, USA - Original compost - Organic plus compost (OP) | ecosystem: Engineered > Solid waste > Mixed feedstock >... | reverse complement strand
GCGATCAGGAACGTCGTGAAGTTCGGCGAGAACGCGACGGCCCACGAGGCGAGCGTGGTCACCAGCGTCGACAGGAGCAGCACCTGGCGGTGACCGATCACGTCGCCCAGCCGGGCCAGCACCGGGACCGCAAGGGCCGATACGACCAGTTGTGCCGCCTCGAACCAGTTGACGCTGGCCTCGTGGATCGACAGGTGGTCGGCGATCTGCGGATAGATGGGTGTGTAGTAGCCCTGCAGCACGCCGCTGGCCAGTTCGACGCAGATCAGGAAGCCGACGATGGTCCACAGTCCGGGGACGACGGCCCTGGTCGGCGCGGTCATGCGATGGACTCGATGAGACGGCGGTAGAACTCGATGCCGTCCAGGAAGTCCTGGACGTCCAGGTGCTCGTCGTAGGAATGGATCGCCTCGCGCTGGGCCTTGGTCATCCGGAACGGCGCGAAGCGGTAAACCCGCTCACTGATCGCGGTGAAGAACCGCGAGTCGGTGGCCGCCATCATGACGTACGGCGTCGGCACCGCGTCGGGGAAGGTGGCCGTGATGGCCGATTCGATCAGCCGGAACGCGTCGTCGTCGTGCGGCGAGATCGGACTGGGTTCATTGGCCTCGGTGACCTCGACCTGCACGGTGTCGTCGTCGATGATCCTGCGTACCCGCTCGGCGACCCCGGCGACCGTGTCGCCCACCATCACCCGGGAGTTGACGCCGGCCCGCGCGGTCGACGCGATCACGTTGATGGCCGGCGATCCCGAGAGCGTGGTGACCGCCAAGGTCGTGCGTACCATCGCCGCCGCCTCGGGACCGGCGAGCGTGAGTGCCCGTGCCAGCGCTGGACGCAACGTACCCGCATTGGCCATCAGCGGCCGCAGCGGCGCCGGTGCGTGCGGTGCGAGACGCCGGAACATCTCGATCGTCGGCGCGGGCAGCGACGCCGGGAACGGCGCCTTGTCCAGACGCAGGATCGCACGCGCCAGGCGTGCGGTGGCATCCATGCGCGACGGTGTCGATGCGTGACCTCCGCGACCCTCGACGGTCAGTTCCAGGCTCGTGACGCCCTTCTCGGTGACCCCGATGACGCCAAGGGGCACGTCGACCCCGGGGAACGCCTCCGACGCGATGGCACCTCCCTCGTCCATCACGAACCACGGTTCGACGCCGCGTTCGCGCAGAGCGTCGACGGCCAACTGCGCGGTCTCGCCGAACACCTCCTCGGTGCTGCCGAACGACAGCCAGATGTCCTGGGCCGGCGTGAATCCGGATTCGGCCAGGCGTTCGACCGCTTCGGCGATCGCGACCAACTGGCCCTTGTCGTCCAGGGTTCCTCTCCCCCAGATCGCGCCGTCGTGGATCTCCGCGCCGAACGGCGGGTGCTGCCAGGGCGCCGACTCGTCGATCGGCACGACATCGATGTGCGCCATGAGAACGACCGGTCGCTCGTCCGATTCCCCCGCCCATCGGTACAACAAGGCGTGCTCGGGCAGTTCGACGCGCTCCAGCGTCGCGACGAGTCGTGGGAAATGGCGCTCGAACGCCTCGGCGAATGCAATGAACGGCTCACGGTCCCGCTGCTTCGGATCCGGATGCGAGATGGTCCGAATCGCGATCAGGTTCTGGAGCTTCTCAACAGCGGGATCGGTCACCCGCCCACGGTAGCGGCGTTGAGGATCACGGAGGTCGATCACGTGCCAGCGGCGCCGAGCAGCGACGCCGAACGCATCCGTTCAGCCGTTCTTGCCAGCCGAACACAGAACCCCCGCACTGGCGAGAGTGCGAGGGTTCTGCAGTGTCCGGAGGGGGACTTGAACCCCCACGCCCTTTACAGGGCACTAGCACCTCAAGCTAGCGCGTCTACCATTCCGCCACCCGGACGAGTGGTGCGTCCCCGTTCCCGGGGCGGCACTGAACTCTAGCAAACCTGCCCAGGTGATCCGAATCCTCCCCGACCGCCCAAACATGCGAAAATGGGTGAGGCCCCGGAACGAGTATGAGTCGTTCCGGGGCCTCTGGGTCGGACGAGTCTGATGATCTCTCGGCCTATCCCGATCTCGTCGCCTCTCCCGCCGGCCTCATCACTGACTGACCGCCTTCGGCTTGCGCCTCCGGCCATGGGATCGGTTCTGATCTCGTTCCCGCTCTTCCGAAGAAGTGCGTGAAACATTTGTATGCCCGATCACACTCGGTGCGCAAGGCTTTTTCGCAGAAATTTCAAGATATTTCGCTATCCACAGGGTTGCCCACAGATTGTGTGACGTAACCCACAATTCACGGCGAGTTACCCACATCTTGTCCACATGCGCACGGTCAGAACAGATGCGAGACGGCGTGGATCGTGAGCCCGGCGAGGCCGCCGACGACGGTTCCGTTGATCCGGATGAACTGAAGATCCTTGCCCACGTGCAGCTCGATCCGTTCAGCCGTCTCCTTGCCGTCCCACCGGTTGACCGTCGCCGAGATGATGGTCGCGACCTCGCTGCCGTAGTTGTTCACGGCGTAGGCCGCGACGTCGGACAGGCGAGCGTCCAGTCGGGTCGCCAGCGCGTCGTCGTCCATCAGCCGGCGCCCCAAGGCTTCGACCTCCTCCAGCGCCCGCGTCCGCAATAGGCCAGCCTCGTCACCCAGCGCACCGATCAGTGCCCGTCGCAGTGCGTCCCACAACCGGATCGAAGTGTCGACCACGCGGGGTTGGGTGAGGACACGGGCCTTCAACGCCTCGAACCGGCGCATCGTGTTCTCATCGTGCTGCAGATCGCGCGCCAGATCGGTCAGCCACGTGTCGAGTGCGCGGCGCGCCGCGTGGTCCGGGTCCGTCGTGATCTCGTCGATCCAGCGCACGACCTGCTTGTGCAACCAGCGCGAGACCCGCCGGTCCAGCCACTCCGGCGTCCAGTCCGGCGCGCGCTCCTCGATGATGGCCGAAACCTCGTCATCGTGTTCGGCCAGCCAACGCCCCAGTTCATCGAGCACCAGGTCGACCACGCCGTCGTGGGCACGGTCCGCCAGGACCTCGGCCAACAGCTGACCGACGGCCGGGCTCAGCGGCTCATCGGCCAGGCGAGGGAAGACGGCTTGCTCGATCACGGCGGCAACATCGGTCTCCTTGATGAACGACAAGCCATCAGCCATGACCCGCGACGCCTCGTCCACGACCCGCTTGGCGTGGTCGTCGGCGAGCAACCACTCCCCGACCCGGCGGCTGATCTCGGCGGACTCGATGCGCTCGCGGATGACCTCTTCGCGCATGAAGTTCTCGGCCACGAACTCCTGCAGGCTCTCCCCCAGTGATTCCTTGCGCTTCGGGATGATCGCGGTGTGCGGGATCGGCAGCCCCAGCGGATGCCGGAACAGCGCGGTCACCGCGAACCAGTCGGCGATCGCACCCACCATGCCCGCCTCGGCCGCGGCGTTGACATAGCCGCGCCAGCCGTCGTCCCCGTACGTCACGACATAGACCACGGCCGCGAACAGCAGCAGCGACAGAGCGACCGTGCGCATGCGACGCAGACCGCGGCGGCGTCCCTCGTCCGCCTCGGTCAGTTGCAAGGACAACGGCGGCGGTGTTGGGCGAGTGGTCGTCTGTTGCGCGGTCACGCCGACATCATCCCCCGGGTCACGGTCGAAACCGTGCTGACGATCGGAGAGTCACGAAGTTCAGTGGAGGACTCGGCTCGTGTGGCACTTCCATGGGTCGATGCCAGTGGCCCGTGCGCTCGATTCTTCGGTGTGGTCACCGGACGGGCTGTGGACGTGGGTCGCAGCCCCCGTTGGTCTGGTGGGTCCCACTCGTCGCAGGGGTGACGTTTCCGACCGAGTTCACGCATGCAGGGTCGATATGGGGGCCTGCGTGCTTGAACTCGGGTCGACCGGCCGTGCACCTGTACCGGCTCCCCAGTCCGCCGATACGCGTCGATGATGTTCCGGCCGCTTAGACTCTCCGGCATGAGTTTCAACGAGGACGCCTCGCTCGACACCAGCGAGGTCACCAGCGGTGGCGGCGGTGGACGGACCGGCATGGTCGTCGGTGGCGGCGCGGGCGGCATCGTCCTGCTCATCCTGAGCCTGCTGTTCGGTCAGAACCTGACCGGATCGGGTGGCACCAACCCGTTCGACACCAGCCAGGTCGACCCCGGCGGCGAACAGTCCTCCACCGTCGACTTCTCGCAGTGCAAGACCGGTGCGGATGCCAACAAGGACGCCACCTGCCGCGTCATCGGCACCGTCAACAGCGTCCAGGACTACTGGACCGAAGCCCTGCCCGCAGACGTGCAGCGCCAGTACCAGCCGGCCAAGACGGTCATCTACTCCGGTGCCACACAGTCGGCCTGCGGGACCGCGTCGAACGCGACCGGCCCGTTCTACTGCCCCTCCGATGAGTTGGTCTACATCGACGCCAGTTTCTTCGACGAGTTGACCAGTCGGTTCGGTGCCGACGACGGCGCGCTCGCACAGGAGTACGTCGTCGCCCACGAGTACGGACATCGCGTCCAGCACATCCTGGGCATCCTCCAGAAGGGCCAGGACGGACAGACCGGGCCGCAGAGCGGCGGAGTGCGCATCGAACTGATGGCCGACTGCATGGCCGGCGTGTGGGCCCATCACGCGGCCAACACCAAGGACGAAGACGGAAACACCCTCCTCGAACCGCTGACCGAGAGCGATATCAAGTCGGCGTTGTCGGCGGCGGCGGCCGTGGGCGATGACCACATCCAGTCCGAGCTCGGCGGTGGACGAGTCAATCAGGAGTCGTGGACGCACGGATCCAGCGAATCGCGTCAGAAGTGGTTCCTGACCGGCTACCAGAGTGGCACGGTCAACTCCTGCGACACGTTCAGCACCAACGACCTGTGAGCAGGGACGCCACCGTCCCGAACCGGCGCTTGAGCGCCGAGATCTGGCTGGTGCTCGGCCTGTCGCTGGGTGCATCTGCGGTGTATTCGGTGCTGTCGCTGGCCGATAAACTCAGCCGCGGACCGCTGCGTGACGCCACCGCGACCCTGAACGGTTCACAGAGTGATCGCCCCTGGTTCGACCTGACCTATCAGTTGGTCGGCATCGGATTCACGCTCGTGCCGGTGCTGTTGGCGCTGTACTTCATGGCCACCGACGGTGACGACGAGTCGGTCCGAACCCGGCTGGGGATCGATCGCGAGACCTGGCACGGTGCGCTGACCTGGGGTGCTGGCCTGGCCGCGGTCATCGGACTCCCGGGTCTAGCCGTATATGCGATCGGCCGAGAACTCGGAGTCACCGCCGAGGTCGTGACCAGCGCACTGGACGAGTACTGGTGGACGATCCCTGTCCTGGTGCTGCAGGCGGCCAAGAACGCGATCCTCGAAGAAGTCGTGGTCGTCGGTTTCCTGATGACCCGTCTGCGCAGGATCGGGTGGGGTCTGCCGGCGACGCTGATCACCAGCGCCCTCCTGCGTGGCAGCTATCACCTGTATCAGGGGTTCGGCCAGGCGTTCGGCAACGTGCTGATGGGCCTGGTGTTCGGGTGGTGGTTCCACAAGACGCGCCGCGTGATGCCGCTGATCGTGGCCCACACGATCCTCGACATCGTCTCGTTCGTCGGCTACCAGCTGTTCGCCGATCAGTTGGGGTTGCGGTGAAGCTGGACCTGCCACCGGACCTGCCCATCACCGAGCGGGTCGATGACATCAGCGCCGCCCTGCGCGATCGCCAGGTCATCGTCGTGGCCGGTGAGACCGGATCGGGCAAGACCACCCAGTTGCCGAAGATCGCATGCGCGCTGGGGCGCCGCCACATCGCCCACACCCAGCCGCGCCGCATTGCGGCCCGGTCCGTGGCGCGTCGTATCGCCGATGAATGTGGGGTCGAGCTCGGTGCCGAGGTCGGGTACGGCGTCCGCTTCGACGACCGGTCCACGCGCGACACCGCGATCCGACTCGTCACCGACGGCCTGCTGCTGTCGGAGATCCATCACGACCGCGACCTGCGCCGATACGACACGATCATCATCGACGAAGCCCACGAACGGTCACTCTCGATCGACTTCCTGATCGGCTATCTGCGGACGCTCCTCCCCCGGCGACCTGACCTCAAGGTCGTCATCACGTCGGCGACGATCGACCTGGAGCGCTTCGCCGACGCGTTCGCCACCGAGGCGGGTCCGGCCCCGATCATCGAGGTCAGCGGACGCACGTACCCCGTCGAGGTCCGCTACCGACCCCTGGAGGAGGCCGACTCCGGCGATCTGCTCGACGGCATCGCCACCGCCGTGGACGAACTCCCTCGCGACGGCGACATCCTGGTGTTCCTGCCCGGTGAGCGCGACATCCGCGACGCGACCGACTTCCTGACCGGTAAGAAGTACCCACGCACCGAGATCCTCCCGTTGTACGGACGACTATCGGCCGCCGACCAGCACAAGGTGTTCGCCGATCACCCGGGCCGCAGGATCGTGCTGGCGACGAATGTGGCCGAGACGTCGTTGACGGTCCCTGGCATCCGCTACGTGATCGATCCCGGTCTGGCTCGCATCTCTCGGTACAGCCAGCGGCTCAAGGTGCAGCGCCTGCCGATCGAACCGATCTCGCAGGCCAGCGCGGCACAGCGGGCCGGTCGCTGTGGCCGTGTCGCGGACGGCATCTGCATCCGGCTGTACTCCGAGGACGACTTCGACGGGCGCCCCGAGTTCACCGATCCGGAGATCCAACGCACCAATCTGGCATCGGTGCTGCTGCAGATGGCGGCCCTCGATCTTGGGCCGATGGCCCAGTTCGGCTTCCTCGATCCTCCTGATCCGCGGGCCGTTCGCGACGGCGAACGACTCCTGGCCGAACTCGGCGCGCTGGACGGGAACCGGCTGACTCGCCTGGGCCGCACGATGTCGACCCTGCCGACCGACCCGCGACTCGCGCGGATGTTGCTGGCGGCCGACCGTCTCGGCTGTCTGGCCGACGTCCTGGTCATCGTGGCCGCGCTGTCCATCCAGGACCCGCGTGAACGGCCGCTGGACCATCAGCAGGCCGCGGACGAGAAGCACCGACGGTTCCATGTGCCCGGTTCGGACTTCCTGTCCTGGCTCGATCTGTGGAACTACGTCCGCGAACAACGCCGAGACCGGTCGTCGTCGGCGTTCCGCCGCATGTGTCGCGATGAGTTCCTGCACTTCCTGCGGATCCGCGAATGGCACGATGTCCATGCCCAGTTGCGGCGCACCGCGAAGGATCTGGGGTTGAAACCTGGCTCATCGGGCGCCGACCCCGATCACATCCATCAGGCGCTGCTCACCGGCCTGTTGTCGAACGTCGGGCTCCGAGAAGCCGACGGACGAGAGTTCCTGGGCGCGCGCGGCGCCCGCTTCATGGTGTTCCCCGGCTCGGCGCTGGCGAAGAAGCCGCCCCGCTGGGTCATGGCGGCCGAACTGGTCGAGACCACGCGGTTGTGGGCCCGAACCGTCGCCCAGGTCCAGCCCGAGTGGATCGAGGAGGCGGGCAAGCACCTGGTCGTCCGAGAGCACAGCGAGCCGCACTGGTCCTCCAAACGTGGTGCCGTCATGGCTCGCGAGAAGGTGTCGCTGTACGGAGTGCCGCTCGTCTCGGGCCGTCTGGTCCAGTTCGGTCGGATCGCGCCGGAGATCTCGCGCGAACTGTTCATCCGGCATGCTCTGGTACAGGGCGAATGGCGTACCCACCACCGGTTCTGGCAGCACAATCAGGCATTGCTGGACGACGTCGCCGACTCCGAGGATCGACTGCGCCGCCGTGACCTGCGCGTCGACGACCATGTGTTGTTCGAGTTCTACGATCGACGGATCCCGGACGATGTCGTCTCCACCCGGCACTTCGACGCCTGGTGGAAGACCGCCCGGCGACACACTCCGCATCTGCTCGATCTGACACCAGAACTGCTGGCACACGCGACACCGGCCGAATCGGACTTCCCCAGTGTGTGGACGTCCCAGAGCCGGCAGTACGACGTCTCGTACCGGTTCGAACCCGGCGCTCCCGACGACGGCGTGACGGTCGACGTACCGGTCGGCGAAGTGATGACCGTCGACGAGGCACAGTTCGGCTGGGGCGTCCCCGGCCGTCGCGCCGAACTGGTCGAGTCACTGATCCGCACCCTCCCCAAGAACATCAGGCGAGACTTCGTTCCCGCACCGCAGGCGGCCGCCGATCTCGTCCCGATGCTCGACAGCACCGAACCGGACGTCCTGGTCGAACTCGCCCGCCGCATGCGCTCGTACCGCGATTCGCCGGTCCAGGCCGGCGACTTCGACGTCAGACAGCTGCCCGATCATCTGCGGGTCACGTTCCGGATCGTCGACGGCGACACCGAACTGGCACGGGGCAAGGACCTGACTGCACTACGCGACACCGTGAAGCCGCACATCACCGCCGACCTGAGACGAGCGGCTCAACGGTCCGAACGCACGGGTATCCGTACGTGGGACGTCGGCAGGATCGACGAGACCGTGACGGTCGGCCAGGCGACCGGATACCCCTCATTGGTCGACGACGGCGACGCCGTGGCCCTGCGGGTCCTGCAGGACCCGATCGAACGCGATGTGGCGATGGTCGAGGCGCAGGCACGACTGTTGTCGTTCGTCGTGCCGTCCCCGGTGCCCACGCTCGGTCGCGATCTGGATCTGCGGACCAAACTGCTGTTGACGACCGGGCCGTACGCCGACGCCGCGGCAGTCATCGAGGACTGCTTCCTGGCCGCCCTGGACCACCTCGTGATCGCCCACGGCGGGCCGGTCCGGGACGAGGAGTCCTTCGGCCGGCTGCGTGAAGCCGTCCGCGCTGACGCGTTCACCACGACCGAGCGGGCGCTGACCGCGGTCGTCCAGGCGTTCGGCCGTCTCGGCGACGTGGTCCCGGACGACTCGCCGGCCGGCGAAGACGTACGCGTCCAACTGTCGTGGCTGATCCAACCGGGCTTCATCCGCGAGGCTGGCGTCACCCAACTGCCCCGCATCGCAGTCTACCTGCAGGCCGCCGCGCGTCTGATCGAGCGGTCCGACCACGCCGCGCTCCCCGACGTCCAGGCCCTGGATGCGCGATTCCATCGGCTCACGGCCGAAGCGTCGCGGTTGCGACGTCAAGGACCTGACATCCGCGCCGTCAGATGGGCACTGGAAGAACTCAGGGTGAGCCTGTTCGCTCAGAATCTGCGCGCGGCCGGACCCATCAGCGTCAAACGCGTCGACCGGATGCTGGCCGACCTCGCCGGTGTCACAGACCGATCAGGTCGATGACGAACACCAGCGTCTTGCCGGACAGGCGGTGTCCACCACCGGCCGGTCCGTACGCCAACTCCGGCGGACACACCAACTGACGACGTCCGCCGACCTTCATACCCGGAATGCCCTGCTGCCAGCCGGCGATCAGGTTCGGGAGCGGGAAACGGGCCGACTGGCCGCGATCCCAGGACGCATCGAACTGTTCGCCGGTGTCGAACTCGACACCCACGTAGTGGACGTCCACGACGCCACCGGGCTGGGCCTCAGGACCGTCGCCCACGATCAGGTCGGTGACCTGCAGTTCGGTGGGAGCGGGGCCGGGAATGAAATCGATCTCAGGCTTGGAGGTCATGCCAACGATCCTTGCACACCTGACAGACTGGCTCTCATGAGAGCAACCGTGCTGCATGACGTCCGCGACATCCGCCTCGACATCGTCGACGATCCGCAGCTGCTCGTCGACTCCGATGCGATCGTCCGGACCGTGGCGTCGTGCATCTGTGGCTCGGACCTGTGGCCGTACCGCGGTGAGAATCCGCTGCAGGGTCCGCTGCGGATCGGCCACGAACTGGTCGGCATCGTCGAGCAGGTCGGCTCCGAGGTGTCGACGGTCGAGCCCGGTGACTTCGTGATCGTGCCGTTCGCCTACTCGGACAACACATGCGCCGTGTGTGAGCGCGGCGTGCACACCGCGTGTCTGAACGGCGGTTTCTGGGGCTCCGACGACTCGAACGGCCACTTCGTCGACGGACTGCAGGGCGAGCGGGTGCGTGTGCCACTGGCGGACGGCACCGTGGTCAGGACGCCGTCACAGCCCAAGGAGTCGCTGATCCCCCACCTGTTGACGCTCGCCGACGTGTTCCCCACGGGCCATCACGCCGCGATGAGCGCCGGCGTGACGACCGGCAGCACGGTCGTCGTGGTCGGTGACGGTGCCGTCGGACTGTCGGCGGTGCTGGCGGCCAAGCGGCTGGGTGCCGGTCGCATCGTCGCGATGTCACGTCACCAGGACCGTCAGGAACTCGCCCGGCGGTTCGGTGCCGACGAGATCGTGGCCGAACGGGGCGATGAGGGTGCTGCGGCGATCCGCGAGATGTTCGACGGTATCGGCGCCGACTGCGTCCTGGAGTGCGTCGGCACCGACGACAGCGTCAAGCAGGCTCTCAAGTCCGCGCGACCCGGCGGCAACATCGGCTACGTCGGCGTGCCGCACGGCGTCAAACTCAACGTGCCGGCGATGTTCGGGCGCAATCTGGGCCTGAAGGGCGGACCCGCGCCGGTGCGGGCGTACCTGCCCGAACTGCTGCAGGACGTCTGGGACGGCGTCATCACACCCGGAGACGTGTTCGACCTGACACTGCCGCTGGATCAGGTCGCCGAGGGCTACCGAGCGATGGACGAGCGCCGCGCGATCAAGACACTGCTGACCGTCTGACGTGGGCCGCGACGTCCACGACCGCAGTCACGCGATCGTCTCGCCGCTCTCGTTGAGCCGCGCGAGGCTACGGGCGAACTGCTGGACCTCGCCGGGCGTCCAGTCGGCCAGCAGTTCGGCGATACGTGCGCTCGCCGATTCCCGGTACTCCCCGATGCCCTCGACCGCGACCGGCTCGGCCTTCAGCAACTGTGCCCGCCCGTCATTGGGGTCCGGTGTCCGCACGATCAGTCCCATGCTCTCCAGCGAAGCGACGGCACGACTGGCGGTGGACTTGTGCACACCCAGATTCTCGGCCAGGTCGCTGCCCCGCACCCCGTCCGCGGCGTCGACGATGCCGACCAGGAACAGGAACGTCCCGTAGTCCAACTTGGGGTGGATCTTCTCCAGACGCCGCAACGACGTCACGCGGACGCGCCGGATGAACCGAGTCAGTTCGACATCGACGTCCACCAGCGAGGGCGCGGCATCACGAGTCATGACGCCACCCTACGAGATCGCTCACTTCAGTTGTGACGAACTCAGCTCAAGGAGCCGCCGCGCGACGATCAGTTGCTGGATCTGCTGGGTGCCCTCGAAGATGTCCAGGATCTTGGAGTCGCGTGACCATTTCTCCAACAACTCTGTCTCGCCGTAGCCCAGGGTC
>Ga0164243_10013860_pt1 | contig 11293 bp, 9 predicted proteins | sample OricompcompostOP_FD_108781 | JGI IMG/M metagenome (GOLD analysis project Ga0164243, IMG submission 108781) | Organic Plus compost microbial communities from Emeryville, California, USA - Original compost - Organic plus compost (OP) | ecosystem: Engineered > Solid waste > Mixed feedstock >... | reverse complement strand
GGCAGCGTGCCGGACGCGATTCCCGTCCCCGACGCTCCCGTGGTGGTCGAGTGCAAGCACCACGGCGAGCCGCCGCGCTGGCTCGAGACCGCGCTCGCCCCGCACGCCGCGGGGCGCTTTTCGAAACTGGGCTGGGCGTATCTGCGCCTGCGGCAACAACCGACCGTTCTTCGTCGTGAGGCTTGAGGTCATGTGGATCGATTTCGAAGGGATCGACGGCAGCGGCAAGACGACGCTCTCCAACCGCGTCGCGGAGCGCCTGCGCGCGCGGGGGCTCGAGGTGGTGCACGCCCGCGCCGGCGGAGAATTGCCCTCCGCGCTCGCCCGCAAGGTGCGCGCGATCACGCGCGACGCGTCCGATCCGTCGATGACGCCGGAGGCGGAGCTCTTGCTCAACGCCGCCCGCGAGGCGCAGCTGCTGGCCGAGGTGATCCGGCCAGCGCTCGCCCGCGGGGCGGTGGTGATCGCGGATCGTTCGCTCGATTCGCACCTGGCGATGGCGCAGGCCCGCGGGCTCCCCGAGGAGCGCGCGCGCGCCGTGCTCGAGTCGGTCGCGGGCGGCGGCTGGGCCGACCTCGTGGTGCTGGTCGACGTGGACCCCGACATCGCCCGCCTGCGCAAGCGGGCGAGCCGGCTCGAGAGCCCGCGCGAGGAACCGCCCGGGCGCAAGGGGCTGTCGGGAGAGGCGCTGCTCCTGCGCATGCGCAGCGCGCTTCACCGCGCGGCGCAGGCGGAGCCCAACCGGTTCGTCGTCGTGCGCAACGAGGAGGCCGATCTCGCCACGCTCGAGCGCCGCATCGTCGCGGCGGTGGAGAACAAGCTCGCCACGGGGGTCGCGAACACGGTCCCGGTGGCGGACCGGCGGTTGCCCCCGGTGCCACCGACCGATCCCGCGCCGCTCGCTGCCGGCACCCGGCCCGAGCTCGAGGCGCTCCTCGTCGCCCGCGTGCGGCGGTGGATGGAGGCCGATCCCATCTGCGCGGCGATGCTCCTGTCCGGCGTGGACGGCGCCGCCGCGATGGAGCTGCGGCGCGAGCTCGCCCCGCGTGCGCCGGCCGCCGTCGCTGCCTCGCTGGGCTCGCTGCCCGCGAGCGGCATCGAGCTCCTCGAGTCGCTCGCCGAAGCGGCGCCGCGATCGGTGGCGCTCGCGCTCGCGCTGCGCACCGACGCCCGCGCCGAGGCGCTCCGGCAGCGCCTGGCGGCGGTGCGGCCGGCGGAGATCGCGCTGGGCCTCGCGGGCCGGCAGGACGCGGCGAGCTGGGAGCTGCGCGAGCGGCTGTGGGAGGCGGCGCCCGAGGCCGTGCTCGCGAGCCTCGCCGGCGACGACGGCGCCGCCGCGTGGACGCTGCGCAGCCGCGCGCGCACCGCGGGCGTTCCCGGCGACGCGATCGCCGCCTCGCTCGCCGGCCTCGACGGCGAGCGCGCGTGGACCTGGCGCGACGAGCTGGAGCCCGCGATCCCCGCGCTCCTGCGCAGCATCCGCGGCTGCGCCATGCCGCAGGCCTGGGATCTGCGGCGGCGCTGGCTCGAGGTGGCGCCGCGGCCGGTGCTCAAGGGGATCGCCGGCCTGGACGGCGAGGAAGCATGGGCGCTGCGCTGGCGGGCAGGTGCCGGTGCGGGCGAGGTGCTCGATTCGGTACTCGGCATGGGCGGCCCGCAGGCGCAGGCGCTCCGCGCGGAGCTCGCGCCGTTCTTTCCCGCGCGGGCGCTGCTGTCGCTGCCGGCCGCACGCGAGGAGGCGGATCACGCGCTGCTGCGCGACGTCGTCGCCCGGTACGGCGGCCACCTGCTCGTGCTGCGCGCCGCGCTCCGCGCGCTCTCCGGCACCTCCACCGTCCAGGAGGAGGAAGCCGCATGAACGAGCTGCTGGAACACGCGGCGGCCGGCCTCGCGCCCACCGCACTGCAGATGCTGCCGCGCATGGCGCTCGCGCTGCTCCTCGGCGGCGTGGTGGCGGCGCGCCCCTGGCGCAGGCAGCGGCCGCGGGCGGAGATGGTGCAGACCCAGCTGCTGATGTGCGTGGCCGGCGCGCTCGTCGCGTCGGTGGTGGGCGACAGCCTCGCGCGCGCGTTCGGCCTCGTGGGCCTGGGCGGCTTCATCCGGTTCCGCTCCGGCCTCAAGGATCCGCGCGACGCCGCGTCGCTCTTCGTGCTCATCGGCCTGGGCATGGCGTGCGGCATGGGGGCGCTGCCGGTGGCGCTGGTGGGCTGGGCCTTCCTCCTCGCCGTGTTCTACGGCCTCGACCGCATGGAGGAGCGGCGGCGCGGCGAGGCCGCCGCCGACGGCAAGTGGCTGCTCACGCTCGAGGCGAAGGACGTCGCCGAGGCGGAGGCGGCGTTCGCCAAGGCGCTCGCTGCCGAGGGCTTCACCAGCCGCGTGCGCGAGATGGACGTGGAGCGGGGCAAGGCGGTGCTCGAGATCGCCGGGCCGGAAGGCGCGTTCGAGAGCCTGCGGGCGCCGTGGGACAAGACGAAGTCGGTGCGCTGGGAAAAGCTCGGAGAGGTGGCGGCGTGAGGAAGCTGGCGATGGCGGCGGCGGTGGCGGTGCTCGCGGGGTGCGGGGGCGCGGGACCGAGCGACGGCAAGGGCGGCGGCTCGCGTTCGTTCGAACTGCAGCCGCTGGGCGTCGGCATGCGGTGGACGTACGAGACGAGCGACGCCGCCGGCGCCGATCGCTCCGTCAAGCAGGTGGAAGTGCTGCGGCACGAGACCCTCGCCGGCACCGAGGCGGCGGTCGTGGAGAGCCGCCGCGGCGACAACCGCTCGGTGGTGTGGCTCGCGGAGATCGACGGACGGATCGTCCGCCTGCGCGAGGAGACCTGGGAAGGCGCGACCCTGATCGACCGGCGTGCGTTCGCGCCGGGGAGCCTGCGCGCGCCCGCCTCGGCGAAGGAGCTGCGCGTCGGCGACGAGCTGGACGGCGACTACGTGGAGCAGGTGCTCGGGGAGGACGACGCCGTGCTCGGCGCGCGCCAGCGGCTCGCCTCCTACTTCGTCGATGCGGTGGACGACAGCGTCCGGACGCCGGCGGGCGAGTTCTTCGCGGTGCGCCTGCGCAAGGTCGGCGACGACGGCGGCCAGGGGAAGCTCACCTGGTACGCGCCGGGCGTGGGCAAGGTGCGCGAGGAAGGCGGCCGCATCGAGGTGCTGCAGAGCTGGTCGGCGCCGTAGCGCGGCTCGTTCGGGATCCTCCGCACGCGGCTCCCCTGCCCGCACCGCCTCGCCGGCGGAGCGCCCTGAAGGCGGGCCTGCGGGTGCTTGCTGCCGCCACTCCGCGTACGAATGATCCGACGCGGGGGGGCCGGTGAACGACGAACGGATCGGGGGCGAGCCGGAGGCTCTGCTCGACCACGAGGGCGTGCCGCGCCACGTGGCCGAAGATCGCGCGCGCGTGGCGCGTGCCGTGGCCACCGCCGCGGCGCACGTCGCGACGGAGGGCGGATTCGCCGCGGTGCTGGCGGAGATCGTGGGCCAGACGCAGGCGCTCGGCGCGCGCGCGTCGATGCTGTACCTCGTCGAAGGTCCCGAGCTGCGGCTCGTCGCCTGGCGCGACGTTCCGGCCGAGATCGTGCGCGCGGCCGCCGTCCTGCCGCTGGACTCGCGGCGCTTCGCCGCGCAGGCCGCCCGGCTGCGCCGCGTGCAGGCGGCCACCGAGAGCGACCTCGGCCCCGAGCACGATCTCACCCGCCGCGCGCTGGATCTCTCGGGCTGCCGCGGGCTGGTGTGCGCGCCCCTCGTCGCCGGCGGCCGGGTGATCGGCGTGGTGAGCTTCCTGCGGCTGCAGGCGACGCGGCCGACCGAGGCCGAGATCGCGGCGACCGAGTCGATCGTCGCGCTGTACGCGGCGGCCCTCGAGAACGCGCGCCTGCGGGAGCGCGAGCGGCAACGAAAGGATCTGTTCGAGGCCGTGCGCCATGCGGCGCTCAAGATCGCCGGGCCGCTGGACCTGCGCGCGGTCGCGCAGACCGTGGTCGACGAGGCGCGGCGGGTCGTCGGCGCGCAATACGCCGCGATCGGAACCGTGGACCGCGAGGTGCCCGGGCGGCCGTTCCGCGACTGGGTCGCCAGCGGCGTGGACGAGGAGACGGCCCGCGTGGTCGGCAGGCCCCCGCGGCCCGTGGGCGTGCTCGGCGCCGTGGTCGCGACCAACGCGCCCATCCGGCTGCCCGACGTGCGCGCGGATCCGCGCTTTCGCGGGCTGCCGCCCGGCCACCCGGAGATCTACGGCTTTCTCGGCGTGCCCATCCGCGTGCAGGGCCGCGCCGTGGGCCACATGTACTTCGGCAACAAACTGGACGGCGTCGCGTTCACCGAGCTGGACGAGGAGGCGGCGCTGCTCCTCGGCGCCCACGCCGCCGTCGCGATGGAGAACGCGCGGGTCCACGGGCAGCTCAAGCGCGAGGTGGAGCGGCGGCGCGAGGCCGAAGCCGAGGCCGCGCGGCTCGTGCGTGCGCTCGACGCGGAGCGCGGCTGGCTCGAGGCGGTGTTCGAGCGGTCGCCCGTCGGGATCGTGCTCGTGCACGCGGAGACCGGGCGCGTGCAGGCGAACGGCTGCGCCACCGCGACGCTGGGGATGCGGCTCGACCCGGAGCGCGGCCTCGACGAGATGGCGGAACGGCTGCGCGACGCGGACGGCCACCCCGTTCCGCGCGACGACCACCCGTGCCTGCGCGCGCTGCGCGGCGAGACCATCGGCGCGGTGGAGTACCGGTTCGTCCGGACCGACGGACACGAGGTCCCGCTGCAAATCACCGCAGCGCCGATCCGCGAGGCGGACGGCAGCATCCGCGGCGTGGTCGCCGCGTGCGTCGACCTCACGCGGGCGAAGGACGCGCAGCGCATCCGCGAGGAGTGGAACTCGGTGATCGCCCACGATTTGCGCCAGCCGGTCACGACGATCTCGGCGTTCGCGCAGTCGCTCGCCCGCAAGGACGACCTGCCCCCCGACGCGGCGAAGCGGGTGGAGCACATCCGCAGCGCGGCGCGGCGGCTCGATCGCATGATCGCCGACCTGCTCGACCTGTCGCGGCTGCAGAGCGACCGCTTCCAGCTCGACGTGCAGCCGACCGATCTCTGCACGCTCGCGCGCGACGCGGTCGAGCGCGCGCGGCCCGAGCTGCCGGGCCACGAGGTGATCGTGCGCGGGCCGGCGGAGCTGCCGCCGGCGCGGGTCGACGCCATCCGCCTCGAGCAGGTGCTCTACAACCTGCTCACCAACGCGGCGAAGTACGGCGAGGCGGGTGCGCCGATCGAGATCGAAATCGCGGCGCACGCGTCCGCCGCCGAGATCGCCGTTCGCAACCGCGGCCCGGGCATCGATCCCGCGGACGTCGAGCGGATCTTCGAGCGCTACCAACGCACCGAGGCGGCGCGGCGCGGCGGCCAGCCGGGGCTCGGCCTCGGCCTGTACATGAGCCGCAAGCTGGTCGAGGCCCACGGCGGCACGCTCTCCGCGGAGAGCGTGCTCGGCGAGACCACCACGTTCCGGATCCGGCTGCCGCGCGCCTGATCAGTCGTCGAGCGCGCCGCCCGCGATCCACGCCTGGATGGTGCCGATCTCTGCAGCAGAGAGCGGCACGCCCTGGTACGGCATGCGCGCGCCGCAGATGCCCGCGGCGCCCTGCACCTTCGCCACCACGTAGCTGGACGCCGGCGCGCCGGGCACGACGCGCGTCCGCCCGGGGCAGCCGGACGCGGGCGCGTTCACGAGCGTGGCGATCGCGTTCGCCTTGGTGTCGAGGGCGAGGCCGTTCTGCGGGAACGTCCCGCCGTGGCAGGAGCTGCAGGCGCGCTGCAGGATCGGGAACACGTCGCTCGAGAACCGCACGCCCGGGTCCCAATCGCAGACGTTGCCCGCCTCGCACACCATGCCCGCACCGCACGTTCCGCACGTGCCGCCGCAGCCGTCGTCGCCGCACTGGGCGCCGGGCGCGCAGGTGCGCTGGCAGATGCACTGGCCGGCGGCGTTGCAGCTGGTGCCGGGGCCGCAGCTGCCGCACGTGCCGCCGCAGCCGTCGCTCCCGCACGTGCGGCCGGTGCACTGGGGCACGCAGGTGCAGTGGCCGTCCACGCAGCGATCGCTGCCGGCGCACGTGCCGCACGATTCGCCGCACACCGTGCCGCAGGTGCGATCGCCGCACGTCTCGGTGCAGGTGTCGACGCAGGCGCCGTCGGTGCAGACCGTCCCGTCCGCACACGCGCCGCACGAGCCGCCGCAGCCGTCGTCGCCGCACGTGCGGCCCGTGCAGTCCGGCTGGCAAACGCAGCTGCCGCCGTCGCACGCCGTCCCGTCCGCGCACGTCCCGCACGAGCCGCCGCAGCCGTCGTCGCCGCACGTGCGGCCCGTGCAGTCGGGCTGGCAAACGCAGGTGCCGCCGTCGCACGCCGACCCGTCCGCGCACGTCCCGCACGAGCCCCCGCAGCCGTCGTCGCCGCAGGTGCGGCCCGTGCAGTCCGGCTGGCACACGCAGGTGCCGCCGTCGCACGTCGTCCCGTCCGCACACGCCCCGCACGTGCCGCCGCAGCCGTCGTCGCCGCACATGCGGCCCGTGCAATCGGGCGTGCAGGCGATGGCGTCGAAATACGCGGCCAGCCGCGTGCGCAGGCACGCCTCGAGCGGCGGCCCGTTCTTCGGCATGAGCCCGGCATCCACCTGCTGGCGGATGGCGGACTCGTGGAAGACGAGATCGGCCTCGGTGTCGAAATTCACGCCGGGCGGCGCGTCATTGCGTGCGGGGCCCGTGCGCGAGGCCGAGTGGCAGGCCAGGCAGTAGGCTTCCACGAGCGGCGCGGCAAAGTCCGCATAGGTCGGCTCCGCGCTGCACAACGGGTGCTGGCCCCCGGTCCCGCCCCCGCCGCCATCGCCACCGGAGCCGGCCGTCCCGCCCTCGCCCCCGGCCCCGCCTCCGCCCGATCCGCCGCACGCGACCCAGACGACCGCACACGCGACCGCGAGCGCCGCGCGCCCCCACGCAAGGCATCCCAATTTCATGTGTCCCCCCCGGCGCGCCGTCGGCGGCCGATTCCCGGGCGCGAGCGTACGCCCGGCCCTGGGCGCGTGCGCAAGAGGGGACGCCCCTCATGGGGGGTCGTCCCCTTCCGTCGGCTCCGCCCTGGGCTGCGCCCTTCCGGTCCGTCCAACCCTGGACAGGCCCTTCAGCGTGCCGCGGCGAAATACGCCTCGAGCTGCGCGCGCAGGCACGGCTCGAGCTCGGGCCCGTCGGGCGGCATCCGGCCGGACCTCACCTGCAGCCGCACCGCCGCCTCGTGCCGGGCGAGATCCGCCTCGGTGTCGAAGTCCACGCCGATGGGCGCGCCGCCGCGGGCGAAGCCGCGCCGCGACACGGAGTGGCAGCGCAGGCAATGCGCCTCCACGAAGGGGTGGGCGAAATCGTCCCAGGTCGGCTGCGCATTGCAGAGCGGCTCGTCGAACCCGGTGCCACCCGTGCCGCCCGACCCGCCGCCGTCGGTGCCGCCGCTGCCCGAGCTGCCGCCGCTGCCCGCCGTCCCGCCACCGCCGATGGAGCCGCCGGCCGCGCCGGGATCGTCGTCCACCGTGCTGCCGCCACACGCCGCCGCCAGTGCGAGGCAGGCCAGTACCGCCGCCACGCGCGAAGAAGCCACCGCCCACGTCCGCTTCATGCTGTGTCCCCCGTCGCGCGGCGAGCCCCGCCGCGCCGAGACGCACAGCCTACGCCCGCGGGAGGGCTCCGGCGCAAGTGACTTCGCTTCGCAAGATCGCTTTCAGGCGTTCGCCAGCGTGCGCGCCGCGTCGACCACCGCCGCCACGCCCGCGTCGATCTCCGCGTCGAGCAGGTAGGGCGCCGGGCCCAGGCGGACGACGTCGCCGCGCGCGTCGACCCACACGTTTCGCTCGCGCAGCGCCTGCACGAGCTTGCCCGCGAACGGACAGCGCACCGCCACGAAGCCGCCGCGGCGCGCGGGATCGCGCGGCGCCACCACCTGCAGCCCTGCGGCCGCGGCCTCGTCGAGCCGATCGAGGATCCGGCCGGTCTGCCGCATCGAGATCGCCCGCAGGCGATCGACCGTGAGGCCGTGGGCATCGAAGTGATCGAGCACCGCCGCCGCGCGGTAGAACGCGGAGGCGTCGTAGGTGGCGCCCGCGAAGCGCGACGCGCCGGCGCCGTAGCCCACCGGCCGCGGCCCCTGCCCGCGCGGCTGCGCGAGATCGGCGAAGTCGGCGAACCAGCCCGTGTACACCGGCCGGCGCGTCGAGCCCTTCGGCACGCGGAGGAAGCAGCAGCCGTCGCCGAACTGCGCGTACTTGTAGCCGCCTGCGGTCACGTACACCTCGCCCGGCAGATCGGCGAGCGGCAGGGGCACCACGTTGAACCCGTGGTACGCGTCGACGAGCAGCGCCGCGCCCGCCTCCTGCGCCTTGCGCGCGATGGCCGGAAGATGCGGCACCACGAACGAGTCCTCGAACAGGACCGCGCTCAAGGCCACGAGCGACGTGCCGGGGACGATCGCCTCGATTACGCGCTCGGCGAGCGTCCCGCGATCGCGCGCGTCCACCCACGACACCTGCGCGCCCGCCTCCTCCACGCGCCGGAGCTGCCGGTCGAGCGAGTGGAACTCGCCCGTGGTGGTGACGATGCGCGTGCTCTTCTCGAACGGCCAGCACGTGAGCAGGCGGAACACGAGCTCGTGCGTGGAGCGGCCGAAGGCGAGGGCCTCGTCCGGTCCGAACCCGAGGCGCTCCGAGATCCCCCGGGCCACACGGGCGATCAGCGGATCGACCGCCCGCTCCCACTTGTCGTCGACGTACGCGGCGGCGTCGCGGAAGACCTGCAGCTGCGCCGTCTCGGCGACGTCGGGCCAGGCCTGGTGCGAGTGGCCGGTGAGCAGGATGCGGCCCTCGCGGAGGAAGGCCGAATAGGCGGGGCGGAGGGAGGCGGGATCGAATTCGGTGGCCATGGTCCGGGCACCTTATCGCAAAGCGGAACGGGCGGTTGGCGCTGACGCGGCGCGAAACGATCTCGGGGGTGAACCCGGCGCCGTTTTCGGTTATAGGGGTCGCGCCCCTTTAGGCCAGGAGACTCCGCATGTCCCGTCCTCGTTTGGTCGATTCCGCCAAATCAGGGCCCTCGCTCGCGCCCGAGCAGCTCGTGCAGATGCACGATCTGATGGTCAAGGCGCGCGTGCTCGAGGAGCGCCTCATCCAGATGTACAAGCAGGGCGACGGTTATTTCTGGATCGGCGGACCCGGCGAAGAGGCGTTCAACGTGCCTCTCGGCCTGCTGATCAAGAAGGGCCGCGGCCTCGACTTCGACTACCTGCACTTCCACTACCGGCAGTCGGCCACGCTGCTCGCCATGGGCGAGGAGCCGATCGGCGCGCTCCGGCAGATGAAGAACACGGCCACCGATCCCTACTCGGGCGGCCGCAACTTCGCCGGCCACTTCTCGAAGGCGGAGTGGAACCTGTGCCCCGTCACCTCGCCCATCGAGGTGCAGTACGGCACGGCCATCGGCACAGGCCTCGCGCAGAAGCGCTACGGCGGCGACGCGATCACCATCGTGACCGGCGGCGACGCGGGCACGGCCGAGGGCGATTTCGCGTCGTGCCTCGTGTGGTCGTCGCGCCCGGGCAACGAGCTGCCGATCCTGATGATCGTCACCCACAACAAGTGGGGCATCTCCACCGCTTCGTCCACGCAGCAGGGCGCGCGCTCGATCGCCGACCGCGGCACCGCGTTCGGCATCAAGAACAAGGTGATCGACGGCAACGATCCGGTCGTCGCCTACCGCGAGCTGCAGGAGGCGATGGCCTACGTGCGCAAGGAGCGCAAGCCGTTCCTGCTCGAGGTCACGGTCTCGCGCCTCTACGGCCACTCCTCCGCGTCGGGCGCCAACTTCGTCACCAACGAGGTCGACTGCCTCGCGCAGTTCGAGCAGAAGCTCGAGGCCGACGGCATCATGACCCGCCAGGCGATCGACGAGGTGCGCGAGCGCTGGACCAGCGCCATCGCCGCCATGGCCAAGCAGGCCCGCGAGGAGCCGCTGCCCGCGCCCGAGAGCATCTGGAACAACATCTTCTGGGAGAGGAAGTAAGTCATGGCGAACATGGCACAGGCCATTCGCATGGCCCTCCACTACGGCGAGGAGAACCTCGGCGTCACCGACATCTTCGGCGAGGACGTCGGCGCGCCGCTCGGCGGCGTGTTCACCTGCACCCAGGGTCTCAAGACCACCTGGAACACGCCGCTCGACGAGCGCGGCATCATCGGCGCGGCCATGGGCCTCGCGATGGCGGGCCAGCGGCCGGTCGCCGAGATCCAGTTCGCCGACTACGTGTTCAACACCATCGACCTGCTCAAGCTCGCGGGCAACACGTGCTGGTCGACCAACGGCGACTGGCACCTGCCGATGGTGGTGATGACGCCGGTGGGCGCGGGCATCCGCGGCTCGATTTATCACTCGCATTCCTTCGATGCGATGATGAGCCACATCCCCGGCTGGAAGATCGTGATGCCGTCGAACCCGCTCGACGCGTACGGCCTCCTGCTCTCCGCCGTGCAGGAGGAGAACCCGGTGATGTACCTGCCGCCCAAGGCGCTCATGCGCGTGCGCGGCGAGGAGCTCATCCCCGGCGAGCCCGCCGACGCCCGCGAGCTGTCGAAGCTCATCGACGCGCCTCTCGGCGACCGCTCGCAGTGGAAGGCCCAGTGGCCCGACCTCGGCTACTACGCGGTGCCCATCGGCAAGGGCAAGATCGTGCGCGAGGGCGACACGATCACCGTCGTGTCGTGGGGCCGCACCGTGCCCATGTGTGCGCAGGCCGCCAAGCAGCTCGAGGCCGAGGGCATCTCCGCCGAGGTCATCGACCTGCGCACCATCTACCCGTACGACTGGGAGATGGTGAAGGCCTCCATCGAGAAGACCGGAAAGGTGCTCTTCGTCAACGAGGACACCGAGATCACCAACTTCGGCGAGCACCTCGTGCGCCGCACGGTCGACGAGCTGTTCTTCAAGCTGCTCGCCGCGCCGAAGATCGTCGCCGGCAAGCACGTGCCGGGCATCGGCCTGTCCGATCCGCTCGAGCGCGCCTCGGTGCCGCAGAACGAGGACATCGTCGCCGCCATGCGCGCGCTCGCCGCCGAGCAGCCGTAAGCGCACGTACGATCGCGCGCGATGCGAACCCCCGCCCCTCCTCGCGAGGCGCGGGGGTTTTGCTTTGGCGCGTCAGAACTCGACCGTGACGGTGATCGTGTCCGCGTAGGCGCCCGCCGGCACGTTCTGGCCCGCGCGGATGCGGCCGTAGACGGGCACGTG
>Ga0164243_10013859_pt1 | contig 11293 bp, 8 predicted proteins | sample OricompcompostOP_FD_108781 | JGI IMG/M metagenome (GOLD analysis project Ga0164243, IMG submission 108781) | Organic Plus compost microbial communities from Emeryville, California, USA - Original compost - Organic plus compost (OP) | ecosystem: Engineered > Solid waste > Mixed feedstock >... | reverse complement strand
GGGCGCCGTATTAACGCAAGGGCGAGTGTTGGCGCGGGACGCCATATTCGGCGCGCGGGGCTGGATTTTACTGAAGGCGATCCCCTGCTGGATGAGGGCTGCCTGCTGGACGCGGCCACTATCTCCCTGGCCGCGGCCGCGAATCACGCCACACTGCCTGTCGTTCGCAGGCCACGTATTGCCATATTGGCAACCGGTGATGAGCTCGTTCTTCCCGGAAACGAGCCTGGACCGGATCAGATCGTCGCTTCCAACAGCTACGGCATAGCCACTATGGCCCAGGCGGATGGCGCGCGTGTTTATGATCTCGGCATCGTGCCGGACGACCAGGAAGCGATCACAGAAGCGATCCGGCATGCCCTTGAGATACAGGTGGATGTTATAGCAACCCTCGGAGGTGCATCCGTCGGCGCACGTGACCTTGTTCACGGGGCGCTTCTGGAAGCCGGAATGGAGCTTGATTTCTGGAAGATCGCCATGCGGCCCGGCAAGCCGCTAATGGTGGGAAAATTCGGCAGAACCCGTGTGTTGGGCCTCCCTGGAAACCCCGTTTCAAGCCTTGTATGCGCCCATTTGTTTTTGAGGCCCCTCATCGCTCGGCTGGCCGGAAGGAGCTTCGAACCGGCGGTACGGGACGCCGTTCTCGCAGTGGCCATAAGGGAGAACGACGAGCGGCGCGACTATATGCGCGCGCGCATAGAAGCTGGTCCTACCGGCCCAGTGGCAACGCCTTTCGAGCGTCAGGATTCGTCCATGCTGACAACGCTTGCCACAGCCAATGCTCTCATTATTCGGGAGCCGTTTGCACCGGCCGCCACGGCAGGATCACCTTGCCGTGTGCTGATGCTACGTTGAACAAACAGCTAACAGATTCATTAAAATTTAAATTGTTGCGGAACACAACTGGAACAGATACGGTATGTTCTGGTTTTGTTTTATTGGTGATTCCTGGGGTTCCGCCAATGCTGACGCGCAAACAGCACGAACTGCTACTCTTTATCCATCAACGATTGAAGGAGACGGGAATACCCCCTTCCTTTGATGAGATGAAGGAAGCTCTGGATTTGGCTTCGAAGTCGGGAATCCACCGGCTGATCACCGCCCTGGAGGAGCGCGGTTTCATCCGCAGACTACCCAATCGGGCACGAGCCCTGGAAGTGTTGCGGCTGCCCGATTCGATCGCTCCCGGCCTGGGTAGCGCGCGCAAATTCTCCCCGAGCGTCATCGAGGGCAGTCTCGGTCGCAAGGAGCCGCCGCGCCGGCCTGCTCCGAGCAATGATGACGAGGTTGGCGTTGTTTCGGTCCCTGTCATGGGACGTATCGCCGCTGGCGTCCCGATCGAGGCCATTCAACACCAGACGCATTCCATCGGCGTTCCCCCCGACATGCTTTCTGGCGGTGAGCACTATGCGCTCGAAGTAAAAGGCGATTCCATGATCGAGGCCGGGATTTTCGACGGAGACACTGTGATCATACGAGAAACGCAAACTGCCAATCCTGGCGACATTGTCGTGGCCCTGGTGGATGAGGAGGAAGCGACATTAAAGCGTTTCCGTCGCAAGGGAGCGTCCATCGCTCTGGAAGCAGCCAATCCGGCTTATGAGACACGCATTTTCGGCCCAGACAGGATCAAGGTTCAGGGGCGGCTTGTAGGATTGATCCGCCGTTACTGACCTGTCCTCGGGAAGCCTTAAGCGAGACTGTGGTCATTTGTTTTTCCTGATCGCGCTTCTTTCGCTGAAAAGGCGGCAGGCCGCGGGCGGCGCGGTAATATGCTCTGTGCTCATGCCATGGGCGCCACGGTTCGGTGATCGAAGAGACTACGTCGACTATCGGTAATCCGTCCCGATCATCGAACGAAACCGAAGCGCTACCGCGGCGGGCAAGGTCCCTTTTCGTGATGACGATTGCTAGACCGGACTTGCAGACATTCCTCGCTGTGGCGTCGTCGATTACGATCAGTGTAGCGGTTCGGCACAGCGACCTGGCCACAGCCTGGTCTGTGGTGTGTATCACGACGGCGCCACTGCTATGGCCGGCGATGCAATAAGCCTCGTGACAGATGAAAGGCCCGTCTTGGAGCTTGCCAGGTGGCTTGGAGCTTTCTGGAAAATCACCGTTTTGCGGCTTTACGATACCGTTGGCAGCCAGGGCCGACAGCCAGTTTTCACTCGTAAAGCCGTTGGGTCGGTCGCGATTGACAGCCATCACTCCATCGGCCAGCCGCAAACCGACCAGTCGGGCATCTTCCGATATCAGAAGATCCGGGAGATCACGCTGCCAGAGCATCGTTGCTCCTATCGCGATCAATGGCAACCCCAGCAGACGCAAACGAGTTGTCGGCACACAAAAGACGATCAGAGCGACCGACAGCAGCAGCACGGCGGATGCCGGAAGGATGCCGGTTGCATCGTTTGGTGCAAGTTCCGAAACCCATTGTGCGATCGCCGTAGTCGCCGCAATCCCCTTACCCATGACAAAGAGCGGCGGCCCCTCCAATCCGATAGGCATCAACACGACGCCGAGCACGCCAAACGGCATAACCAGTGTGGATACGATAGGCATGGCAAGAAGATTTCCGATCAGGCCGAGCGGCGCCGCACGTTGGAAATGCCAAACCGCGAAAAGCGTTGTCGCGACGCCTGCCACGATGGAGGTGACGGCGAGACCGACTACGTACAGGGTAACGCCTCTCAAGGCTGACCGGACAGACGAGGAACCTGTCGGCGGGGTTTTCGACCCCTTCGTCCTCGCCTTGCTCCAGGCCGCATAGACGGCAATGAGTGCCATTGTTGCGGCAAACGACATCTGGAAACTCGGCCCGATGATCTCGTGCGGCGATGTCACCAGAACAATGATCGTGGCGATCGCAAGATTGCGCATGGTGATTGCCGAACGGTCGAACAGAAGGGCGACCAGCATGACGGCGAGCATGATGAAACTGCGCTGGGCAGCGACGGCATTGCCGGAAATAAACAGATAGAATGCGGCTGCACAGAGCGCCGTCCCGGCGGCGAATTTCTTTACCGGATAACGGGAAGTGAATGCGGGAAACAGAGCGAATCCGAACCGTATCGCCTGCATGACCGTCACCGTGACCAAGGCCATATGGAGACCAGAGATGGAAAGAATATGCGCCAGGCCTGCGTCTCGCAAAGCCTGATTGATCTCGTCCGGTATACCGGCGCGCACCCCCGCCACCAGGGCAGCTGCAATCTCGCCATCAGCTCCGATGACATGCCCGCGTATGCGACCAGCCAGTGCCTGGCGCATGGATTCGAAGCGCGCTTCCAATCGTTGCCACAGGCCGGGCTCGTCCGGCAGATCCGCGCGTTCGGGATTTGTCAGGAAGAAGCCGACAGCGCCAATCCCGTCAAAATAGCTCTGGAAGGAAAAATCGTAGCCATTCGGTCGTACAGGTCCTGAAGGAGGCATGAGCTGCGCGAGGCCTGCCACGCCCTCCCCTGCAGCGAGACCGGAAGGTACTTCACGAGCGGTCACACGAATGCGGTCTGGAGCATAACGGAGTTGCGGGCGGGAGGTGTCTGTTATGTCGATTGTGAGTCGGATCCGGCCACTTGCCTGGTTTTCGATTTTCACCACACGACCGACAATACGGGTGGAGATGTCGGAGCCGAGCATCTTGGTGTCCATCCGCCAAACTTCCAGCTTGCCGAACGCAATTCCGGCGACGAAAAGCAGCGTGGCGGCAAGCCCGAGATGTAGAAGATATCGTGATCGTGTCACCAGGATTGCTGAGGCCAAAGTGATGATGCTGACGGCCAGAATCCCGGCTTCCGGCTCAAAAGGTGCCAGGAAGTAGAAGAGCGCCCCTGCTCCCAGGAGTACAGGCACCAGGAGAAAGGCGGTGCCGCGTGCGCTCTCCTCGAAAAAGGCCTCGCCTATCGCACGGCTTAGCTCAAGAGCGAGTTGACCGATCGTGACAGAAAGCAGGTTCCTTTTACCCAGATGGCGCTGTGCCACAGGCGCACTGGCGGATTCCAGCACAACCGGTTGGTTCGCTGTCGCCTGGATATCGAACTGCAACCGTTCGTCGTCTGTGTCGGTTTTCGATCCGGTCCCCATCCCGTCCCGTCCGGATTGCGAAATGCTTGCGCCCCAATCGTCCTATGCTACATGACTGCCGACGAAATGCCACCAGCCGCGCGGTCTGTCCGCTTGCTCGGATGGCTTCAAACTTTTCCCGGGAAAGAAACGATGTCCGACACCGTCATCACGCGCTTCGCACCCTCGCCTACCGGCTTCCTTCATATCGGCGGGGCGCGTACGGCCCTCTTCAATTGGCTCTACGCCAAGCATACCGGCGGCAAGATGCTGCTGCGTATTGAGGACACGGATCGTGAGCGCTCGACTGAAGCGGCAACGGCTGCAATTCTCGATGGTTTGTCTTGGCTGGGACTCCAATGGGATGGTGAGGCAATCTCACAGTTTGCCCGCGTTGAGCGGCACCGGCAGGTTGCCGAGGAGTTGGTCGCCAAGGGCCATGCATATTATTGTTATGCCAGTGCGGCGGAGCTGGAGGCCATGCGCGAGAAGGCGCGCGCGGAAGGACGTCCGCCGCGTTATGATGGAACCTGGCGCGACAGGGATCCTTCGGAAGCGCCTGCAGGTGTGAAGCCGGTGATCCGGATCAGAGCCCCGCAGGAGGGGGAGACGATCGTTCAAGACCGGGTGCTTGGCGAAATCCGTTTCCCAAATAAGGACCTTGATGATTTCGTCATTCTGCGTTCTGACGGCACGCCGACCTATATGCACGCTGTCGTGGTCGACGATCACGACATGGGCGTGACGCACATCATTCGCGGCGACGACCATCTCACCAACGCCGCCCGCCAAACGATGATCTACAATGCCATGGGTTGGCAGGTGCCTGTCATGGCTCACGTCCCGATGATCCTGGGCGCCGACGGTGCGAAGCTTTCCAAGCGACACGGCGCGTTGGGCGTGGAAGCCTATCGGGCCATGGGCTACCTCCCCTCGGCCCTGCGCAACTATCTCGCCCGCCTTGGCTGGAGCCATGGCGACGATGAGGTGATGTTGACGGAGGATATGATCCGTTGGTTCGAGATCGAGGATATCAACAAGGCCGCCTCGCGCTTTGATTTTCAGAAGCTGGAGGCGCTGAACGGCGTCCACATGCGCCAAATGGATGACAGTGAACTGCTCGAAATCTTCCTTTCGACCCTGCCCCATCTCGAAGGCGGTGATCGATTCCTTACCTGCCTCGACGAGGAAAAAAAACATCAGTTGCTCGCCGCAATGCCAGGCCTGAAGGAGCGTGCGAAAACGCTTCTCGAGTTGATGGACGGAGCTGCATTTCTGGTCGCGAAGCGCCCGCTGGAACTGGAGGAAAAGGCGTCCGCATTGCTCGATTCCGAGGCGCAGTCGGTTCTTGGGGACATCCTGACGATATTGGAAAGATTGCAAGAATGGACCGCCGAATCCACCGAAGCGGTGGTCCGTGATTATGCGGAGAAGACGGGCCGCAAGCTCGGCAAGGTGGCGCAGCCGCTTCGTGCCGCCTTGACTGGCCGCACGACGTCGCCAGGCATATTCGACGTGCTTGCCGTGCTGGGCCGGGACGAAAGCCTTGCGCGAATTCGCGATCAAGCAGCTTGATACGGAACGGTCCTGGTCGTAGATAGTGCAACGCAGCAACCGACCGGTTGCCGTGCTTGGCACAAAGGGGCAAATGCGGTAGCAAAAGCGCGCATATGGCTTCCCCGGCCATTCCCGAAGCGGCAAGACCACCTGCCGACGCCAAGTTTCAAGAAAAGAGGTGATTGTGCGATGACCAATGCGACTGCGAAGCTGCAACTTGGCGATAAGTCCGCGGAATTCAAGGTTCGCGAAGGGTCGGTGGGCCCGAACGTACTCGATATAACTTCGCTGTACAAAGACACCGGGATGTTCACTTACGATCCCGGCTTCACGTCAACGGCAAGCTGCGAATCGAAGATTACCTTTATTGATGGCGACGAAGGTATCCTGCTGCATCGCGGCTACCCGATCGAGCAACTTGCCGAACACAGTGATTTCCTCGAAGTCTGTTATTTGCTCCTTTATGGCGAGTTGCCCACCAAGGCGCAGAAGGAGGATTTCGATTTCCGCGTCACCCACCACACCATGCTGCATGAGCAGATGTCGCGTTTCTTCACAGGCTTCCGGCGTGACGCACATCCTATGGCTGTCATGTGTGGCATGGTTGGCGCACTATCGGCCTTCTATCACGACTCGACGGACATTTCGGACCCGCATCAGCGTATGGTCGCCTCGATCCGCATGATCGCGAAGATGCCGACCATTGCTGCCATGGCCTATAAATACCATATCGGCCAGCCCTTCATGTATCCGCGCAACGAGCTCAGTTATTCGGCCAATTTCCTGTATATGTGCTTCGGCGTGCCGTGCGAGGAATACAAGATAAACCCGGTGCTGGCGCGCGCCATGGATCGCATCTTCATCCTCCATGCCGATCATGAGCAGAACGCCTCGACCTCGACCGTTCGACTGGCGGGTTCCTCGGGCGCCAATCCCTTCGCCTGCATAGCGGCCGGTATTGCCTGTCTCTGGGGCCCGGCGCATGGCGGCGCCAATGAAGCAGCGCTCAATATGCTGAGCGAGATCGGCACACCCGATCGCATCCCCGAATTCATCAATCGCGCCAAGGACAAGAACGACCCATTCCGTTTGATGGGCTTCGGACATCGCGTCTATAAGAACTATGATCCGCGCGCCAAGATCATGCAGCAAACCTGCCATGAGGTGCTGAATGAACTGGGCATCAAGGACGATCCGCTGCTGGACGTTGCGATGGAGCTTGAGCGTATTGCGCTAACTGACGAATATTTCATCGAGAAGAAGCTCTATCCGAATGTTGATTTCTACTCTGGCATCACGCTCAAGGCGCTCGGTTTCCCCACCACGATGTTCACGGTGCTTTTTGCCCTTGCCCGTACGGTGGGCTGGATCGCCCAGTGGAAGGAGATGATCGAGGATCCGCACCAGAAGATCGGCCGTCCGCGTCAGCTCTATACGGGTATGCCGAAACGCGACTACGTACCGATCGCAAAACGGTGATCCCACAAAGAAACGGGCGCAGTCAGCGCCCATTTCTTATCCAGTCATCCCTTTGCGGACATGCCTTTGCGGATATGTCGAAGCACCACCTTGGCGGCTATATCGCCTGAGGCCTGTGTCGTAGACAAGGCGGCCGCCACCTGGGCGAAACCGTCGAGTTGGGCCTTTCGCGCCGGAGTGTCTTTCATAAGCTGCCCAAGCTGGCGCGCGAGATAGGGTGGCCTGATGAACTCATTGAAATGCTCGGGCACGATCGGCCAATCGGCGATCAGGTTGGGCAACGAGGCAGACCAGGAAGTAATCAGCCCTATCAGGGCGCGCGCTGCAAAATCCGTCTTGTAGCAGACTACGAAAGGCACTCGAGCCAGAGCCAGCTCCAGCGCTACCGTTCCCGAGCACGCGAGCGCGGCGTCCGCTTCAGCAAATGCCTTCCACTTCGACTGGCCATCGAGAATGATCCTGGGCTTTTCAATCCAATCGGCGGTCCGTTCCTCGACAATTGACGCGACATGCGGGACCGTCGGCATCAGCACTTCGAGCGGGCCTTCCCTTTCTGTCAGAAGACGAACCGTCTCGCCGAAGGGGCCGAGCAGGCTGCGCACCTCGCCTTTCCGCGAACCAGGCAGTACCAGCAGCTTGCGTGGTCCCTTCCCTCGACGCAGCGGCTGCGCCTGTTGCGCTTCCGCCGCCGCAAGGAGGCTCGGATCGGCGGCCAGGCGGTGGCCGACGAATGTTCCCGGCGGCCCGCCCAGCAGCTCCAATTCGCGCGGTTCAAATGGCAACAGGCAAAGAATATTGTCGATATAAGGCCGCATGGCAGGCGCCCTGCCAGGCCGCCAGGCCCATACACTCGGACTGACGTAATGCACTATAGGTATCGTCGGGTCAGCCGCCCTCACCTTTTTCGCCACACGCAGGCTGAAATCCGGACTGTCGATGGTGACGAGGCAATCCGGCCTGGCTGCAACAATGCTTCTCGCCGTCTGGCCGATGCGCAAGATCAATCGCGGCAGATCGCGTACCACCGCGCTTATTCCCATAAGCGCAATCTCGTCGGCGTTGAACAGGGAATTCAGGCCAAGTTTTTCCAGATTGTGTCCCCCGACGCCAACCAGTTCAACCTCTTGCTGGGCCATTTTCCTTAGAGCTGTGACGAGATCGGCCCCGAGCAAGTCCCCGGACTCCTCTCCCGCAACGACGGCAATACGTAGGAGATCCTCCGATGCCATCGTCTAGGCCTCCCCCAGCCCAACCACGAACAGTCCCAACGCATTGGCCCGTTCCACCGTGGCAGTGAAATCAAGGATGAAGGTATGGTCGGCCTCAACAGCGACGCCGGCAAGTCCGGCAGCGTGAGCGCCTTCTATGGTATCGGGGCCTATGGCCGGCAGATCTGCACGCAGTTCCTGCCCAGGCTTGGCGCACTTGACCAGCACGCCACGCCTCTTGCCCGCGAGGCGGCCATGATTGCGCATTTCGCGTGTGCGCGCCAGCAAGCCGTCCGTACCCTCTATGCCCTCAAGAGCGATTGCCCGGCCGCCGATTGCCACCGCACCCTGACCGATATCAAGGGCGCCGATTGCGCGGGCTGCGGCCAATCCTGCCAGGATGTCCTTGCGGTCGCCCGCCATGGGACGGGCGCGGGTGAGCACACCTTCCGGGGCCAGAAGATCGGGCGCGATCTCATGCGCGCCGACTACCTTGATCCCGTTCTTTTCGATATAGCCGATGATGGTTCGCAGCAGGCCGTCGTCACCCCGACGATAGGCGGCAATCAGCTTCGGAATGATGCCAATGAGTCCCAGGCCCAGCTTGATCTTGCGGATGCGCGGACGCCGCGAGACTCCTCCTGCAAGCACCAAGTGCGTGATGCCTTCACGCTTCAGCTTGGGTAAAAGTCGGCCGAATTCTTCCGGCGGCAGCGTGACAAGATCAAATGCATCCGGCCTGTCCTGCCACTCCGCTTCGCCCTTTATAGCTATGACGAGCGGACGGTGCCCCTTGCGTACCAATTCATCGACCACCTGTACTGGCAGGTTGCCGCTCCCGGCAACGACTGCAATGCGGTCCCTTTCCGCGAGCGTGAAAGGCGCCGCCTGGTCACTCCGTATCGTCATCGGCATCGTCCCCGGCGCCCAATGGAGGCACCGTGAGATGGCGTCTCTGGCGGTCGCCGATGAACCGGAGCATTTCCGCGACCAAAGCGGATTGCGGGAATTCGCGCTCCACACGTTGTATATTGGCCGACAAAGGTTGGTCTGGCGCGAAAAGCATGCGGTACGCGCTGCGTATTTCGGTCAGTTCGGCGCGTGACATGCCAGCACGCTTCATGCCGATAACGTTCAGCCCACGGAGCTTGGCGCGATCGCCGACAGCCATGCCGTAAGGGATAACATCTCCGACAACCGCTGCAAAACCGGCTAAGAAAGCATGGTGGCCTATGCGGACGAACTGATGAACTGCCGCATAGCCCGAAATGATGACAAAATCGCCGATTTCCGCATGGCCCCCGAGCCCGGAATAATTGGCCATGGTGACATTGTTACCCACATCGCAATCATGGGCGACATGGCAGTAAGCCATGAAAAGCCCGTTGTTCCCTACGGTTGTCTTGCCGCGGCTTGTATCGGTCCCGCGATGAAAGGTGACGCCTTCGCGGATGACATTATTGCTTCCGACCGTCAGCACGGTCGGGCCACCTTTGTGTTTGAAGTTTTGCGGAGGTGCTCCAAGAACTGCCCCGGGATAGACCTGCGTCCCGCTGCCCAGCGTGGTGGCTCCCATGACGGTGACATGGCCAAGCAGTTCGACGCCATCTTCCAGGACCGCCTCGCCTGAAACATGGCAGAATGGTCCGATGCGCACACCGATACCGAGCTGCGCCCCTTTTTCAACGATCGCCGTGGGATGTATGGATGTTTCGCGGGTGATCGGCGACATGAATTCAGGCCGGCTCCTTGGGGGACATCATGGCCGAGATCTCGGCTTCGGCCACCTTGCTGCCCTCGACCGTCGCTTCGCAAGCGAATCTCCAGATGTTTCCCCGCTGTTTCAGCTTTTTGACGTGGATCTCAAGCCTGTCGCCGGGCACCACCGGTCGGCGGAATTTAGCATTGTCTATTGTCATGAAGTAGACGAGAGCAGGCTTGTTGCCTCCGGCATTGTGGAGGCAGATCGCACCCGCTGTCTGGGCCATGGCTTCGACGATGAGAACGCCTGGCATCACCGGCTGTTCCGGGAAATGGCCGGTGAAATGCGGCTCGTTGAAGGTAACGTTTTTGATGCCGGTGGCCGAATTGTCCCCATCCACATTGATGATCCGGTCTACCAGCAGGAATGGATAGCGATGCGGCAGCAGTTGCAGCAGCTTCAAAATGTCGATGGTTTCGAGGCTTGTCGCCGCACTGTCATTCATGGTTTTCGCTCTTCCTGTGTCCCTTCCCGAGCAGCGCGCGGACAGCGGCGTATTCCCTGAACGCCTCGCGGAAAGGCTTCGCGGGCAAGCCAGCCCAGCGTTCCCCTTCCGGAATGTCGTTCATCACACCGCTGGAGGCCGCCAACTGCGCTCGCGCGCCGATGTTCACGTGATCCGAAATGCCAACGCGCCCCCCTAGCATGACATAGTCCCCGAGTGTCACCGAACCGGAAATTCCGCAATGCCCGGCAATAACGCATCCCCTGCCAATGCGAACATTGTGGGCGATCTGCACCAGATTGTCGATTTTGGTCCCCTCGCCTATGACGGTGTCGGAAAGCGCTCCCCGATCGATGGTGGTATTAGCTCCGATCTCGACGTCATCTTGTACGACGACGCGGCCGATTTGCGGCATTTTCTCCAGTCCGTGGCTTCCGGGCACATAGCCGAAACCATCCTGGCCGATCTTGGTGCCTGAATGAAGGATGACACGGTCGCCGATCAGGGCATATTGGACGACTGCATTCGGGCCGATATGGCAGTCACGACCGATCCTGACCGAGGGACCGACAACGACATTGGGACCTATGACGGTGCCGCGACCGATAGATGCGCCGGGGCCGATGACAGCCCCTGGTTCGATTATCGCTCCGGCTTCGATATTCGCTTCCGCGCCGATAAAGGCCCGATCCGAAATTCCGGTCTCGCCGGTAATGGGTGCCAGCCGGACAGATGAGGGAAAGAGCAGTCTTCCGACGGCGGCAAAGGCAAGCTGTG
>Ga0164243_10013858_pt1 | contig 11294 bp, 9 predicted proteins | sample OricompcompostOP_FD_108781 | JGI IMG/M metagenome (GOLD analysis project Ga0164243, IMG submission 108781) | Organic Plus compost microbial communities from Emeryville, California, USA - Original compost - Organic plus compost (OP) | ecosystem: Engineered > Solid waste > Mixed feedstock >... | reverse complement strand
GCCGAGCTGGCTCCGGGCCGAGTGGACGAAGCCCGCCAGCCGCTGCATGTCCTCGGCCGCGCCGGGGACGAACAGCGTGCCCTGCCGGTCGCAGAAATCGTTCTGGGGATCGATGATCAGAAGTGTGTGCATGGCCCGCTCCAACCGATGCCTCACCATAGCATCCCTGCAGCGTATCGTTTACCGGGTCTGTGCTCCCGCGGATGCATGCGAGGTGCCGTTCGGTGTAGCTTCGTTGCTAAAACTCAATCCCGCTGCCGACCCGACCGATGCCCGGACGAATTGAAGAATATGCATTGATTGGCGATCTCGAAACCGCGGCCCTGATCGGGCGCGATGGCTCCATCGACTGGCTGTGCTGGCCACGCTTCGATTCGGACGCCTGTTTCGCAGCGCTGCTCGGCGATTCCGGACACGGCCGCTGGCTGCTGGGCGCACGGGATCCCAGCGTGCGGGTGAGCCGACGTTATCGCGAGAACACGCTCATTCTGGAAACCCGGATCGAGAGCGACGCCGGCGCGGCCACCATCGTCGATTTCATGCCACCGCGTGGTAATGCGTCGGACCTGATCCGGCTGGTGATCGGCGAGCGTGGCGAGCTCCACCTGCGCACCGAGCTGGTGATCCGGTTCGGCTATGGCGCCGTCGTCCCCTGGGTGACGCGCGTCGCGCCCGGTCAATGGCAGGCGATCGCGGGTCCGGACATGCTCCAGCTGCACGCCGACGTGCCGATGAAAGGCGAGAATCTGAAATCGGTGAGCGAGTTCAGCATCAAGCGAGGCGAGCGCGTGGCGTTCGTGCTCACTCATTGCCAGTCGCACCTGTCGCCGCCGAAGAAACCGGACGTCGACCAGGCGCTGGCGGAAACCGAACACTTCTGGCACGAATGGGTCGCGCAAGGCCAGCAGACCCAGCCCTGGCCCGCCGCTGCGACCCGCTCCCTCATTACGCTACGTGCCCTGATCTACGGCCCCACCGGTGGAATCGTCGCGGCGCCGACCACGTCGCTGCCTGAAAAGATCGGTATCGTTCGCAACTGGGATTATCGATTCTGCTGGCTGCGCGATGCGACCCAGACGCTGCTCGCGTTCATGAATGCCGGACACTTCCAGGAAGCCGAGGCCTGGCGTCAATGGTTGTTGCGCGCCATCGCCGGCAGTCCGGAGCAGTTGCAGATCATGTACGGCATTGCCGGCGAGCGTCGGCTCACCGAATGGGAGGTGCCGTGGCTGCCCGGCTACGAAAACTCCGCGCCGGTCCGCATCGGCAACGCGGCTTACTCACAACTCCAGCTCGATGTGTTCGGCGAAGTGATGGACGCGCTTCACCAGGCTCGCAAGGGCGGCCTCGCCATGCTGGAAACCGGCTGGCGCCTGGAATGCGAGCTGCTGAAACATCTGGCGAACGTCTGGGAGCAACCGGACTATGGCATCTGGGAAGTTCGCGGGCCGCCGCGGCATTTCACCTATTCCAAAATCATGGCCTGGGTGGCATTCGATCGCGGCATCAAGGACGCGCGCACCTATCGGCTGGACGCGCCCATCGACGAATGGTGCATGCATCGCGACCGCATCCATCAACAAGTGTGCGAGCGGGGCTATGACCCGGAGCGAAACTGTTTCGTGCAGTCCTACGGCTCCACCTGCCTGGATGCCAGCCTGCTGTTGATGGCGCAGCTCGGCTTCCTGCCCGCTGACGATCCCCGCTATCTGGGGACGGTGCGGGCGATCGAGGCTACGCTGTTACAGGATGGCTTCGTGAAACGCTACGACACGCAGGTCACGGACGATGGCTTGCCGCCCGGCGAAGGCGTGTTTCTTCCCTGCAGCTTCTGGCTCGCGGATGCGTATGCGATGTGCGGGCGACTGGATGAAGCGCAGGCACTGTTCGAGCGCCTGCTGGGGTTGTGCAACGATGTGGGCCTGCTGTCCGAAGAGTACGACCCGGTGGCGCGCCGGATGGTCGGCAATTTTCCGCAGGCGTTCTCGCATCTGTCGCTGGTGGCGACGGCCTGCAATCTTGCTCACGCGAACAAACCGGCCGAACAACGTTCCGAAGTATCGATGCGCTCGCGCATCGGGCGCGCAGCGCCACCAGCGGGCGGCTGAGGCTCGAGTGCGCGCCACCAGTCCACGATCCAGCAGTTCCGTCTGCCTGGCAGGCAAGCCACGGGCCGTGTCGGCCTCCGCGTCTGGCGTCGTCTGAGTTAAAGTAGCCGCCTTTCATTTCCCGGAGTTGCCTCGTGATGACCGCTACAGCCGCGCCCTATCCCATTGGCACGCCCGGTGTTCCCTGGGGTGCTGCCGAGCGTGCGCAGTGGTTGTCGCGCCAGGTTCGACATCGCAGCTATCGCGACGATGTGGCGAAGGCGGTCGAAGGGCTCGCGGATCGATTCGATGTCGAGGTTTATGGGCAGCTCGACTATCCGCCCGACCAGTATCGTTTGTTTGCTGTCCGCAGCCGGCACTGGCGCGACGACCTCCCCGTCGCGCTCGTGACGGGCGGCGTGCATGGTTATGAAACCAGCGGCGTGCACGGCGCGCTGCACTTTCTGGAACGTCGCGCCGCTGACTATGCGAACAGGATCAATTTGCTGGTCGCGCCTTGCGTGAGTCCCTGGGCTTACGAGCGCATTCACCGCTGGAACCCGAACGCCATCGACCCCAATCGCTCGTTCCGCGAAAACAGTCCGGCCGAAGAGTCGGCGGCAGTGCTGCGTTTGATTGCGCCGTTGCGCGGGCGTTTTCTACTCCATGTCGATCTGCATGAGACGACCGATACCGACGAGACCGAGTTTCGTCCCGCGCTCGCCGCCCGTGACGGCAAAGCGTTCGAGCCCGATACCATTCCCGACGGTTTCTATCTCGTCGACGACACCGAAAATCCGCAGACAGCGTTTCAGCGAGCCATCATCGAGGCCGTGAGCAACGTCACTCACATCGCGCCGGCCGATGAGAACGGAAAGATCATCGGATCGCATGTCGTCGCCCCCGGCGTCATTCAATACGCCATGCGCCAACTCGGCCTGTGCGCGGGCATCACAGGCGCGCGCTACACCACGACGACCGAGGTCTATCCCGACAGCCCACGCGCCACACCCGAACAATGCAATGCGGCTCAGGTAACAGCCGTGTGCGCGGCGCTCGACTTTGCGCTGGGCGCGGCTCGTTCGACTACGGACCATTGACGATCTCGTAACTCAACGAGTGCTTGTCGCCGAGCAGATCGACCCCCAGCTCGGCCATGGCATCGTCGTCGATTTCGACCAGCCAGCGTACCTCGATGTTCGCGCCGTCGCGAGCGGCGCCATCGAGCAAGGTCAACAGTTGTTGCAAGCTGCGGGTGCTGGAACTGTTGACGTATGCAAAGCGCAGCGTGACCGTCGTCTTTCCTGACTGAGGCCTGCTCGCGTATGCACGCAAGGCGGACAGGATCGGGCCGTAGAATTCCGCGGCATTTTCCGGATAGGACTCGCCTTCCATGAGAAAGGCGCGGCTGGCGTAGTCGAAGTCCACCAACGGCGTGAACTGGGTGGCGGGAAGAGTCAGACGCTCCATTGCTCTCTCCTGCTATTGGACGACAGTGTGCAGGGTGAGCTGCAGCCTGCCGTCATGCGACGGCACCGGTGCCAGCTCGAAATCGATGGGCTCAACGGCGTTGCGCGCGATCGTGAGCAAGCCGAGGCCCGCGCCGCCGGTAGGGCTCGCATCGTCCGAGTACTGCAGATTCGTCAATCGCAACCGGAATTCGAACCGGATCTGCTCTGGCGTGAGCTCTCGCAACGCTGCGAGCCGCTGCTCGATCGGCGGCGCGTTGACCGCCGAGATCAAGCTGCGCGAGCGCAGATGATAACGCTGCCCTTTCTGCCACACGGCAATGGAGCCGCAGCGGACGATCTTCACATCGCGCGCACCTTCGGGCTCGCCATGATGAATGATGTTGTAGGCCATCTCGACGAAGCTGGAGAATATCTTGCGCGCGCGATGACTCTCCACATTGAGCGCTGCCAGCCGCACTCGTAGTGATTCACCGGTAGCGCCGACGATGCTGGCGCTGACCGCGCCGGAGTAACTGAAGATCTCTTGCTCGGAGGATTCCGGCAGGATCCGATGTGCAACGCTCGAACTCATCTAAACCTCGAACATCAATAAGGTCGCATCGTCGCGGCGGGCCTGGGATCCCTGCCACTGCCGGTAACGGGACAACGTCGCTTCGAACGCATCCTGCAGCCCGGCGCCGGACGCCGCACCCAATGACTGCGCGAACCTCGCTTTGCCGTAAGCGATGCCACGCGCCTCTCCAATTTGATCGAACAAGCCGTCGGTGGCGAGCGCAACGCGCATTCCTTCCTCCAACGGCGTCTCGCTGCTCGGCCATTCGGTATCGTCGGGCGTGTCCGCGTAACCGACGCCCGGGCGACCCGCGGGCAAACAGATCCAGGAGTCGTGGCTGGCGTACGATACGAACACCGGCAGCCGCGCCCCCGCGAACTGCAATCGGCCCTTGCGTCGATCGATCAGCACCAGCGATGCATCCATGCCATCGTCGGAAGCGTCGGCGGCCAACTCGTCAGCCTGCGCACGTTGGTGTTGCCCCAAAGCCGCACGTGCGCGTCGATTGATGCTCGCAAGCAGTGCGCTGGGATCCCAGGAATCCACCTCGGCGATGGATGCTTCGAGATTCGCCGACATGATCATGGTCATCAGCGCCCCCGGAACGCCGTGGCCGGTGCAATCGAGCACGGCGACGAGGACTCGATCCTGGTCGCCCCGGCAGAAGTAATAGTCGCCACCGACCAGGTCCCTGGGCTCCCAGAAAATCCGATGCCGCGGCAGATGCGCGGCGAGATGCTCGTTCGAGGTATGCAGAAACGCTCGCTGGATGCGGCTTGCGTAGCGAATGCCCTCCAGCACCTGCCGACTGCGCTCCACCTGCATGTCGGCCAGCACCTGCATCAGTGTCGAGCCGGTGCAGGTGCCCAGATACTTGCCCTTGGAGGTGACGATCACGCCATCGTGCAGCGCTCGTCGCGAGTCGCTGGCGGCGACCGCACCGACGGTGGCGATCGAATCCGCCTCATCCACCAGCAGCGGCTGATCCTGCATGAACAACGAGCAGCTCTTGTTGCCGAACAGCTCGTGCTGGAACGGCCGGGAGAAACGTTCGAGCAGCACATGACGGGCGATCAGCCCGACCGGACGCTCGTCGCTGACGATGGGCAGGACCTCGTACTCCGGATGGCTCGAGAAATAATCCAGCGCCTCCACGCAGGTGTGGCGCGGCGTCAACGATGGGCAGGCGATCGCCAGCTGTCCGATGCGGAACATTGAGCACGACGGTTGGAACACAGGAGACCATTGTGCTCAACCGCCCTCACAGCACAGTAGGACGCATGTCCTACTTTGCAGGCGCTTCACGAGACTGTCACATTCGAGAACAGGCACAATAGCGACATCGATCCTCGGAGCTGCAACCGCGTGGAAAGCATCACAGTCACATTGTTCCTGTTGCTTGCAGTGGTCGTGAGCGGCTGGCTGCAGCGTGGCCTGCCCTGGTCGCTGCCGCTGCCGATCGTGCAGATCGCGCTCGGCGCGCTGATCGCGCTGGTCGCCAAGGCGCCGGTGGAGCTCGATCCGGACGTGTTCTTCCTGTTGTTCCTGCCACCGCTGCTGTTCCTCGACGGCTGGCGCATTCCGAAGGAAGGTCTGTTTCGCGACAAGGACACCATTCTGGAACTGGCCGTGGGACTGGTCATCTTCACCGTGGTCGGCCTGGGCTTTCTGATCAACTGGATGATTCCGGCGATGCCGTTGCCAGTCGCGTTCGCCCTGGCCGCGGTCGTTTCACCCACCGATCCCGTCGCAGTGTCGGCGCTGTCATCGCGCGCGCCGATTCCCAAGCGCTTGCTTCATATTCTCGAAGGCGAATCGCTGCTCAATGACGCGTCGGGTCTGGTCTGCATGCGCTTCGCAGTCGCCGCGGCCATGACGGGCATGTTCTCGCCGCTGGCCGCGGTCGGCACCTTCCTGTGGCTGTCGCTGGGGGGCATCGTCATTGGCGTGGTGTTCACGTGGGTGATCACGCGCCTGAAGGACTGGATGACCTGGCGGCTCGGCGAGGACAGCGGCTCGCAGATCCTGATCAGTCTGCTGATTCCTTTCGGCGCTTACCTGATGGCGGAACATCTGCACTGCTCGGGCATCCTGGCCGCGGTCGCCGCCGGTATCACGATGAGCTACGCGGAACTGACCGGCCGTGCGCTGGCGACGACTCGGATGCGCCGCTCCGGCGTGTGGGACACGATTCAGTTCTCGGTCAATGGCGTCGTGTTCGTGCTGCTGGGTGAACAGATGCCCAAGCTCATTGAAGGCGCCGCTCGCGTCGTCCAGGACGCCGGGCATCACGACCCATTGTGGCTGATCGGGTATGTCATCGCGATCAATGCGGCCCTGGCTGCGCTACGCTTCATCTGGGTATGGGTGTCGTTGCGGCTGACGCTGTTCCGTGCATCGCGGGCCGGACAAGGCACACCGGTGCGCCGGCCGAGCTTGCGATTGGTGGCCGCCACCTCGCTGGCCGGCGTGCGCGGCGCAATCACCCTCGCCGGCGTGTTGACGCTGCCTTTGTTTCTTCCCGACGGCTCGCCGTTTCCTGCTCGCGACCTGGCCATCTTCCTCGCCGCCGGCGTGATCCTGACTTCGCTGGTGGCCGCCACCGTCGGCCTGCCATTCGTGCTTCGCGGCCTGCAGATTCCCGCTGAACCGGCACACGATGAACAAGAGGACAGCGCGCGAATCGCCGCCGCCGAGGCGGCGATCAAAGCGATCGAGCATGCTCAGCACGAGCTGAGCAAGAACCGCGCGGACGCCGATCTATATGCAGACACGGGCGCGAAAATCATGGATGTGTACCGCGCCCGCATCACCAGCCAGCCGCGCAGCGTGGAGGAAGCGCAAAAGATGCGTTTGATGGGCGAGATCGAACGTCAGCTCCGCCTCGCCGGATTGCGAGCGGAGCGTGACGAGCTGTATCGGCTGGTTCGGGCACGGCAGCTCTCGGAAGAGCTGGTGCGCAAACTGGTTCGTGAGATCGATCTGCTCGAGGCGCGGCTCATCTCGATCTGAGCCGCGCGAGCTTCAGCCGCCGCTCAGATTGGAACCGCCCACCGCCAGCAGCAGCTGCGCTGTGTTCACGAACCGTTTGGATTGCGCATCCAGCAAGCCGAGCCGCGCCTGCAGACTCTGACGTTCGGCATCGAGCACCGACAGCACGCCGACGTTACCTGCGCTGTAGCTCTTGCGAGCGAGCTCCACGCTGGAGCGTGCGGTCTCCATCGCCTCGGTCTGCGACTGCAGCAGCTCTTCATCGTGTCGCGCCGCCTGCAGCAGGTTCGCGACCTGTCCGAACGATTCGAGCACGGTCTGCTGATAATTCGCAGCGCTCACCTGCACGGCCTGCAGCGCCGCGCGGCGCTCGGCCCGCAACGTTCCACCATCGAACAACGGCGCGGTGATGCCGCTGATGATGCCCCAGGCGAGGCTCGAAGCGTCGAACAGATGGCCGGTGGTGGTCGACTGCTGACTCACGTTTCCTGACAGCGTGATCTGCGGATACAGATTTGCTGTCGCGACACCGACGGCGGCCGTGGCTGCGTGCAACTGCGCTTCGGCGGACAGGATATCCGGTCGATGCCGCACCAGCTCGGAGGGCAGGCTCACCGGCAACTGCTCGGGCAGGCGCAGATCGCCGGCCGACGCGAACTGGGTTTGCGCATCCGCCCACTCGCCCGGCGCCTTGCCCAGCAACACTGCAAGCGCATTCCGAGCCGTATCCAACTGCTGACGCAGCGGCGGAAGCAACGTTGCATCCTGCGCCAGCTGTGCACGCGCGCTCAACTCGTCCACCTTCGTCACCATGCCCGCCTGCTGCGCACGAGTCACCAGCTCGACATTGGTCCGATCTTCGGCCAGCAGTTCCTCGAGCGCCTGGATCTGCGCCTGCGTGAACACGATGGTGAAGTATTGAACGGCCACGTTGCCGGTCAGCGATAACCAGGCCGCCTCCAGCTCGTGCTGATAGTACTCGGTGAGCGCCCGTTGTTGTTCGATGGAACGCGCGATACCGCCGGTGTAGTCGAGGGTATAGCGAACGTCGGCGCCGATCGCATAGTAAGTAAACGTCGGCAGATGGAAGTCGCCGAGCGCCTGCGCGCCCATCTGCTGTCGGCCCGCGCCACCGGTCAGATTCACTTTGGGCAGACGGGTGCCGCCGCGGGCCGCAAGCAATTCCTCGGCCTGCGCCAACGATGCGCGCGCGGCGGCGAGCGTGAAGTTGTTCTCCTTGGCCTGCTGCATCAGCCGGTTCAACTCATCGTTCTGGAACAGCGTCCACCAGTCGTTCGGCGGCGTTTCACCGTAAATGAAATGTTGGGTTGGATCGGCCGCTGCGACATAGCGGCTCGCGGTCGGCGCGTCCGGCCGCTTGAAATCCGGCCCGACTGCGCACGCCGAGAGCGCAACCAGCACGCCGGCCGTCACCAAACTACGAAACATTCGACTCATCATCTCGTCAACTCTAATCCGCGTGCACGACGGGCGCCGCCCCGCCCTGCGCACGGCGCAGGAACAGGACCAGCGGCGTCACGGCCAGCGTCATGATCAACAGCAGCTTGAAATCATTGATGTACGCGATCAGGGTCGCCTGGTGCGTCACCACCCCGTTCAGGCCGTACAGGCCGGTGACCGTCGACGCATCGAACACCGGATGCATGCGCGTCGCCAGATCGTACGGCGTGATGTGCTCGACCAGGCGCGCATGCATGAACTGCACGTTGCGCGTCAGCAGCGCGGTCACCACGGCCACACCGATACTGCTGCCGATGTTCCGCAGCAGATTGAAGATGGCGCTCGCCTCGTTGCGCTGACTGGGTTCGAGCGTGCCGAACGCGATCGTGGTCAGCGGCACCCAGGTGAATCCCAGGCCAAAGCCCTGGATCACGCCGCTCCAGATCACCAGGTGGTTGTCCATCTGCGGCGAGAAGCCGGTCATCATCCACAGCGACAGCGCAGTGGTCAGCAGCCCGAACGTCAACAGCACGCGCGCATCGATCCTGCCGATCACTCGACCCACGATGATCATCGCCGCGAACGTTCCTATGCCACGCGGCGCGGTGACCAGACCGATGGTCACGACGGGATAATCGAACAATCCCTCCAGCAGCGGCGGCAGCAGCGCCAGGGTCGCCAGCAGCACGATGCCGATCAGAAAGATGAACACCGAGCCGAGCGCGAAATTTCGATCCCTGAACAGCGAGGGACTCAGGAACGGCTGGCGCGATGTGAGGATGTGCACCAGGAACAGATAGAACGCCACCGCGGCGACCGCCGCTTCGACGACGATCTCGGTGGAGCTGAACCAGTCGAGCAACTGGCCGCGATCGAGCATCAGTTGCAAGCTGCCAATGGCGGTGCTCAGCATCGCGAAGCCGAAGAAGTCGAACGGCGTCTTCCGGCGCGGCGTCTCGTGCATGAACTTCGAGGACGACAGCATGGCGAGCACGCCGAACGGAACGTTGATCAGAAACACCCAGCGCCAGCTGTGCGTCTCGGTGAGCCAGCCGCCAAGCGCGGGGCCGAGAATCGGGCCGAGCGTCACGCCCATCGCCCACATCGCCGTCGCGCGGCCGTGCTGCTCTTTCGGATACAGGTCGAGCAGAATGGCGAGCGACAATGGCACCAGCGATGCGCCGGCCACGCCCTGGATGGCGCGATAGATCACCAGCTCGGTCAGGTTGTGCGCGATACCGCACATCGCCGAGGACAGCGTGAACAACGCGATGGAAGACAAAAACACTTTCTTCCGCCCGACCGGCCCGGTCAGCCAGCCCGCCAGCGGCGTCATGATGGCGGCGCCCACGATATAGGACGTGAGCACCCATCCCATCTGCTCCTGCGTCGCCGACAGCGCGCCTTGGATACGCGGCAGGGCGACGTTGGCGATGGTGGTATCCAACGCCTGCATGACCGAGCCGAGCATCACCGCCAACACGATCCAGCCGCGATGGCGCAGCTCCTCGGCTGTCGCTGTCGGAACAGACTCGCTCATCGACTGGTCGCCGCAACCGTCTCGGGTTCAGTGTCCGGCGCAGTGTCGGAACGCAGGCCGAACAACGTGCGCTGACGCCGAGTGTCGACTTCGACGTTCGCGCTCAAGCCGGCGCGCAACGGCACGTCCGCGGCCGTCTTCAGTTCGAGCCGCACCGGCAGACGCTGCACGACTTTGACCCAGTTGCCCGAGGCATTTTCGGCGGGCAGCAGCGAGAACTCCGCACCCGTGCCCGGGCTCACGCTGACCACGGTGGCCGCGAGCTTGTGGCCGGGATACGCATCGATGAGCACTTCGGCCTGCTGGCCCGGCCCCATGTGGGTCAGCTGCACCTCTTTGAAGTTCGCCTCGATCCAGATGTTCTGTGAGGAGACCAGCGCGAACGCCGGTCGCGCGGCGGCGAGATAGTCGCCCACCTGCAGTTGCTCCACTTTGGTGACGATGCCGGCGGCCGGCGCGGTCACCGTGGTGTAGGAAAGATTCAACTTGGCGCGATCCAGCGCGGCCTGCGCCTGCTGCACGCTCGGATGATTGTCGACCGCGATGTTCGGATCGCCGCCCAGCTTCGCCAGCACCGCGGTGATCTGCGCACGCGCGGCTTCGAGATCCTGATGAGCAGCATCGCGCGCCACCTGCGCCTTCTCGACCTGCGCCTGAGAGGAGATGCCCGGTTCGAGCAGGCCCTGCTGACGGGCCAGCTCCTTGGTCTGATACTCGAGCGTTGCCTGCGCCGAAGAACGATCGGCCAGCCGCTGCTGATACGTGGCCTTGAGCGACTCGACTTCCAGCTTCGCCGAAGCGAGCTGCGCCTCCGCCTCCTCCACGGCAATCCGAAACGGACGATCGTCCAGACGGAACAGCAGATCGCCCTTGTTCACCTGCTGGTTGTCGCGCACGGCCAGCTCGCTGACCCGGCCGGCGACGTTCGCGCTGATGGAAACCTGCGCGGCGCGTACATAGGCGTCATCGGTGGACTCGTAGCGCCCACCAGTCACATAAAAATACGCGGCCACGGCCACTGCCAGCAGCGGGCCGGCAATCATCAGGGGACGGCGCAGCTTGCTGGAAGACGCTTCGTTGCTGACGGGATCGGACACGGAATCGTTCATCGGTTGCGAGGAGCTCATGAAATCACTGTGCTTTCTTGCGGACCGGCAAAGCAGCCGGCTTGACGGCAGTCAGGCCCGGCT
>Ga0164243_10013857_pt1 | contig 11294 bp, 11 predicted proteins | sample OricompcompostOP_FD_108781 | JGI IMG/M metagenome (GOLD analysis project Ga0164243, IMG submission 108781) | Organic Plus compost microbial communities from Emeryville, California, USA - Original compost - Organic plus compost (OP) | ecosystem: Engineered > Solid waste > Mixed feedstock >... | reverse complement strand
CCGCCGCCCGCCGCGCCGCCGTCGGCCGCCCGCCGCAGCTCGACCGCGCCGCTCGCCGTCACCGCGCCGGCCCAGCCGGCCGGCACCAGCAGCGTCGACTCGGGCAGCTCGCAGACGGCCGGGCCGGCGATCTCCAGCCCCGGCGGCAGTGCGCCGCGCCAGACCGCCAGCGCGACCTCCGCGCCCGCGAGCCGCGCCGTCCGACGCAGCGGCGCGACCTGCGCCTCCGCCGCCGGCGCCGGCAGCGCCGCGACCGCCTCGCTCTCCTGCAGCGCCCGCACGCGCACCGTCACCAGCTCGACCTCCGCGTCGGGCGCGCGGTGGCCGTAGCGCTCCTCGTGCGCCGCCTCGAAGGCGTCGCGCAGCGCCGCCGGCGAGGCGTCCGGCGGCGCCTCGACCGCCAGCTCGAACGCCTGCCCGCGGTAGCGCAGCTCGTAGGTCGCGGCGATCGCCGCCGCCGGCGCCCCCAGCGCCGCCCGCGCGCTCGCCGCGAGCGCCGCGACGTCGGCCGCGACCGCCGCGCCGGTCAGCGTCGCGCCGACGCGCAGCACGCTGCGCTGGGCGTCGCGGCGGCGCGGCGCGACGACCAGCCCGAGCGCCGCCAGCACGCCGGAGGCGCGCGGCGCGATCACGCGCTCGATCCCCAGCTCCTCGGCGATCGCGCAGGCGTGCAGCGGCCCGGCGCCGCCGAAGGCGACGAGCGCATGGTCGCGCGGGTCGATCCCGCGCTCGACCGTGACGACCCGCAGCGCGCGCGTCATCTCGGCGTTGGCGACGCGCACGATCCCCTCCGCGCAGGCGAGCGGCTCCATCCCCAGCTCGCGCGCGAGGCCGGCGACCGCCCGCTCGGCCGCGGCGAGGTCGAGCGCGACCTCGCCCGACAGCGGCGCGTCGGGCGGCAGCAGGCCGAGCAGCAGGTTGGCGTCGGTGACGGTCGGCTCGCGGCCGCCGCGGCCGTAGCAGGCCGGTCCCGGGACGGCGCCGGCCGAGCGCGGCCCGACGCGCAGCGCGCCGCCGGCGTCGCGCCAGGCGATCGATCCGCCGCCGGCGCCGACGGTGTGGACGTCGAGCGTCGGCAGCGCGATCGGCCGGCCGGCGATCTCGCCGCCGCCGCTCTCCGCGACGGCGCCGTCGCGCACGACGCAGACGTCGCAGGAGGTGCCGCCCATGTCGAAGCAGAGCGCCCGCTCGACGCCGTCGGCGGCGGCCGCGAAGGCGGCGCCCTCGGCTCCGCCGGCCGGTCCCGACAGCACCGTCCAGGAGGCGTGGCCGGCGGCCGCGTCGAGGTCGATCAGGCCGCCGTTGGACTGCATGATCGCCGGCTCGGGCAGCCCGGCCGCGCGCGCCCGCTCGGCCAGCCGGCGCAGGTAGCGGCCGACCAGCGGCGACAGCGCGGCGTCGATCTCGGTCGTCGCCGCCCGCTCGTACTCGCGGAAGGTGCCGACGACCTCGTGCGACAGCGAGACGTGGACGTCGGGCAGCGCCTCCAGCAGCGCCTCGCGCAGCAGCAGCTCGTGCTCGGGATGGCGGTAGGCGTGCAGCAGCACGACCGCGACCGCCTCCGGCTCGGCGGCGGCGACCTCCGCGGCGAGGCGGGCGGCGGCGTCGCGTGTCAGCGGCCGCAGCGGGCCGTCGGGCGTCATCCGCTCCGGGACGGCGAAGCGCAGCGCGTCGTCGACCAGCGGGGCGGGGTGGGCGGCGCAGAGGCGGTAGAGGTCGGCGCGCGCCTGGCGCCCCAGCGCGACCACGTCGGTGAAGCCGGCGGTCGCCAGCAGCGCCGTGCGGGCCGACCTGCCCTCCAGCAGCGCGTTGGTCGCGACCGTCATCCCGTGCGCGAAGGCGGTGACGTCGGCGGCGCGGCGGCCGGCCCGCGCCAGCACCGCCTCGACGGCGGCCATCACCCCGCGCGACTGGTCGTCGGGGGTCGTCGGCGCCTTCGCGGTGACGAGGAGGCCGTCGCCGCAGAGGACGGCGTCCGTGAAGGTCCCTCCGACGTCGACTCCGAGCAGCATCGAGCCGCGCAAGTTATCCCGCGCGGCTCGGTTGCGTCGGGCGGCTGCGGCGGCCGCCGGGCTCAGGCGGCCGAGAGGGCGCGCTCGCGCACCTGCGGCTCCTCGGTCTCGGCGAGGTGCTGGTGCGACGGGCAGTAGCCGTTGTGGGGCAGCGGCATCCGCTGGCAGGGCGTGCCCTTGCGCGTCGTCGCGCGGCACTGGAGCGGGTTGCCGGCCAGGTCGTAGCCGGTCATCGGCTGGCGCGACAGGAAGTCGTCGGCGAGCGCGATGTAGCGGTCGATCACGTGGTATATCCGCGCCTGCGACGACATCGGGAAGTAGGGGCGGATGTCGTGGAACAGCGTGCGCGCCGGTCGCGCGAAGTAGTGGCGGTCGGTGGCGAGGCGCTCGATCGTCGCCTCGCACGCCTTCAGGACGCGCTCGTGGTTGCTGATGGTGCCCGCCGTGGTCGGGCCCTCGACGATCTCGTTCGCGAGTTCGCGATAGATCGCTCGGCTGAAGCGATACATGACGGCAGCTCTCTCCTTCTCGATCCCCGTGCCGCACTCGGTGTGGCGAGCGCCAGCATCTCACCGAGTTGTGAAGCTCAGGCCTCGGATCTATTAACCGCGTGTTAAGTCGAAACGTTTGCGTTCGCTTGACGCGATGTCAGCGCGGATGCCTTGAACGCCGTCGTTCGTCTGCCGGCGGGGCGGGGGATGTCAGCGCCAGAACACGAGCGACGGCGGTCGGCCGTCTGCGACGACCGTGTGGTGCCCGTCGAGCGCCGGGTCGGTCTGCGGGCGGTCGCGCCGCCGGTGCGCGCCGCGGCTCTCCTCGCGCGCGAGCGCGCTCGCGGCCAGCAGCCGCACCAGCTCGTGCTCGTCGTCGAGCAGCGTCCGCAGCCCCTCCGCGTCGCGCTCGATGCCGGCGTGGCGCCACAGCGCCTCGCGGCTGGCCGCGCTCAGCCGCGGCGGCGGCCCCGACGGCGCCGCCGCCGGGCTGCCGGCGCGCGCCGGCTCCGCCAGCGCGGCGAGCGCGGCGCGGCGGCCGAAGACGAAGCACTCGCTGAGCGAGTTGGAGGCGAGCCGGTTGGCGCCGTGCAGCCCGGTGCAGGCGCACTCGCCGACGGCGTACAGCGCCGGCAGCGTCGAGCGGCCGTCGAGGTCGGTCGCGATCCCGCCCATCATGTAGTGGGCGGCGGGGGCGACCGGGATCAGCTCGCTCGTCGGGTCGAGGCCCGCTCTGCGCAGCACCGCGACGACGTTGGGGAAGAGGTCGGGGTCGACCGCGCGCATGTCGAGGCCGACCGACGGCGCGCCGGTCTCCAGCATCCGGCGCGCGACGGCGCGCGCGACCTCGTCGCGCGGCGCGAGCTCGTCGACGAAGCGCTCGCCGGCGGCGTCGAGCAGCAGCGCCCCCTCGCCGCGGACCGCCTCGCTGACGAGGAACGAGTCGGCGCCCGCGACGCCGGCGACCGCGGTCGGGTGGAACTGGACCATCTCGAGGTCGGCCAGCTCGGCGCCGGCGCGCTGCGCCAGCACCATCCCGCTGCCGGTCGCGCCGACCGGGTTGGTCGTGCGCGCCCACAGCGCCGCCGCCCCGCCGGTCGCCAGCACGACCGCGCGCGCCAGCACCAGCCGGCCGTCGTGCAGCCGCACGCCGGCGGCGCGGCCGTCGTGGACGACGACGGCGGTCGCGCGGCGGCCCTCGAGGATCTCGATCCGCTCGTCGGTCGCGGCGACCGCGGACAGCTGGCGCGAGACCCGGCGCCCGGTCGAGGAGCCGCCGGCGTGGGCGATGCGGCGGATCGTGTGGCCGCCCTCGAGCCCGAGCGCCATCCGCCCGCGGCGGTCGGCGTCGAAGTGGACGCCGAGCCGCTCGAGGTCGCGCACGACCTCCGGCGCCTCGCGCGTCAGCACCTCGGCGGCGCTGCGGCGGACGGTGCCGCGCCCGGTCACGAGCGTGTCCTCCAGATGGCGCTCGGGGCTGTCGTCGATCGCGAGCGCGGCGGCCAGGCCGCCCTGCGCCCAGTAGCTCGACGACTCGGCCAGCGGGGTGGCGGAGACGAGCGCGACGCGCGCCCCGGCCGCGGCGGCGGTCAACGCTGTGTAGAGCCCGGCTCCTCCTGCGCCGACGACGGCGAGATCGGCCTCGATCGTGACGGGACGTTCCATACGAGGGGGCCAGTACGGTACTCGGATGGCGCCCGCGATCTACCTCTCGCACCCCTCGTCGCTGCTGCACGACACCGGCGAGCATCCCGAACGGGCGGCGCGGATCGTCGCGATCGAGCAGGAGCTGGAACGCCACGACTGGTTCGGGATGGAGCGGGTCGAGGCGCCGCGCGTCGCCGCCGACACGCTGACCGCCGTCCACCCGGTCCGCTACGTGCGGGCGATCGACGAGCTGTGCGCCGCCGGGGGCGGCGCGATCGACGCCGACACGGTCGTCGTCGAGGCCTCCTACGAGGCGGCGCTGCGCGCCGCCGGCGGGGCGGTCGCCCTGGTCGACCGGCTGATGGACGGGACGGCGCGGACCGGCTTCAGCGCGCTGCGGCCGCCCGGCCACCACGCGGAGGCGGCGCGCGCGATGGGCTTCTGCCTGTTCGGCAACGTCGCCGTCGCCGCGCGGCACGCGCTCGACGCGCACGGCGCCGGGCGGGTGCTCGTGCTCGACTGGGACGTCCACCACGGCAACGGCACGAACGACGTCTTCCACGCGACCGACGAGGTCCTGTTCGTCTCGATCCACCAGTCGCCGCTCTACCCGGGGACGGGGCCGGCCGGCGACGTCGGCAGCGGCGTCGGCACCGGCTTCACGGTCAACCTGCCGGTGCCGCCGGGCGCGGGCGACGCCGACTACCTGTCGCTGCTGGAGCACGTCGTCGTGCCGCTGGCGCTCGCCTACGAGCCGCGCCTGATCCTGATCTCGGCCGGCTTCGACGCCCACCGCGACGACCCGCTCGCCGGGGTCGCGCTGACCGAGGCCGGCTTCGCCGCGATGACCGGCACGATGCGGCGGCTGGCGGCCGAGCTGGAGGCGCCGCTCGGCGGCGTGCTGGAGGGCGGCTACGACCTGCGCTCGCTCGCCGCCTCGACGGCCGCGACGCTGCAGGCGCTGACCGCCCCCGCGCCGCCGCCGGCGCCGGACGGCCTGCCGCTCGCGCCGCTGGCCCAGTCGGCCGCCGCGCGCCTCGCCGCCCGCTGGCCGACGCTCGCCGCCGCGCGCGGCTGAGGCCGGCGCGCTCGCGGCTCCAGCGCGCGGCCGTGCCCGGCCGGCGCGCGCGGTCGCGCGCGGCGATCGGCGGTCGGGCGCGGCCGGTCGCGCGGCTGGCGGCCCGCTCAGGGGGCGGCGGCGCCGCCGGGCGTCGTCGCCGTCGGCGGCAGCTCGGTCCCCGGCGGGGTCGCGGTGCCGGGCGTCGTCGCAGCGGGCGTCTCGGCGCCGGGCGCGGCGGTGCCGGGCGTCGTCGCAGCGGGCGTCTCGGGGGCCGGCGTCTCGGCGCCGGGGGCGGCCGCGCCGGGGGTCTCCGGCGTCGGCGCCGGGGCGGCCGGCGCCGGGATCGTGACGGTCGCCGGCGTCGGCGGCGGCTGCTGCTCGTCGAGCAGCACGACGAGCGTGTAGGCGATCGCCGCGGCGGCGAGCGCCAGGGCGACGATCGCGGCCGCGATCGGCAGCTTCCAGTTCGGCGTGCGGTCGACGCGCGTGCGCGCCGCGAGGCCGCACTCCATGCACCACGCCTGGTCGTCGCGCAGCGTGTTGCCGCAGCGCGGGCAGAGGAACGCGCCGGGGGTGGTCGGCGACGGCCGCGTCGCGCTCACTGGGCCGGCGGCGGCGAGGTCGGCGGCGAGGGGGCGCCGGCCGGCGGCGCCGGCGGTGGCGGCGGCGCGGCGACCTGCGCGGGGCCCTGCGCGAGCCCGCCGAGCGCGGCGCCGCAGTGCGAGCAGAAGCGGTCGCTGCTGCCGTAGATCGAGAAGCAGCGCGGGCAGGTCCCGCCGATCCCCGGCATCCGCACGTCGCGGATGTCGCGGCGCTCCTCCAGCGCCGTCTCGAGCGCCCGCAGCTCGTCGTCGCACGCGCGGATCTGGTCGATCTTCTGCGCGACGAGGTCGTCGCGCTTGCGCTCGAAGCGGCGCAGGTCGAAGGCGAGCCCGCCGAGGTCGCGCACCTGCAGCTCGCGCAGTCTGCGCAGGTAGCGCAGCCGGCGGCGCATCCGCCCGCGCTCGCGGAAGCCCGGTCTGCGCTCCTCGACCGGCTGCGGCTGGTCGCCGCCCGCGGCCTGCGACCCGGCGGCCTGCTGCCCGTCGGCGGCCTGCGCGGCGCTCGCGCCGGCCGGATCGGCCGCGGCGGCCGGATCGGTCGCGCCCGCAGGCGCCGGCGCGCCGGCCGTCGGCTGCGCGCCGGCCGCTGCGGCGCCCGCGGCCGCCGGCTCGGCGCCGGCCGCCGGCGGGCGATGCGCCTCGGTCGGCTGATCGGGGACGAGCGGGAAGAGCGCCGTCGGCTGCTCGGCCGTCGGCAGCTGCCGGTCCGCCGCCTCCTCGCCGGCCGCCGCGCCCGCGCCCGGCCCCCCGCCGACGGCATCGGCCGGCAGGCCGACGTAGCGCGTCGGCTGCTCGGCCGGGTCGGCGCCGGGCTGCTGCGGCGCGCCCGCCGGCGGGCGCTCGGCCGTCTCGTCGGGCACGTCGGAGCGACGGCGTGCGATGCGTTGGAACAGGCCACTCATCGGTCGAAGCGGCGCCGCGTCACGACTCTGGCGGCGCCGAGGCGGCGAGTATACCCACGGCTCCCGGTCGCCTCCGCCGCCTCCGCCGCGACCGTCCGCCACGCCGTCACCACCCGCCGCGCCATCCGGTCGGCCGAGAACAGCTCGGCGCGGGCGCGCCCCGCGACGCGCGGGTCCTCGGCGGCGAGGTGGGGCGCCAGCGCCGCCCGCCACGCGGCGGCGTCGAACGGTCCGCAGTGGGCGCCGGCGACGCCGTTGAGCGCCAGCGCGTGGATCCCGACCGGCGTCGCGACGACCGGCACGTCGCAGGCGAGCGCCTCCAGCACCGCCAGCCCGAAGCCCTCCCGCTCGGAGGGGACGACGACGGCGTCGGCGGCGTTGACCCACAGCGGCACCTGCTCGGGCGCGACGCCGGTCAGCGGCAGCAGCGTCGCGTCGCCGGCGACCTCCTGCGCGCGGTCGAACCGCTTCTCCGGCCGCGCCGGGTCGGCGGGGAAGAGCAGGTAGCGGCCGTCGGGGTCGAGCCCGAGCTGCCGGCGCGCCTGCGCTCGCGGCAGCGGCCGGAAGCGGCCGAGGTCGACGCCGCACGGCAGCACCGCGACCCGCCGCGCGACGCCCGCGCCGGGCAGCAGCTCGGCCAGCGACGCCGAGACGGTCGCCGCCAGCTCGACGCGGCCGACGACGGCGCGGCTGAGCCGTCCCGAGCGCGGGTGGGCGAGGTCGGTGCCGTGGAAGGTGACGACGTGCGGCGCCCCGCGCAGCGCCAGCGCCGGCCACGCCGTCAGCCCGAAGTGGGCGTGGATCACGTCGAAGCGCTCGCCGCCGTGGCGCCGCCGCAGCTCGAGCGCCGCGCGCGGGTAGGAGCGCAGCCCGGGCGGGAAGGCGAACAGCTCGACCTCGACGCCGTCGATCCGCCGCAGCGCCTCGACCTGGTCGTGCACGAAGCGCCCGAGTGCCGGCCGCGCCGCGGTCGGGTACATGTTCGTCACGACGAGCGCGCGCATCTGCCGGCAGCGTAGCGGCGTCGCGAAGTCGCGCAGTCGTGCGCGCCGGCCGCGCGCGCCGCTGCGCAGAGGCGCTCTCGAACCGTCACGCGCCGATCCGGAGACTCGGCCGCACTGTGTGAACGGCGAGAGGAGGACGCGATGTTCTACCGGCTGATGGCGCTGCTGCACGTGCGGCTGGCGTCGGAGTGGAGGTCCGAGCGCGGGCAGGGGACGGTCGAGTACGTCGCCCTGATCCTGCTCGTCGCGGCGCTGCTCGCGGGCGTGGTCGCGGCGACGAAGGGGACGAAGTTCGGGACCGGCGGGATCGCGGAGGCGGTCGTCGGCCAGATCAAGAAGGCGCTCGGCGGCTTGAGATGAGCGTGCTGGCCGACGCTGCGGGCGTCGCCGCGGACGACGAGGCGGCCTTCGGGTCGCCTCGTTCCCGCGGGCCGCTCTGCCACCATGGGGCGATGCCTGCGACGACCGAACGCGCCGCGAGCGACCGTCCGATCGCCGTCTTCGACTCGGGCGTGGGCGGCCTGACCGTGCTCCACGAGCTGCTCGTCTCGCTCCCGTCGGAGGACTACCTCTACCTCGGCGACACCGCCCGCTTCCCCTACGGCGACAAGTCGCAGCAGGAGCTGCGCACCTGCTCGCTGGAGATCGCCGACCACCTGCTGGCGGCCGGCGCGAAGCTGCTCGTCGTCGCCTGCGGGTCGGCGACCGCGGCGGCGCTGCCGCTGCTGGAGGAGCACCTCGCCGGCACCGGCGTCGACGTGCTCGGCGTGATCGCGCCGGCGGCCCAGCTGGCGGTCGAGGCGACCGCGAGCGGCCGCATCGGCGTGCTCGCGACCCCGGCGACCGTCGACAGCGGCGCCTACGCGCGGGCGGTCGCGGCGAGCGACCCGCACGTCCAGCTGGAGAGCGTCGCCTGCCCCGACCTCGCGCCGCTGATCCAGAGCGGCGTCCCGCTCGACGAGGCGGCGGTCGCGATCGTGCGCAGGTACACGGCGGCGCTGCGCGCCGCCGAGGTCGACACCGCGATCCTCGGCTGCACGCACTTCCCGCTGTTCGCGCCGATCCTGCGGCGGATGCTCGGCCGCGGCGTCCACCTCGTCACCTCCGGCGAGGGGGTCGTGCGCAGCGTCGAGCGGGCGCTCGCCGCGCGCGGGCTGCTGAACGAGCGCGACGGCGAGGGCGACTACCGCTTCCACTGCACCGGCGACGTCGCCGCCTTCCGCGAGCTCGGCACCCGCTTCCTGCAGATGCCGCTGGGGGAGATCGCCCAGGTGGACCTGGCGCCGCTGAGGGCGGCGGCGTGAGCGACGGCCCCGCCACCGGCGCGCCGCCGCGCGCGCACGGCCGCGCCGCCGACGCGCTGCGGCCGGTCGCGATCGAGCCGGGCTTCGTGCGCAGCGCGACCGGCTCGGCGCTGATCTCGATCGGCGAGACGCGCGTGATCTGCACCGCCTCGGTCGAGCAGGGCGTGCCGGCGTGGATCGCCGGCCGCGGCAGGGGCTGGCTGACGGCCGAGTACGGGATGCTGCCGGCCTCGACCGGCCGCCGCAAGCCGCGCGACGTCGCGAAGGGGCGGCCGGACGGCCGCACGGTCGAGATCCAGCGCCTGATCGGCCGCTCGCTGCGCGGCGTCGTCGACTTCGCCGGCCTCGGCGAGCGGACGGTGACGGTCGACTGCGACGTGCTGCAGGCCGACGGCGGGACGCGCTGCGCGGCGATCACCGGCGGCTGGGTCGCGCTGCGGCTGGCGCTGGAGCGGCTGGCCGCCGCCGGCGAGCTGGCGCGCGTGCCGCTGACCGGCTCGGTCGCCGCCGTCTCGGCAGGGATCGTCGCCGGCGCGCCGCTGCTCGACCTCGACTACCCGGAGGACTCGACCGCGGAGGTCGACGCGAACGTCGTGATGACCGGCAGCGGCGGCCTCGTCGAGGTGCAGGCGACCGCCGAGCGCACGCCGCTGTCGCGCGCCCACCTCGACGAGCTGCTGGCGCTGGCGGAGGCCGGGATCGGCGCGCTGGCGCAGGCGCAGCAGGCGGCGCTCGCCGCGGCCGCCGGCGGCGACGGGACGGCGAGCACGAGATGAGACGGCTGATCCTCTCCACCCGCAACGACCACAAGGTGCGCGAGTTCACGCGCCTGACCGGCGGCGCGCTCGCGATCGACCCGCTGCCGGCGGAGGTGACGCTGCCGCCCGAGGACGGCGACAGCTTCGCCGCCAACGCGCTCGGCAAGGCGCGCGCCGCCGCGGCGGCGACCGGCCGTGCCGCGATCGCCGACGACTCTGGCGTCGAGGCGGCCGCGCTCGGCGGCCGTCCCGGCATCTACTCGGCCCGCTTCGCCGGCCCCGGCGCGAGCGACGAGGAGAACCTCGCGAAGCTGCTGCGCGAGGCGCCGGCCGGCAGCCCGCTCGCCTACGTCTGCGCGATCGCCTACGTCGACCCCGCGACCGGCGTCGAGCGCGTCTTCGAGGGCCGCTGCGAGGGGACGCTCGCGGCGGCGCCGGCGGGGGAGGGCGGCTTCGGCTACGACCCGGCCTTCCTGCCCGCCGACGAGCTGCCCGGCGGCCGGCCCGGCCGCACGATGGCCGAGCTGTCGGACGAGGAGAAGGACGCGATCAGCCACCGCGGCCGCGCGCTGCGAGCCCTGCGCGACTGGCTCGGCGCGTAGCCGCGCGGGCGGTCGCCGGCGCGGCGGTCGCGACGCGCCGGCGCGCGTGCGGCGGCGTCGCGGGCAAGGCGGCGCGGCGGGCGTGCGGCGGCGGCGCGGGCGCGGCGGGCGTGCGGCGGCGCGGCGGGCGTGCGGCGGCGCGGCGGGCGTGCGGCGGGGCGTGCGGCGGCGCGGCGGGCCGCTCGTCACTCCCCGGCGGGGCGCTCCGCGACGGCGCGCTCGGCGGCGGCCGCCCGCTCTCTCGGCAGGCGCAGGTTGATCGCCGCCGAGCAGGCGACGGCGAAGACGACGCCGCCGTAACCGACGTAGCCGCTCAGCAGCAGGATCACGACCGTGACCAGGCAGACCACGACGGTCACGCCCCAGCCGATCTGGTCGAGCGGCACTCCCGTATCCTCGGTCTCTGGCATGACCGCCATTCTGACGCCCGCGCTCGCGCTCCGCCATCTGCGCCAGCTGTCGACGGACGTGCGCGGCGCGGTCGTGCTCGACGGGGAGGGGGCGCCGCTCGCCGGCGACGCGGCGCTCGCCGGCCCCGCGGCGGCCCTCGCCGCGCTGCTGCCGGCCGGCGCCTGCGAGCTGCTCGCGCGCGTCGGCGACGGCGCCGCCGCCCGCGGCAGCGCGATCGCCGCCCGCCCGCCCGCCGGCGCGGCGCCGACGCTGGTGCTCGCGGTCGGGCCGCTGGCGCCGCTGGAGCTGCTGCTCGGCGACGTCGCCACGGCGGTCGGCGCCCTCGCCGGCGACGCCGCCGAGGGCCTCGCGCCGGCTCCGCTGCCGCCCGCGCCGCTGCTGCTGCGCCGCCCCGGCGACGCCGCGCACGCCGTCGAGGAGCGCGAATCGGCCGTCCGGGCGGCGATTTCCGCGGCGACGGCGCTGCTCGACGCCGCTGCCGCCGCGCGCGCCGCCGCCGCT
>Ga0164243_10013856_pt1 | contig 11296 bp, 10 predicted proteins | sample OricompcompostOP_FD_108781 | JGI IMG/M metagenome (GOLD analysis project Ga0164243, IMG submission 108781) | Organic Plus compost microbial communities from Emeryville, California, USA - Original compost - Organic plus compost (OP) | ecosystem: Engineered > Solid waste > Mixed feedstock >... | reverse complement strand
CCCAGAGCAGGCGTGGTGCGATCGGGTATGCGTGTCGGTTGATGAAGGCTTCCCGGCGTTGCGCGGCGGCGCGGCCGCTGTGCGTTCCTTTGGCGAAAGCCAGGCCGGTGTCGGTGTGCAGCCGGGCCGCGAACGCGGTGTTGAGTCCGGCGCTGATCGTCTCCGCGCGGTGCACTTGGCCGGCCCGTTCCTGCACGGCTGCTCGCACCGCCGTGGGCAACTGCTCCCACGGGAGCCGTGGCGCGGTGGGGTTCATCGCCTGCGCCGTGGACCAGGTGGAGGTGCGGGTCATGCGCGCACGGTCCTCGCATAGCCGAGTGGCCGCAGCCCTTCGGACAGAAACAGGCGATCGGATGCTCCGTCGACACGTGTCTGGAGCAGTTGGTAATGGGCGCGATGGCGCACGCTCCAGCGCTCGACGGCGCGCCACAGAGCTCGCCCGTGACCATGACCCCGCTGCCCAGGTAGGACCCCGAAGTACTGCGGCAGCAGCATTCGCCGGCCGGAGCGGTCGGGGATGATGGTCAGCGGGCCGATCGCGCCGACTACGCGCTGCCCGGCTTGGGTGACGAGGATGGGACCGTCGCGGTGGCCGGCGTCGCGGCGTTTGTGTAGGAAGCCGAAGCCGTGGTCGGACATCGATGCGGCGAACTCGGCGAAGGTGGCGGCGACCTCAGCGTCGCAGTCGTCCAGTTCGGTCACGGCGGGGCCTGTCGGAGGTTCGGGTGCTGGATGGTTGAAGTCTTTGAGGAGCACGCGGGTGTGGTTCGCGTGGCCGGCGGGGTTGGTGCTGAACCAGATCACGCGCCCGTGTGCGGCTGCGCAGGTGGTGCAGCAGCGGCGGGTCGCCGCCCGTAATGCGTCGAGGTCGGGGGAGTCGCCGTAGACGTAGGTCTTCACCGTGCCACCGCCGCGTCGGGTGAGGACCGGCACGATCGTGCGGTCAGGGCGGTGAACGATCTCGTCAATGAGCACCGTGTCGTCCTTGGTGGGTGACCAGCGGCGGTCCTTGTCGAACGGCAGCGCGACGCCGGCTCGGCTGGCGGTCAGCACCTCGGCGAACACCTCGATGAACACCTCCGGGGTGCACAGATCGGGGTGTGTCGGTCCCAGAACCGGCACATAGGGCACGGTCAGCACGCGGCTCAACCAATCGGCCCGCAATCGCATGCGTTGCAGACTAGGGCGGCGCCGTGGGGCACCGGCGCACGGACACGCCGATGCCCCACTGGGCGGGTCAGTACGGGTTGTCGTCGCCTGCGTTGCAGGAGCACTTCGAGGACTCGACCAGCACATCGAGGTCCTCGACGAACTCCAGCTCATCGGAGTCCGTACGCGGGGGCTGCAGCTCCAGCAGGACAGCGGTCACGGCGATCACCTCCTCTCGGGGGTTTCGGGGCCAGGATCAGTGTTGGCAGTAGGCCGACAACGGGGCCTTGGCCTTGCGGTAGAGCTGCACCAGCGGCATGCACGTGCCGCAGCTGCCTTGGAGCTGGCAACCGGTGCAGCCGCCTTGGCGGAGCAGCAGCGAGTCGGCGATACCGCCGAGCCGGGTCAGACCGTCGACGCCCTCCTCCATGAGAGGGATCTGCGGATCGCGGCCGACCTTGCAGATGCTCGCCATGCCATGCGGGTCGACGTGGAAGAAGGTATGCCCGGCCGAGCAGCCGGTGAAGGGTTTACGCTTGCGCAGGTACGCCTGCGACTGGGCGGGCAGGGACTCGGCGCCGCCGTAGATCGTCGGCGACATGTTGGAGAACACGTGGTGGGGCAGGTCGAAGCGCTCGGCCAGGGCTTTCATGGCGTCGACTTCGTGGGCGTTGGTGTTGGTGACGATCAGGTTGAGGTTCATCGGCAGCCGGGCCTCGTGGGCGGCGGTGAGGCCGCGCAGGAACTTGTCGAACGAGCCACGGCGGCGGGTCAGCCCGTCGTAGCTCTCGGCGGTCGCGCCGTAGACGCTGATCGTCAGCCGGTACGGGCGCAGCATGGTCAGCAGGTCGAGGATGGCGGGGTTGTGCAGCCGGGAGCCGTTGGTGGAGATCGACAGCATCATCCCCAGCTTGAACGCGCACCGGTACACGTCGGGGAACCGCTTGTCGATCAGCGGCTCGCCGCCGGTCAGCTGCAGCCACAGCACCCCGGCGTCGCGCATGATGTGCAGCAGCCGCTCCCGATCCGGCCAGGACAGGCCCTCGAACTTCTTCAGCCCGAGGTAGCAGTGCTCGCAGTCGTAGTTGCAGCCCAGATTCAGCTCATACGACGCCCGCCCGTAGCCGTAGGGGGAGACCGGACGAACCAGCACTGCCTCGCCGACCAACCGGCCGGTGAGGTCGAGGTCGGGCCATCGGCGCCGGACGGCGCCGATCAGCCACTGGGGGCATCGGCCGGTGCTGGACTGTTCCAGCTCGCGGTGGCGCCGGGGACCGATCTTGATCCCGCTGGGACTGCCCGGCCGCAGCAGGAGAAAGTCCTCGAGGAACTGGCTGGCGATCAAGTCATGCACGGGAACTCCTCGGAGTGTCGGCGAGAACGGAGTTGGTCGCCCGTGCCTGCGCGGGGAGGGGGCACAGTCGCGCGGGCACGGGCAGCTCAAGCGTGAGCACGGGAGGACGGCCGAGTGCTCGCCTGCTCGATCCGCCCGGCCTCGTCCTCGAGGTAGGTCCCGACGTCGCGGAAGATCCCAGCCATCTCGCGCAACTCATGCGCCGGCAGGTGGCCGTGAACGTCCTGGAACTCCAGCATCCGGCGCGTCGCGCCGCCCATACCCGCGTTGATCCGCATGAGATTTCCCAGGACGTCGAACTCTCGCTTGACCTCGCTCACAAACCCAGCATCGCGGCAGCTCACGGGCCTGTACAGCCCAGATAGCAGGTAGGTCAAGGGGATGATGAGGGGATGATTGCTAGGACGTTCCCGGCTACCGGGCGGTTACGAACAGTGTCAGACTGAGCACGAACCCGCCGTCCGCTCGGAGCGCCGAATGACCATCGAGCCGAACGACCGCCTCAAGCGTGCCCGCGAGCGCGTCGAGTCGCCCAACGCCACAGGTCAACCCCTCAGCCGGCAAGAACTCGCCGAGCTGGTCAACGCCTGGATCCGCACCCACAAGGGTCGCCGCGACGACCTCAACGCCAACTACATCGGCAAGCTGGAGACCGGCCGCATCCGCTGGCCGCAGGACCCCATCCGCAGGGAAGCGTTTCGTGCCGTGCTCGGAGCGGCCTCGGATGCCGACCTCGGGTTCCAGCGCCCGCGCCGTTCGCGTTCTACCGTGGCCGACGTGGACCGACAGCAGTTCCTTCGCGCAGCAATAGGCGTGACCGCCGGTGCCGCGATTGCCAGGTCGCCCCTGGCCGATCTCCTCGCTCCCAGCGAGCGAACACCTGTCCCCGCCAGCATCGGCATGGACCACGTCCGGGAGGTCCGGACCGCGGCCTCCGCGTTCGGGTCCTGGGATGCCACCTACGGCGGCGGTCTCGTCCGCGAGGCCGTGACGGCGCAGCTGATCCATTGCGCGGAACTGCTCAACGCCCGCAGCTCACCTGCCGTGCGGCGGAACATGCTGTCGGCGGTCGGCTATCTCGCACACGTCACCGCGTTCATGGCCTTCGACGCCTACGCCCACGACGATGCCCGCCGCATGTTCGACTTCGCCCTCTCGTGCGCGGAAAAGGCCGGGGACTGGCACCTGCGCGCCAAGGTGCTCTCCTCGATGGCCCGCCAGGCGATCTGGTGCGGTGACGCCGACGGTGGACTGACCTACACCGAACTGGCCCTCGTGCGAGCGGACCGCCTCACCGCAACCGAGCAGGCGATGCTGCACACCGCCCGCGCCCGCGCCCTGGCCAAACTCGGCCGGGTCGAGGAAACCGCTGCCGCCGTGGGCGTCGCCGACGACGCGTTCAGCCGCAGCCAACCCGACAACGACCCGCCATGGATGGCCTACTACGACGCCGCCCAGCACGCCGGAGACACCGGACACGCCCTCTGGGACACCGCGATGCATGGCCATTTCAGGAGCGAGGCCCGCTGTCGCCTCGCCGCGGCCGTCGCCGGCCACGACGCCGGACACGCCCGGTCACGTGCGATCTCCCAGATCAAGCTGGCATCTCTCGTGATGGTCACCGGTGACCCGGCCGAAGCGGCGGCGCTCGGGACACAGGCGCTGGACTGGTCCGGCCCGATCAAATCCCGCCGAGCCGCGGACGACCTGCGAGACCTGCGCAGACTGGCGCGGGACCACGATCGGGAGAACGGCGTGGCAGAACTGGTGCACCGCATCGGCGGAGCGGTGGCGCGGTGAGCCGCGAGGACACCAGCCGTGCCGTGCTCGGCCAGGCAGCCCGTCTGGCCGGGCTTGACGCATCCGGCGCTACCCTCATCCGCCTGGGGGAGAACGACCTGTGGCGGCTTCCGGGCGGCCTGGTCGCCCGCATCGCTCGTGCTGGGCAGGACGCCGCGGCTGCCAAGGAGGTCGCGGTCGCTCGATGGCTGGAGGACGGCGGCGTCGACGCGGTGCGCGTGATCCGTGACATCGACCAGCCGGTGCACGCCGAGGGACTTCCGGTGACGTTCTGGCACGAGCTGCCACCTCACGAGCGAGGAACCGTGGCCGACGTGGCCGCAGCCCTGCGCCAGGTGCACAAGCTGGACCCGCCGACCGGGTTCACACTGCCGGAACTTGCGCCGTTCGTGCGGCTGGCCGAACGCATCGACAGGGCGGCCACGCTCACCGGCCCCGATCGGACATGGCTGGCCGAGCAACTCACGGCCCTGCAGGACCGGTACGCCGCCCTTCCCTTCGGCTTACCCCGCGGCGTCCTGCATGGTGACGCGTGGCGCGGCAACATCGCCCGCACCGCGGACGGCCGGGTGATCCTGCTTGACTTCGAGCGCACCGCGATCGGCCCGCCGGAGTGGGATCTCGTCTCCACGGCCGTGTCCCGCGTCACCACCGGCTGGCTCCCCGAAGCGGAGTGGACTGCCTACTGCAGCGCCTACGGCCACGACGTCACCAACTGGCCGGGCTTCAACGTCCTGAGAGACATCCGCGAGTTGCGCATGACACTAATGGCCTGTCAGCTCGCCAGCGAGGACCCGCGCTACCAGGAGCAGGCCGCGCATCGGCTGGCCTGCATCCGGGGCGAGCGTGGGCCACGACCATGGGCTGGGTGGGCAGCCGTCCCCTGACACACGTCCGAAGCAGCACGTGCCGGGACCTGCACGTCCCGGCGTGAGCTGCTGGCCAGCCGGAACCGTCTTGGCGGCGCGATGGGCCTGCATGGCGATCTCATTGACGAACCATGACTAGCGGCGCAGCCCGTTGCCGTGTGCGAGCAGCCACTCGTCGGTGCAGCGCTGCCGAACTGTGCTCGGACGGTGCGTTGCATCATGGTTAGAGCGACCAAGGAGCAACAGGTCAAACACGTCGTGCGCGGACGACCGTGCATCGGCGACCGATCGGCGTGAGCTCGGACGTCTCTATGTGGACAGGTTCACGGCAGAGGAGAAGGTCCTCGGATAAGCAGGGATCCGGGGCGGCTCTGGCAGCCGCCGCCAGGGCTGTGAACGCCAACGGGGCCACCTTCCTCAACGAGGGATCCGGCATGACCTTCGTGTGGCCGGGGTACCGAGGGCAAGGTGGCCGGTGTTGCGCTCGTTCCGCTTAGCTCTTCGCATGCATCAGGGTGCGAAGAGCCTTCTCGAGATGATCGCGAGTCTGCTCCAGGGTTAACGCAACGGTGTCCAATTCGGTCAGTAGCGTCCGGTACCGTGCGACGACCTCCGGATAGGTCAGGTAGGTCGCTGTGTCGAGATGCTTGAGGTAGACGACGCCGTGGCCACCTTCGCGGTCGTACAGCACGAATGCACCATGCTGACCATCGTGCCAATCGAGTCTGTCCGGAACGACTCGCAGTTCGACGTTCTCCTGATCGACAGCCGAAAGCAGCCGTTCGATTTGCTCGGCCATGACGTCATCGCCGCCTACCCGTGATGCCAGCGCCGACATTCCGAGAAACACCTTGTACTGTTTTGCCCTGTTCTGGAACATCAAGCTCTGCCGTCCAAGTTTCAACGCCACGTCCTGCGCAGGGTTCCTCGGCTCGGTACGGCGGGCATATCTCGCGGTTTGCAGAAGGTCGGGAACTCGCAGCGGTGACCATTCCGCGACCATGGTTGCTTCTGACTCGACTTCGAGGACCTCGGTCACTTGATCGGAGACGCCGAACAAGCCCATGGCGCCGCGATGCGCGCTGACCCACCGGGTGACCTGCAGCAGATCCTCACGTGCACGGTCAGTTAGGCCGAGGGCGTCGGCGAAGGCCGATGCCTGGTCCTCTGAGGGGACAAGCGAGCCGTCGAGCCACCGGCTCAGCGTTGTGTGTGCCACGCCGAGGCCTTTCGCGATCGCCCGCATGCTCGTTTGCGGAGAGCGGGTAGACCAGTGGGCCCGAAGGAGCCGCGCCAAGGGCTGATCTCCGCTCGCAGGTATGCCTCCGCCGTGACTCGACATGAAGTGAAGAGTACAGACGAAGATCTCTTCCTGCGAACGACCCGGTTGGGCTATTGCTGCTCCGTATCGACGTAATGCACGGTCAATAGTGGTGCGGGGATCGGGGCCGCCTGCACCAGCATTAGGGAAGAGGAGTCATGTGGCGTTCAGAATTGTTTGCCCAGTCGTTGTCCAAGCTTGTTGGCCGGACCAAGCAGCCCGGTTGTCGTCATGCGAAGCCAAGACGAGAGAAGGTCGTCCTCGACGAAAAGAATGGCTGGGGGCGAGTTCGTGGAGTTCGGCGATGACCGAACGAGTCCGCGAACCCTACTATCGCTATCTCGCCGCTTTTGATGCGATCAAGTCACGTATCGAAGCCGGGGAGCTGCCGCCGAATGCGCCGCTTCCGGCTGAGCGGCGTCTCGCACAGGAACTCGGCTTCGCCATCGGCACGGTTCGGCATGCGACTCGGCTTCTTCGAGAGCGTGGCTTCGTCGTGACCGTCCGGTCGAAGGGAACGTTCGTTGCACCCGACGTTGGTCCATCGGATGGGGGTGAGAATGATGCAAATCAGGAATAGGGAGTTCTTCTGCTGACGCCCTGAGTAGTTTTACTCAGGATTCCGAGGTCTTTTTACTTATCGTCCCTCACCCATCAGGGTTAACTGGGTTTCGGTCGGTTGCATGCAGTCAACTGATGAAGGTATGCAAGTGATGTTGCTGCGGAAGTGTCGATGCTGCTGTAAGACCAGGTCCCCAACGGTCACCGGGCATGGCGCAGTACGTATCTGAAGGGTCTGTGCCCGTGTTGCGGTGCGGAGCCCGCTGGTCGGGGGGAACGTGAGGTCGATCAACAGCTTCGCGGCGGCCGTTCATCGTTGGCGGCGCGAGCGCGGTATGTCGTTGGGCGAGGTCGCAGTGCGGGCGGGCTACAGCGTGAGCTACCTGTCGAAGATGCTGCACGGCCATCGCCGCCTTCTGCCCTCGGTCGTCGCACGCATCGACGACGCACTCGGTGCGGCCGGCGAGCTCGAACGGATCGCGCGCGACCAAGAGCTGTCGCAGCGGCCCCCGATCCGGCCGATGCAATTGCCTTCGGGTGCTGCCGACTTCGTCGGTCGCGAAGCATACCTGCATCAACTCGACACTGCCCTGATCACGAGGGCTCGGCCAGGGGCCGCGGTCACCATCGTCATCGAGGGCGGATTCTGGGTGGGTAAGACCGAACTGGCGCTGCAATGGGCCGCTCGCGTCCAGTCACGCTTTCCTGGTGGCTGCCTCTTCGCCGACATGCGCGGCTTGGCTCCCGGGGTGGCCGCTGACCCTGACGAGGTGCTGGACGCCTTCTTGCATGCGCTCGGTGCGCCGCCGGACGCCCTGCGCGGCTCCACCGGTGACCGCGCGGCCCATTACCGGTCGCTGTTGGCGCAGCGACCTGCGCTCGTCGTGTTGGACAACATCGCGAGTTATGACCAGGTGCACCACCTGCTCCCGGGAGCCGGTAGCGCGGTGGTGCTGACCAGTAGGGAACACCAGTCCGCCCTCCTGCTGCGCAGCGGCGGCCTGCACATCGAGCTGCCACCGCTGTCGCGCGAGGAGGCGCTGACGCTGCTGAGGCGCCGGGTCGGCGAAGCACGCGTCGACGTCGAAGTCTCTGCCGCCGAGGCGTTGATCGAGAGGTGTGGCAGGCTCCCGATGGCCGTCCTCATCGCTGCGGAACACATCCAGCAACATCACCGCGGCTCGTTGGCGACTCTCGCCGGTGAACTGGCGGTCGAAGCGCGTAGGCTCGATCTGTTCGCCTCGACGGAGCCCGCGGTCAACATCCACGGCGTCATTGACCTGTCGTATCTTGCCCTCCCGTTGCGGGCCCGGCGAGTGTTCAGGTTGACGGGAATCAGCCCGGCCCCGCTCATCAGTGCGGAATCCACAGCTGCGCTCACCGTGCTGTCCCGGGACGCGTCGCGTGAGGATCTGGATCTGCTACGCGATGCACACCTGCTCGAAGACGTTCAGGGAGGCCGGTTTCGGATGAACGACCTCCTGCACGCCTACGCGCATCAACGCGCGGTCGTCGAGGAGTCTCTCGCGGAGGTGGAGCGAGCGCACGATCGCGTGTTGCGCTGGTACACCGCGACGGCTTGGCACGCTGCCAACGCGTTGGCCCCGCAGTGGTCGGGGATGGCGTTGGCTCCGGACGCCGGTCGCGAGATCGAGCCGCTGACCTTCGAGGACAGCGGTTATGAAGGTGCGATCGCTTGGTGTGACGCGGAAGCGGAAACAGCGATCCACGTGGCCAGGCAGGCGAAGAGCCACGTCGCGCGAGATGCGGTGTGGATGTTGCCGACCCTGTTTCTGCCGTACTTCTACATCACCAAGCAGTGGGGCAACTGGCTGACGGCGGCGACCGACAGCCTGGCCGCGGCACGCCGGTCAGGGAGTCGCCGAGGAATGGCCTGGTGTCTACACAGCCTCGGCTGGGCCCAGCACGAACTCGGTCGTACTGACGAAGCGTTGCACAACCTTCGCGACGCTCTCCGGTTGCGCAACGAACTCGGTGATGACGACCGCGTGCGAGGCTGGACGCTCTTCGCCCTGGGTACCGCCTGTCTCGGTGCGGGTGAGCGCGAGGAAGCGCGCCGGCACCTCGACGAGGCTGACCAGCTCTTCGCTGGATTGGCCTTCTCGTTCGGAAGGGCGTTCACCTGCGCCTCTCTTGCTCATGTACACCAGGCCTTCGGTGACGTCACTGCCGCGACTCAAGCCGCGCTGGATGCCCTCACGTATGCCCAGGAGGTCCCAGCCGTGCCGGTGCTCAGCCTGGCACATCACCAGTACGGCCTCTTGTTGCTGGAACAACGGCACTACAGGACCGCATTGAGCCACTTCGATGCGGCGCTGAGGCTTCGACGGGCAAGTCGTGAGCGATGGGGCGAAGCTGACACCCTCATCGCGCGCGCCGACGCCCTGTCAAAGTCGGGCAACCTACCCGCGGCCCGCGTGTCGTATCACGAGGCCGCCGAGATCCTGGAGGCGCTTCACGATCCTCGCGCCCTCGACATCCGGACCCGGATCGCCAAACTCAACGCTGATCTCGACGACGCGTAAAGGCGCGCGGAGTAACTGCCAGATGAAAACTCTTGTCGTTTTGACAAGATGAGCACAGAATCGTCACCGGACGGAGGACAGAACTGTCCTCTGGGAACTGTTCCGTACCGCTCCTGGGTGCGACATAGTCGGCCCATGCGAGATCAACCTTTCGGGTTCACCGATTCAGCCGGGGGATCGATGACGCTGAAAGGTTTCGCGAGCCGGGCAGTGTCGTGCCCCCAGACTCCGAAGACAGTTGCTGGGCCGGTCATTCCCGTGATCGAAACGACAACGCGACTATCCGGCAACCATGAGCACAGCCAGCATTCCGCCGATGAGGCAGGGGCCGAACGGCACGACAGCCGTCCCTCGCTCATCTCGTGTCCGTGTTCGCGGAACGACGGCAAGAAGCAGGGCCAGGACGGAGGCCACGAGCAATGCGGCGGCGACGGTGGGCCAACCGGACCAACCTGTCAGGAGGCCGACCACGGCGGCGAGCCTGACGTCCCCAGCGCCGATTCCGCCTCCGGTAGCCACGGCCAGCACCAGACAGAATCCGGCTGAAGCCAGCAACGCCCAGAGCGCCCGAAGGCCGGGGGCGGGATCAGCGCGGATCAACGACAGAGCCGCGAATCCCACCGCGGCGCCGACCAATTGGGGCAAGACCAACGCCCGGGGTAACCGATGTTCGCACCAGTCGATCACTGCCAACGGCACTCCCAGCACGGCCACAACGCCGTACACGTAAACCTCACCACGGGTGCCGACTCGCCAACTGAGGAGCGCCAACACGGCCGCGGTGAGCACGGCGCCGAACCAGCGCGACCTGGCGACGGTGCCGCCCGTGAGCAGGAAGCGGCGAGTGAGGCCAACGGTTCCGGTGCCGAGCAGGGCGCCCGCAGCCGCCCAGCCTGCGGGCCACCACCAGTCGGCAGCCATGCTCTGCTCCAGGTCGCTTGTCAGGGCGTGAGTCTCCTGTCGGTCATCGTGCCAGCCCAGCGGCACCACGACCCGAACAACAGCGTGGAATGTGGTGGTACTTCGGGCAGTGTCCGCCCAATGGGTGAACTTCGCGTCAAACAGGCGGAGTCGATCCCCGGTGCGGCGAAGGTCGGATTGGACAAGAACGGTGAGCGCCCTCTGCCAGCGGCTTGCGCTCACCATCGAGAGTCGAGGCCGTGGGGGAACGCAATGGGAATACACCGTCGTCAGACGCTCGCCGGTATCGCGTGCGTCGCGTTCACTGTGGCCGGGTGCAGTTCCGGCGAGAGCGCGAACGTCGCCGAGCCGACTCGGGCACCCGCACCGTCCTCCGCCGCCAGTTCCAGCTCGACTTCGCCCGTGGAAACCGCGCAGCAGAAGGCGGTGGACTCCTACCTGCGCATGTGGGAGGACGTCGCAGCCGTGGCGACTACCTCCGACTGGCAGTCGCCGAGGCTGGCTGACCACGCCACCGGCGACGCGTTGACGGTGCTGTCCCGGCAGATGTACGCCGATCATTACAACGGGCTTGTCACGAAAGGAAAGCCGGTCAACAACCCGGTGGTCCAGTCCGTCGAGCCGCCGGACGCGCCCACCACGGTCCTGATCCGCGATTGCTCGGACGGCAGCAACTGGTTGAAGTACCGCGCCGACAACGGGCAGCTCGCTGATGACGAGCCGGGCGGGAAGCACCTGATCAATGCCGAGGTGAAGCTCGCTGTGGACGGCTCCT
>Ga0164243_10013855_pt1 | contig 11296 bp, 8 predicted proteins | sample OricompcompostOP_FD_108781 | JGI IMG/M metagenome (GOLD analysis project Ga0164243, IMG submission 108781) | Organic Plus compost microbial communities from Emeryville, California, USA - Original compost - Organic plus compost (OP) | ecosystem: Engineered > Solid waste > Mixed feedstock >... | reverse complement strand
ATCGCGAATGATTATCCTTTGAATACCTTCTATGTTCGCAACTTCGAAGGATTCGATAAAGACGGCCTTTCAATGTACACCGATGACGGTGCCTTGTTTATGAAATCTAACCCCAATCCTAAAACTTTGCTCGGTATAAATACGGAATTGAATTATAAGAAATGGACATTACTGGCCAGCGCTCACGGCGCCTTCGGTTACGAGATATATAATAATACGGCCAATACGGTATTGCCGATCAACGGCCTGGGAAATACCAACGTAGCTAAGAAGCTGATCGGCAATGGTGAAAACTTATCGAATGCAATCGCAACATCTTCCCGTTACCTTGAAAACGGTAATTTCTTGAAGATGGATAATATAACCCTTAGTTACAACCTGGGCGATGTGAGCAAGTTTAAAAATGCATCCATATTCGTAACGGGACAAAACCTATTCATTATCACTAAATATAGTGGTTTTGATCCGGAAGTAAATACGGATAAAAGCTTAAATGGAGTAACCTCTTTAGGCATAGAGTACGGACCTTATCCAACAGCTAGAACCGTACAGGTTGGTGTAAACTTTAGACTTTAATCATCCATCTACTAAAATGTATTATCATGAAGTTGAATAAATTTATTATAGCTGCCGCGGTTTGTGCTTCAACGGCTATGTCGTGTACCAAGCTTGATGAAAAACTGGCTTCCACAATCACGAAAGATGAAGCTGATTCCGTGATTACTGCACCGTCATTATTACTACGTGCATATAATGGCTTGCAACTACCTTACCAGGATCAAAGTAATTTCTGGGCATTACAGGAAATGACTTCCGACGAAGCCGTGGCTCCTACCCGTGGTGGCGACTGGGATGATAATGGCGCCTGGAGAGCCTTGAAACTACATACCTGGGATGCGGATCATGTATCGATAGGGAATGCATTTAGGAACTTGTTACAGCTACAGTTTTATGCTACTAACGTGCTGGAATTTAATCCAACACCGCAACAGGCAGCGGAAGCCAAGTTCCTTCGGGCATTATCTATGTTTTCGGTATTGGATGGTTGGAACCAAGTGCCCTTCCGCGAGCCGAATGCGAACTTGTTAAATCCTCCGAACGTTTTGGTTGGTGATGAAGCAACGAACTTTATTATCGGAGATTTAGAGGCTGTATTAAACGATCTGCCTACGGAAGGACCTGCATATACTGCCAGCCAAAATGCAGCAAGGGCTTTGCTGATGAAGTTGTACCTGAATAAAGGAGCTATTTCAAACCGGCAGGCGCCGACTTTTGATCCTGCTGATATGGAAAAAGTAATACAATATGCAGATGCGATCATCGGTACCGGCAAATATTCACTTGCCACCAATTACTTCGACAACTTTGCATATAATAACAACATTATCTCTACCGAAAATATCTTCACGCAGGAAAATGGACCCGGTTTAAGTACGGCTCGCGGCGGTAATGCGGTGTTCTGCCATTGGGCCCCGACTTTACATTACGCGCAAGTGCCTAGCGGCTGGAACGGTTTCGCTACAGTTGGCGATTTCTATGACTTATACGAGGCTACCGATACCAGGTTAGGTGGAAGTTACCCCGGCTTTACCGAGCTAACAGGAACAAAGGTTGGTTACTTGATCGGTCAACAATATAACAAGGATGGCGTGGCATTGGAAGATCGTAAAGGGAACAAGTTAATCTTTACAAAAGCCCTGGAGCTCCGCGAAAGTGGGAATGACCTGGAAGTGAAAGGTATCCGCGTGGTAAAATATGTACCGGATATGGTTACACCTAATGGAAGCAATAGTAATAGCGCAGAAAATGACTATGTATTTTTGCGTTACGCCGATGTATTGTTGATGAAGGCGGAAGCTTTGTTGCGCTTGAATCAAGCCGGCGCCCTGGCTATCGTAAATGATATAAGGGTGAAGAGGAATGCTTCCCCGCTCGCGGATGTTACGTTAGATGATATTTTAGATGAAAGGGGGCGTGAATTATACTGGGAAGGATGGCGCAGGCAAGACCTGATCCGTTTCGGTAAATTCTTACAACCTTGGCAACTCAAACCTAGTGATGATCCCAAAGCCTTGCTCTTCCCTATTCCAAACAACGATTTAGCTGTAAACCCCAATTTGAATCAAAACGAGGGCTACGCTAATTAGGTTCTAAATGTAAACAAACATCGTGATCAAGGGAAAGGCCGTGCCAGTACAGCGGCCTTTCCCTTCCCCTACAACTTTGCAGGCAATGTAAATTGACCTGCTAGGGATTTTATTGCATGTTCAAAATCAACAAATTCGTATGAAGTATCAATTTTTTTATTGTTTGATAGGACTTTGTTTGCTAGCTCCTGTTACCAAGGCGCAGCAGGTAGTTAAAAATACAGGTGATGTAACCGGGGTCTCAGTGAAAGAAAGTTCGATAGATATTCGTACTGAAAATGCTTTCATAAATATTTCAGTTTATAGTCCAAATATCGTGAGGGTAAGGATGGATCAACAGCAACTGGGGAGCGATTTTTCATATGCCGTAATTGCCAAACCACGACCCGGAAATGTGAAGATCAGCCAAGACGATGTTAACCTGCAAATACTTACGGAATCGTTAAAGGTTGTTATTCAAAAGAAGCCGTATTCCATTACTTTTCATACACTATCCGGCGAGGTGATAAACCAAGATGAAACGGGGCTTACCACCAGTTGGATCGGTACCGAGGTAACTACTTACAAAAAGATGCAAGAAGGGGAACGTTTTTTAGGCTTGGGAGAGAAAACGGGTAACCTGGATAGAACAGGGAATGCTTATGTAAACTGGAACTCAGATGTATTCGGTTATTCAACTTCGCAAGATCCGCTGTATTCGACTATCCCTTTTTATATAGGCATTCATCATGGCTTGAATTATGGAGTCTTCTTCGACAATAGTTACCGGAGCACATTTAATTTCGGCGCTAGCAATAACCGTTTTTCAAGTTTCGGTGCGTTGGGAGGAGAAATGAATTATTATTTTATCTACCATGCAAATATGCCCGGGATCATCAAGAGTTATACTGATTTAACCGGAAGGATGCATATGCCGCCACTTTGGAGCTTAGGATACCAGCAGAACAGGTATAGTTATTATCCTGATACGGAAGTGTTGCGAATTGCACAAACATTAAGGGAAAAACATATCCCGGCCGATGGCATCACGCTGGATATCCATTATATGGATGCATATAAACTTTTTACATGGAATAAAGAGCGTTTCCCTGATCCGGCAGCCATGGTACGAAAGTTAAAAGACATGGGTTTTAAAACAACCCTGATCGTAGATCCGGGAATTAAAGTGGAAGCGGGTTACCCGGCTTATGAAAGTGGTAAGAAAGAGGATGTTTTTATTAAGTACTCCGACGGGCAATATTATACAGGTCAAGTTTGGCCGGGCTGGTGCCACTTCCCCGATTTTACTGGCGAAAAAGGCCGTGATTGGTGGAAAGAACAAATGAAACGCTTCGTGAACGAAGGTATATGCGGTTTTTGGAATGATATGAACGAGATCGCCACCTGGGGACAAACCATGCCAAACAACGTTTTATTTGATTTTGAAGGAAAGAAAACTACGCACCAGCAAGCTCACAATATTTATGGGCTCAATATGATTAAAGCAAGCTATGAGGGAACCCGCGCCGCTATGAAAACCCGTCCTTTTATCCTGACCCGCGCTGGTTATGCAGGGCTACAACGTTATGCAGCTTTATGGACCGGGGATAATCGCGCTGAAGATGATCATATGTTGTTAGGGATACGTTTGATGAATAGCTTGGGAATGAGCGGTGTAAGTTTTACCGGTATGGATGTAGGGGGATTTACAGGAAATCCGAGTGTAGGTTTATATACAAGATGGATGCAGATAGGTGCCTTCATCCCTTATTTCCGTAACCATACAGGAGTTAATACTAAGTCCAGTGAACCTTGGGCTTACGGGGAGGAATCCTTGGAAGTAAACCGGAATTATATTAATCTCCGCTACCGATTGTTGCCATACCTGTATAGCAGCATGTACGAATCTACGCAAGACGGAATGCCGGTCATGCGTAGCTTGGCTATCGATCAGCCACACGAATCAAAAATATACGATACCCGTTATCAAAATGAATACGAGTACGGCCATGCATTTTTGATCATGCCATTTGAAAGTGGTAAGGATTACGGCAGCGTATATTTTCCTGAAGGTACCTGGTACAATTTTTATACAGATGCCCCGGAAAATGGTGATACAGAGAAAATAATTCCATTAAATTATCACCAGCTCCCGGTATATGTAAAAGGTTCCAGTATTATCCCGATGCAATCATTGATACAAAACACCGCTGAACAGCCGACCGACACGCTGGTGGTACATGTTTACAAAGGGACGGAAGCAAATACGTTCGTGTATTATGAAGACGATGGGAATACGTATGATTATGAAAATGGCGTTTTCTATAAAAGGGAAATAAAGTATGATCCAGCTGCCGATGAAATTAAATTTGGAACTGTTTCAGGAGAATATTCAAGCAATTTTAAACACGTTGCATTGGTATTACATGGTTTTGATCAAAGCCTGGACGGGATAAATGTTGATGGTAAAAAAATGAAATTGGCGCCTCAACAGATTGCTTTCTTAAACCCTATTTCAAAATTCGATCCAACAGGCGGATTTAATGTTGCGCCGCATTGCCAGGTAAAAGTAGTGGTCTTTGATAACTTGAATAAGGAGATAGTGGTCTCTCAATTATAATGCAGATCGTCTGTAAAAGGAAACTACTTTAGTGGAATTTTCGTAGTTTCCCGAAAAGTGTTCTGCCTTTAAGCGGAACACTTTTTCGTTATTAGATGTTGACAATTTTTTATAGCTTGTATGTCAAATTCCACATATGTTAAAACAATTTCTATTACAAATCCTGTTGTCGACCTGTATTATACAAGGTGTACAAGAACAGGAAAATATCACTATTTATTTGATAGGTGATTCTACCATGTCGATAAAAGTTACCGGCGCTTACCCCGAGACAGGATGGGGCATGCCTTTTAAATATTTCTTCGATTCCACGGTTACTGTTGATAACCGGGCCAAGAACGGTAGGAGCACCCGTTCGTTCATCGCGGAAAACCGCTGGCAGCCCGTGGTTGATGCGTTGAAACCCGGTGATTACGTAATGATTCAATTCGGCCATAATGATGCCGCGAAGAATCGTCCGGATAGATATACAGATCCGGTCGCCTATAAAGAGTTATTGGAGAAATATGTTAAGGAAACGCTTTCTAAAGGAGCTCATCCGGTCCTGCTAACACCCGTTTCCAGGCGTAGGTTCGATTCGACCGGAATGGCAATAGAAACCCATGCTGCTTATACGCCTGTTGTAAAGGAAGTAGCAACAGCCATGAAAGTGCCATGTATCGATTTGGACGCCAAGAGCCGGGAGTTATACCAGTCGATGGGAGAAGAAAATTCCAAGCTTTTATTTTTACAATTAAAAGCGGGCGAACATCCGAATTATCCTAAAGGGAAAGTTGATAATACTCATTTTAATGAGTTGGGAGCAAGGTTAATTGCCCAAATTGTATTGCATGAAATGGAGCAACTACATTTGCCGGTATGTGAACATATTGTAAAATCTAACAGGTAATTTATTTGTCCTTGACACTGTTTTTATAGTATTTACAATCCTCGTTCAGGATACAAATTTCGCATTCCGGCTTTACCGCCTTGCAAACCAGTGCAGCAAAGTCCAGTACAGCCCAATTCATTTCAAGTGCGTTAGGGGTGTTTACGACCGCGGATGACAGTTTTTGTAGATAAGGATCATGGCGTATATCTGCTAATTTTCGTTTCTTGAAATAGCGCTCCAGTAATCGGGCCATATTCACATCCAGTAAGGGAGATGGCTTATTCCATAGAACAAGCTCAACTGCATTGGCCAGGTATTGACCCATCATCGGGAGTTGCATTAGTTCATCCCTGTTCTGGGGCAAAATCCCCTTAGTATCGATCATTTTTTCAGCAAGCGCTTTTAATCCCCTAGCTCTTTGCCTGTATAAGCCCAAGGGAGTCAGTACGGATTCCAATTGCTTGATATCCGTGTCAACAATCGATTTCCAGCTCGGGAATTTCCGTAGAAACTCCAAGTAGACCTTGCTAACCGTTTCGGCCTTGGTACGCTGTAATAATATTTCGGCAATGATGGCACGGTAGGGATCGAGTTGAATTTCCCGCCAAGGGAATTTCCTGCCATGAAGGAAATACCAGGACAGTAGTTTCCGTTGAAATGCTTGAATAATATGTTTGGAAGGTAGCCTCAATAAAATACCCTTACAAAATGTATGCTTCCAAAGTTAGCGCATTCCTGGAAAGCGATACAAATCTGTAAGGGTATATAAGTAAATACTAATACGTTCTCGTCCAGATTTCGTGGATTGGCTCCCCTTTAGAGCTTTTGCCGCTATGATCCCATTCATTACCATTTAGGGAGCCGTTAAAAGAGAGCGATGCTCCTACCCTGCTATTATCACGGGAGAAAAATTCGATATTTTCAGTGTATTGGCCATTTTCAAAGGAATAAGTGCCTCCCCCTGAACCGAAAAACTCCCCCGTCTCCGTGTTCATCGCAATCCATTGAAATCGCTTACCAGACAGAATCTTAACCGTTTTCCGGGCCCTGGCCGGCATATTGTTCATTTTACCATTTTGTTCCCGTCCCGTTATTTGCCAGTACCCGGGCATAACACCGTCGCCGTAATCAGTGCGTTCCCAGGTGCGTGCCCCGTCGGGCTCATATAGTACCATGCTAGTCGTGCTAAAATCCGCAGAGAGGTTAAGTGTTTTCCCAACCTGCGATTTATCCGTAGCGTTAAATTCAATGTTAAATTTTACGTCGTCAGGTGTGTCGGCTTGCCAGGTGCCGCCGTAGGTAGAGATAAATTGGCCCGGTGTGTAAATGGCGATCGTAAAATATCCTGGTGTGACGATCATGCTACGGATCGTATCACCGGATTTAGATTGCCAAGCCCCGGTAGGTTGATCTTGTGCGAAGGCGGCCGAAACGCTGCCACAGATTAGGATTAAAAAGGATAATATTGTTTTCATGATTCGTAGAATTGAATAAATAAGTTACGGATTATTCATGAGAAATTTATGATTTCAAACAAGTCAATGATATATTAATATAATGTATTGACATTGATATATTTTTCTATCTTTGCAAGCAAAATAAAACCTAACTAAAATGAAGAAAACTCTAGCCCTATTGTCAATACTTGTTGCCATATTTGCTAGCTCCAATCTACAAGCACAAGATATACTAAAAGGAAATGTCAACTTTTTACGTGATGTAAATGACCTCAAGATTGAATTTAGTTATGATAAATTAAAAGTGGGAAAAGATGGAAGTGAGGCTAATTATATTAAGCGTAAGAAAGCCGAAAAAGAGAAAAAAGATGCAGGTAGTGGTGATGAATGGGAAAAAGCATGGCAAGGAGACAAAAGCGAGAAATATCAACCTAAATTTGAGCAGTTATTTTCTGAATATAGCGATATCAAGGTCGGGGAAGATTTGGATGCAAAATACATGATGCATGTTGAAACGGAGTTTATCGAAGTTGGATTTAATGTTGGCGTCAAAGCAAAACCGGCGTTGGCGACGTTAATCGTAACATTTTACGAAGCAGAAAACCCAAAGAAAATCTTATGCAAAATCAAGATGGACAAAATGAAAGGTTTTCAAGGGCATTTTGATTCAGGCTCAAGGATTGCCGAAGGCTATGCTAAAGCGGGTAAATATTTAGCAAAATTTATCAAGAAAAAAATTGAAATAGAATTGATGGGATGAAGCTACTATTGGCTGTCTTTCAGGTCATTCGAAGATAACATAAAAAGGGGTATGTCGTGAAATGATATACCCCTTTTGTATTACTTTCCTTATGGTTCCTAGTTTTTCTTTTCGAAATTCTTAATTTAGTAGGATTGATTCCAGCGTTAGAGATGAAAAAGATTAAGCCTACACCTATTAGCCTGTATAAAACCACGATACTTTTAGGAAGTTTATATTTTAGGATCAAGCGGCAAGAAAAATATTTACGCAAGCAAGTCGCGGTTATCCTTAAGGATATAAACTTCAATGAATATCTCGTTGGTAATGAGAAAGCTGTTTGCCGCACGATAAAATATTGGCAGTTGGGATTGAACTTGATCTGTGAGAACGTTTATCGATTGACGGGCAATTCGCTTAACAAGAATGAATATGAACGGATCGGGCTACTTAGTCTCTTTGCGCCGTTGTACGATGATATGTTTGATGATAAAATATTGGGTATCGAAGATATAAAGAGTTTTACTTCATATCCATACGATTATAAACCGGTTGACAAAATTGATAAAATGGCACATCAACTTTATCTTAAGATTTTGTCAGAAGTTCCGGATCCTTCTTTTGTAATTCAACAGTTAGAGCAAGTATTCAGGTGGCAAAAGGCTTCTTTGAAACAGTTTGACGCCAATATTTCCGAGAAAGAGCTGTATGAAATAACTTATTACAAGAGCTATCATTCAATATTGTTATACTGTTCCATTCTAGATCATTATCCTACACAAGTTATTCTAGATATGTTGCTACCGTTGGCCGGATTGATGCAATTGACAAATGATGCATTCGATGTTTATAAAGATAATATGAATGGCGTTTATACGATCCCTAACCGTTACCAGGATATAGAAAAGCTGAAATGTAATTTTTTATCCGATGTTAATAATTTGAATAAATCCGTGAGGGAACAATGTGAAGATAAAGATGAGATGAAGAAGTATACCGTGATCGTTCATTCATTGAACGCGATGGGTCTAATAGCAATAGAAAAATTACAGGACTTAAAGGAGAACCTTTCCCCAAACCAGTCTCTTAATCAATTAAATAGAAAGGAGCTGGTATGTGATATGGATAATTGGTCTCAAAGATTTCGCTGGATAAAACAGGTGTATTATTTATCTAACTACGTCAACTAATTTTTATTCGGAAAATTGCGATAAACGTCTTCAGTTAACAGGTTTTACCCGAAGGCTAATTTCTTACTACTTGTTTAATTTTCATTGTGAAGTCAAAAGGGGCACAATCTCATAAACCGTGTGAGATTTACAAATCGGGCGCAACCTGCATTTTTCAATTTTACACGGTTTACGAGATATTTCTTTTTATATAGATATAATTGCTATAATTTATTCTGCTCTAATGCTGATATACGCTCAGATAGATCTTCCATTTTTTCCCTGAAATCTGCTTTCATGTCCTGGTTACGCTTTTCCAGCTCTAATATATAAAGAGTTAGCTCTTCAACTTTACTAAGTAGAATTTTATTCATCTGCCCGAGATCAATTCCTTGCACTTTAACCTCCTTCTCCGATGGGACTCCCGGCAAATGTTTATGTTCTGTTATGTACCTGCGTAAGTTTTGCAAACTTGGTAATTGATAGGAGGCATCAAATACATAATCAGCCCATGTTTCTTGCGTAACTTTCACTTTACGGGCTCCAATAGTTCCATTAACGGTTAATTTGTAGTTAGGGTTGTCGACACCGATGCCAACATTTTTGTTGTTGGCAATAACCATAGCGCTATTTACTGTAGTGCCAGAACGACCAACTTCAAAAATAATTTTCCCGGAAAGAGTAGCGCCGATATGTAAATCTCTTTGGCTTTCAATAATGTTTGAATTTCTTTGATTTATTACGGAATATGAAGCATTTGTATTGCCAAAGCAGAGATTAGATTGAGTATATGCAGCATGTTCTAATGATATAAAATTATTGTAAGCTGCATCTTGTTCGTATGCTATAACAGGATAGTTATCATCCAAATTCATTTTTACATATGAATTCGGCCTTTTGAACCAGGATGTACCTTTTTCAAGTAGTATATTAGCCGTATCACTATAAATATTTAGTTTGCTTTGCAAGAGTATTGTTTCGTTTCCATTGAAAGCAGACACATTACTTACTTCTTCGTCTTTTACAATCTTGAATGTTTCATTTTCAGCATATCCGGTAAAGGAAAACCCATAAATTAAGGAGTTATTTGCAACAGAAACAGCCAGGTATTTTGTGCCGCCATAATACAATGTGACAAGGTAAGCCGGTTCAAAATGTGAAGTTAATGAAGCCCTGTCAGTTGTAAACGCGCTAGAACTATTTACCTCAACTAGCCATTTCCTATTCCAAGATACCGTATTCCCGCGGATAGCAGAAATGGATCCCATTACATAATGACTACCTAAAGCTTGGTTATCATATGATGGGTGTAAAAGGATATAATTTATTCCCTGGCTATCTTCAGAAGTACCCGTGATAGCCTTATTGACATAATAATTTCTTGCATTTTCCAAGACATGTAGCTTGCCAGTTGGGTTTATTGTGCCGATGCCTACATACCCCGTGTCCTGTATCTTATTGGTTTGAGAAAAAGCCGGGTCTGATAACGTAACAATAACTGCAATGAGGGTAAAGGTTAACGTAAGATTTACAAGTTTCATAATGTATAGGTTATTGGTATAAAAATTCATTACAAGATATTAAATTTTGCATGTTAAGCAACAAGCCTGTTAAAGTTTAAATTTAGCAAGATTGATTTCCTTAACAGTTGAACAAACTAAGGGTAATTGGGTGACTAGTTTAACTACTTCAACTAATTTTTATTCGGAAAATTGCGATAAACGTATTAAATTAACTTGGTCTGTCTGAACGTTAATTTTGAGTCTATATGGAGATAGGAAAGCCATTTAATCAATGCACTGTAGATGAGTATTATCAAATCATTGATAATCATAAGAAATATAAAGATTTTAACTCATTGGGTTTGTATCGCTCTCTAATTGAGCATGAACAATTGAGCCTAGAAGAAAAGATCCGGGTACGCGATTATGCTAATAAAACCTTGTACAAAACTTTCGAGTTCTTACAGTTGAAAGATCCGGATACCTATTTTGCCGTTTCAACTTTAGGAGATGAATTGAGCGAAGTGGAGTTCCGTCAATTTTGGAAGGATATTGTCGCCAATCAACAAAAAATTTTGTCTGATAAGAATATTAAACATCGCAACTTCGGTACATATTCAAAACATGATTGCGGGAGAGCTGATTGCCCATTAAACGGGTTGATGATCAAGAAAGGGTCTTCGTTATCTTGGAATATGATGAAGTTTCATACGGATAAGGATAAGTCAACGGCAGAAAAGAAGGCGCAACATCGGAAGTCGGAAAGGAAGAATAAGCAGCAGATTATTCGGAGGGCTTTGGATGATGGGGAT
>Ga0164243_10013854_pt1 | contig 11296 bp, 6 predicted proteins | sample OricompcompostOP_FD_108781 | JGI IMG/M metagenome (GOLD analysis project Ga0164243, IMG submission 108781) | Organic Plus compost microbial communities from Emeryville, California, USA - Original compost - Organic plus compost (OP) | ecosystem: Engineered > Solid waste > Mixed feedstock >... | reverse complement strand
GCAGATTCGTGCTGCGAATCGTGGGTGACTTCTTTCGAGGGATCTTGCCCTATCTTCGTCCGCCATGCCTTACTACGGGAGTTGAGGTATGGCAGCCGCTACCGAGGTGTTATCTCGGCAGGCCGGCAGGTGCTGGAGGAAACGCAGGTATCGGCACGACGTAGATCGTTCCGATCTCATCAGGGTACGACGCAGGTATGAAGACGCTCGGCAGCCATCTTACGTTTTATCTAAGTGATAAAGACGCTCAGCGCAATGTGCGGGCGTTGATGAAGTACCTGGCGTTCCTGCTGTTCGTCATCGCCGTATTTTCGATCGTGTTCCACCTCATCATGCTTTACGTAGAGGGGCGGAGCTACTCCTGGATCACGGGCATTTATTGGACGCTCACAGTCATGAGCACGCTCGGATTCGGGGACATCACGTTCGAGAGCGATATCGGGCGACTTTTCAGCGTCGTGGTCTTGCTGTCGGGCATCGTGCTCCTGCTAATCGTGCTCCCCTTCGCGTTCATCCGGTATTTCTACGCACCCTGGCTGGAGTCTCAGATGCATTTTCGGGCGCCCCGCAAAGTGCCGCCCGACATGCACGACCACGTCATTCTGTGCAATTACGACACTGTGGCCGAGGGGCTCGTGGAGCGGCTGAAGAACGATGAAATGCCGTACTATATCCTGGAGCCCGACCATACGCGTGCTGCAAACCTTCTCAAAAATGATATTTCGGTCGTGGTCGGTGAGGTAGACAGTCCCGAGGCGTACCGCGCCCTGAATGTCGATAGAGCCCGGCTCCTCGTGGCGAACCGGGAGGATACTGTCAATACCAGCATCACCATCACCGTGCGAGAGGTGGCTGCGTCGATACCGATCGTCACGATCACGGACGGCGATGAGTTCGTAGACGTGCTGGAGCGTAGCGGCGCTACGCATGTGCTGCCGCTGAAGAAGTGGCTCGGAGAGCAGCTTGCAAACCGGGTGCGCTCCATGCACGCGCATGCGAACGTGATCGGGCGCTACCGCAATCTGCTCCTTGCGGAGCTGCCCGTTCACAATACGCCGCTAGCCGACAAGACCATCCGGGAGACCCGCCTCCGGGAAATCGCCGGCGTGAATATCGTGGCGGTCTGGGAGCGTGGCCGTCTCATTCCGGCAAGTCCGGATCTGCTGCTGACCGAGGACTCTGTTCCTGTCATCACCGGCACCGAGGAGCAGCTGGAAGAGGTGGACAGCCTGCTGTTCATCTATGACATCAACCCGAATCCTGTTATCGTGATCGGAGGCGGGCGGGTGGGCCGGTCCGCCGCCCGGGCGCTCAGGCAGAAGGAGGTGCCGGTAACGATCATCGAGCGCGATCCGGTGGTCAGCCGGCGCGCGGAAGGGGCTGCCGATACCGTGGTAACCGGGGATGCTTCCGATCTGGAGGTGTTGACCCGGGCAGGGCTCATGGAGGCGCCGTCTGTTCTGCTTACGACACACGACGACTCGATGAACATCTTTCTGGCCTCGTACTGCCGCCGTCTAAACCCGGAACTGCGGATCGTCAGCCGGATCTCGCACGAGCGGAATATCGAGTCCATCCACCGGGCGGGGGCCGACTTCGTATTGAGTTATGCGACGCTTGCCGTGGCTACGGTAATGTCCATTTTACGTGGCAAGGAACTGGTCGTACTCGGAGAGGGGCTCGATCTGTTTTCCGTTCCCGTGCCGGAGCCGCTCAAAGGTGAGACGCTGGCCCGCAGCGGTATCGGTGCGGAAACGGGGCTGATTGTCATCGGCATCCAGGAGAATGGATCGTTCATCGGCAATCCGCCGGCCTCGGCGGTGCTGGAGCCGGGGGCAGAACTGGTCATGATGGGCAATGCCGAGCAGCGGAAGCGGTTTGCCAGTCTCTACCGATAGCAGCCGGTCCGGTGTCTACCGGAAGAGCCGCGTGTCTTATCTTAGCCATAAGCAGGAAGAGCTTTCCGCATCACCCTTAGTCCTACTCGTTTCTACTCGTATGAATCACACCGCCTACGTGGAGCGCCTGGTCAACCTGATCGACCCGGCGGGCAATGTTCTGTTAAACTCGACGTATGAGGACGCTGTCGCGGCTGTGGCTTCCGGGGATCCGGAGCGTGTACGTGCGATAGAGGGACACTTCGCCATCGTCCACAAGGATGGCATCACCGTTCGTATGGCACGCTCCATTGGACGGCCCATGCGCTATTTTCTGGCGAAGCGTCAGGAAGGCCCTTGCCTGATCGTTGCGGAACGGATCGATGAATTGTACCGGCAACTCGAGGCGGAAGGGCTCGAGGATCAGTTTCATCCGTCGTATACGCGCATGGTCCCGGCCCACCACATCGTTGAGATCAAGCTGGTCGGCTGCCCGGATCCCAACCCGGATTACAAGCGGTTCTTCACGCCCCGGCAGAACGTGCTGCCTCCGGATCTCGACGAAATCGGCCATGCTTATATCAGCGCGCTGGCCGAGGTGTGTGACCGATGGCTGGACCGGATCGGTCCGCGTGAACCGATCGGCGTGCTGTTCTCGGGTGGCATCGACAGCGGTTCCGTTTTCCTGATGCTGTACCACCTGCTGCTTCGCCGGGGCGAGTCTCCGGCCCGGCTCAAGGCGTTCTGCCTTTCCGTCCCGGGTGGGAAGGAGGTGGAGCAGGCGCACCGTTTCCTGGACACCCTCGGTCTATCGCTGTTTCTCGAAGCCATCGACGTAGCACTCGAGGACCTGGATTACAGAGAGGCCATTCGCATCGTGGAGGACTACAAGCCGCTCGACATCCAGGCGGCCACGATGTGCCTCGCGCTCTGCAAAGGAATTCGTGCGCGTTATCCCGATTGGGTCTATCTGGCCGATGGGGAAGGCGGGGATGAGAACCTGAAAGATTATCCCATCGAAGAGAACCCGGAGCTGACGATCCGGAGCGTGCTGAACAACCTCATGCTCTACCAGGAAGGATGGGGGGTCAATGCCATCAAGCACTCGCTCGCGTACTCGGGCGGCCAGAGCCGCGGCCACGTCCGGTCGTATGCGCCGCCCCGGATGCTGGGGTTCAAACCGTTCAGCCCGTATAGTGTGCCGAGTGTCATCGAGGTTGCGGAGGGCATTCCGTTCATCGAGTTGACGGGCTGGGATCACCAGCGGCTCTATGCGCTCAAGGGTGAGGTAGTTCGCCGGGGCATCAAGTCGGTCACCGGGATCGATATGCCCGTATTCGAAAAGCGGCGATTCCAGCATGGCGCCGTGGATGAGCAGGCGTTCAAGCGGCTGTTCCCAAAGAGTGAGATGGACTACCGCAAGGCATTCGCGGCGCTGTACGCGTGAGCGCGCGGCGCAACCGGTCCTGTTATGCAGCATTCATCTTTGCCGCGATTCTCCGATGCGGAGATCGTGGCGGCACGTCCGCCCCGGCTTGAGGCGGATGTGTGGCGACCGTACGCCTACCTGATAGAACCGGAAGTCTCGCTACAGGGCCGCCTCGAGGACGTCGCCACCATCTTTCTCACGAACCGGGAGTGCCCGTTTCGCTGCCTGATGTGCGACCTGTGGCGGCATACGACCGAGCATACCGTTCCGCCCGGTGCCATTCCGGCTCAGATCGACTATGCGCTCGAACGGCTGCCGCCTGCCCGCCACGTAAAGCTCTACAATGGGGGCAACTTCTTCGACCGGAAGGCGATTCCGCCGGGAGACTACGCCGCCATCGCGAGCCGGGTAAAGAGGTTCTCAACGGTGATCGTCGAGAACCATCCGAGCCTGTGCGGCGAAGCATGCCTGCGGTTTCGCGATCTGCTGGAAGGGCCATTCGAGGTGGCGATGGGCCTGGAGACGGTACACCCGGTCGTGTTGGACCGGCTCAATAAGCGCATGACGCTGGACGGGTTCGAACGTGCGGTTGCGTTTCTCCTGGAGCATGGCATCAGCGTGCGAGCGTTCATACTGCTTCGGCCACCGTTCATGACCGAGGAGGAGGGCGTCGAGTGGGCCATCCGCAGCATCGAATGGGCGTTCGACAGGGGCGTAGGGTGCTGTTCGGTCATCCCGACGAGGAGCGGGAACGGCATACTGGACCGTCTGGAACAGGAGGGGCACTTCTCGCCTCCGCGCCTGTCTTCGATGGAGCGCGTGCTTGATGCGGGCGTAGGCATGGGCCGGGGCCGGGTATTCATGGATTTGTGGGATGCCGAACGGTTCTACGAGTGCACCTGGTGCGGACCCCTTCGCAAACAGCGCATGGAGCGCATGAATCACACACAGACCATACTACCTCCCGTGCCGTGCGCAGCCTGCGGGACGTAGCTGCCAAGTATCAGCTGAGTCAGCTTGCCCGGATTGATTTCTGGAACGATCCATGACGTGATGAACGAGAGGAGCTATGCACTGGGTGTACCTGATGATCGCCATTCTGGCCGAAGTGGCCGCCACCTCCGCGCTGAAAGCGTCGGAAGGGTTCACGCGGCTCTGGCCGTCGGTCATCGTCGTGCTGGGGTATGGTGCAGCGTTCTACTTTCTATCCCTGACGCTCAGAACCATCCCGGTCGGGGTAGCCTACGCCGTCTGGTCGGGCATCGGCATCGTGCTCATTTCGCTTATCGGCTGGATCGTCTACCGCCAGTCCCTGGATGTGCCGACGATCATCGGTATTGCCCTCATTCTGGCCGGCGTAGTCGTTATCAACCTGCTGTCCAAGTCGGTGCCGCGTTGACGCCTTCTTAGCCGGTTCGTTTTTTCGGATCCGTACTTCCTATGATCAAGCTCGATGCCGATGTAGCCGTTCTGGGTTCCGGATTCGGGGGTAGCCTGTGCGCGTTGATTCTCGAGAGGATCGGGCTGCGCCCGGTGGTGATCGACCGCGCCGCGCACCCCCGGTTCGCCATTGGAGAATCCTCCACGCCGATAGCGGACATGATCCTGCGCGACCTTTCGGAGCGGTACGACCTGCCACGCCTGAAGCCGCTCTCGGCTTATGGCCCCTGGCGGGAGCACTACCCCCACCTCGGGGTCGGGCGCAAGCGCGGGTTCAGCTACTTTTACCACGAACCGGGGCAGGCCTTTCGTCCGGACCCGGAGCACGGAAACGAACTGCTGGTAGCCGCCAGTTCGGGTGACTATCATTGCGATACCCACTGGCTCCGCGCCGACGTGGATGCTTTTTTCGCGGATGAAGTGCGCCGGAGCGGTACGCCGCTCCTCGAGAACACGGAGGTCGAGGTCCAACAGGACGGAAACGGCTGGGTGCTGCAGGGGCGGCAGAAAGAGACCCCGGTGGCCGTGTCCGCTCGGTTCATCATCGACGCGACGGGTGCGGGCGGCGTTCTGCCGCGCACCCTTGGTCTGACAGACGCGAGCGGTCTGCCGCGGACGCATTCACGCGCCCTCTTTTCGCATTTCACGGGGGTGAAGCGCTGGCACGATCTCCTGGAGGCATGGGGTGGCGCTACGTCTGACCATCCGTTCTATTGTGATGCCGCCGCACTACACCACGTGTTCGACGGTGGGTGGATGTGGATGCTCCGGTTCGACAGCGACAGGGTCAGTGCGGGATTCATGCTCGATACGCGCCGCCACCCTCTGGATCAGTCCGTTTCGCCCGAGGCAGAGTGGGCCGGTTTGATCCGCAGGTATCCGGCCCTGGAGGAACAATTCAGCATGGCGCGCCTGGCCGATACGCCGGGAAGGCTCATCCGGACCGGGCGAATGCAGCGGCGCGTCACACGGGCTGCGGGGCCAAACTGGGCGCTGCTGCCCTTTACGGCCGGCTTCGTGGATGCTCTGCACAGTACGGGTATCGCGCATACGCTCTCCGGCATAGAGCGGCTCATGGGTATTCTGGAGCAGCACTGGGGGCGATCAACCCTGGAAGAGGCGCTGGACGGTTACAGCGCGTCCGTGCTCGGTGAGTTGAGCATGATCGATACCCTCGTGGGGCTCTGTTACGATGCCGGTGCGGATTTCCGGCTCTTTTCCGCGAGCGTGCTGCTCTACTTCGCCGCTACGGTGAGCTACGAACAATCGCGTCTGGCCGGTAATGGGGAGGTGACGACACAGCGATTTCTGCGGGCGGACGATACGCATCTCGTTTCGGTTCTCGATGAGGCCTACGGGATGCTGACACGACTGCGCCAGGAAGGCCGTCCCACAGAGGAAAACATCCAGGCCTATGCGCAACGGGTGGAAGCGTTGATCGAGCCCTATAACACTGTCGGCCTGTTTCATCCCCCCAGTCCGAACATGTACCATCACACGGCGGCACGGCCGTGATCCTTCACGCCGTATGGGGCGGGGGCACACGGGCGGGACCTGCACCCCGTCACACGAAGAGCTTGCAGGCTAGTTCAATACCGGTTCGGAGGGGGTAAGGCTCTGCCTGCGAGCCAGTTCGATGATGAAGGTGCTGCCTGCACCGGCGCGGCTTTCGGCCCAGACGCGGCCGCCGTGCAGTTCGACGATCTGCTTGACGATGGAGAGCCCCAGGCCGGTAGAGGATTCGCCGCCGGTGGGAGTGGCCGAGAGGCGCTGGAACTTGCGGAAAAGTCGCTCCTTGTCAGCTTCCGTAAGGCCGGGGCCCTTGTCCTGTACCTCGAACCGGATAACGTCTTCGTGCTCGCGGACACGGACATCGATGGGGCTGCCTGCAGGGGAGTATTTGACGGCATTGTTCACGAGGTTATCGAGCGCTGCCTTGAGCAAATCCCTGTCGGCGTTGACGATGCATGGCTGTTCACGCTCACTTGTGAACGCGATCTGCTGCTCCTTACGTGAGGCCTGACGTTGATTGGACCGGACGACCTCGGCGGCGAGATCGGTGAGGCTGATGTCCTCGCGCTGAAGCACGAATGCGCCGTTTTCCAATGCTTCGGATTCCAGAAGCTGCGTGACCAGATGAAGCATCTGGTCCGAGGCGTCCTGGATGAGCCCTAACATCTCGCGGGCCTTTTCGTCTCGTACGGTATCCTCATAGAGGGTTCGTGCGAGTTCGCGCACGCCGTTGAGCGGATTCTTGAGGTCGTGCGCAACGAGGCGGAGCACCTGGGATTTGTGCTCGGTGAGCGTGTGGAGGGCCTCGTTGGCCTGCTGGAGTTCGGTGTTCAGGTCTTTGAGCTTGTTCTGCTGCGCACGCAGTGCGAGGAGGTTCTGGACGCGGGCGAGCAACTCACGCGCATTGAATGGCTTCTCGACGTAATCGTCGGCACCGGCTTCGAAGCCTTCGATCTTATCTTCGAGCGAGGTGCGGGAGGTGAGTAGGATGACGGGGATGTGGCAGAGCGTTGTATCCTCCTTCAGAATACGGCACAGGTCGTACCCGTTCATGTTGGGCATCGTCACATCTGAAACGATGAGGTCCGGCTTGTATTCATGGGCCAGGACAAGGGCTTCCTGCCCGTCCACGGCGGTGATGACGCGGTACTCGATCTGGAGGCAACTCGCGACGAAGGCGCGGATATCGGGGTTGTCGTCCACGGCGAGGATGAGTTCGCGCGAGCCATCCGCGTGGGTGGGTTCCGGATATGCGCTGACTCCGTCTCCGGAGAACAGATCCTCCTCCTCAAACAGCGCAAGCTCCACTTCGGGGCCGCGAGAGACGTGTGGCTCTTCACTTTCCAGCCCATCTGCGGCATTCCGGGATTCCCCGGAGGGTTCGTTTCCCTGAGGCAGCGTGATGATGAACTCGGTGCCGACGCCGATTGTGCTTTCAACCTGAATGCACCCGCCGTGCAGTTCGACGAGTTCTTTGGTGAGGGCGAGACCGAGACCGGTGCCTTCCTGAACGCGTGAAACGGCACCATCGACCTGGTGGAAGCGGTCGAAGATGTAGGGGAGTTCCGTCTGGGGAATGCCTGCACCGGTGTCTTTGACTCTGAGTTCGACCGCCTTTTCGAAAGGCAACTCCTGAAGGGTAACCCGGATAGAGCCGCCCGGAGGTGTGAACTTGACGGCATTGGAGAGGAGATTGAAGAGGACTTTCTCCATGTTTGCCGGGTCGAAGACCATCGGAAGCCGTTCCGGGTTCGTCTCAAAGTGCAGGGTGATGCTCCTCTTTTCGGCGAAGGCCGTGAACGAAAGCACGACACCCTCGGCAAGCTCGGCGAGGTCACACGAGCGCATGTGGAGTTGCATCTTCCCGGCTTCCAGCTTGGAAAGATCGAGGAGCTGGTTGATGAGGCGGAGGAGGCGGCGGGAGTTGCGCAGCATGATCTCGACCTGCTTCCGCATCGTGCTGCTGATGGGGCCGTAGACGCCGGATAGAACGTTCTCCAGAGGACCGATATTGAGGGTAAGCGGGGTGCGGAACTCGTGGGAGAGGTTGTTGAAGAAACGGGTCCTGACGCGGTCCATCTCCCGGAGCCGTTCTGCTTGTTCCTCGATGATGGCCCGGGCCTGTTCGGTCTTATGCATTTCCTCGCGCAGTTCCCGCGTCCGCTCATCGACGAGGTTCTGGAGTACGCGTTGGCGGCGGGTGAGCTGCCGGGTACGCAGGTGGTAGGCTCCCATGGTCGCAGCACCCAGCGTGAGGGCGCTGAAGAAATAGAACCAGGCCGTTTGCCAGAAGAATGGTTCCAGGTACAGCGAAATGGAGGCGGGGGTGGTGCTCCAGACACCGTCGTTGTTCATGGCCCGGACTTCAAACGTGTACTCGCCGGGGGGGAGGTTCGTGTAGAATGCTTCGCGCCGCGTCCCTGCGTCGATCCAGTCCTGGTCTGCCCCGATAAGGCGGTACTGGTAACGGACTTGTTCCGGGGCCATGAAGCTCAATCCGACATAATGGAACTCGAGCCGTAATCGGCCGGGAGGGAGATTCAATGGGCCATCCAGGGATACAGGTACGCCATTGACGAGCACCTCTTGAAGAACGACAGGCGGAGGTTGCGTATTCAGGCGAATGTACTCCGGGTTGATGGAAACGACACCGGCTACCGAGGGAAACCACAGCCGGCCATCGCGGCTCTTCCAGCCCGCCGGCTGTGTGCCGCCGTTGAACTCTTTGCTGCGCAGGCCGTCGCTCTTGCCATAGGATATGGACTGGACGGTGTCTGTCTTCCCGTCCAGAAAGTCGTTGAGTTGCTGTTTACTTGCTCTGAATAAGCCCTGGTTGCAACTCATCCAGAGATAGCCACGGTTGTCTTCGAGGATCTGGAAGACGTTGTCGTTGAACAGGCCGTTCTTGGAGGTGACTACGTTCACTTCACCATCCTTGAGCCGAGCCAGTCCACCCTCGTAGAGGCCAAACCAGAGTACGCTGTCCGGGTCCTTGTAAAATGAAAGGACGAAGTCGGAAGGCAGGCCATGTTCCGTCGAATAGCGTGCGGTAACGCGGCCGTCTTCGAGGAGGGCGAGTCCATCGCTATACGTGCCCACGGCGAGGCGGCCTTTCCAGTCCGACGAGATGGCGGTGATCGCGTTATCCGGCAGGCCATCTTCTTTCGTAAGGGTGGTGAATCGGCCATTCTCGTAACGGCTCAGCCCGTGATTGGTGCCGATCCAGAGTACGCCCTCCGCATCTTCATAGAGGGCGAAGATGCTGTTGTCCGGAAGGCCCTGTTTCGTCGTATAAGTGGTGAAACGTCCGTTGTAGTAGCGCGAAAGGCCACCGTGGAGCGTACCAAACCAGACCGCCCCGTCGCGCGTGCTCCAGATGCTGAAGACGGAATTGCTGCCGAGACCGTCTGCGGTGGTAAAAGTCCGGGCCGTTCCGTCTTTGAGGCGTGTGGCGCCGCCTCCGTCTGTGCCTACCCACAGAGCACCTTCGGCATCTTCGTAGGTAACGTAAGCGGTGTTGCTGCCGAGGCCTTCCGTCGTGGTAAAAGGGGTAAATTTGCCTTCGCGGAGCCGTCCCAAACCACCGTTACTACTCCCGATCCATAGGCTTCCCTCGCGATCAGAAAGCAGGGCAAGGATGCTTTCTCCGGCCAGACCATGTTCGGCTGAAAGCGTAGAGAACCGGCCATTCCGAAACCGCGTGAGTCCCGTTCTCCCCGTTCCAATCCAGAGCGTGCCAGCCGCATCCTGATGGATGGCGGTGATGCTGTTGGCGGGCAGGCCGTTCTCCGTCGTGTAGGTGGTCACCTTCCCGTGGCGGAGGTAGCCGAGTCCGGCTCGTGTTCCGATCCAGAGTGCGCCGCTACGATCTACATAGAGCCGGGAAATGTTGTTGGAGGGCAGGCCTTCGGCTGTGGTGTAGACCGTGTACCGTCCGCCGCGGTAACGCAAGAGACCGATGTCACGGGTGCCGATCCAGAGGTTGCCAAGGAGATCCGCGGCAAGCGCACTGATGCGGCTCTCACGCAGAACCGTATCCGGTGGAGCCTGGAAGCGGTTTCCGTCCAGGCGACTAATACCCGCATTCTGGGTACCGATCCAAAGGACGCCTGCCGCGTCCTCGGCGATGGCTGTGATCCTGTTGCTCGGCAGTCCGTCCTGCTCGGTGAAGGTCTGCATCTTGCCGTCCTTGAGCCGGGCGAGACCTCCGCCACGCGTGGCAATCCAGAGTGCGCCGCTGCGGTCCTCGTACAACGCCGTAATGTCGTTTCTACGCAAGGCCGAGCCACGTTTGTCATAGATGTGGAAGGTCAGGCCATCGAAGCGGGCGAGCCCTTCCTGCGTGCCGAGCCAGAGAAATCCATCGCGCGTCTGGAGGATGGTCGAGACGGAGAGTTGCGGCAGGCCGTCATCCTCCGTCCAGCGGTCGAACTGGTACTGAGTGAGTGCTTTGGAGGGATCAAGGGCGGGAGCAATCTGCGCGTTGACCGGCAAGGCAATGCCAGACAGCATCACATGCACCCAAACCATCACTCTAGCAATCAGCACGAGCGCATCCTGGAGCCGTGTCGTACGGATAACGTTCATCCGCTTACGTGCTAAGCGTAGCCGGAGCATTGGACGCGCAGGGGCCGGCCAAGGGGTAAATTGCGTGTATGCTGCGAGGCCGCACTACCAGGCGACGGCCTGGTACATACACAGGCAATCCTGTATCTCTTTGCTATCGACCGGGAATGGTGCCAACTTAAATGGCGCAAACGCGCCAATCGATGTGGATAACTCTCGGAGGTGTCATATTAACTCAGGGATCGGGATGACCGATACCTCAACTGGTTCGCTGTTCAACCATTCGTACCGGTTTATGACGAAACATACGTCTACCCAGGCCATTGCCGCCCAAGCCTTCGCAAAGGTAGCTGACGAGATCGAGAATGATCTTCGCCTGCTCAACGCGCACATGAACGCCCTGGCAGAACATGCGCGCATCCTGGCGCTAGAGGATCGTTTGACGGACGAAGCTGTGTCGGTGCTCATCATG